>WNFA01005163.1_pt1 | contig 13590 bp, 17 predicted proteins | sample 5400481 | NCBI WGS metagenome assembly WNFA01 (sample SAMN13153340, study PRJNA577476) | soil metagenome | isolation source: 120 cm saprolite under Douglas fir tree site 2 hole 1 replicate 2 | place: USA:California | collected 2015-04-18 | reverse complement strand
CAAGCCCCGACGAAAACCCGCCAATCAGTGCCGACTCTCAAACAAGGAAGCGGCGAAGCGCCAATCACTACTGGCGCCGCGCCGCTCAGTACCCGAGCTTGGGTTTTCCGCTTCAGCCGAATTACTGGACCTGTATCTTTTTTATGTAGTCGACCAGCCGGTTAATCTTCTGCTTCACTTCCTGCTCAGACAGTGGACTGGCAGAAGTCTGACCGCCCATGGTGGATTGCCGGTTCATGAAGGCGAAACCCCAAATCGGCATCTCGCGGGTGCCATGCGAAGCCGCGGTCTTGGTGCCATCAATAAACTCGCGCACCTCCTGTTCGGGGAAGACACCGCCGTTCTTCTTCGCAAGCGTGGTCAAGTTGGCGGGCTTCTTCTTCAATGCCGCGGCGACCGGCCCGTCTCCCGTTGCGTCCATCCCATGACACTGGGCGCAGTACTGTCTGAATTGAAGCTTTCCCGAGATAATTTGGCCACTCGGGCCCATCGTCTCGCCGCCGCCACCCCCGGCGAACGCGGCACTGGCAGTGAATCCAACGATAGCGCCGCCCAGCAACAAAACCGACGCCAAGTTCGAGAAGCTAAGATGTTTGAGCGCCATTTGTCCTCCCCGCATCGATTGAGATTCCAACTAGGGCGAAATCGTTACCATTTCTTGTCGACTTCGTCAAATGTTGTTGAAGCTTGTTTGAGGTTCCCTTACGACGCCCCGGCAACCCGGCAAGCGCCAACCGACGGCGGTGTGGGGTGGCGAGCTCGGTGGGCAGGCGGATAGATTAGGCATCTGAGTCGGGTATCTCGGGACTATCTGGGACTATGGCGACAGACAAGGAACAGAAAGCCCTTTCCGTGATCGAGCGATTACGTGGGGCTGGCTTCGAAGCCTACCTGGCCGGCGGATGTGTGCGCGACCGCCTGCTGGGTATCACGGCGCAAGACTACGACATCGCCACCAATGCCCGGCCCGAAATGGTCCAGAGCATATTCGCCGACACGATAGCGGTCGGCGCGCGCTTCGGCGTGATCGTGGTGGTTGTCGACGGCGACCAGTTCGAGGTCGCGACCTTTCGCGCGGATGCGCCCTATATCGACGGGCGGCGTCCGTCGGCGGTGCGCTACGGCACTATCGAGGAGGACGTGCGCCGTCGCGATTTCACGATCGGCGGGATGTATCTCGATCCGGTAAGCGGCCGTGTCATCGATCTGGTCGGCGGCATCCGGGACCTACGCGCGGGGATCATCCGGGCGATCGGCGGCGTTGACGAACGTTTCGAGGAAGACCATCTGCGGATGCTGCGCGCGGTGCGCTTCGCCGCGCGGCTGGGCTTCGCAATCGATCCCGCCACGTGGACTGCGATACGCCGAAGCGCCCCCTCTATCGCCAATATCGCCGCAGAGCGGGTGGGCGAGGAACTCGTGATGATCATGACGGAGGGGGGCGCCGCGCGCGGACTCGACCTGATGCTCGACAGCGGCCTTCTTTCCGTGCTGATGCCGGAGGTCGTCGAGATGGTTGGATGCGAGCAGCCCGAGAATTTCCATCCCGAGGGCGACGTCTATCGCCATACCCGGCTGATGCTTTCGATGCTGCCGCGCGGATGCGACGAAACGCTCGCGTTCGGCACGCTCTTGCACGACGTCGCCAAGCCGCGATGCCGTGCGGTCGTCGACGGCAAGACGAACTTTTACGGCCACACCGAGCAGGGCGCCGCGATGGCCGCCGAAATCATGCGACGGCTGCGCCGCTCGCGCTTCGTGCAGGAACGCGTCGCCTACCTCGTGCGATACCACCTGAGGATGTGCATGGCGCTGCGGATGCGTCCGGCGACCCTCAAGCGGATGCTCGCCGAAGAGGGGTTCTCCGAGTTGCTCGAACTGTCGCGGCTGGATGCGCTCGGCTCGAGCTCCTACCTCGGCTTCTATTATTTCTGCCGGCACGCGATGGCGGCAATGGGCGAGCATGAGATTCGTCCCCCGCGCCTGATTGGCGGCGACGATCTCATCAGGCTGGGATTCAGACCGGGCCCGCAATTCAAGCAGATCCTCGCCGAAATCGATGACCTTCATCTCGACGGCCTGCTCACGACGCCCGGCGACGCGCTCCGCTATGTGCTCGACAGTTACCGCCCCGCCGTTCCCGACGACGACACTTGAGGTGCTGGCCGCAACCGCCATAAGCAAGCGCTTCGGCCGAACCGTCGCGCTCGACCGTGTCGATTTTTGCGCCCGGCCCAGTGAAATTCATGCGCTGGTGGGCGAGAACGGCGCCGGTAAAACTACGCTGGTTAACATCTTCGCCGGCCGCCTTAAGCCCGATAGCGGTGCGGTGACGCTCGACGACGTACCATTACGTGCGGGCTCGCCCTACGCCGCGCTCCAGGCGGGAGTTGCGGCGGTGTATCAGAGTCCGATGTTGTTCGAGCGGATGACCTGGGAGGAAAACCTGGCGCTGGGCGGCTTTGGCGAGCCCGCGGCGATGCTCGATCTTGACGGGGTCGCGCAACGCGCACGCGAACTGGCGGATTCGTTGGGATTTCGGCTGCCGCCGCCCGGGGCCACGGTCGAGGAGCGTTCGGTTTCGGAGCGGGTGCGGCTTGAAATTCTGCGAGCGCTGAGTTTTCGGCCCCGCGTACTTATTCTTGACGAACCGACGAGTGTGCTCGCGCCGTCGGAGCTTGCCGCATTCTTCGCGCCGAGGGGCGTATCGTTCTGCTCGTCACGCATAGGCTCGCCGAGGCGCTTGCAGTGGCCGACCGCGTAACCGTGCTGCGCCGCGGGCGGCTCGTTGCTGAGAAGGCCGCCACGGCGACCAGCGAGGCGGAGCTTGCGCGCCTGATGGTCGGTGAGCTCGCGGTAGCGCCCGACGGCACGCCCGATCGTCGCGGAAGCGGCCGGACCGCGCTCGCGGTCGACGGGCTGACGCTCGTCCGCGACAAACGCCGCATACTCGACCGTATCGGCTTTACGCTATTTGCCGGCGAGATCGCCGGGATTGCAGGCGTCGACGGCAACGGCCAGACCGAACTGGTCGAGGTGATGGCCGGAATCCGTACGCCCACCTCAGGCAGCGTCCGCGTGCTGGACGCTTCGGACATTCGGTGTGACGGCGCGATGGCTGTGATTCCGCAGAATCGCGACCTCGACGGGCTCATCCTCGATATGACGCTGTGGGAGAACCTGATTCTGGCGCGCGCGGTCCGCAGGCGGTTCGTTGCGGGCGGCTGGCTGAAGGGTGCGGATGCGCGGGAGGCTTGCGACGCGCTCCTGCGGCGCTTCGAGATTCGAACGCCTGCCGGTGCAGTGGCTCCGGCGGCGGCGTTGTCGGGCGGAAACCGTCAGCGGCTCGCGGCCGCGCGGGCGCTGGCCAGTTCGTCGCGCGTACTGGTCGCGCATGATGTCTCGCGCGGACTCGACCTGCGCGCTTGCGCCGACGTCCATCGGATGCTGCGCGAGTTCGCGGCTGCCGGTGGCGCGGTCCTGCTTATCTCGAGCGACCTCGACGAGTTGTTGGAACTGTGCGGTCCGCTGTGGGTGATGAGCCGCGGGCGGCTGTTGCCCACCGCAACGCGCGATCCAGAGGGATTGGGGCTTCTGATGGCCGGCGCGTCGAAATGAACGTCCGGTCGCGAAATTTGCCGCAGAATGCCCAATATCGGAGAAAGGCGTAGCTACTAAGTTGCGCGTGATCCGTGGCGGGAAAATGACGAAACCGCGTTAATAAATGTTCTTCCACCGCATTGCTCGCGCCTCTAGCATAGATTACAAATTCATTCTTAGAGGCGTGGCGCATGCCCACACAAGAAGATATTCGCGCATACGACGAGAGACGAACCGATTTGGAACAACAGTACAGTGGCAAGTTTGTTGTCTTCCATGCCGGACAGCTCGTTGGTGCATTCGATGATTTCGACTCTGCGGACAAGGCAGCGCTTCGAGATTTTGGAGATGGCCCAGTTTTGATCCGAAAAGTTGGGGACTCGGCACTAAAACATATCTCCATTTCCGTAATCCGCTCTCTGTAACCCAAAAGGAACCCGTAGCATTGGCGACCGTGGAATGCGGCTCGAGGGGCCGTGATGATCTCGTGCGCGAAGGTCCATCGCTTGAAATCGTAATAAACAACGGCAGCGCGACAACCCCAGCTCACAGGCAATTGCCAGCGCTGATTGATACAGGCTCAGAATGGAACTTGATTGAAGTCACATTAGCGGCGGGCGTGCTGCATCTTAGACACATAGACGATCAGTGGATTCAGACAGCCAACGGCCAGACGCTTGCTCCAGTTTATTCTGCGCAACTAACGATTCCGACACTCAGCTACTCCAAGTCTCATCGTTTTGTTGGCGTAAACATTGGCGCAGATCGCGTTGTTTTAGGCCGGGAGGGACTGGCAGACTTTATACTCACGTGTCGGGGACGTTCGGGGCGAGTCATCCTTGAATATTGACTGTCTTAATTCCCGCCTTAGGTGCCTGAATTAGGCCAGTACCGGATAAGGACTAGCTACTACGGAAGCGGGCTGGATGGTATCGTTTATTTGTGAGGGCCGTTATGCACTCGCGTGAGAGAATTGTAGTGGATCCAGCGATGCATCAGGGCGATCCTGTATCAAGGGTTCGCGCGTGCCCGTGAGCATCATCGTCGGCAGCATCGCCGGCGGCGACACGTTCGAGCAACTCATCGCAGCCTACCCACAGCTCACCGGAGAGGATATCAAGGCGGCGCTCAAGTTTGCCGCCGAGGCTGTGAGCAAGGCGGATTTTATCCCTCTCCATCGCGGCGGCCAGTGAGTGCACGCCTCAAGGTTGATGAGGACCTACCTCGGCAGATCGCGACCTTTGTGGCACGCGCGGCCATGATGCGACGACGGTCGCCGGGCAGGGTTGGCAGGGAATGGGTGACGAAATTCTGTGGACACGAATCCAGGGGGAGCGGCGCCGGCTTCATTACCGCTCGACAATAGGGCCCTAGCGCGACTTGGGAGCCTCTCACCATTCCCGCGCCGGAGACGAGAAAACGATCTTAATGCCACGGCTCGGCATTGGAGAGCGAAGCTACATCGGGTAGTATTGGGTTCCTGAGACCGAATCTTTCCGTAAATGCGGCAGATCTAATCGTGATTGGAGCCGGGCCGGCAGGGCTGGCGGCAACGGTCGCGGCTAGAGAAACTTCCAGCGGCGTTATTCTCGTCGACATGGGTCTGTCGGCTGAGCAGCGCAACCACGAAAATCCCGCAGAGTTGGGAGTCGGCATCGGAGGAGCAGGCCTATTCTCCGACGGAAAATTCTCTTTCCGCCCTTCCGCTACGAGGCTGTGGCAGTTATCAAATGCAAGGGCTCTCACAGCGGCCGAGGAGTGGACGACGCAGATCCTGGAACGGGCTGGATTGTCCCGCGCTGCGAAAAATTCGAGTCTCCCAGCGGATCGCACATCAACAGGGGGTGTTAGAAAACATTATCCATCCTGTTACCTGACCCTTGCACAGAGGAGGGCGTTGATCGACGATCTAGTCCGGGGTTCGGGCTCATCAGTCATCTGTGAATTCAGGATTGATTGCCTCAAGTGGCGCAGCGAGGAAGGTGTGTTTGGTGTCGCGGGCACGGACATGGGGAGCGGTGAAGAATTCCAGCTACGGTGTCGGCAAGTTATTTATGCGGGGGGCAGAATGGGACCGATCGCGTGGAGTCGGCTCTTTCCCGATGGACCGACGAATCTTGCGTGTCGAGTTGGGAATACGGATCGAGCATGATCCCTCCGTGGGACCACTTGCGAGCTGTAACGACCGCGATGTCAAGCTCATCTATCAAGGAGCAGATCCCGGAATTGAGTGGCGCACCTTCTGCTCCTGCAGAGAGGGACAGGTCGTGGCGATCCCGTTCGAAACGCTAACCGCCTATTCGGGAAGGGCCGACTGTCCGCCGACGGGGAGGTGCAACTTTGGCCTCAATCTCCGCCTTACCGATCCAGCCATCGGTTCCGCCGCATGGTCGGCGTTTATCGCGGCCCAATCGCCGCATCCGTCCCGTGCTCAAGAGCGATTATCTGCGATTTTAGGGACGGGCCCGTCGTCCGTCGGCTCAAACCGTTCTCTTTCCGCGGTTCTGGGCGCTCATACCTGGTCGCTGCTTCTTTCTGGTTTGCGGCAGCTGTGCAGAGAGTACCCAGCTTTGTCGGATAGCGACACAATTGTCTACGCTCCCTGTGTCGAAGGCGTCGGGTGCTACCCGATGGTCGACTCTTCGCTTCGAATGCCCAATTTGCCCCTCTGGGTTTGTGGTGACGCAACCGGGCTGTTTCGAGGAAATACCGCGGCGCTCGTGAGCGGATACTACTGCGGACTTATCGCGGGCTCCGCATAGGTGAGTACTATGTTTCGTAACACCGAGCGAATGCGCGTAGTGTTCACAGCACAGTCCAAACAGTTTTTCTATTGTCGAGATGCTGTCTGCGCGTCTGTTCTTGAAGTAGACTGCCTACCATTAAACCCCTTCAGAGTATTTAGCTATTTTCTCGATGATAGAGTCGATCGCGATAAGATTCGTCAGGGCAATAATACTCTGATTCGGCTTGCTGACGAAGTATGGGTATTCGGGATTGTCGCTGACGGTGTGCTGTTCGAGATCGAATATGCCCTGGAATTAAACAAACCTATCAGATTCTTTACTATCGGTAGTCGAATAGAGGAAATCCGCGAGATCGACCCAGAGGAGGTTAAGTTCGAGCCCGAGATTCATGCTTCGCGTGTTACCCGCCAACAATTGCTTCAGCGAATTGCCGGTGCACCACCTATCTCCGGCCAGCTTCAGCTCTTTCGGTCGCACACTACCTCCGCTGCCGAACATTATCGACAGCAACACCCACGAGAAGAGTCAACTTGCATAAGCTTAGATTGCGTGAGCTCGCACCAGAGCCCCAACGGCGTCGATCCAACGAGCTCCAAGACGGCCGAGATTCGTCGAGAGGAAAGTAAAGGCAAGTGAGATAGTCAAGCGGCTGCTAATGCCTCCTTAACGTTCGACTGGCTTTCGTTGACACACACTAGTCGCCCGTGGCGATCTACTTGAATTACCTTGATCGTGAGCTTGGTAGATCCGTTGGTTTCCAACTAACGCCGAGCCTTTTGCGTTCAGTTACAAATACCATACTACTGTGCTCTTTTGAGCCACTCTATTGCGGGCTTTCGCTCGTCTGGGAACAGCCCGCAGTGCATTCAGTTTGGAACTACGTCACGGAACTCATCCGCTCTGACCAGTTGGAACTGACTACCGCCTACTCTTCCGGTGCCGACTTCCTGGCCGCCAAAAGGACCGAGTACGCGCATGACAGGCGCCGTTATCCCCGGTATTTCAGATCAGACGCTGAGCGGCGATTGGCAGTACCTCCGAGGTTTCAGCATGTGCCTTCAAGGACCACACCCGCTTTGGTGGAGGCTCTTAATGAGTGGGCTGAAGCAATGGAAGTTAGCGATTTGACCAACATGGGTATAGACCCGCGTCATGTAGCTGGAATCGTCAAGAGCACTCTTGCCCAGCGCAGCGGCGAGGCCGTGACCCTCTCATTCTTTCGGCCGGTGCTCGAGAAAGCCAGGGCTGATCCGAGGTCTTACTCTCTTGTTGGAAGTGCGATCTCGCGGGCGTACACACGGCACTACCAGGAACTGATGTCAGGGCGGTCGCCCACTGGGATTCGGGGCTTGTCATTCTATGACTCCGTAGGAAACTCGTTTCCGTATCTCGACCATGCGGTGTTAACGACATTGATGGATGTCCTCGAACTGCCCAGAATGGCGGACGAGGATCTTCTTAAGGTTCTCTCCGCGCGCGGAAGTAAAGAGCACCTTTTATTCATCGATCAAATCAGGAGGTTGCTATTGATAAGCGTCGACGCTTACGGCGAAATGGCACGCCGGCGAGTCCGCTTGATTGAGAATTTCTCGGTCGTAAAGCGTCACTTGAAAAAAAGACGGAGGACGGGGTCTTGGCGCGAAGCCTTCAACGAAGGAGCTGATAGGCTGGCCGACCTTTTTAAACACGATCACTACCGGCAGCGTGTCAACGAGCGTCAGCTAGAATTCGCGCTTGAGCCGACGTTGGACAATTTATGCAGTTTCTTTGAGCGCTCCCGCTTTAGCGGCGGTGCCACAGTACTGATCGTGGTGGCGACTGAAGTCGAGGAAGAGGCCGTATTATCGCGGATAGGATCCTATCACACTGAATTTCTCGGCTCTTCTACTTACTATCGTGGCGAATTTGCGGGACATAACACCGCGGTTACTAGATGCGAACCGGGTTCTGTCGGACGAGATGCTGCGACCCTCGCGGTCGATGAGGCAATCAGGGCAGTGCAACCGCGCGTTGTGCTGATGGTCGGTATCGCCTTCGGCGCTAACCGGAGGAAACAGAGTATCGGTGATGTGCTGGTAAGCCGAAGCGTCTACTCATATGAGCCGCAGCGAATCAGCAAAGACGAGAAGGTACCAAGAGGTGAAGAGGTTCAATCGGGACCCGTAATCTACAAGCGATTCCGCGACCTTCGCCGTGGATGGGATGCCGACGATGCAGAGGTGCATTTCGGTACGATTCTGTCCGGAGAGAAGCTGGTCGACAATCCTGAGTTTCGTGCAGAGCTGCTAGAGATGAGGCCGGAAGCCATCGGCGGCGAAATGGAAGGCGCTGGTTTGTGTGCCGCTGCTGCGAATCACAAAGTGGAATGGATCTTAGTGAAGGCGATCTGCGATTGGGGCGATGGGACGAAGGACAAAAAGTATCAGAAGATGGCAGCTGAGCATGCGGTGAGCTTCGTTGAACACGTGCTGAGAAAGCCGGGTGTACTCGATGCTTTGACGAAAACTGCTAGTTGATTCGAGGTCTCGGTAAGGCGCAGACTGGTCGCGCATGATATCTCGCGCGGATTCGACTTGCGCGCTTCTGCCGACGTCCATCGGATGCTGCGCGAGTTCGCGGCTGCCGGTGGCGCAGTCCTGCTTATATCGAGCGACCTCGACGAGTTGCTGGAACTGTGCGGGCCACTGTGGGTGATGAGTCGCGGGCGGCTGTTTGCCACCGCAAGGCGCGATCCCGAGGGATTGGGCCTTTTGATGGCAGGTGGTCGACATGAACGTTCGGCGGTCAAATTCGCGGTCTGACTGACTACCGGATAAAGACGTAGCTACTAGCTAAGCAGGTTGGTGGTATCGTTTATTTGTGAGAGCCGTTATACACTCGCGTGAGAGAATTGTAGTCGATCCAGCGATCCCATGTATCAAGGGTTCGCGCGTGCCCGTGAGTATCATTGTGGGCAGAATCGCCGAAGGCGACACGTTCGAGCAACTCACCGCAGCCTACCCACAGCTCACCGCTGACGATATCAAGGCGGCGCTCAAGTTTGCGGCCGAGGCTGTGAGCAAGGCGGATTTTATCCCTCTCCATCGCGACTGGCAGTGAAGTCCCGGGTCCGCCGATCGATATTCCGGTCATGAGCGGGTGATATGTTGCCAAGGTCGCGATGAGGACGGTCGCCAAACCTATCGCAGCGCTAGTCCTCGCCTTCGCGCTGATCTCACTGGTCCTGCTGGCGTTGGGGGCTTCGCCGGCTGGCGTTTTTATCGCGCTAGGGCAGGGGGCGTTCGGCAGTTGGCTTGCTTTTACCGACACGCTCGTTAAGTCGACGCCGCTGGTTTTTACGGGTCTCGCGGTTGCGGTCGCGTTCCAGGGCGCGCTTTGGAATATCGGCGCCGACGGCCAGTTGATTACGGGTGCGCTGGCCGCAGGCGCAATCGGTCCGATGCTCACACGATGGCCGCATTTTGCGGCCGTTCTTGCGGTTCTCACTGCGGGCGCGGCCGCCGGCGCACTCTGGGGCGGAATCTGCGGATATCTTCGCGCTCGGCGCGACGTCAACGAAGTTATCAGCACGATCATGCTCAACTTCGTCGCGGTGCAAATGCTCGGATGGGCCGTCCACGGGCCGCTGATGGAGCCCTCGCGCGCCTACCCGAAGAGCGCGCCTATCGCGCAGACGGCCGAGCTTCATATCTACCTGGAACCGAGCCGGCTCAACGCCGGGATGATCCTTGCGGCCGTACTCGCGGTGGGATGCTACGTCTTCCTGTTTCACAGCGAAGCGGGATTCGAGCTTCGCGCGCTTGGACATGGGCGGCGTGCCAGCGCGTTTTTCGGGATTCCGATCGCGCGAATCACGACGTGGGCGATGGCATCAAGCGGTGCACTCGCCGGACTCGGCGGCGCCGTTTATGTCTCGGCGATAACGCATCGGCTCTACGAGAAGCTTTCGCCCGGGTGGGGCTACGAAGCGATCGCGGTCGCTCTGGTCGCACGGCTCAACCCGATAGCAATCGTTCCGACCGCTATACTTTTCGGCGCGCTCGACAATGGTTCGCAGGCGATGCAACGGGCGGAAGGCGTCTCGCCCGTGCTCGTCCAGGTAATCCAGGGGATGGTGATCATGATCCTGCTCGCGTTCGATACATCCGCGTGGACCGGCGTGCGCGATGCAGTTTTCGGCGAGGGTGGCGCGGAGGCTGCGAGTGATGCTTGAGGCGCTTCTCGCGTCGACCGTCAGTATGGCGACACCGATTCTGCTCGCCGCACTGGGTGAGCTAATCGTCGAACAAAGTGGCGTCCTCAATGTCGGAATCGAGGGCGCGATGCTGGCTGGCGCGTTCTTCGGGATTGCGGCCGCGTATTTTACGGGGAGTATCGCGCTCGGACTGCTTGCCGCGATTGCCGCAGGAGTCGCGCTCAACGCGCTATTCGCGTTGCTCGTGGTCAATCTTGCGGTCAACCAGGTCGTCGCCGGTACCGCGCTCGATATCCTCGCGTTGGGGCTTACGGGCGTCTTCTACCGGCGCATCTTCGGCATCACCGGCGAAGCATTCACGATCGCGCCGATGCGCCCATTTCCGCTGGGTCCGCTCGCGCGAATTCCCGTGGTAGGTGGAGCGTTTTTCGAGCAAAACATGTTGGTATACCTCGCATTTGCTTTGGTGCCGGTCGTTGCAGTGATGATGACGCGTACGCGTTATGGGCTCGAGTTGCGTGCGGCGGGCGAGCGCCCCGAAGCTGCCGATGCGCTGGGACTCGGCGTCCGTCGCCTACGATGGTACGCGCTGATGGTTGCGGGCGTGCTCAGCGGACTTGGCGGCGCGTACCTCACGATGGCCTATGCCGACACCTTCGTCGAAGGGATTTCAGCAGGGCGCGGCTTCGTCGCCTTGGCAGTGGTGATCGTCGGGCGCTGGAACGCGTACGGCGTCGCGGCCGCCTCGCTCCTGTTCGGGGCCGCGATGGCGTTGCAGTTCGGGTTGCAGGCCTTCGGCACTGCGCTTCCGTATCAGCTATTTCTCGCGTTGCCCTACGCACTCACGCTGCTCGTGCTCGCGGCATTGGGCGGTCAGGCGCAGGCGCCCAGCGCGCTCGGGGAACGATACATTCGAGAGTAATCGGCTGGCTAAAAATCTCGCTGCTATTTCCGGGCCCTAAGGGCGTCGAGCGGCTAGATGAATAGCAATCGCCGTTATTCCGAGTGCGGCTCGCGGCCTCGCTCCGCTTCCGTGTGCTCGCGCTATAGCCGTCGTGCGGGTTCGCGTGGTGTGGATGGCTTATCCATAGAGGCCAACTTTGCCAGTATCGACGCATTCCCTGCTCCGCCATCTCGCTCCAAGATACGCCGCGCGCGGGATTGCGCACGCAACGTGCGCCCGTCGCGCGCGGCTAACAATGACCCTCACCCGCGCGCGCCAGGCGCGCTTGCCCTCTCCTTGTCCAGTCAGGGAGAGGGATTGGAGCGAGCTCAATTTCCAGTGCGGTATGACAGTAGGCGAAGCGAAGCGGAGCCGAGCTAAGCTAAGTAGTCTGCGACGTGCGCACAATGAATGGAGGTAAGCGACTGCGTGGCCACTGCCCTCACCCGCGCGCGCAAGGCGCGCTTGCCCTCTCCCTGGACAGGGAGAGGGATCTGGAAAGGCAGGGAGAGGGAAAACGCAGCACTCAGACTTTGGTGAGTGCTCGGTGGCCTACGACGATTTCTTCAATACCTGAAGTTCCTCAATGGCAATACCAGAAGTTCCTCAATGGCACACCTGAAGTTCCGTCACGCCGCGTGGTTTCCTCGTCAGCGGCGCAATTCCTTTAGCAGCGCGCGGGCGCGCTGTTGTGCGCGTTTGATCACGGTGGCGTCTTCGGGCCGATCGGGGAGCGGTCGTTTGACGAAGGCTGTAAGATCGCGCAGGTGGTTCCGCATCGCGGCGCGCGCAGCCGCTGCCGTCGGTGATTTGTTCGCCTGGAGCTTGCGCGGACCCTCGTGACCGCCCTCCGAGATGTACCAATCCTTGAAGTCGCCGCGAAATCCCGCATGGAACATCAGCGAGCCAAGGTAGCTCGCGACCGGCGGTACGCGCAGAAGCAATTCCGCATGCGTCTCGTGCTGGCCGGGGCTCTCGTACTCAATCATCAGGTGACCTCCCGGCGGCACAAGCGTACCCAGCAGGTCGACGAACGCCGCCTCGAGCCGGTGGGCCCGTGCGTCGATGGTCGTGCCGTCGGCCATCTCCACCATGGGAAAAAGACGGCCTTCGAACCACGGCATAACGAGACGCCCGCCTCCGCTCACAAGGCCGGTCATTAGCGGGGTCCGCGACGGCTTGGGCGTCAGCGACGGCTCGCGCTTCGCATCGGTTAGCGCGACTGTCAAGTGATACCATCCGGCGCGTGGCCGCACGGGCCTCAAGTCGGTGACCGCGAGAATGAAGGTGCCTTCGCCCTCCAGTTTTGTTCCGTCGATTTTAGTGGCCAGGCGTTTCGCCGCCGGTTCCTTGGACTCCATCTCTGACCTCTTGGTCAATTCTTACCTCTGCGCAGCGTTTTTCGGCCAAACCCAATACGAGACAAAGCTCGTTCCGCCCGTTGTTGTTTGATTTGCGCGCGCCGCGAAGCCTACTATAAAAGAACCGGCAGATTATGCAGGAACCGGCGCCTAACTCATCATCCTTCCCCACCGCACTGTGCGGCGTGTGCGATAAGATCGTGCTTACCTGCGTCGGGTTCAACGCGGACGACGAAGAAGAACGTCATTGCGTCCACTGCGATAGCCTCATCGAGTCTGAACTCAAGTGGGTGAACGGCGAGGGACTCGAGGCCGAGGGCTATTCGCTCGATGCTCAATCGGCTCGGCGGGGAGGCGGGGGATGCGGGAGCGGCGGTTGCGGAACGTGCGCGACGCGGAGGAATTAGACTCTGCGCGTGCGAGTTTTGGGGGAAGGAATAATCGTAATCCAGAGCAACGGCTTGGAGGCAAACTTATGAAGACAACGATTTCAGTAATCAAGGCCGATGTGGGTTCGATTGGCGGCCACATCAAACCCAGCGCCAAGGTGAAGCAGACGATCGAGCAGTACGTGCGCGAAAAGGGCAAGAAGCTGTTGCTCGACCTGTACGTGAGTTCGACCGGCGACGACACTGCATGCCTGATGACGCATGAGCGCGGCGTCGACGATCCCAAGATTCACGAGCTCGCTTGGGACGCTTTCATGGCTGGCACCAGGACGGCGCGCGAGCAAGGGCTTTACGG
>WNFA01003195.1_pt1 | contig 13601 bp, 10 predicted proteins | sample 5400481 | NCBI WGS metagenome assembly WNFA01 (sample SAMN13153340, study PRJNA577476) | soil metagenome | isolation source: 120 cm saprolite under Douglas fir tree site 2 hole 1 replicate 2 | place: USA:California | collected 2015-04-18 | reverse complement strand
GACGAAGTCGTAGGCGCCGACCCGGATGGCGCCGATGGCGGACTCGAGGGTCCCGAAGGCCGTCATGACCACCACCGGCAGGTCGGGGCGGCTGGCCACGATCTGCTCGCACAGCTCGAGCCCGTTCATGTGCGCCATCTTGATGTCGGTGAGCACCGCGTCCGTCTCGGCGGTGGCGAGGCGGTCGAGGGCCGCCGCGGCGGACGTGGTGCACTCCACCTCGAAACCCCGTCCCGCCAGCCGGGCCTCGAGCAGCGCGCACACGTCCACGTCGTCGTCGACGACCAGCACGCGGCCGCGGGCCGCCCTCAAGATCCTGGCCTCGCCGTCCGACATATCTGAGGTCAGATGCACCGCCTTCTGTTGATCGGCACATCCGGGCCAAATCTTCAGCGCGCTGGTTGACGCCGTGCGCAGCTCGGTCGAGGACGCGATCGCGGCGGGCCTGTGGGTGGCGATGGGCATCCTCGCCCTTCTCTCGGCCTCCGACTACTGGAGCACGACGACCTTTCTCGCCAGCAGCGAGCGGGTGAACCACGCACACGAGGTCGTCGAGCAGCTCGACCACCTTCTCGCCCAGATCACCGACGCCGAGAGCGGGCAGCGCGGCTACCTGGTCACCGGCTCGGCCGGCTACCTGGCTCCCTACGAGGATGCGAAGACACACATCGCCGACACCCTGCGCGCGATCCGCGAACTCACGGCCGACGACGAAGTGCAGAGGGAACAGCTCGACCAGCTCGCGCCCCGGGTGGAGCGCCGTCTCGTCCTCCTGCGCGAGACGATGGACGCCTACGACCGCGATGGCTTCGCTGCCGCCCGCCTGCACGTGCTCACCAACCGGGGCAAGGACGTCATGGACGACATCCGCAGGCTGGTCGGCGTGATGGACCGCGCGGAGCGGGTGGCGCTCCGCGAACACCGCTCGGTCTGGTACGCCAGCGCGCGGCTCACGCTCGTCGTCCTCGTGATCGGCGACCTCCTGGCCCTCGGTCTGGTCGGGTCGTGCTACGTGGTCGCCATGCGCGGGCTCGCGCAGCGGCGCGGCCACATGCTCGAGGTCGAGGAGGCGCGGCGGCAGGCCGAGCGACAGGCGGTCGAGCTCGCGGCGCTGGCGCGCGACCGCGACGCGGCCCGGCGCGCTGCGCAGGAGGCCTCGCGGCTCAAGTCCGAGTTCCTCGCCAACATGAGCCACGAGATCCGCACGCCCATGAGCGCGCTGGTCGGCTACACGGAGCTGCTCGGGGACGCCGACCTCACCCCGGGCGAGCGCGCCGAGTGCCTCGCCGTCGTGCGCCGCAATGGCGAGCACCTGATGACGATCGTCAACGACGTCCTCGACCTCTCGAAGATCGAGGCGGGGCGGATGACGATCGAGCGCATCCGCTGCTCGCCCTTCGCCCTGGTGGACGAGGTCGCCGCGCTGCTCCGCCCGCGCGCGGCGCAGGAGGGGCTCGCTTTCGAGGTCGGATACGGAGGCCCGCTGCCGCAGACGATCGAGACCGATCCGACCCGGCTGCGGCAGATCCTCCTGAACCTCCTCGGCAACGCGATCAAGTTCACGCCCACGGGCAGCGTGCGCCTCGTGGTGGGGCTGGCGGACGGGGACGCGGCGTCCCGGTGCCTCCGCTTCGACGTCGTCGACACGGGCATCGGCATGAGCGCCGAGCAGCAGGCGCGCCTCTTCGCACCCTTCTCGCAGGCCGACGCCTCGACCACCCGCCGCTTCGGGGGCACGGGCCTCGGGCTCGCCATCTCGAAGCGGCTCGCCGGCATGCTGGGCGGCGACCTCGAGGTGCGGAGCGTCCCCGGCGCGGGCAGCACGTTCACGCTCACGCTCGACGCCGGCTCGCTCACCGACCTCCCGCTGCTCGACCAGCCGCCCGAGGCGTCCCCGGCGGCCCCCGGCCCCGGCTCGGCTGCCGACCAGACCGTGTCGCTCCGCGGGCGCGTGCTCGTCGCCGAGGACAGCCTCGACGCGCGCCGCCTGATCGCGCGCCACCTCCGTGCCGCGGGCGCCGAGGTCGAGATCGCCGAGGACGGCGTGCGCGCCTGCGAGCTGGCGCTCGGCGCCGCCGGGGCCGGGGCGGCCTACGACCTGATCATCATGGACATGCAGATGCCCCGGCTCGACGGCTACGCGGCGGCCGCCCGCCTGCGCGCGGCGGGCTACCGCGGCGCGATCGTCGCGCTCACCGCACATGCGCTCGAGGGCGAGCGCGAGAAGTGCCTGCGCGCCGGCTGCGACGCCTTCGCGACCAAGCCGATGCTGCGCCGCGGGCTGATCGAGATCGCACGCGCGTACCTGGCGCCGGGCGACGCGCCGCCGGTGGTGAGCGCGCTCGCGGCCGACGCCGCGATCGCCCGCCAGCTCGACGGCTTCGTCCGCCGCCTGGGCGAGCGCCTGGGCGCCATGCGGCGCGCGCTCGGCGCGCGCGACCTGGAGACGCTCGGCGACCTCGCCCACCAGCTGAAGGGCACCGCCAGCGGCTACGGCTTCCCCGCCATCACCGAGGCGGCCGCGGAGCTCGAGGCGGTGGTCGTGGCGCGGGGCGAGGTTGAGCGCGCGCTCACCGCCCTGGCCGACATCTGCGGCCGCGCGTCGGCCCGCCCCTCGGCGGGTTGACGCTCGCCGCCCACCCGCCGCGCAGCGTGAGCGAGCGGGGTGCTCCCCCCCGTCCCCGCCGCCGCGATCCTACGCGCTACGCCCCGCGCAGCGCCGGCAGCCCGAAGCGCGCGCGCAGCACGCGCAGCAGGGCCGCGTTGTCCGAGTGCCCGGTCATGCGCGCCGTGACCCGTCCGCGGATCGGCCGCCCGAGCAGGTAGAAGTCGCCGAAGATATCGAGGATCTTGTGGCGCACGAACTCGTCGGGGAAGCGCAGCGGCGCGTTCACCACGCCCTCCTCGCCCACCAGGATGCAGTTGTTCAGCCGGCCGCCGTTGGCGAGGCCCATCTGCTCGAGCTGCTCGATCTCCTTGACGAAGCCGAAGGTGCGCGCCGGGGCGATCTCGCGGCGGAACGCCTCCACGTCGGTGAAGCGGAAGGTGAACTCCTGGCGGCCGATGGGCGGCGGGTAGTCGAGGACGTAGTGCACCGCGAAGCAGTCGGCCGGATCGATGGCGATGCCCTCGTGGCCCGGGTCCTCGGAACCGACCGCGTAGCGCTGGTCGACGACCAGCTCCTCGACCGTCGCCGGCTGGTCGACGAGCCCGCTCTCGTCGAGCAGCGCGCATAGCTCGAGCGCCGAGCCGTCCAGGATCGGCACCTCGGCCTGCATCTTGACCAGCAGGTTGGTGACCCCGTGGGCGTGCAGGGCGGCCATCAGGTGCTCGACCGTCTTGGCGACCATGCCGCCGCGCACCAGCGTGGTGGCGTAGCCCGTCGAATCGACGTGATCGACGAGCGCCGGCACCGTCTCGCCCGAGAGGATGCTGCCGAAGACGATCCCGCTCCCCGGCGGGAGCGGCTGGAGGATGAGCCCCGTGCGCGCGCCCGAGTGGAGCCCCTGCCCGTTCACCAGCACGCTGCGCGCGATCGTGCGCTCCGGGAAGCGGCGGGCGGGAGCGAGCGATGGCGTCGCACCGCCGGCCGCCAGCGCCGCCGTCTCGGCGGCCGCCGCGTTCGTGCCCAGCGCACGGCCGACGACGCTCAGGAGCGCTTCGAGGGGGAACGGCTTCTCCAGGAAGTCGAAGGCGCCGAGACGGATGACGCGCACCGCGGTCTCGATCGTGCCGTGCCCCGAGATGACGATGATCGGCACGCCCGGCGCCTGGTTGCGCATGCGCTCGACCAGCTCGATGCCGTCCATCTCGGGCATCCACACGTCGACGATCGCGAGGCGTGGCGCGACCTGCCGGAGGAGCTCCAGGGCGCGGCGCCCGTCAGGCGCTTCCAGCACCTCGAAGCCCTCGTCGGCGAGCACCCCGCGCAGCGTGTGCCGGATGTTCTCCTCGTCGTCGACCACCAGGATCGTCTCGGACATCACCACACCTCCACCCCGACGCTACGCGCCGGCATACGCCCCGTGCTGCGCGCGGGTCGCAAGCTGAGCGGCGCGCCGGCGGACGGGGAACTCCATCACGAAGCGGCTGCCGCGCGGCAGGTTGTCGCGTACGCGGATGAAGCCACTGTGGTCGGCCACGATGGCGGAGACGATGGCCAGCCCGAGACCGGTGCCCTCCGCCTTGGTCGAGAAGTAGGGCTCGAAGAGCCGCGCCTTCACCTCGGGCGTCATCCCCGCGCCGCTGTCGGCCACCTCGAGGCGCACCACGCCGAGGCTCGTGTCGTGCCGGGTCGAGAGCTCCACCCGCGCCGGCTCGGTCCCGGCCGGCTCTCGCCGCCGGGCCTCGCCGCAGGCGGCCACCGCGTTGTCGAGCAGGTTGATCAATGCCCGTTTCATCCCCTCGCGGTCCATCTCCAGCTCGGGCAGCTCGGGCCCGGGATCGAACGTGAAGGAGATCTCGCGGTGCCCCTCGCGGAAGAGGACGAGCGCCTCCTCCACCAGCCGGTTCAGATCCTGCGGCGTGTGCGCGCTCGCGGGCATGCGCGCGAAGGTCGAGAACTCGTTCACCAGCGCCTTCAGCTCGTCGACCTGCTGGATGATGGTGCGCGTACATTCGTCGAACACGCCGCCCTCGGGGCCGAGGCGCGCCGCGTAGCGGCGACGGAGCCGTTGCGCCGAGAGCTGGATCGGCGTCAGCGGGTTCTTGATCTCGTGCGCGATGCGGCGCGCGACCTCGCGCCAGGCTTCCATGCGCTGCACGCGGAGGAGGTGGCTCACGTCCTCGAAGAAGAGGACCAGGCCGCGCGGGCCGACGTGCTCGGTCATGAGACGGGTGCCGGTGAGCAGCACGGCCACCTCGTGCCCGGCACGCACCAGCTTCAGCTGCCGCTCGACCGGGCCGCTGCCGGCGCCGTTCTCCGCGTAACCCGGCCGCAGGCCGGGCGCGCCGGGGGCACCGGCGCGCAGCTCGGCGGCGAGCTGGCGCACGTCGGCGTAGGCGTCACTCGCGAACACCTCGTCGATGCGGCGCCCGACCGAGGCGGCGGCGGACATGCCGAGCAGCGCCTCGGCGGCCCGGTTCATGGTGGTGACGCGCCCCTCGGCGTCCACCGACACCACGCCCGCCGCGATGTTGGCGAGCAGCGTCTCCAGGTAGCGGCGGCGCGACTCGAGCTCGGTGCGGCCGGTCTTCAGCTCCGCGGTCATGCGGTTGAAAGCGGTGACCAGCGTGCCGATCTCGTCCTCGCCCTCGCCCTCGATGCGGTGGTCGAGGTCGCCGTGCGCGACCGCGCGCGTGCCCTCGGCCAGGCGCTGGATGGGCACCGTGATGCCGCGCGCCAGGTAGAAGCCGAACCAGGTCGCGGAGAAGATCACCACGATGGTCACCACGGCGAGCGTGATCGTGTAGTTGGTCTGGATCGGGCGGCGCTGGATCTTGAGGCGCAGGTACTCGTTGAAGGCGCGCTCGCTCTCGTCGCGGCGCACCACGACGCTGAAGGGCACGTAGGAGTCGACCACCAGGGCGCCGATGGTCTTCCCCTCGTCCAGGATCGGCACGGCGGCGCGGATCACGTCGGACTCGCCCACCCGGTCGATCACCGTGCCCGTCTCGCCCTCGGCCGCGCGACGGATCAGATCGGCCGACGGCTCGGCGCCGATCCCGGCGGGCAGATCCGGGCGCCGGCTCCGCGCCAGCGCCTGTCCGCGCGCGAACACCTCGACCAGATCGAGCTGGTACTCGGTGCGACGCTGGTCGAGGAGGCGCTTGAGCGCGTCGCGCCGCTCACGGCCGGTGAGGCCCTCCTGGCTCACCTGCTGCGCCAGCTCGCGCGCGAAGCCGAGCGCCGTCCCGGCCAGGTCCTGGTAGTAGTCGTGCGCGACCTCGAGCGCCCCCTCGAGCGCGCTCTCCACCTGCCCGTTGAACCAGCGCTCGATCGAGTTGCCGACGAACACCAGCCCGACCAGGAAGAGGAGCGTGGCGGGGAGGAGCGCGATGGCGACGAAGGCGCCGACCAGGCGGGTGCGGAGATGCGAGCCCAGGATGCGCCGCCGCCGCTCGAAGATCAGCTTGGCGATGTTGCGCCCGACCAGGAAGACGAGGAGCACGAGGAGGATCAGGTTGACGTTGATGAGCCCGATCAGAATGGCGTCGGTGCCGAGCGAGCCGCTGCCCATGGACTGCGGCAGCCGGAACTGGAAGACCGCGAGGAGGACGACGGCGACGATGATGCCGGCGATGATCCAGCCCTCACGCCGGCGGCGGCGCACCTCGGGCGCGGGCGCCCAGGGGGGCGACGGATCGGGCGGGCCGGGCATTGGAACGGCGCATGCTAACGGCTGGGGGGGCCGAAGGCAATACCAGGCCACACCCGGTAAGGCGGCAAGAATGCTGGAAAATCGTCCCTGTCTAGCGGCGCCAGAACAGGTTCAGCAGGACGGTCACGACGACGCTGACCACCAGCGAGGTAACGAGCGGGAAGTAGAACGTGACCGGGCCGCGGCGGACGACGATGTCCCCGGGGAGCCGCCCGAGCCACGGCAGCCGGCCGGCGAGCAGGAGCGCCGCGCCGAGCACGACCGCCAGACCGCCGACGACGATCAGGACCTTCCCCAGCTCCTGCACGGCTGCCACCTTGCCCCAGGAGGCGCGCCGCGTCGACCCGCGCGCCGGCGCCGGAGCTATTGCGCCTGCAGGTCGTGCAGGCTGGGTGGCAGGGTCGCCTTCGCGGCGGCGCAGTTCTTCTCCGTGGCGCACGTCGGGTCGTTCCACCGGTTGGAAAGCTCGTAGGGATCCGTGTCCAGGCCGTAGAGCTCCCGCTCGCCGGTGACGTACTCGACGTACTTCCACGTCGTGCCGTTCACCTTGCCCTTCACTAGGCCGTTGTCGGGGATCTTCCCGTTCCAGTGCTCGTTCAGGAAGGCGGTGCGCCAGCTGGCGGCGGTGTCGTCGAGGAGCGACGCAACGCTCCTCCCGTTGACGAGCGTGTCGGGCACCACGCCCGCCAGCTCGGCGATGGTGGGCGCGAAATCGATGTTGAGGACGATGCGGCCGTCGCTACGCGGCGCGCCGGCCACCAGGTCCGGGTAGCGCATGATCATCGGCACCCGGATGCACTCCTCGTACGGACAGGTCTTCGGCTTCCAGCGGTGCGAGCCCCACGAAAAGCCGTTGTCGGAGGTGTAGATGACGAGCGTGCTGGCGTCCTGCCCGATGTCGCGCAGCGCCCCCATGATCGAGGCGACCCCCTCGTCGACCGCTTGCAGGGACTCGAGCTGCTTCTGCCGGAACTCGTCGGTCTCGCAGGCATCGCACTGCTTGCCCGGCGGGCACGCGGCGCAGCCGCGCGCGTCCCAGGTGAGGCTCTGCACCCACGCCGGCTTGTCGCTCACGTCGGCCTCGCCGTAGTTGGGCGGGCGAAAGGGCGCGATGCCGGCGAAGAGCCCGAGGTGGCGCGGCGCGGGCGTCGCCGGGGCGTGCGGCGCCTTCTGGCTCACGTGGAGGAAGAAGCGGCGGCCCTCCGCCCCCGCGGCGTGGATGAAGTCGACCGCCTTCCGCGTCATCACGTCGCCCGAGTAGTCCGCGGGGTCGCTCCCGTGGTGGGTCATCGTGCCGTTCTCGTTCAGGTCGTAGTCGTAGAACCTGACCTGCACCTGCACGTGCCAGTCGTCGTACCCCGGCGGGATGCAGGGCGAGAGGTTCGCGTAGCCGTTGAGGTACTTGCCGATGAATCCCGTCTTGTAGCCCTGGGCCTTGAGCCAGCGCGCGAGCGTGCAGTGATCGTCGAAGACCTCCGCGCCGCCGTCCGGCGGGCTGTTGTCGTGGATCCCGGTGTCGTGCGCGTACTCGCCGGTCAGGATGCTCGTGCGGCTCGGGCAGCAAAGGGAGGTCGTCACGTACCCCTCCGTGAAGGTGACCCCCGAGTCGGTGAGCTCGCTCTTCACGTGCGGCATCACGTAGCCCGGGCGGCCCGGCGCCTGGTGCGTGGCGTCCACCGTGTCCCAGCGCTGATCGTCGGAGAGGATGATGACGAAGTTCGGCCTGGGGGCCGGCACGGTCCGCACGCTGCAAGGCACCGGCGCGTGCTGGATGCAGGTGGGCGGCTTCAGCAGCATGCGGTTCGAGAGCGCGTCCGCGGCGTCGCACACGCAGTCCGCGCCGGCGACGGGCGCCGTCTTGCCGGCGCAGGTATCGCCGAGTGGCGGCGCGATCGGGTCCACGCAGTGGCGCCCGCCCCGTTCCTTGCACCGGGCGAGGCCGTCGACCCCGGCCTCCAGCCGGTCGTGGCGCAGCCAGCTCGCGTTCTTCGACATGAAGCGGTAGCCCTCCTCGAAGAGCTGCTGGACGCAGAGGGAGCCACCGTCACCGACCTGTGCGAAGAGCGCGCGCACCTGGCACTCGATCGCGGCGCGGCACTGCTCGTCGGTCACCTTCGCCAGCGCGAAGGTCAGGTCGCAGGGGTCGACGGCGTGCCGGGCGCACTCGACGAGGGCCGCTCCCACGCGCTTGAGGCCGCTCGCGACCGTCCTGTCGGCGGGATCGCAGTCGTGGTCGACGTCCTCGCAGTCGAACGGCTGGGCGTGCGCCGGGGGCGTCGAGGCGCTCCCGCACCCGAGAACCGCCGCGAGCGCCAGGGCGGCACGCGTGGCACGATCCGGCATCGTCTCCTCCTCCGCGAGACCTGCACTAGGCCCCGTCGTCCGCGCGCGGTCAAGGCTCGCGACGCCGAGACGGCGCGCGGCTAGAAGAGCTTCTGCTGCGCCAGGGCGGGTGGCGGTACGCCGGCACGCCGGCCGAAGTGCGCGTAGGCGAGCGCCGTGGCCATGCGACCCTTCGGCGTGCGCACCAGGTAGCCCTCCTGGATGAGGAACGGCTCGTACACGTCCTCGATGGTGTCCCGCTCCTCGGCCACCGCGGCGGCGAGCGTATCGAGCCCGACGGGACCGCCCGCGAACTTGTCGAGGATGGCCAGGAGCAGCGCGCGGTCCATCTTGTCGAAGCCCGCTTCGTCGACGTCGAGGAGGCGGAGCCCGTCGCGCGCGACGATGCGGTCGATCTTCCCCTCGGCGCGCACCTCGGCGAAGTCGCGCACGCGCCGCAGCAGCCGGTTCGCGATGCGCGGCGTGCCGCGCGCGCGGCCCGCGATCTCGGCCGCGCCGTCGTCGTCGAGCGCTGCGCCGAGGATGGTCGCGGAGCGCCGCAGGATCCGCTGCAGGTCGTCGGTGCCGTAGAAGTCGAGCCGGAAGGTCGCCCCGAAGCGGTCGCGCAGCGCCGAGGTGAGGAGGCCCGCGCGGGTCGTCGCGCCCACCAGGCAGAAGGGGCGGAGCGCGAGCTTGATCGAGCGTGCGGTCGGCCCCTGCCCAACCACCAGGTCGAGCTGGAAGTCCTCCATCGCCGGGTAGAGGGTCTCCTCGACGACGTGGTTCAGGCGGTGGATCTCGTCCACGAAGAAGACCTCGCCGCGCTCGAGGTTGGAGAGGATGGCGGCCAGGTCGCCCGGCCGCTCGAGCACCGGGCCGGCGGTGGCGCGGATGCCGACCCCGAGCTCGTTCGCGATCACGTGCGCGAGCGAGGTCTTGCCGAGCCCGGGCGGACCGTAGAGCAGCACGTGGTCGAGGACGTCGCCGCGCGCCCGCGCCGCCGTGATCTGCACGCGCAGATTCTCGCGGATCGACTCCTGCCCGACGTACTCCTCCAGCGTGCGCGGGCGGAGCGGCGCGTCGACCGCGAGGTCGTCCTCGAGCGTCTCTGGCACGATGGGGCTGGGCCCCCTCACCCGGCGAGCCCCTGGAGCGCGGCGCGCACCACGTCCTCGAGCGGCGCGGCCGGCCGCTCGACGCGCTGGACGGCGCGTTCGGCCTCGCCGCGCTTGTAGCCCAGGTTGACGAGCGCCGACACCGCCTCGCCGAGGACCCCGTCGGCCGCCGCAGGCGCCCCGGCGCGCGGCGCGCCGGCGGCGAGCTTGGCCGCGCCTTCCCGGCACTCGACCACGATGCGCTCGGCGAGCTTCTTCCCCACCCCGGGGATGGTCTGCAAGCGCGCGTCGTCGCCGCCGGCGATGGTGGCGAGCAGCGCCGCGACCGGCATGCCCGAGAGCACGCCGAGTGCGGTCCGCGGCCCGAGGCCCTTCACCTTGCGCAGCAGGTGGAAGAGCGCGCGCTCGTCGGGACGGAGGAAGCCGATCAGCTCGATCGCGTCCTCGCGCACCTCGGTGTGCACCAGGAGGCGCACGCTGGCCCCCGCGGGCGGCAGGTCGGCGAAGGTCTGGAGCGAGACCTGGACCGCGTAGCCGACTCCGCCCACGTCGACCACCAGGCGCTCGGTGCCCTTCTCGGCGAGCGTGCCGGCGAGCGAGGCGATCACGCCCCGGCCCCCGCGACCAGCGCGCGCGCCACGCGGCGCGCGAGCGGCGCCTGGTGCAGGTGGCAGAGGGCAAGGGCGAGCGCATCGGCGGCGTCCGGGGCCGGCGGCCGCGCGAGGCCGAGCCGCAGCGCCACCCCGCGTCCCATCGCTCGCTTGTCCGCCAGCCCGTAGCCGACGGTGGCGAGCTTCACGCTGGCCGGCGCGTACTCGGCGAGCGGCGTGCCGCTCGCCCCGGCGGCCGCCAGCACCGCGCCGCGCGCCTCGCCCAGGCGAAACGCGCTCTGCACGTTGCGCGCCACGAAGGCCCGCTCGAGGACGACGGCCGCCGGCTCCCACGCGGCGATGAGGCGGAGGCACTCCGCATGCAGGCAGGCGAGGCGCGAGCCCAGCGGGTCGGCGAGTACCAGCACGATCGTCCCGCTCGCCAGGTGGCGGAAGCCCCCACCCTGGGCCTCGATCACGCCCCAGCCCGTCAGTCGGCTCCCCGGATCGATCCCCAGCACCCGCATGCCCGCTCCGCCTCCCGCCCCCGCCGTGGCATCACGCCGACAGCCGCTCGAGCTCCTCCGCCGCGATGTCCATGTTCGACGACACGCTCTGCACGTCGTCGTGGTCCTCGAGCGCTTCGAGGAGGCGCACCATCTGCTCGGCCGGCTTGCCGGAGATGGCGACCGTCGACTGCGGCAGCATGGTGACCTCGGCCGAGCCGACCGGCACCTTGGCGCCGTCGAGCGCCTCTTTGACCCGATCGAACTGCTCCGGGGCGGTGACGATCTCGAGCAGGTCGCCCGCGTCGCGCACGTCCTCGGCGCCGCCCTCGAGCGCCACCTCCATGACCCGGTCCTCGTCGACGCCGGCGCGCTCGACGGTGATCAGCCCGCGTTTCTGGAACATCCAGGCGACCGCGCCCGCGGCGGCCAGGTTACCGCCGTGCTTGGTGATGATGCTGCGCACGTCGGCGACGGTGCGGTTGCGGTTGTCGGTGAGCGCCCGGACGAGGATCGCAACCCCGCCCGGCCCGTACGCCTCGTAGGTGATCTCCTCGTAGGTGACGCCCTCGAGCTCGCCCGCGCCCTTCTTGATGGCGCGCTCGATGTTGTCGGCCGGCATGCTGTTCTGCCGTGCCGTGGTGACCGCGGTGCGCAGCCGGGGATTCGCGTTGACGTCGCCGCCGCCCAGGCGCGCGGCGACGGTGATCTCCTTGATGAACTTGGTGAACAGCTTGCCGCGCCGCGCGTCCTTCAGCGCCTTCTTGTGCTTGATCGAGCTCCACTTGGAGTGGCCGGACATGGCGCGATGGCTGTGCAGTTACCACAAGCCCTCCGGCGAGTAAATCGGGAAAGCCAAGGAGGACGCGGGCTTGCGCGCCGAACGGGGACGTCGATAATGCGCCCGGATGCGGGGCCGGACGCGGGGATGGCTGGCGGCGCTCATGCTGCTCGCCGCGCTGGGCTGCGTGCACCGTGCCCCCGCGCCGCCACCGGTCAGGAACGGCGTGCAGACGGGTGTCGCATCCTGGTATGGCCCCGGCTTCCACGGCAACCGCACCGCCAACGGCGAGATCTACGACCAGAACGAGCTGACCGCGGCGCACCCCTCGCTCCCGCTCGGCACGCGCGTCATGGTGACCAACCTGGAGAACGGCCGCGCCGTCCAGGTGCGCATCAACGACCGTGGCCCGTTCGTCGACGGGCGGGCGATCGACCTCTCGTACGCCGCCGCGCATCTGATCGGCGTGATCGGCCCCGGCACGGCGCGCGTGCGCATCGAGGTGCTCGGCCCGGTGACGCTCGCGGCCGCCGTGCCGGTCGCCGCTCCGCTGGCGCTGGCGCCCGCGCGCCAGCCCGCGGCGCGCGAGGTCGCCGCGGGATCCTACATCGTCGAGGTGGCGGCCTTGAGCGATCCCGACAAGGCGCACCATCTCCGGCAGGTGCTCGCGCGCCGCTTCCCGGAGGCCTTCGTCGCCCCGCTCGCGGGCACGAGCGGACATTACTACCGCGTCCGCATCGGCCCCTACCCGCTGCGCGCCGCCGCGCTCGAGCACGCCGAGCGGGTCGTGCGGCTCGGCTACCCCGCGCTCATCGTCGACGAGAGCGCCCCGTGAGACGGGCGACCGCGCTCCTCGTCCTGACGGCGCTCCTCGTCGGCTGCGCCTCGCGGCGCCTCGTCCGCCACGGCGGGGTGAACGAGGATGCGCTCGAGACCCTGCGTCACGGCCTGGTGGCGCTCCGCGGGCTCACGTTCACGTCCCCGGTGCCCGTGCTGGTGCTCTCGCGCGAGGGCATCGGCGCCGTCGTCAGCGAGGAGATCGCGCAGAGCTACGCCCCGGGCGACATGGAGCGCGCCGAGGCGGTCTACACGCGCCTCGGGCTCCTGCCTCCGGGCACCAGGCTCCGGCGCGCGCTCGAGCGGCTGTACCGGCAGGAGGGCGCCGGCTTCTACGACCCGCGCACCAAGCGCCTGGTGGTCGCCGAGAACGTCCCGGGCGCGCGCGGCCTGGCCACCGGCCTCCTCGGCCTCGTCACCGGCCGGGATCTGGTGGCCGAGTTCCTCGTCGCCCACGAGCTGACGCATGCGCTCCAGGATCAGCACTACCACCTGCCGACCCGGCCCGAACCCCTGCTCGACGGGCACGGCGACCGCGAGCTGGCGCGTCACGCGCTGCTCGAGGGCGACGCCACCCTCGCCGGCTTCGCCTACGTGCTCCGCCGCCAGCTCGACCCGCGCACCATCGACGTGGTCGAGCGGCAGCTCCACGGCGTGCCGGGCGAGCTCGCCAAGAAATACCCCGACCTGCCCGAGCTGCTGCGCGCCTCGCTCGCTTTCCAGTACGACGACGGGACGACCTTCGTCGGCCAGGCGCTCGCGGCGGGCGGATGGGCCGCGGTCGACCGCCTGCACGGCGATCCGCCCGAGTCGACGGAGCAGGTGCTGCACGCGGCGCGTCCCGGCGCCGCCCGCGACCGCCCGGTCGCGGTCACCCTCGGCGGCACGGACGGGCTCGAGGCCGCGGGCTTCGCGCGCATCCTCGAGGACACGCTCGGCGAGCTGGTGATCCGCGTGCTGGCAACGCGCGGCCTCCCGCCCGAGCAGGCCGCGCGGGTCGCCGAGGGCTGGGGCGGCGACCGCCTGGGGGCATTTCAGCGCGGCGACGACCTCGTGCTGGTGTGGATGACGGCCTGGGATTCACCCAACGACGCCGACGAGTTCGCGCAGGCGCTGCCCGGGCTCCTCCC
>WNFA01003192.1_pt1 | contig 13603 bp, 9 predicted proteins | sample 5400481 | NCBI WGS metagenome assembly WNFA01 (sample SAMN13153340, study PRJNA577476) | soil metagenome | isolation source: 120 cm saprolite under Douglas fir tree site 2 hole 1 replicate 2 | place: USA:California | collected 2015-04-18 | reverse complement strand
CACAAGCTGTACGAGACCTACTCGGTGCCCGGCTCCGGTGTGCCGCTCTTCCAGGCGGCCACCGCCAATCTCAACCCGTGGACCGAAGCCCAGGTCGACACGAAGAATCCCGAGCGTGGACCGCTGCTGATCATCTCCGGCGAGCACGACCACACCGTGCCGTGGGCGATTGCCCATGCCTCCTATAAGCAACAGGAGAAGAATCCCGGCGTGACGGAGATCCGTGAAATACACGATCGCGGGCATTCCCTGACGATTGACCACGGGTGGCGTGAAGTGGCCGAGACCGCGCTCGCCTTCATCGCGCAACAGCTGAAGATCGGCTAGGAGTCGCGGCAGATCGCTCGTTCGGTCGCGAGTTTCGCTGGTTCTTGCTTGTTTCGATGGATGTACATGCATACTTCCTCATTGCGGAATGGCCTCATGCTCCGGGGTCGCCACCCATGGGACAGAACGCATTGAGTTGACTCGGACAGCTTGCGAACCCGGAGGTTTGTGTGATTTTCGCCATGAGAACGTTTGCATGTATCGGCGCTTGAGCCCCATAGTGAGGCAGAGGTGAACGTCAAGAACACGACGCGTGCGCCCTTGCTCTTAACGGCTGGAACCAAGGATCATACCGTCCCATTAAGCCAGGTCACGGTGAACTACCATAAGTATCGCCAATAGTTCGCTCTATACAGCCGGCAAAGGTGCGATTCACGCGCTTGCTCGAGCCCTCGCGGCGGAACTCATTGGTCGTGGTATTCGGGTGAACACCATCACGATTGGTCCCACCGCGACGCGGCTCCTGAGCCGATCGGGGTCTTCGCAAGAGATCCTACAGGCTCAGGATGTGGCGCGCATCAGTCGTTCGCCGGTCAAACGTCTAGGCCGTCCCGAAGAAGTGGCCAAAGTGGCGCTGTTTCTCGCTTCTGATGACTCATCTTTTGTGGTGGGAGCAGAGATCGCTGCTGATGGTGGCTGGCTCTTAAATACCATGTAGGTCGCGCCTTTGGGCATGGACAAGCAGCTTTGGCTGAAAATGCCGCTCACCCCTTAGGCAACATGTCAACATTCTCCTCCGCATATTGCGGCTGAGCTTCTTTCAGCACCTGCCCAACAGGCACGACGGGATGGCGATAATGAGCTTCTTCCTGGAGCAAAAGGTGATCTACCTGATTCTGCCAATCATGCAAGAAATTCAAAGGAAGGCCAGTACGGCGCTGTTCAAAGGCTTGTAACGCCCGCAGACCCCATTGAGCGTTATAGGACGATGGAGAAGGCAGTTGACGGCTTCGCCACAAGTCAACAAAGGACTCTTCGGGAAAACATGGCACATGTCCAAGGGCTATCGTCAAGCGAGGCGACCACAATCGCTGGAGATAAAGGGTTGCCAATACCAAAGTCGTGATCTGTTCGGTAACCGCCGGTTCGCTCACCTGTATTGCTTCAAGCACAGCAGGGGCTAGCTCGGGATGCAACAAGAAGAGCGCGATGCGAGCATCGCGCACTCGTGGATACTCGCATTGGGCTAAACGCTGAATCAGCCTGACAGCAGTTTGCTGATCGCTTGCCATAGCGGTCCCTCGATGAATCGGGCTCCCTCGATGAATCGGGGAGCTACCAGGATGATTTTCACCTACCAGGTAGTCGATGCCCCAGGTGCGCAAAGTGCTGATTAACTGGTCTGCCTCATCCCATGATAAGTTGTGTCGGGTGCTGGTGATATTCATGCTTCTCCGCTCACAACGCAGACAACTCACCTCTCGCGTTCCAGACACTGTTGTTTAGACAACTATTTCAAAGGGTGCTCATCATACCTTCTGTCCTGCAAGTACTACAACATCCAGTCCTTTGCGATTAATGGGCGAGTCCACGTACCATCCCAATCCTATTGACATGCCCTCTAGGCGTAAATCGCCCGCCTGCCCAGGAACGCACAAAATTGCCAACCGGCCACCCGTTTTGAGCACGCGGTACATCTCGCGCAATGCCTTGATCACCATGGGTTTTGCCTCCTCGTGATATGGCGGCTCCGTGGCGATCGCATCGAACGTCTCCGCGGCCCATGGCAAGCGGCGAGCATCGGCAACTGCATGCTGCGCCCCGAGGTGAGTAAGCCCTGCTTGCAAAGTGGGATCGCAATCCGCACTGGTGACCCTGCAGCCGTTGGCAAGAGCCTCTATCACGATTCCCCCAATCCCGGCGAAGGGGTCAAGCAGCGAGGTTCCGGGAGCAGCGGACACGAGATTGACCAGCATGCGCGCATCACAAACGGGCAGCCCGCGTCGACTCAATGGCCGTCCATCGCCGCGATAGCCCCGGACCGGGCGAATTGTTCCCGCACTCGTTTCAAGCAGGAACGTTCGCCGGTCTGGAGCACTCTCCCGCACAGCTTGCGCGTCTTCTTTATAAGCACGTGCCAGCCGGTACAGTTTGTGATGCCACCTCACCAGTTGTTCCTGGGCATCTCTCGCGCGGTCAAAGGACGACGAGTGTTCTGAAATAGGCTCCAGCACATCAACCTTATATGTATACCCCAGGCGTGGTAGGCGAGGTAAAGCTGTTTCGAGCGCATCCCAGGGCAGGCTCACCCAGAAGAGTCCGCCCGTCTCAGAGAGCGGTCCCCCGGCAGGGGCAGTGGCTTGCAGGTCTTGCAGTAAGCTAAGAGCCTCTGCCGTCGCGACTGTCCGTGCCTTGCGGCGCCCTGGCCGCAGGTAGAATATAAGGAGCGCATCATTCACTTCTCTAATCCTGGTTGCCTACTCTCTACTGCCGACAATCACAGTTCCGGCGCTCTTGCCGCTAAACAGTTCGCGTAACAGTGCGTGTGGTTCACGACCATCCAGGATATGTAAACATGGCACGGTAAGTAAGGCATCCAGACAGGCGATGACCTTGGGAATCATGCCGTCACGAATCACACCTGCCTGGATAAGCTGTCGTGCCTCGGCCGCCGTTAGTTCTGGGATGAGCGAACCATCCTCACGATAGATTCCTGCTACGTCGCTCAGGAAAATGAGCTTCTCCGCGTGAAGCGCGCCCGCCAGGTGCGCCGCTACCAGGTCTGCATTGATATTCAGACAGGCGCCATCATCCCCCAGGCCGAGCGGCGCAATAATCGGGATATACTCCTGGTCGAGCATAAGCTGCACCATCGTGGGATCAATAGCCTCGATCTTTCCCACGAAACCCAGGCGTTCATCGGCAATACACGCACGCACCATATTGCCATCGGTTCCACTCAGACCAACAGCCCTGCCACCTAGCTGCGTGGTCACCAGCACCAGGCTTGAATTCACCTGGCCCAGCAAGACCATACGCACAATATCTAACGTCCTGGCATCGGTCACACGCAGGCCGTTCTCAAAGCGCGTTGGTACATTAAGCCTGTGCAGCCATTCATTGATGTATGGTCCGCCGCCATGCACCAGCACAGGATTGGCGCCCAGCGCCCGCAGCCAGACGATATCTTGCAGAACACTCCTCTGGTACTCCAGCGCACTGCCACCTAATTTTATCACGAACGTCTTCCCACTAAAAAAATCACTACAAGGAAATGTATCGACAAGAGGATTCCCTACAACACCCAGCACTTCCGTCATCAAGCATTGATCTTCGATCATCTCGCCTTCCGGCGTCGAATACGTAGTAGCCATAGAAACAGCGCTCCTGATGAACATTCCGCGTAGGTGCGGTTATATATCTTCTAAGTAACTAACACGGATCAGTACAGTCACGGATAAAGAGCCACGGCAGGCAGGCCGGTCGTTTCCGCTATTCCACAGAGTCGATTTGCATTTTGTACTGCCTGACCTGCGGCACCCTTGACAAGATTATCCAGGCATGAAATCACCAGCAGGCGCCCGGTACGCGTATCCACCATTGGATAGACGAGGCATTGGTTGCTGCCATAGGTCCATTTGGTATGTGGAGGCTGCTCCACAATATGTACGAACGGCTCACCAGCATAGTACTGCGCATAGAGCGCGCGTATCTCATCTGTCGTAAGCGAAGAATCCGCTCCTTGCTGGTTCAAATCAGCGTAGCAAGTTGCTAGAATACCACGGGTCATTGGCACGAGGTGCGGTACGAATGTCGCCCGCAATGGGTGCTCGACGGGATGACCGCCAGCTCGCGCCGCTGCCTCAAGCTCTTGTACAATCTCGGGCAGGTGACGGTGACCTGAAAGACTGTAGGCGCTGACGTCTTCGTTGGCTTCAGTATAGTGCGTACCGAGCGTGAGGCCCCGTCCCGTGCCGCTTACGCCCGACTTGGCATCTATGATTATATCCAGGGTAATCAGGCCCATAGCCAGGGCTGGAGCCAGGCCAAGGATGGCAGCGGTGGCGTAACACCCTGGATTTGCTACTAACGCTGCGCCCTGGATGCGCTCGCGGTAACGTTCACACAATCCGTACACAGCCTCTCCAAGCAAAGCAGGCGCCGGGTGAGTATGCTTATACCACTCCTCGTAAAGAGCAGGAGTGTGCAGGCGAAAATCTGCCGAGAGATCCACCACTTTTATCCCGCGCTCGAGCAGGCTCAGCACCGATTCTGCCGCTGCCACATGTGGCAAACATACAAAGGCGAGATCGGTCTGATCCGGCTCATCCGTAATCACGAGTTCAGAGATAGTCCCTGCGCGTGTTTCGCTCTTCACTATCATACTATCGACATAGCCAAGCTGTGGAAATACTTCGCACAAGCGTTTCCCGGCGGCACTGCGCGCTGTGACCGATGTCACGGCGAAGCTGGGGTGCGCGGACAGCAGGCGCAGCAATTCTAAGCCGGTATAACTGGTCACGTTAACAATTGAAACAGTGATAGTTTTCATAACATCGGCTCTCCTGGCGATCCTGAAGGCAATCAACTACAATAAAAAAACTCTCGTCCCCATTACATTATCGAAGGGACGAGAGTATTTACTTTTGCTCCCGTGGTACCACCCGTCTTGTCATAACCCACTACACCTGCTACAGTGTATCTTCCTCACCACGTTGTGACGAAGGGATTGTGACCACTCTTTATTGGTTATAGCGCTGCGTGGGAACCACCCACCCGTACCTACTTGCTTTTCTAACAGACAAATGCATGCATTTGTCTTGCAAGCTTTCTTCGGTCGGCCGCTCACGAAGGGGTTCCAAGGAGGTCTATCCGCTCCGAACTCTCACTATACATCGGATCGCTGTCGGCTACCAGCCTCGTACTATGTTCGCTCAACGCAGGTCAGTCTGCATGTTATTCAACTGTTGATTTAAAGCATAACAGCAGCTTAGCGAAATGTCAACCAGTATCGACCACCTTTTTCGGCAGTGACAGGTATGGTATGCTAGAGTCCAGAAGCATGTTTCCGGCGCTGCTCACTGCTCACAGACAAACCGTTTGCCTGTTGTATTAGAAAGTGTACGCGTCCGCTCTCCTCTCTCAACCAGAAGCTGTGGGCTCAAGCGGCATGCCGGCAAACGCCTGAAGGGAAGAGACGTATGTCACTAGAAATATCTTTGCAAAGCGACCAACGCTTCCGCGCGCTCATCGAACACAGCAGTGATGCCATCTCGCTCCTCACCCCGGAGGGCACGGTGACCTACGCCAGTCCTTCCACCAGGCGTGTCACCGGCTACAGCGCCGAAGAACTGGTGGGCAGGAACGGCTTTACGTTGCTGCATCCCGAGGACCTGGAAGACGTGCGGCAGCAGTTCACCGGCATACTTGACCAGCCCGGTCACTCCATCACCGTTGAGGGCCGCTTTCGCCACGCAGACGGGACTTGGCGCTGGGTGGAGGCAACCCTGACCAATCTGCTCGCTGACCCGGCAGTGGGAGCCGTGGTGTGCAACTACCGTGACATCACGCAGCGTAAACAGGGGCAAGAACGCCTCCTGCAGAGCGAGGAACGTTACCGGATGCTGGTGGAGCAGGCGGCCGTCGGCATGTTTGTGACCGACCTGCAAGGGCACCTGGTGGAGGTCAACGAGGTGGGCTGTCAGCTCTGCGGTTACGCCCGAGAAGCACTGCTGATCATGCACATTCAAGACCTGATCCCAGAGGAAGATCGTGCAGATGTGCGTGTCGAGATAGAGCGCCTGCGTGCCGGGGAAACCACACGCAGCCAGTGGTACATGAAACGCAAAGACGGCAGCCTCTTGCCTGTTGGAACGACGGCGAACCAGCTCTCGACCGGGAACCTGCTCGTGATCGCCCGCGATATTTCCGACCGCATCCAGGCAGAGCAAGCGCGCCAGCAACTACTCGCCTATGAGCGGGCAGCGCGAGCGGAGGCCGAGGCGACTCGAGCGCGCCTGTACGAGTTTCTGCATCAAGCCCCTATGAGGATTATGGCTCTGCGCGGCCCCGAGCACCGCGTCGAGTTTGCCAATACTCAGGTCTTGCAGATCGAGCGCTACGCAGATCGCGTGGGCAAACCCTTTCGCGAGGGGTGGCCCGAATTCGTGGAGCAAGGCATCCTAGCCATCCTGGATGAGATCTACATCACCGGCACGCCTTTCACAGGCACTGAGGTTCCCCTCAAGGTCGACCGCAAGGGAGACGGAGTGCCGGAAGAAGCATATTTCAACCTGGTGTATCAACCCTTGCGTAATGCGCAAGGAGACATCGATGGTCTCTTACTGTCTGCCATAGAGGTGACCGAACAGGTGCAGGCACGCCGTCGCGTCGAGGAGCTGAACCGCCAACTGGAGGCGGAGAAGGATGCCCTGCGCCAGGCCGAGCAGGAGGCCCAGGCACGAGCCAGCGAGCTTACCGCGATCTTTGAGGCCATGACCGAGGGGGTGATCGTCTGTGATGCCAGGGGGGAGATTCGCTACACCAACCCCGCCTATCGTTCCTTGCTGGCGCTTGACGAGGACGCTGACTCTTCAGTGCTCCAGATCGACAGGCGCTTCGAGTGGCTGGCCTTGCGTGATCTTGAGGGAAGGCCACTGCCAAAAGAGCAACTTGCAACGCTGCGGGTGTTGCGGGGCGAACGCTTATCAGGCATCCACACCGTAGACCACCTGTGCCACACTTATAAGGGGGAAGACCTCATCCTCAATGCCAATGGTGCACCGATTCGTGATGCCACAGGCCAGATCGTCGGCGGCGTGGTCGTGTTCCGCGATGTGACCGAGCGACGCCGGTTGGGGCAGCAACTGCACTCCAGCGAACGCAAATTTCGCTCGCTGGTGGAGTCCAACATTCTCGGAGTAGTCGTGGCCGATGTCGAAGGAAGGATCTACGAAGTCAATGAGCGGGTCGCGCAAATGGTTGGCTACAGCAAAGATGAACTACTCTCCAGGACCTTCAATTGGCAGCAACTGGTGCCGCCAGACGCTCACGAGGCACAGGCACAGATGACCAAGACGCTTCTCTCGACAGGAGTCGTGCCTCCCCAGGAAGGGGAATACCTGCGCAAAGACGGCAGTCGCTTACCCGTCCTGGCGGCGGCAACGCTGCTGGATCAGGAGCGCCGTCTCGGGCTGGGGGTAATCCTGGACATTTCCGACCGTAAAGCGGCGGAGCGGCGTAAGCAGGAATTCCTGAGCATGGTCAGCCATGAACTGCGAACGCCGCTCACGTCCATCATGGGCTTTATCGATCTGGCGCTGCTGTGCAGTGACCTTTTTCCCAGGCCGCTCTCGCCGGAGGCAGAGAAGCTGATGGGCAAGATGGAGACGGGGCTCAAGCGAGCGATGCGGCAGGTGGAGATCGAAACCCGCCTGGTGGAGGAACTGCTGGAGGTAACCCGGCTGGAGATGCACAAATTCGAGTTGTCGCTGCAGCCGGAGAATCTCGTCACCATCGTGCAGGAGACGGTTGCCAATCAGCAGCAGGCGGCACGCACGCGCCAGATCGAACTGGTCTTGCCCCCAGATGAGGTGGTGCCGGTGCTCGCCGACGCTGGCCGCGTCGGGCAAGCGCTCACCAACTACCTGGTCAATGCCCTCAAGTACGCGCCGCTCGACCAGGTAGTATTGGTACACCTGGTAGTGGAGGCAAGCAGCGCGCGAGTGTCGGTACGTGACCAGGGACCAGGGTTGACGGCGGAGCAGCAGCAACGCGTGTGGGAGCGGTTTTATCAAGTGGCAGCGCCCGGGCGCCAGGGGCCAGATGGAGGCCTGGGACTGGGATTAGCCATCGCCAGGGCCATCGTCGAGCAGCACCAGGGGCAGGTGGGGGTCGAGAGCGCTCCTGGTCAAGGCTCGACCTTCTGGTTTACTCTGCCATTGGCCGCTGGGCTGATCCAGGCGTGACGAAGCATCGCCTCCTCACGGCCACGTTTCTCTGTCGTCTGCTCGTCAAGGAATACAAGTCCTGCCTGCCGACTACAGTGGCCTCGATGTACTTATTTGGTAGATAGATCAGTCCCTACAAACATCGCTCATTCAGCGAGTGGTGTACCACGAAGCGGTGAGGCCGGGTCATTTCGCATCAGTCCTGATAGCTGCTTGCTGACCTCGTAGTGGACTTTGGTGGCATTATCCAGAATGCCATGCAACTCCTCTTCGCTGAGATCGCGTGTTGGGTCCCAGCCATAGCGTTTGAGATCAACACGTCCATCGGCTGAGAACACAATCCCTTCCGCTTCTAACATACTGCGCATTCTACCCTGCTGACCAAATGCCCAACTCCCCGATAATTCACCTTTACTATTTATGACACGCTGCGCAGGCACCCCTTCTGGGGTTTCGTTCATAAACCAGCCGATCATGCGTGCGCCACGCGGGTAGCCCACTGTTTTCGCTAGCCAGCCATATGTCGTCACCCGACCTACAGGACATGCCCGGACCAGGGCGAAGACACGAGCCATGAGTGTTTCCACCTGTTCATTACTTGGAGACGTTTCGTTGGACATTGCGTTCACCTCCCCAGTGTTTCACAGAAAATAACGATCTTCAAACACGACACGACATAGCCTCTACTCATGGAGATATCATACCATGCACGATTTAACGCCACAGTAAAAGCGACATTAACCACTTTGTGATGTTCCACTGAGAATTGACACCTACGATCCATGCAGGTTCTCGCCTACCCACAATTTCAGCCTCAGATCGAGCAGCGATTGTGGCTGGAAATGCTCCCCGATCGTTGCCAGGTTGTGCCGGAGTAAGACATAACAGGAACATCTAGCTATCCTCAAACAAGCGCCGGACTTATCTACATCTTGCCCCGGCAGCCATTCACACAGAACCTCCTGAGCAATAATAATTGCCGCTACGAAGCCAGGCGGGCTATAGAAAAGCTATAGATTGGGAACAATAATCTCCTTAAAACGTATAAGTATATGGGCATAGTATGCCTATATTTCGTTAGAGCGGGAAAGTATGATGGCAAACAGTAGGGACCTCAGCGGGAAGAAAGTAGGCGCGTATACACTTGAGCACCTCATCGGCAGAGGCGGGATGGGCGCGGTGTATCTTGCTCAACAGGCACAGCCCGAACGCCAGGTGGCTATCAAACTGCTACTTCCTGGCGCAGCCATAAGCAGCGAGCAATACGACGAATTTCTTGCTCGCTTCAAACGCGAAGCAAATGTAATCGCCAAGCTCGAACATCTCAACATCATACCTATTTACGAGTGCGGAGAACAAGATGGTCTGGCATACCTGGTGATGCCGTATTTACCAGGGGGCAGCCTGCGGGACCTGCTGGCAAAACATGGCCCTTTTACCTTGCAGGAGGCCGCTATCTATATCGAGCAGGCGGCAGCCGCGCTCGACTATGCCCATGCCCGAGGCATCGTCCACCGCGATCTGAAGCCGGGCAACTTTTTGCTGCATGCCGATGGCCGCCTGGTGCTTGCTGACTTTGGCCTTGCCTGCATCGTGGAAGACAGCCTTAACATAGCAGAGGCAGCAATAACCAAAGCTGGCACGCTTGTTGGCACACCTGAATACCTGGCGCCCGAAATGGCGCTGGGCCAGGAAGTAGATCATCGCACGGACATCTACGAGCTGGGCATTCTTCTTTTTCAGATGCTCAGCGGTGATGTACCCTTCAAGGGTGGCACATTCTATGCCGTGATGGCAAAGCATACTCACGAACTGCCACCGCTTCTTAATCAAATGAACCCTGCCATACCCCCGATAGTAGATGCTATTGTGCAAAAAGCTACTGCCAAGAGACGCGAAGATCGTTACCCTTCCGCTGGAGTACTGGCAAAGGCATTACGTGGCGTGATTGCTGTTTCCCTAACTGAATTAGAGGACAACCCCGATAACGATTATGCGACGATAGCGCTCCCCCTATCGTCCATCACGCTGGCAGCAACTTCCGATACAACGGTGCAGCTTGAAGAGGATAAAGCTATACCCGGGAGCACAGCCATAGCCACACCTGGTGACTCTACGCTGCTCGACACTCCACAGCCTATTTCTTATTTAGTGCAGCGCGAAAGCAAGAGTATCCGTCGTCCACGGGGCGCACTGGGTCTGCTCTCTGTCACCATCTCGCTCCTCGTGATAGGTGCTCTGTTCATTGGCCTGCAAGGGAAAGGATTATTTAGTACCAACCCATTTGCGGGGCTTGTTACACCAGGCGTGGTAAATACTTCCATTATCAACTCGCACGTTAGTCCAACCGCGACCCAGAAGTCCGATCAACAGGCTCAGGCGCTCATTACACAATACTACGCAGATATCAACAACGGGAACTATCGAGCCGCTTACAACATATGGGGAGAAGAATACCAGCTCTCTCATGATTACCAGCAGTATATCAGCGGCTACGCGCATACACCGCATATCGATCTGGGCTTCAGCAATACGAAAGTGCTTTCCGATGCTTCAATCAGAGTAACAATGACGCTCTATGCCACCGAGAATACCGACCTGGGGACGGTGACGAGCATCTACAAAGGATACTATATTGTTGGACTGGAAAATGGCACGTGGAAACTGCTCCAGGGGGACTTCCAGAAAACGGCTATGACTGCGCCCATCCCAACACCTGCCCAACAGGCGCAAGCTGTCGTCCGGCAGTATTTTCACTATATCAACCTTGGTGACTACAAAGCTGCCTACGTCCTGTGGGGAGCCAACTACCAGAAGAACTATACTTATGCCCAGTTTGTTAGCGGCTATACGAAAACAGAGCGCGACGACATCCAGATTAATAGTGCATCTCAACTGTCCGAGACCCTGGTCAAGGTGACACTTACCATTGCTTCTACCGAGGGAACGAGTAAGGGAAATGTGATGCACGTCTATCGTGGGTACTACCTGGTAGGACAAGAAAACAGCTCGTGGAAACTGCTCCAGGCAAATTTCTATAAAGTTAGCTAATACTACTTTGTTAGTTTTCAATTTGTGCCGCCTGCGGCGGCACAAATTGAAAGAAAAAGGATGGTGCGAGGACACCTCGCGCTCCGGCAGGGGCTCTGCCCCTGCACCCCGTGAGAAGCTACCTATGAGACGCTTTGATTGGTATACGCTCGAGTAATATCTTGCGCGGATGGAATGATCTTCTGCGCCAATAGGAACTGTTCCATTGACTGCCAGGTAGCGCTGTCGTTAAAGCCTAGTGCGACCTGCCCATTGCCCTGCCAAATGGGAATCGTCGCCTGTAAAACAACTATGGCCCTGGTGGGATTCAAATTCGGCACGTAGCCCCTGCTGATCTGTACCGCCCCCGCTGGGTCTGCAATCACATCCTTCAGTCCCTTGATCGTCGCTTGCACAAAGTTTCGTACAAGTTGAGGTTGACTATGCAGAGTGCCTGCTGTAGTGATGATGCCGTTAGAGACGAGGGGCTGGTAATTAGAGACATCGAAAGTACGTACGTTAAAACCATGGCTCTTCAATACCAACGGCTCATTGTTCGAGTAACCCATCACGGCATCGACCCGGTGTGCGATCAGCCCAGCAACCTGTGTGAAACCAATCGACTGAACTTTTACGTCAGACAGGGATAGATGCGCCTGGTATAACAATGCCAGCAACCCGGTATAGGTCGAGCCGAAGGGTCCCGGCACGCCGATGGTATGGCCTTTCAAGTCAGTCAGCGTCTGGATGGAAGAATTAGCCGGAACAATCAAGCTTACCGGGTAACGCTGGAAGATCGTTGCCACGTCAACGACCTGCAAGTTTTTACTACGCGCCACCAGTGCCTCATCCCCACCGGCAAAGACGAAGGTATCGTGGCCCAGCACCATCGAGCCGATCAAGTCAGGCACTATACCATGATGGAAGGTGACATCCAGGCCAGCAGCTTTATAGTATCCCTTACTCTGCGCCACGTAGAAGGGCGCGAACTGTATATCGGGGATGTAGCCCAACCCGATAGAAACTTTTTTCAGCGTTGACCCGGAGGTCGCAGAAGGTGAGGTTGAGTTGCCACAAGCTGCAAACAGCAGCAATGCAAACAGCGATAAAACAGGCAGCAAGAAAGACGGGCGATGATAAATTCGCATCTGTATTACTCTCCATTCGGATGTGTGGTTTGTCTAATAAACAGCCTCAGCTAGCTTTACCAGTAACCAGGAGACAGCATAGTAGAGCGCAGCGAGCGCAGCCAGTATGACCAGTGCTGCAAACAATGACGGCGTATCATACTGTTCCTTGGCTATTTGCACCAGGGCCCCCAGTCCTTGATCGCCTCCACTGACGAATTCGCCAACTACCGCACCCATTACCGAAAGCGTCAGCCCAGTACGTATACCTGCAAGCACGGCAGGCAAGGCAAGTGGAAACTCAATGTAGGTCAGCAGAGACCAGCCTGAAGCTCCTTCGACTCGGGCTGCATCAGTCAGTGTCTGATCGATTGTCTGTACTCCCAGAATGGTCGTGATTACTATCGGGAACAGCACTATCAGCATGCACAGAATGACATTGGGCAGTAGGCCGGGTCCGAGCCAGATGACAAGCAACGGAGCGATCACGATAGCTGGAATAGCCTGTCCTGCAGCAAGGTATGGCTGTACAGCAGCAGCGAGCAAGCGTGATTTCGCCAAGCCATACCCCAGCGGCAATGCCACTATGAGAGCGAGCAGAAAACCCAGTATACTTTCCTGGGCGGTCACCAGTGCAGCATTCAACAATATTCCAGAGCTAAAGCCATTGGACAAGCTGGTCAGGACATCGGCGGGAGCTGGCAGGAACAAGCTGGGAACGTGTCCATAGGTGGCTCCTAGGTACCAGCCGACTAGCAAAAGCAGCGCCAATACAATAGGCGGCGACACCGCTAGCGTTCGCTCCACAGCACTTCGCGACGCTGATGCACGTCGCGGTGGGACTGATGGCGTCTTCGTTTCTGCGCCATCTTCGTACTTACGCATTTTTAGAGATATGCGCTTCTGAATAGAGGTTGTTACACTCATTGACATCCCTCGGTCATAACTAGATTGACAGCAATCCTAAAAGCATAGGGAAACCATCAATGCAACTAACCCGGGGAGGCATGAGGGAGACGCGAGGAGAGCATCACGGATAGTCTAATAACCTTGCTGCGGCGCCGCAGCAAGGAACAATGAGCTATACATATGCTAAACCTTCTCCCATCCGGACTGTAACCGTCGGCTTCGGCATCACACCGAATCTGTCACATACTGGTTCTGTTGCGAGCAGATCAAGTACAGACTCGCGGGCTCGGTGAATACGCCAGGCATTCACCATACCGCCGG
>WNFA01006881.1_pt1 | contig 13605 bp, 10 predicted proteins | sample 5400481 | NCBI WGS metagenome assembly WNFA01 (sample SAMN13153340, study PRJNA577476) | soil metagenome | isolation source: 120 cm saprolite under Douglas fir tree site 2 hole 1 replicate 2 | place: USA:California | collected 2015-04-18 | reverse complement strand
TGATACCGGCCTCGCCGATGATGGTGCCCACGATGTTCAGTGTTGATGCGACTACCACGATGCTGAACAGGTTGGGGATAATATGGCGGATGATAATGCGGGTATCACTGGTACCCGCCGTACGCGCGGCCTCGATAAATTGTTGCTCTTTGAGCTGCAGCGTCTGGCCTCGCACATAGCGGGCCATCAATGGCCATGCCACGAAAGCAAGGGCCAGCGAGACCACTAACAGGCGAGCATTGCCATTCGCCCCAATAATGGGGATGTTGCTCAAGGTGGTATCGGCCCATCCACCCCAGATTCCAGCCACCAGGATGATAAACAGCAAGCCGGGGAAGGCAAAAATGATGTCGGTAAAACGCGCCAGCAACTGGTCAATTGCCCCACCATGGAAGCCAGCGAGCACTCCCACGGTGATACCCATGCCGATATCTACCACCTCCACCAGCAGGGCGACAGTTATCGATATCAGTATTCCCTGCATCAGGCGTGCCAGCAAATCACGACCAAGGTCATCTGTTCCCAACCAATACTGGAATGAGGGTAATTGCCGGGATTGCATATCAGCTTTGCTCATATCTGAATAGAAATAGTACACCCAGGATGGCAATTCATCCTGCCGGTTGAGTTCCTGGTGATAGAACGTATGGTATACTTGCGGCCCTATTGGTCCGTCGAGTGGACTTTGATAAATACCTCCGATGCGTTGGTAGATGGGCGGACCAAAAATCGCCAGTAACACAAAGAAGACAATAATACCAACACTTGCCATGGCGCGTTTATCGCGCCTTAGCCTTCGCATCGAGTCCTGGAATGGTGTTGCTGGCTTCTTCTTCTTTTCCTGCAGGTCTTTCAGTTCGTTCTCGCCGAGCGTGGTGGCAAGGTCATTGTCTGTGAGCAACGCAAAGTCTGGGTCAAATTGTGCCGGGCTCATCCCCGCATCAGGGGTCATAAGTCCTTCGGCAGCTACTTCCTGGTTCTTATCCCTCATATCCATCTCTTTGTCAACCTCTTATACAGCTTTGATGCGTGGGTCTACCACCGTATATAAAATATCCGATATCAAGTTGCCCAGGACAACCGCCACCGCCAGAAGGACCACCGTAGCCTGGATGACGGGATAGTCTCGGTACTGCGTCGCCTGGAGCGTCGCCTCACCGATGCCAGGAATGTTGAAGATGTCTTCGAGGAAAAATGTCCCTGTGACAATCAGACCAAGTGAGAGACCGAGGATAGTGACCAGGGGAATGAGTGCATTACGTAACGTGTGACGGTAGATGACGGCTCGTTCGCGCAAACCTTTTGCACGTGCAGTGCGTACGAAATCCTGGCGCAGCACCTCGAGCATACTTGTACGCGTCAAGCGCGCCAGGTATGCCAGGCCAGCCAGCGCCAGTATCACAATCGGCCCAATTTTGAACTGCAGATCAGACCAGGTATACTGCCATGCGTTGCCCCAGTTGGCTACCGGCCATTGAGCGCCGGTATGGATATCAATCCATACAATAATGACCTGGAAAAATACAGCGAAGACAAATACCGGCAGCGAATACATCACCAGTACGATACCCATATTGATCGTATCAATCCAACTATTCGCTTTCAATGCACTGAATATACCTATGGGGACGCCTACCAAAACTTCCAGAACCAGCGCCCAGAATCCAAGTTCCGCCGAGATCGGTACCCCATCTTTAAGAATGTCCCAGACCGGCCGGTTCTGGTATTCAAAAGAGAGTCCAAAGTCAAACCTGAACAGGCCCTTTAAAAAATGCCAGTACTGCACAAAGAAAGGTTGGTCCAGCCCATACCCATGCTTCAGTTGCGCATAGGTCACTGGATCAAAATGGCTCCCCATCATCGTGCGGATGGGATCTCCAGGGGCAAAATACCCCATTACGAAGGTGATGAAAGTTACACCGATGACAACGAAGATGAGGCCGATGAACCTTTTGATCAAGAATTGAACCATAGTATACCCCTTGCTCCCTTGTAAGAGGTTGTAACGTTTTCGAGACAGCCTGGTCAGCCATCTCAATCCAATGTTTCATCGCTCATCTATCGTCTCTGTTATAAAAGAAGCGTCCGTGAAACGGCACCTTTTCACAGACAAAAACCGATAAATGGGAATAACAGGCGTTACATAAATGAACTTTTACTAATTTTAAGTGACATTTCTGCCATTGTCAAGCAAAACAGGCTTGTATTCATGTATGAGCCCGCCCTCTACTTGCTTCTGGCCCGTGTCAATGAGGAGTTTCATTTCATTATCCACATTACACAAAAACCTTGCTCATAGTAACGTCAAATGAACTGCCTCTGCAATCTATGGTGGGGTGTCAATAAAACGGAAATACAAAGCTGAATGTTCGGAAAGCAGGGACAGCGATCACTCTTATCGCTGTCCCTGCTTTCGTTACCGTTGCTACATTTGTAGCAGCCGTTTCCCTACATTAGTGAGATGCGATGTAGATGTTGCCCCAGTCATTAGGTGGAATCTGTAACTGTGCATCGAAGACCATGCCCTTGACATACGGTTTGAGTACCTGGTTGATAGCCACCTGTGCCCATGACAACCAGGCGACGTCGTTGACCAACTGCTGCTCGGCCTGATTATATGCCTGCAAGCGAGAAGTCTGGTCGGGATTTACATCAGCCGCTTCCAACTGCTGCTGGACTTGCTGTTGTTGAGCCGCGTCAGCAGAGTTGTTCTGACCATAGTTGATCTGGTTGTATTGCTGACCTTTGCCGAACTGCAGCGTGGTCCAGTCCTGCGGATCGGGATAGTCGGCAATCCAGCCAATACCCCAGAACTGCAGGCCATTAGGATTGTTCAAGGCTGCCTCTGAATCTGTGAGCAGTTTATTGAAATCCTCGGGATTCGCTTTGACACTGACGCCCAGCGTCGTCTGCCACATCTGTTGCATAGCGGCTATCGCGTTATCCAAGTTGGGATCGCCACTTGAATAGGTGAGCTTGATCGCGGGGAGCTGTGAGACGCTCGTCCATCCTTCTTCCGTCAAACCTTGCTGCAAGAGCGCCTTGGCCTTGGTCGTGTCGCCACTGGTGCCCGCCACGCCATCTGGGGCAGTCAGATTTGGGTTGTAGCCGGGCATGCCCTTCGGCACGATATGGTTCGTTGGGACGTACGTGTTCTTATACACGCTTTGAATAATCAGGTCCTTGTTGATTGCGAGGGCAAATGCCTGGCGAATGTGGATATTGTCAAACGGCTTCACCAGGAAATTCATAGTGAGGTAGTTGATCGACAACTGCGGCACCAGTTGGTACTGGTTGTTCGGCAGTGCCCTGGCTGTGTCCAGGTCGGCGATAGGAATAAGTTGAGAGTAGTCTGTCTGGCCCGCCTGGTATGCTTTGAAATTCGTGTCCGACTCTTTGTAGAACGGGTAGATCAGCTTCGTCAACTGTGGGTGGGGTCCATAATAGTAGGGATTTGGCACAAAGACGATATTCGTGCTGTGGTTCCACGCCTGGACCTTAAACGGGCCATCGCCGCCGCCCTCGGTCAGGTGGTCGGTCCAATTATCACCGTACTTATCGATCAGGCTCTTCTCAACCACGTAGGAAGTCCAGTAGGACAAGGCATCCAGGAAGTAAGTGGCTTTCTTGTTGGCGATAATGACGACTGTGTTGGGATCAGGTGTCAACAGACTATCCCCGATGATGGTCGGGATCTTGCCGGCATTCAGCTTATCGGAGTCTTTGATCAGGGCTAGGTAGCCCGGGCCGACCACAGATTTGGTGGCGGGCAACAGGGCGCGGTTAATACTGTAAACAACGTCCTCTGAGGTCAAAGGTGTGCCATCGCTGAACTTCAGGTTAGGTCTCAGATGGAACGTCCACGTCAGACCGTCAGAAGCCAGGTCGTAGGACGATGCAAGCTGCGGCTGGATTTTCAGATTGTCATCGAGCTCCACCAGGCCGGTAAAGACCAGGTTGATAGCAGCGATGGAATTTGTGTCCGTCGACAGAGCCGGATCGAACGTCTTGATGTCCGAAGTGCCATTATAAAAAGGCATATTCAATACTTGCTGGCTTGCCGGAGCTCGTCGTTGTACCACCACCACAGGCCACCAGCAGCATGGCCATCAAGGCCAGGCAAGTCGGCAGAAGCTTGGTAATTAACTTCTTTCCAGGTCGCATGCGTGACTTCTCCTTATGCTAACTATGAAATAGTTTGTACGAGATTTCCCTCAATGTAGTGAGGGAGGGTTGGCTTGAAGGGAACCTATGTCCTAAGTGATGAGGTTATCACTACCTCTCTGTTTCCTCCTGCTGAAGGAGTTATCGTATTTGCCAGCTTTTCTTGATCAACCCTCCTTTCACAGAGCATGATGTCTGGCGACTGGTCAGCTCTAAGCTTGCATACACAAGCTTCTGCCTTCAGGCGTATGTCCCGAGTTTATACACACATAAAAAGTGCCACAATTTAGGATGGATACTGGAAAACCGTCTGCAATTGTAAACAGCTACGAACGGTCGCTTGTAATTACTACGTTGGGGGATATTTGAATCTCACACAACAATCGACTACGTAAGCGCCTCGAAGTCAGTTGTCAGTGTTGCACGATATAGATATTGGCCCAATCGTCGGGAGGATTGAGCCCTAGCTGGTTGTTAGCCATGCCAATCACATAAGGTTTGAGTAAGTAAACATTCGTTACCTGCTCGATTGGCATCCAGGCTACGTCGTTAACCAGTTGCTGCTCTGCCTTCTGGTATGTCTGAATTCGGGCGTCCGGTTGAAAGTTGGCGTCGGCGTTTTCCAACAACGTCTGTGTGGCCTGCTGCTGTGCAGCATTCTTACTGTAGTTTTCACCATAATTCATGCTGTTATTCGGCACTCCCCTATCAAACTGGCGCGTTAGCCAATCTTGTGGATCGGGATATTCGGCGACCCAGGCCAGACCCCAGAATTGTATGCCTTGTGGATTGTTTGTCGCCGCTGTGACCTGGTCGAGGAGTGTGTTATAGTCTACAGGATTGGGCGTAACCGTTACGCCCAGGACACTGTGCCACATCCCAGTCAACGCTTTGACCTCTTGATCAAAGTTGCTCACGCCGGTCGCATAGGTCAATTTGATTGGTGGTAGCTGCGAAATATTTGACCAGCCCTCTTCCTGTAACCCTTGATTGAGCAAAGTCCTGGCCTCGTCCGGGTTCCCTTTCAGTGATCCTGTTCCGTCAGGGCCTGTTAGACCTGGATTATAGCCGGGCATGCCCTGGGGCACAATATGGTTTGTTGGTATCACTGTTCCGCGCCAGACATTGTTCGCGATGGCGGTTTTATCAATAGCCAGGGCGAATGCCTCGCGGATGTGGATGTTATCAAATGGCTTGACCAGGTAATTCATGGTGTAGTAATTGATCCAAAATTGGGGAACCTGGTGGAAATCCGAACGCTGCTTATCGGTAGCCAAGTTAGCAATGGGTACGCCGGTTACATCAACCCGACCATCTTGATAGGCCTGGTAAGCTGCCTGCGCCTGCGGATAGAATGGAAAAACCACTCTTTGTAGTTGAGGTAACAGATGGTAATAGTTGGGATTAGGTGCAAAGTCGATTTCTTTGCCATGCGCATACTTTGTTACCCTGAAAGGCCCGGCACCTCCACCTAGTACCAGGTGATCAGTGAAATTCGCTCCATACGTGTCAATCAACTTCTTCTCGACGACATAGGAGCATGGGTACGTGAGCATGGCCAGGAAGTATGCAGCCTTCTTTTTTATTTGTATCACGACAGTGTTTGGGTCGGGAGCCATCAAGCTATCATTGATCAGGGTTTGAATTCTGCCTCCTAATAACTTGTCAGAATCTTTTATCAGATCCAGATAGATCGGGGCAACTGTGGACTTGGTGGCTGGCTGTAATGCACGATCAATACTGTAGATCACATCTGCTGAAGTCAGCTGACTGCCGTCACTAAACTTGAGGTGGGGTTTCAAGTGAAATGTCCAGGTCAGCCCATCGGAAGTTTGTTGCCAATTTTGTGCAAGCTGTGGCTTTATCTGGAATTTGTCATCGAGTTGCACGAGTCCTGTGAAGACCATTTGAACGGCTGAAATGGATGAGGTATCATATGCGAGTGCCGGGTCGAAAGTAGTAATATCCGAAGTGCCCAGGATGGGATCGGTGAATACCTGTTGCTTGGCTGGAGCTTTCACGGGCCTGGTAGGTAAGTTGTTGCCTCCAAATAGATCACAAGAGGACAGAAGTAGGGCAAACAGGCACAATAGAAGCGGCGAAAAACGAGTAGTATATTTCTTCATAAATTGCTGACCAACGTATTGCGTTTGGCAAATGCGGCGGCACGCAATGCTACATGCAAAAATCCCTCGATGTTGATACCTGTGAGAGTTGCAGGCCAGGCCGAGTATTCTTCACCTGCCGCCTGTACAATTTGCATTGTATGTCCATGGTCAGCAGCGGCATCCGCTTGAGCAGAGACGAGGCCAATAATGGCGAACAGGGAGCGAACGTCATATCCCAGTTGAATATAACGGCGGACCGTCGAGAATGCTCCGGTCAGATCACGTTCCTCTAGTTGTTCGCGCAATGTATCCAACAATGCTGGGGCAATCAAGCCCCCGCCCAGTACAGGAGATTGCGTACCAGTTGGCTGTGCCGTTGGTGTCTGTTCTGCCAGTTCCTTATGGGAGGCGTTCACGTATGACGCGGCTGTGAACAAGAGAGGTAGAGCTTCCACTTCCTGTGTTTCCACAAACACCAGGCGTACGGCGGCAGAGAAAAGCAGGCCATGCGCTGCGCGTACTAAAGCCTCGCGGTCGCCATCGCCGGCTCTTTGCATCAAGTCGGTTGCGGTGAGAGCAATTACAGAACCGATGCCGCGAGAAGATGCCCCGTCCTTGATAAGTGCGTTGTATACTCCCTGGCAAATCTGCGATGTATCAGCGTCGCTAAGGATAAGACGACGTAGGGGCAGTGCGTTCTCCTCTTTCGGTGCGGCCAGGCGTATACGGTAACTGTCAAGGCTGTGATTTGAGTCGGAAAGAAAGGAGCGTACTGTATTGACCCAGTCTGGTTCGGCAGACTGCATCGGCAGGTGCGGTGCAAGCCAGTGAATGATATTGGGCGTTCGTTCCTCCCACTCTACCGCATCTAACAATTGTGTGCCTCTTACCGCAAACATCAAGGGGTGCCCGGCATTTTGGAACGTAGTCGAAATACTATCGTATAGACGTATCTGCAAAGTACGGTAATCCGCGCCTGTACCATAAAGACCTAAGAGCAAACGTTCAATCATGGTAGCATCATTGCCAAAGACGGCATCATGTAACGCTGAATTGACAGTTTGACCTTCCCGCAGGCCGCTTGGAAATAGTGGCGCTGGATAACTTACCCGCGCTTGCTTTTCCTTGCCCTCACGTACCGTTGGCACAGCGGCAGCCAATGCCTGTACGATAAATGGCAAACCTCGTGTAAGGTCAAGTGTCTCCTCCGCGAGGGTATAGCGGAGTGGTATGAGCCAGCGGCACATCATGCTTGCGGCATCGAGTGTAAGAATCGTATGACCATCACTATCTCCATGCGCGGCAGTCATCCCTATGCGTCCTATCAATTCAGAAGCATCCGCGCCGCGTTGCGTCATTTCGCGTGCAACAACAATGATCTGGTCGATGTTACCGGAAATGGTGGCATCGACTAGAGGCGAAATATCGATATACATTCCAACTGTTGGCATAAGTTTTCCAACCCTCCAATGGGCAAAATAATTAACATTGAGTAGATCTCGTTGACGAATGCGATTGAGGAGCGATTCCCATCCCTCCACAGGGCAACCCGTGCAGGGCGACCACGAGGGTCGCCCCTACTATGCCACGAATGACTCGGCTCCCCAGGTCCGTCCATAGTAGGGGCGACCCTCGTGGTCGCCCGCTGGGGGTCTAAAGCTTTGTAAAAGTTCAAATCGGCCTTAAGATTGTAATTCTCGAATAGCTCGCTCGATGCGTGGAATATCTGCGTATTCCTCGTCAAGCAATTTGTATGCTCGTTCTAAGTACAGCTGAGCAATTCTAGCTCCACGCTCGCTTGGATCGAATGCCGCCGCTATTAATTCATCGGTGCGGTATTTTTCTGCCAGCGGCTCTGCAGTTCGCCGCATGCGTAGTTTGGTTTCCTGTACCTGGGTTGTATCGTGTCCTTCAATGGCGTAACGAGCTACTCCCACTAGCTTACCCAGTTCTGCCAGGCGCTGCCGGTCTGTCATCGTTTGTAACAGTAGTTCTTCAGCGTCCAGGTCATCCAGCGCAAGTGGCGCTTCTTCCTCGGCTGATTCGATAGATGGAACCTGAGCAAAAGTAGAGGCATAGTTCACGTAGAATTGTCCGTACTCCTGGCATCCTTGCGCAACTAATTGCATACGTGCCCCTTCATCTTTCGGATTGACGGTGCCAATATCACACACATCATCATCACGTCGCTGCGCTAGCATTTGGAGACGTTCAAGTGTGCTTCCTTCCTCTAACATCGGCGGGATGGGCATGACAGGCACATTTGTCGCGTCCTGTAAATCCTCTGGGGATAGCTGAGAAGCCAAAAAAGAGGGGAGATACTTCGCCAGGGAAAGAGGCATTGGGGGTACTACGCAGTATGTAGCTAAGACGGTGTGAGTATCGGTAGTACTGCGTGCAATAAAAATGGCATGCCCTTTTGGTGCTTGTGGATCACCACGCAAAAAACGTATTGTCATAGCGAAGAATCCTCTCTGCTATAGTAATGCTTTCATAATTAAGTTCCATTCAGAGTCGGCAAAAACTTTCTCTAGCCTAATAATAAGCCCTTTGGTCTCACATAGCAAGCGTCACATCTAGAAATCCATGGTGTGTTAATTATTGAGCGAGAAACCTGGCGAAATGTAGTGGGGACCTGGCGAGGGCAAGCCTCGCCACTACATTTCGCACGATGGATGCTCCTCAGGCGGGAAATGTAGTGGCGAGGCTTGCCCTCGCCAGGTCCCCGCCATCCAGAGTATGGGCCCTTCACAGGCTTCTACGCAATTCGCGTATCCTCCTTATCAGGTCTCTGTTGGCGCGTATCTCGTCCTCAGTTAAATCTTCACCTTTCGTAGGAACGGATTCCTCGTAGGTTTTCAGATGCTGCGTTATTGCAGCGTTACTGGCAATGCGGACAAAGGAAGAAAGTATCTCTTTGGCCTTGCTATCCTGGTTTCGCCTGGCTTCAGTAATAGCGGCTTGTGCGTAAAGGTCCGCATATTGATTCAGGAATAGACTCCATTGCTCTGGTGTACTTAACGTATTCATTACTCGCTCAACTAACGCGATAGCCTGGGATAAATCGTTTATCGCGAGATCTAATGGTCCACGAGCCAGGAACACCCCTGCCCGCTCATAACGAGCGTCAGCCTCACCTAAGGGTCGGTGTTGCTGCTGGTACAACATTACTGCTTGCTCGAATCTGGATGCAGCCTCATCCAGATTATCTTTGCCTCGTTGCGCCAGCCCCAGGGCAAGGATAGTATCGGCCTGTCCAACCAGGTCACCAGTCTGGTTAAAACGTGTAAATGCTCCTTCGCCGTTTTCAATTGCTTCATCCCAAAGTTCTTGACCAATGAGTGTTTGAGCAAGGCCAAGCATAGCCCAGCCATCTCCGTCTGTACTCTCCAGCAGCTGATACTGTCGTCCCGCCTCAAGAAAAGTCGAAGATGCTGCATCTAGTTCGCTTCGAGAGAGTCGCGTCTGTGCCAATCCCAGTAACGCTTCGGCGGCAAGTAGCGGCTCTTGCAACGCCTCAGCCTGGTTGTGGGAATCGCTAAAACGGGCCTCAGCCTGCGAAAAATCTCCCTCTGTCAACAAGAGTTGTCCCTGTACTAATAATGCCATAGGCCTCACCTGCGAAGCATAGTCATTCTCCTCTATTATTGTATACGCGGATGCACCGAATGATGCCGCTTCGTCTAGTCGTCCCGTAAACACCGCCAATCGTGCCCTGCGTACCAGGGCTTCCGCTGTCAAAGTGCGATTCACAGGATCGAGAGGTCGCTCCTCCGTAAGCATTTGGGCATCGTAATAGTAGTTTCCTGCTTGAATAGTCTGACCTTGCTGGCTGTAAATATCGCCAAGGCCCAGCAATGCCTGGCTTTCAACTTTATCGTTGCTTAGAGAGTGTGCCAGCTTTCGTGCCTCTTCGAAGGTTTGCGAAGCACGATCGAGGAATCCTCGCAAACGTTGAATTTCTCCCAGTCCTGCTGCTGCCTCCGCCTGCCCTATGCGGTATGAGACTGCTCTATAGGTGCGAATAGCACGCTCCATCAAGCCATTGGCATAAGAAAGCTGACCCCGGCGCGTGTTAATCTCACCGAGTAATCGGCTTGAGTTGGCAGTACCCAGTGCATAGTGCAAATCTGAATACATTTGTTGCGCTTCTTGCGCGCTTAACAGGGCCTGGTCAGCACGGTTGCTCAGCAGGGAAACCTCGGCCAGGCCCAGGTTGCTGTCAGCCTCGCCCAAGTCGTATTCAATTGTACGTGCCAGGTCGAGGGCTTCTGCGAACGAATCCGCCGCCTTATCGAGCTGTCGCTGATCCAGGTAAACATGCCCCAGGCCTAAAAGTGCATCAACGACCCCGAAATTATCTCTACTTGCGCGATAGACTTCCAGAACCCGCTGGTAATTGGCGATGGCTTCGTCAAAGTTTCTTGCAAGTCGCTGTACATCAGCAAGGCTGCGCAGCGCATCAGCTTCGTTGGTGCTGTCCCTGGCGTTCACGAAGAATGAAATGGCTCGTTTATAGTTTTCAGTAGCAAGATCGGTTCTACCGCGCTGCAACTCTATGTGCCCTAATGCTAGAGCCACATTGCCCTGCCCCTGTTGATTGCCCAGGCTTGCATAGAGATTCCAGGCATTTTGGTAAGCCTCCTGCGCGCGGTCGAGGTGTGCTAATTGTCGTTCGACGTGACCCAATGCGAGAGCGCTTCCGGCTTCATTCAATGGGCGGTCCGCGTCTCGATAGAGCCGCATCGCTCTTTGATAGCTGTTTGCCGCCTGTTCAAGCTGATTGTTCTGGCGTTGCACATCTGCTAGTATCGAGCGGCTATCTCCAGCCCGCTTGAAATCACCAAGCAATCGAAATCGTATTTCCGCATCTGAAAGGGCTTCCGCTGCAACATCAAATTTACTGTCGTGAAAGGCATCAATGCCAACTTGTAGGCGTTTCTCGGCTGCTTTCTCATCTTGTGTCTGCATGAGCATCTAACCCCTGGTTTCTATGACTATCTATCTGCTTTGTTGCGAGGTATCATGCTTGTTGGATTCATTGTAGTCCGTGTGAGATAGAAAGTCAAAAACAAGGGCATATGCCATCTGTTATCTATTGGTCAAAAACTGGCTGCTGCCCAGGCTAGGCTTGACAGAGCAATTGTGGTAAGATAAGCTCTGTGGACGAAATAGCGTGGCGGTTCGATCCAGGTACATATAACCTGGTGAAGGAGTTAACCTCATGTACGAAGACACTCTAGGGCACGTAGATCTTTTTGCTGGCTTGGACAAGAAAGATTTACAGCTAATTACGGTCGCTTGCCAGGAGCGCAAGTATAGAGCAGGGTCAACGCTTATCAAACAAGGCGATACAGGGGTTGGACTTTATGTTATTACCAATGGCACCGTACGGATCACGAGGGCGACTGATCCTGACAGAGCGGAAACTGATCTAGGCACCGCTGGCCCAGGAAGTGTACTTGGGGAAATGTCGCTACTGGACGATTTGCCACGTTCCGCTACTGTAACTGCGATAAATGATGTCACTGCCCTTCTCCTGCCAGTCTGGGAATTCCGCACCATCCTACGTAATCATCCCGATATTGCTCTAAGACTTCTTGGCGTCCTCAGTCGCCGCCTACGCAAGGCCGAAAGTCATCTCAGCGATCGCTAGATTGCCTCGTTGCATGTCATCGACAAACAGGTGTAGGGAAGGACTGCCGCGCTTCCCTATGCTTCGTTGTCCGTTTGGTGTGCTATCCCTTGTACAGGTCCTGTCGGTTCAGCCTTCTTTCGATTCAGGAGATCTTGCAGTTCCTCAAGCATAGTTTCAACATCATTGAACGAGCGGTAAACGCTTGCAAAGCGTATATAGGCTATTTTGTCCATCTGTCGCAGCCGTTCCATAACAAGTTCCCCAATCACGCTACTCTGGACTTCTTGCTTCCCTAGCCTGTACACTTCCTGCTCGATTTCTTCGACAGCGTTTTCAATCTCTCCAACCGGCAAGGGACGTTTCTCGCAGGCTTTGCTGATACCTACAAAAAGCTTCTGCCTGTCAAAAGCTTCCCGTCGCTGGTCACGCTTGATGACCATGAGCACGGATTTCTCGACTCGTTCGTATGTACTGAAGCGTCCTTTGCACCGCTCACATTCGCGTCGTCGATGAATGGCATCACCCACATCCCGCGAATCTTTCACCCGCGATTCCGTACCACCGCAAAATGGACATTTCATGCTGCTCTCCCTAATAGTGGGGTATATGTCTATCCCTGAGACTATTTTAGCACTTACGCTTTCAAAGTGAAATATTGTATCTCAGGGATTCTCCTGGTTTTGGGGAAAAGGGATAGCTAAGGGGCGTGATGCGAGATGCCCGTTAGCTCATTTTGTGATGCTCTGATATCTACTATGTGCTTGTGATTGATTGTGTGCGGCTACCAGATGTAGGTGGCAATTTCCCAACGTATCCTGAATGCAGGCGCGAACCTTCGCGCCAGTAAGCATACCAATATGGACCATGACCTTGCCCATCGCGACAGGTGCTGCATGAAGGTTTCCCGCATTTGCGAAACTGTAGTTGATAGGTTATATGTTGGTCGCCTGGTAAGTGTGTCATATCCGCTTACCCTCCCACGAGTCAAAATTAAGAATTATCTCTAGAATAAGCCTCTAGCAGCATATCACTAATGTATGAACATTTTATGAATCTTGACCATGAGAACAATTACACAATATTCATTTTCAGACATGATCAGGTATCTCTTTCGGTAAAGGGTTTTTCATACTCTGGAGATGATATAATATAGCATTGGCTTTCCTGCCCCTGTAGGGAACCTCCTGTTCCATGTGTTTTGTCATGTTGTTGGATCGGAAAGAGAAGGCAAATCATGCAAATCATCATCAAAGGTAAGCAGATGGAAGTTGCACCTCGCTTGCGTGCATACATCGAACGGAAAGTACAGCGACTTTCTCGTTTGATCGACACCGACGCGCGTATCGAGGTGACTCTCACAGAAGAGCAAACACGTAGCGCTCGTGATCGCTACACTGTTCAACTGGCGCTATCTACTAGCTCCCATCCTATTCGTAGTGAGGTTAGTGCTGCAAATGCTAGTATGGCCCTTGACCTTGTGTTAGATAAAGTCACCGCACAGTTAGGACGTCATAAAGATCGTCAAACAAGTTCGCGCCGGCATCGTACATCTCCTTTGAAAGTTCTCTCGCTATCACGCTCCGGCAATCTTTCGCTAGTGGAAGAGGGGAATGTTGAAGAAGGCGAGCAACTTTCCACGCCCATTACCGAAGAGCGTAATGAAGAGATTTGGTCTCAAATCATTGAGATTCGCCG
>WNFA01007142.1_pt1 | contig 13606 bp, 14 predicted proteins | sample 5400481 | NCBI WGS metagenome assembly WNFA01 (sample SAMN13153340, study PRJNA577476) | soil metagenome | isolation source: 120 cm saprolite under Douglas fir tree site 2 hole 1 replicate 2 | place: USA:California | collected 2015-04-18 | reverse complement strand
CGGCGGTCGCATGCACTCCGATACCATCACCTGGGAGGATGGTATGGTCAGCGAGTGGTGCGGCGAGTTCATCGACGGCGACCATGAGACCCTGCACCAGCTCATCAAGCGCTTCGGCCTCAGGACTGTCGACCTGGGGCGGGCAAGGGGGGATCCTGTGCAAAGCGTCATGTATTTCTTCAACCGCTATTATGGCGCGGAAGAACTGGCCGGGGACTTCCAGGTACTCGCTCCTCTCTTGCAACAGCAGGCGCAGGAGGTCGGCTTCCCCACGACCCACGCTCACTATACGGAGACGGCGTACCGGCTTGACCATCTGAGTGTGTATGACTGGATCGAGCAGTATGTCGAAGGTGGGCACAACAGGCCGTTGGGCCACCTGCTGGAGAACGGCTGTAGCGGGTACTTCGGCCTGGATACGCGCGAGCAGAGTTCTCTTAACCTGCTCTCTCTGTTCGGCTCACGAGTCCCGTCGAGGGGTTCGACCATTCCCAGGCCGCTGCAAGGAAGCAGCAAAATCGTGGGCGGGAACGAGCAACTGCCGCTGGCTATTGCCCGCAGTTTGCCGGAAGGGTGTATCCACTTGCGCCATCAACTGGTGGCGCTCGAACGAAAGAGCGATGCTTCGCTCACCTTGACGTTCACCACCGCCGGTGGCTCCTCGCAAGTGCAGTGCGACTGTGCGATTCTCACCCTGCCGTTCAGCACCTTACGCCGCGTCGATTACCAGCGGGCCGGATTTGATCCCTTGAAGCGAGCGGCCATCGAGCAGCTTGGCTATGGCACGATCTCCAAGCTGTTCTTGCAGTTCGACCAGCCCTACTGGTACGAGGATGGCCCCTGGCCCCGCGCTCACAACGGCTTCATCATCACGGACCTGGATATTCAGACACTCTGGGACGCTTCCATTGGTCAAACAGGCTCAAGCGGTTTGCTCGTCGATTATACGAGCGGACAGAGAGGGGCCGCTTATGCGCCACCGACGGCCTATTCCACTGCTGATGACTCCGCGAACATCCAGCGCTATGCCCAGAACTGCCTGCAGCAATTGGAGCGTGTCTTCCCTGGTATCAGCGCCCACTATACCGGCAGGGCCGCGTTGAGCTACCCCACCGGCGACCCTTATCTTCTGGGCAGCTACTCCTGCTGGCGTATCGGGCAGTGTACTCACTTCGGCGGCTACGAGGGCGTGCGCCAGGGGCCGATCTACTTCGCGGGCGAACATTGCTCGGTCGAGTTCCAGGGCTTTATGGAAGGCGGAGCCAGGGAGGGCGCGCGTGCCGCTCGGGAGATTGTGCAGGATTTGGGCTAGAAGGAGATAAGGAGGCTGCATTGACCATCAAGCATGTCTTCGCTGGCATTGCCGTGGCCGACTACGACTCGGCGCTCGCGTGGTACAAGCGCTTCTTCGGACGGTCCCCAGATGTCATCGTGAGGGAACACGAAGCCATGTGGCAGGTAGCAGATACCGGATGGATCTATGTGGTCGGTGACACCAACCGCGCCGGCAAGGCCTTGCTCACGTTCCTCGTGGACGACCTGGAGGACCATGTTGCTAAGCTTGGGGAACGAGGGCTTGAAACCTCCGCGATCGAGACAGTGCCAGGGCTCTACCGAAAAGCGGTGATTACTGATCCCGAGGGCAACATGATCTCCTTGGGCGAGGACCTCAGCACAGACGCCTGAGTTCTGCAGGGGCGCGCATTTGCTCCAACGCGCCCGAGCCTTCGCCACTTCTTCCGCGATGATTTGAAGACCAGCTGTATTTTGCCTTGCGTCGCGTGAAACCGTGTTGCGGAATTTGCCCACAAAACAGAGAAAGCATAGATTGACCGAGGCAGCCAAGCCGTTCGTCACAAACTGCACTTGTATCGAGCCCATGAGCGCCACAGGCCCTTCAGTGCTGCTCTGCTGGAAGACCTGTTTTTGGCCCACTTTCATCCGGGGTGGTGCGCCTTCGGCGCATGGCCCTTGGAATGGTCTCGTAACTAATTCCTATGAGAAACCGTATATTTATCAGTAACATATTCAAACTAAGGCAAGGTTCAATTGTGAAGAAGAGTCCTTGACCGTTTGAACAGTCATACCGTGTCACCCTGAGCACATGCGCTTCGCTCAGTGTAAACTCCGCGAAGGGTCTGTCGCGATGGGCAGCGAGATGCTTCGCTGCGCTCAGCATGACAGGGCTGGACCTTTCTGTTGATGAGGAACTGTCAAGTGCATTTGAACCATGCCTAAGAAGGGAGATACTATGAGACGGCTTTTCTTCTTTTTAGGCTCGCTCTTTTTCTTACGGTCGTTCATGAGGCGTGTACGACGACGGCACATGGAGTACTATGATTGACTGAAACTCCGTTTGCCTCTTGCATCTCGCTTGCATCTCGGCTATACTAGGCTGGTACAAACAAATAGATATCCTCCAGTGATGATGGAGAGGAGTAGCTTGCCAGGGATTGCAGAGAGCCGGCGGCTGGTGCGAAGCCGGTAATTCACAGCAGGTGAAGGGCGCTTCGGAGCTGGATTTAATGAGTGGCTTCACGTACGAAGGTGAAGAAGCAGGGTGGAACCGCGCATCATGCCGCTATATGTAGTAGCCCCGGGCCTACACTGGCATGCATTCGTCCCTGGGCGTTATTGGTGAAACGCCTGGGGAATTTTTTGGAGGAGGCCACTCGTGATAAGAAGTTGCTTGAGTGGTTCAGACTCAGAACCGGTAAATTTTTTGGAGGAGGAATCCACTCATGACACAGACTGAGGACAAAACTACACTGTCCACAGAAGACACTCCGCTTGTTCCTATGGAGAAGATCGTTTCTTTATGTAAGAGACGAGGCTTTGTCTACCCCAACTCGGAGATCTACGGTGGGGTCTCGGGCATCTACGACTTTGGGCCGCTGGGCGTTGAGCTGCGCAACAATATCCGCCGCTACTGGTGGTGGTCGATGGTGCAGACCAATGATAACGTGGTAGGGATCGAGGGCAATATCATTACTCACCCGCGTGTGTGGGAGGCCAGCGGTCACGTGGAAAACTTCGTGGACCGGCTGGTAGAGTGCAAGAATTGCAAGAGGCGTTTCCGCGTTGATCAACTGCCGAAAGAGAACCTGGAGCAGAATAAGTGCCCGGTCTGCGGCGGGGAACTCGGCGAGCCGCGCGTTTTCAATTTGATGATGGAGACGTACATCGGTGTGGTCGAGGGCGAGCGCATGAAGACCTACCTGCGCGGTGAGGCCTGCCAGAACATCTACCTGGACTACGACAATGTGCAGAAGTCCTCACGTATGCAGATTCCGTTCGGTATCTGCCAGATCGGGAAGGCTTTCCGCAACGAGGTTACGCCGGGGAACTTCCTGTTCCGCCAGCGCGAGTTCGAGCAGTGGGACCTGCAGTTCTTTGTGCATCCGAGCGAGATGCAGAAGTGGTTTGATTACTGGAGAGAGCGGCGCTTCGAGTGGTACAAGGGGATCATCAATCACAAGGACCGGCTGCGCCTGCGCCCGCATGGGCCGGATGAACTGGCGCACTATGCGAAGCAGGCCTTCGATATCGAGTATCGAAGTGTACTGGGCTGGCAGGAATGGGAGGGCATCCACTGGCGGCAGGATTGGGACCTCTCGCGCCACAGCCAGTTCAGCGGCCAGGATTTGAGCTATACCGACCAGGAAACGAAGGAGCGCTACATTCCCTGGATCGTTGAGACTTCGGGTGGCGTTGATCGTACTTTCCTGAATTTGCTACTCGATGCTTACGAGGAGGAGCCGCCATCGGGTAAGGATAAAGAGGGGCGCACGGTGCTGCGCCTGCACCCGTGGTTTGCTCCTGTGAAGGTTGCGGTGCTGCCGCTGCAAAAGAATAAGGAAGAGCTGGTTACGACGGCCAGGGATATTCATAAGCGTTTGCAGCGCCTGATGGTGTCGCAGTATGACGATGTGGCGAATATTGGGCGCCGCTACCGCCGCCAGGATGAGATTGGGACGCCGTTCTGTGTGACGGTTGATTTCCAGACGCTGGAGGATCAGACGGTGACGGTGCGGGAGCGCGATGGCATGACGCAGATTCGCTTGCAGATCAAGGAGTTGCCGGCGTACCTGCTGGAACGGGTGATGTGGAATTACAGTTAAGATAGCTTGACGAGGGAGGAGCGGTGACCTGGCGGTCGCCGCTCCTTATTTATCCTGCTCCCGCCCGTAATCTAACTATAACGTATGATATTTTCCGGTTTCTGTCAAAGGCATCGTGTACCAGGATGGCAAGGTCGTCCTGCTTAAGAACGAACGTGATGAGTGGGAACTCCCCGGAGGCAAGCTCGAACTCGGTGAAGCTCCAGAGTTTTGCGTTGTCAGGGAAATAGAGGAGGAGCTGGGATTGGTTGCCAAGACGGGGCCTCTTTTAGATTCCTGGGTCTATCATATTTATGAGGGGGTAGATGTTCTGATCCTCACGTATGGCTGTTATCCCACCCCATTTTCTGCGGTGACACACAGTCCAGAACATAAAGCGGTCGGGCTTTTTAATCCAGAGGAAGTCAAAACGCTCAGGATGCCAGAGGGCTACAAGAAGTCTATTCAAAGCTGGTTGAACTACTTGGACAATGCTGGTATTCGTAGCACAGGTACGTAGTTTTGATGTTGAGGCAACACCTTTTTCTTTTCTTGCCTACGCTCGTTTTCATAGACTCTACTATAGGGGGCTTAATAGGTGTCCGAGCGAGATTCTTCTGTACCGCAAGAGGGACATTGTCGTATTTGCGGTGTCCATCTCAGCAGGTACAACGAAGCCGACCTGTGCTGGTCGTGCCAGGAATCAAGACGAGCAACTGTAGAGACTGCTCCAAAGGTACCATCACACATTCCCCCGCTTCAGGCACAATCACACCGAAAGGCGCTTCTTACTCAATCTATTCTTGATGCTGTACGAAGAACTGAGTCTTTTAGTGTCTCAGATGTCGGTGTGTTTTTGAAAGGGTATCGAAAAGCTCACGGGCTCACACAAAGGCAGCTTGCCAGTATACTGGAATTTGACCAATCTTATATTTCAAAACTCGAAAATGGTCAAAGCCTTCAAAAGATTACGACGCTCAAAGAGATTGCGACGCGTCTTGCCATTCCCCCTCATTTGCTTGTGGGGGTAACCCCTGAAGACTTTGCCACCAGGTACAGTGCTGAACTTCTCGAGGTGGCGCCTGCTGTGATTCGTCTTACACGAACAGTCAGAGAAGCTGGTAGAGCTGATGAAGCGCTCAATGAACTTTGGCCGGTGCTTATTCGCCTGGAAGCACAGGCTGGGTATGATCAGAATAATGCCCCCTTACTGTTGACGCTTGCTGCCGGACAGACAGCGCTCGGCGTCATCCTTGGAGACTTGCTTCCCGAAGAAGATTTATTCGTGACGGTTCGCTATCTCAAAAAGGCGATGTCCATTGTGGAGGAGTTGGGGGATGACACGCTGAAGGCTGAGGTGCATCGAGGATATGGGAATGAGTTACGCAAACATAAGCAGTTTTCAGAAGCCATCTCTCATCTAGAACGTGCGCATTTCCTCGCCTCTAACAATCTGACGAGAGGATTAGCCACCGTATTACTTGCTCGTGCGTATGGTGAAATGGGCAACCAAGATCATTTCCTCAAAGCGATAGAGCAAACATTTCGACTATTAGATACTGTAGACTTTTTTACTCCTACCTTTAATCCGCTCATGATCCACGAAGTCCACTTGCGTGGACACCTGAATGGAGGACATGGCGCTAAAATCTCTGCCGTGCTGGATAATGCGGACACGAGCGATCTTGCTTTCCACGTTGCCCCACAGTGGAGGATCATCTCTCATCTCACCAGAGCTGAAGCCATGTTTCACACTAGGAGGGTTGATGAGGGATTAGCAGAGATGCAGAGGGCACTCGTTGGAGCAGAGACCTGCAAATTACCACATCAAGTTCAGCGAGCTATAAGATCTTTGCAGTTAATTGAAGCATACGACCCAGCCAGACACCTCTTGGAGAACGCTCAGGCCCTTCTGTCTAAGCTTGCCCACCGTCCTTCCCAGGTATATTCGATCAAAGAGAAGCAGTAGGTTTTTGCTCATTGAATGTCCTCATAACACCTACTTTTAGTTTTCCTCTGTGCTACTGTAATTAGCCTATCGCAAGACGTACGTCCATGTGATCTCTCATCTCCATCATGTTTCATTATCAAGCAAGCTGCCTGATATGACAAAGAGTCATTTGACTGTCAAAGGATGAGTGAGTAATGTGATAGAAACAACTATTGTTCGTGCTTGAACGAGTTGCTTAATCAGGAGAGAAGCGCCATGAGGGACACAACAACTGTATTTGAAACATTCTACGTTGATGTGACAAAGGCTAACTGCGAGCAGCGTTTGGCAGATGCCCTTGACAAAGATGGGCTTGTCACCTTTGACAACATAAGCTCTCAGGAAGATCTCATGAACCTTGCGAGGAAGTTGGGGACTATTGTGAGACACCGGGATGCTGATGCAGAGGGACTAACGCGCATTGCTCAGCGCGATGAGATGGCACAGAAAGCTGGGTATACGGCATTTTCCTCTGGTCCCCTTCCTCTCCATACTGATAGAAGTGGAGAAGCTGAGCCACCAACCCTCGTGATATTGTTGTGTTCTCAGCCAGCTAGCGAGGGAGGTATTTCCCTATTTGCCGATGGCAAACAGATTTACCATATTCTTGCAGAGCAATTTCCTTACCTCCTGGAGAAATTTGCCACTCCCAGCTCCGCGATTTTTGGTGGGACTAACATCCTTTTGCCAGGCTCAGTGTTTAGCACACTAGACAATGGCACTATTTGCCTACGGTTTCGATACGATAGCTTAGGATACTACTCAGCCCCAGTAGCTGCCGTTTTACCAACATTCCTGGAGATTCTCCACCTGCACAGCATCTCCTTTCCTCTAGGAAAGAGCCAGGGATACATCATCCAAAACGGCCGATGGTTACATGGAAGAACAGCTTTTCAAGGGAAGCGTGAGATGTATCGAGTTCTGGTCAAGACGAATGATGAAACCCCACTTGGGAAACGAATCCATTTAGGCTTTATTCCGCTACGTCGGGATGCTGAGCTCTCTATACTCGAATAGAGATAGCACAAACAAGGAGCAGACAGGCATGGATAGTAACACGATAAGTGAGGTAGCCTATTTCAGGCAGCGACAAGCATCAGAAGAAGAAGCGGCGCGAAGGGGGCTGTACGGATTTGCGGTGGTAGCGAGTCACGAGATAATTACGGCGCGTATGGAGCTAGGGGCGGAACGCATTCTCCGGCTCATCACAGAGGGCAAGCACGATGAGGCAGTTGCGCTGATGAATACGGAGAGCTGGGGCGTCGAAGTTGAGGAGGGACAGGAGGAAGCAGGCGATGGGCAAACGCATCCTGGCCATTGAATCCTCGCGCACTATCGGAATATGCTTCCTGGAAGCGAGGGGGACGCGATGAGGCCGGCAAAAGGCGAGAGCAAAGCCATTCCACAGGTTCGCATTGGTCTGAATGATGCACGAGCGCTGCTTGCCATGTTGAAAGGCTACCTTGCGTACGTGTATGGGGCCGTTCCCTCTTCCCACGAACGAGATGCCCAGATCCGCGTGTTACAAGGCGTACGCGGGCGGCTGGAAGCATTGCTGGCTACCCCTGGTCGAGCGGAGGTGACGCCGATCTGGCTGACGCGGCAGGAGATCAGGGCGCTGGACGAGGCGTTGAGCGGGTTTGTGCAGGCAGTACGCGTGGTCGTTCCGGCATCGAGCCTGCGGGATGAGACGCTGCGGGAGATCGAGGGGTTTCGTGACATGTTGAGGATGAGGCTCTCTTCTACTCGAAGTTAAACAGATGCGACTTTCGGCTGTCCTTCGCTCTCGTGTCCCAGCGTGCCACGGACGGTTTTGCCATCCATCGCCACATGCGTGAGCGTCTCTTGCTGTTTGTTGGCCTGTAAGCGGCTGGGTTCGCTCCCGCACTGTGCCACCGCTCTGGCCTTGAGCAGTATATTGGCGAACACGGTGACGATCTCTTGCGCATCGCAGCGGGCCAACGCTTCGCTAGAGGTCGAATTGGTATGCAGCCATTTCTCGCTTTTCGGGTACACCAAAAAGCCCTGGGGCAAGAGGCAATCACTCTTGACTTTTGCCATACAATCAGCTAAAATATGACTGGATAAGCTGAATTAGTCATATTTACTTACCTGGTCATCTGGTCATAATGAGAGGGAGGGTTCGTATTGGCAAGCCAACGCAAAGGTGAACAAGGGCAAATCGAGGAACGCTCGAAACGCGAGCAACGCGGGGATAGGATTCTGGACGCTGCGGCAGAGTTGATGTTGCGCTGGGGATACAACAAAACGACGATCGATGATATCGCCCGGTATGCAGGCGTGGCGAAGGGGACGATCTACCTGCACTGGAAAACGCGCGAAGACCTGTTCCTGGCGCTCATGAAGCGGGAATATATTCGCCTGGTGCAGGACATCCAGCAGCGCATCTCCGGCGATCCCGAAGGGGGAACTCTACAGGGGATAACGAAACACTCGATGCTGGCTACCATGAAGAGTCCACTCATGAAAGCAGTCCTGTTGCGTGATACCGATCTGCTCGGTGAATGGATGCGCAATGAATATGCCAGCGCGAGCTTCTCCGAACAAATCGCTCAATCTCTCGCGCTTTTTGAACACCTCCGCAGTCGTGGAGTGGTGCGCGATGATATAGATGTTCGTAAGCAGGTGTATATGCTCGACGCCATCACGATGGGTTTTTTAGTGATTGACGAGTATATGCCCGACGATTTCAAATATTCCGACGAGGAGATTGTGGAGATGACGGCTGAGGCGGTCGAAAGGGTATTTGCACCATCTCCGTCCTCAGTTCCGCAACCAGACGAGAAGACAAAACAGGAGATATCGAACACTCTAATTTCGTCTCTCGATGACATCATAGCTCTCAGGAGGAGAATAGATCAGGAGGAGACTACGTCATGAAGAGGAGGACAGCAACATGACAGCAATCATCGAAGTAGAGGGTCTGACCAAGAGCTACGGCAGCAAGCGCGGCATTATCGACGTGTCCTTCCAGGTGGAAGAGGGCGAGGTGTTTGGCTTTCTTGGTCCCAACGGCGCGGGCAAAACCACCACCATTCGCCTGCTGATGGCGCTGCTGCGCGCCGACGCGGGCACGGCGCGTATCGCCGGGCTGGACTGCTGGCAGCAATCGGTGGAGATCAAGCGGCTGATCGGTTATCTGCCCGGCGAGCCATCGCTCGACCCTGGCCTGACCGGCGGACAGATTCTGGAATACTTCGGGCATCTGCGCGGAGGCGTCGATCAAGCCTATCTCAAGCAACTGATCAAGCGACTGGACCTGGACCCCAGCCGCAAGTTCCGCCAGTATTCGAGTGGCAATAAGCGCAAGGTAGTGCTGATTCAAGCCTTTATGCACCGCCCGCGCTTGTTGATTCTCGATGAGCCGACCAATGGCCTGGACCCGCTCAACCAGCAAGAGTTCGACCGGATGGTCAAAGAAGTGCGCGATGAGGGGCGCACCGTCTTTCTTTCCTCGCACATCTTGAGCGAGGTGGAGCAGACCTGCAACCGCGTGGGCATCATCCGCGAGGGGCAACTGGTGCGTGTTGGCGGCGTGGCCGAACTGAAGGACATCAAGCGCCACGAAGTTACCATCACATTTGCCAACGCCACGCCAGCCGAGGCGTTCAAGCGGCTTCCCGGTGTGGAGCAGGTGGAGCAGCTTTCCGATGGGCACACGCTGCGCCTGACCGTGTCGGGCGAACTGGATGGTGTGGTCAAAGCGGCAGCGCTGCATCCGGTCGTCACGCTGACCAGCCACGAACCCAGCCTGGAAGATATCTTCCTGCGCTACTACGAGGGCGATGGCCAGGCCCTCAAGGAGGCGAACCATGTGGTTTAAGAGCATCTACCTCAAAACCCTGCGCGATTTCCGCATTGCCATTCTGGGCTGGGGCGTGGGGATGGGCCTGGCCACCTTCGAGGTCCAGGCTACTGTCGGCTCGCTGGTGTCGACGCCTGCAGCGCGCGCCACGCTCGTCAGCCTGGCGAGCTCGTTCGCCTGGAATGCTGATCCGGTAGCCGTTGACACCGTTGGCGGCTACGCGACCTGGAAGGTGGGCATTTTTTTCTTGCTGGTAGCGATCTGGCCGCTGATGGCGTGCAGCCGTCTGCTGCGGGGTGAAGAAGAACGCGGCTCGCTGGATGTGCTGCTCTCGCTGCCGCGTGGGCGCCTGCGGGTGGCGCTGGAAAAGCTGGCTGCCGTCTGGACGGCCTTGCTTTTGATGGGCCTGCTGATCGCGCTGATCACGTTTGCGGGCGGCAAAAGCTTCAACGCGGACTATAGCCTGGGCGACGCGCTGCTCTTTGGCCTGAATCTCGTGCTGATCTGCGGGGTCTTCGGGTCGATTGCGCTGCTGCTCTCCCAGTTCACCCAGGAGCGCGGCACAGCGGCAGGCGTGACGGGTGGCTTGCTGCTCGTCTTCATCGTCCTGGACATGGTTCATCGCGTCATCCCCGGCACCGAATGGCTCAGCCGCCTTTCCCCGGTCTACTACTACAACCTGAGCAAATCCCTGGTACCAAGCTATGGTACCAATCCCGGAGCGATGCTGGTCCTGCTAGGCCTCAGCGTCCTCTTGAGCGGAGCAGCCCTCTGGCTCTTTGTCCGGCGCGATGTTGGCGCGACGGTGGCGCTGCCCAGCTTTCTGCGCCTGCCGGAGCGGACCGTGCGGCCTGAGCAGGCGCTGCCGGTGAACGCCTGGTCGCTGCGCTCGGTTTATGCCCGCAGCCTGGCGAAGATGGCATTTCCCACCTTCTGGTGGACGCTCGGCATCGCCGGGTTTGCTGCCTGGATGGTCGTCGTCGTCAAGCAAACCGAGGACCAATTCAAGACCCTCTCCGCAAGCTCATCGTTCCTGAGGGATCTGATCACCAAGATTGGCGGGGGCGATGTCAACTTCAATGCCACCCTCCTGAGCGCGCTCTTCGTCCTGCTGCCGCTGCTGTTGATGGCCTTTGCGGTCACCCAGGCCAACCGCTGGGCGGCAGATGAGGAGGAGGGTCGCCAGGAGTTGGTGCTGGCGACGCCGCAGCCGCGCTTGGCTGTCTTGCTGGCGCGCTTTGGCGCGCTCACCACCGCGACGGTCATCATTGGGGTGCTGACCCTGGCCGCTACGGCGCTGGCCTCGGCAGCGTCTGGCCTGGCGCTCGACGGGGGCAACCTGGCTGCCGCAACACTCTCGATCATTCCGCTGGGGCTGCTGATGGCCGCTCTCGGCTATCTGTTCTCCGGCTGGCTGCGTACGGCGGTGGATACCGGCCTCTTGAGCTTCTTGCTGGTGATCTGGTTCTTTATCACCTTTATTGGCCCAGGGTTGAACTGGCCGGATACGACGCTGCGGCTGTCCGCCTTCTACTACTATGGCACGCCGCTGCTGCATGGCCTGCCCACGGGGGATACGCTGGGTGTGCTGGCGGTTGCCGTCTCGGCGCTGGCGCTGGCCTCGGCGCGTTTTGTGCGCAAGGACATTGGGCGATAATGGAACTTGGGGCGGAGCGCATTCTCCGGCTCATCATAGAGGGCAAACACGATGAGGCAGTCGCGCTGATGAATACGGAGAGATGGGGCGTCGAAGTTGAGGAGGGACAAGAGGGGCAGGCGATGGGCAAACGCATCCCGGTCATTGAATCCTCGCGCACTCCTGGAATACACCCCCTGGAAGCGAGGGGCATGCGATGAGGCCGGCAAAAGGCGAGAGCAAAGCCATTCCACAGGTTCGCATTGGTCTGAACGATGCACGAGCGCTGCTTGCCATATTGAAAGGCTACTTTGCGTACGTGTACGGGGCCGTTCCCTCTTCCCACAAACGAGATGCCCAATCTTCAACGGAGAGTCTTAAATTACGTCAAGGCACACATCAGAAAATGTGGATGTACCAAAATTCGGACTCTTGTCGTTTTAAGAGTGGTTAACTAGACCATTTTGCTGTGTTATTTTCTGCATCACGTTCAACCTGCAACACTGAGATTAGGAAAGAAGATCATGAAACGTTTTCTCAAAGCACCTGCGTTTTCGTGTGTCGTCGTCGCCTTGTTTGCCGCTCTGCTCCTAAAAGGAGGAGGAGGAGCAGAGGCTGCACCGATGCAGAGCTATGGCTCCAACAACATCGATGCAGGAGCGCAGCCGTTCAAAGCCCTGAACGCGGTGGTGGAAGTCTCTGCCCGTGACATCTGGGCCGTGGGGGACTCCTTTAGCCTGAGCACGGGCGTTGAACAGACGCTCATTGAGCACTGGGATGGCACTTCGTGGAGCATCGTTCCCAGTCCTAACCCAACAACGACTCACGACACTTTCCTGAGCGGGGTGGCCGAGGTCTCTGCCAACGATGTCTGGGCCGTGGGGGGCTCCGGACAGACCCTGATCGAGCACTGGAATGGGGAGCACTGGAGGATTGTCGCCAGTCCTAACCCCCCAGGGAGCACTGGCAGTCTGGGTGCGGTCGCCGAGGTTTCCGCCCATGATATCTGGGCCGTGGGAACCTTTAAGAACAGCACCGGTGGCTTGCCATTGATCGAACACTGGGATGGGGAGCAGTGGAGCATTGTCGCCAGTCCTAACCCGACGGGATCTAGCTTTACAGTCCTGAACGGAGTGGCGGAGGTCTCTGCTCACAACGTCTGGGCCGTGGGCCGCACCAACCAGTCCCTGACTGAGCATTGGAATGGGAAGCAGTGGAGTATTGTCCCCAGTCCTAACCCGACGGGGTCTAGCTTTACAGTCCTGAACGGAGTAACGGAGGTCTCTGCTCACAACGTTTGGGCCGTGGGAGGCTACTTCACTTCTGTCGGCTCTATGGTCTTCCAAAAGACCTTGATTGAGCATTGGAATGGGAAGCAGTGGAGCATTGTCCCCAGCCCCAACGTCTCAGGCTCTACGAGCGATATCCTGAACGGCGTAGAGGAAGTCTCTGCCCGCAACATCTGGGCCGTCGGGGTCTTCTTCACCAGGAGCGCCGGTGGCCTGCCATTGATCGAACACTGGAACGGCGTGCAGTGGAGCATCGTCCCGGGTGCCGACTAGCGGCACGCTTCCACTTACACCAGCGTGCGCATAGGGTTTTTATATGAAAATGCCATAGGAGGGGTCAAGATAACGATTGGCGCTGCGGTTGCCAAGTGCCATCTCGCGCCCCTCCCAGGGCGACCACAAGGGATCGCCAATAAGCATCAAGCTAAGCCTTGAAGAGAGACAGGAGGCCGGATGTCGATGAGCTTTCTGTTAGGTTGATGCCTATTGGGCGACCACAAGGGATCGCCCAACGCGCGTCAACTTGTTATTGCGCGGTGCCAGAGCAAAGTACTATCGCTGGTGCGTAATGCATCGATGCTTCCATCTTGCAAGGCGATCAGTACGAGATCATCCGCCACCAGTGGTGGCAATTGCGTAGCGGGAACTCGCGGTGTATAGCGCCAGAGCACGAAACCATCGCTGGCTCGCAGCGTGTCTATATTGCCTGTTTGTAAGGCGAGATAGACCAATCCTTGAGCGACGGTGAGCGACGCTACACCCCCT
>WNFA01003366.1_pt1 | contig 13609 bp, 14 predicted proteins | sample 5400481 | NCBI WGS metagenome assembly WNFA01 (sample SAMN13153340, study PRJNA577476) | soil metagenome | isolation source: 120 cm saprolite under Douglas fir tree site 2 hole 1 replicate 2 | place: USA:California | collected 2015-04-18 | reverse complement strand
CCGAAAATGAATATAGGAGTCGTTGGCTGCTACAATCGTTTCGGTTCAACGGCGACTGAGTGAAGGTGTGTTAGGCGGCTGTACCTGTATGAGAAGTCTCAGGGGCCTCACCCGGAAGGGCTGCAATCAATTCATCCGTCGTCAAGATCGCGTGCGCGAAAGACGGACCATTAACAGCATGAGCCGCATGCATTGCCTCACGACTAAAAGCAGCCGTTGCATCGCGCACGAGTGTAACGTGGTACCCGAGCTCCATGCCGAACCGTGCGGTCGACTCGATGCAGGTATTGGCGATCATACCGATGACGATGATCTTCTGAATATCGTGTTGTTTGACTCCGCACCCCAGCTTCCCTCTTCAACGAGCTTTATCTTACCTGAGCCAATTTGCGATGCATTGGGGTGCTTCCAGGTCCCGTACATGCCCGGCTTCCAGCGCCGATGCGGCACGAAGAATATCTGAATGCCAGCGGTTCTGGCTGCGGACACGACTTGGCGAAGGTGACTAATCAAATCAACCGCGGTCGCAACATCCTTCACGCGATCCCAAAGCTTGCCCCCTTCGCTGATGAAGTCGTTGTATGGATCGACCAGAAGTAAGCCCGTCCGGGCTCTCGGATAAGCATCGCTTTTCATCGAAAACTCCCAGATTGTCGTTGAACCATAGCTTGACGATGACCTTTAGTGACTGTAAATTTTGAAGTCAACAGCCTTGGTTTAGCTTTTCCGCGTTAGGAACGATTTGCTAGGGCCGATCGCCGCATTGAATTATCCGCTGCATCCTCTTGAAAACTCGCTCGACGCGGGCAGCCAGGCACCGATACCGGCGTCACTGATTGACAGTTTGCTGGTTGGCTGAAATCAGGGATGATTTTGACCGAAACGCGCGTCCAAAAAGAAAGACATTACCGATGGGATGGGATGACGTTGGAGACACCTTGTGCCCGATCGCTCGATCGCTGTCCGTGATCGGCGATCGTTGGACCATGCTTTTGATCCGCGAGCTGCTTTTCGGCATAAAGCGGTTCGATGAATTTCAGGCGCAAACAGGAATGTCGTCGCACTTGCTGTCGACCCGTCTGATTCGCCTGGAGGAAGAAGGCGTCGTCAAGCGCACCCCATATCAGGATCGGCCGGTTCGGTACGACTATCGCTTGACTGAAAAAGGAAAGGATCTTTTTCCGGTCATCCTCAGCCTCCGCGGCTGGGGAAATGAATGGTGCGGGCTGAAGACATCGCAGAAACCTGCCGTGCGAATGGTGCATACAGGGTGCGGCGGAGAAGTCGGCGCGGGTCCGACATGTACGACATGCGGAGAGCGGCTCACCCCGAAGAATGTTTCGTCGTCATTCAGCAAGCTTTTTGCGAGGGAGCGCACGCACCGGAACACCTCCTTCGGCCTCGAAAAAAGGGTGCGAAACAACTCCAACTAGCTTCGGATTTACCTGATTGAGCGCCGCGCATCATGCCCACCTGCGCCTCGATCTGTGATGCTCCGGACAAGACGATGGACCTACAGATTGGCTTGGCTGGCCGCGACCGCTTCCTCATTCCATTCAAGACCAACGCCAGGCACGTCAGGAATGTGAAGCAATCCGTCACGAATTTCATAGGGTTTCTGTAAAACGGGATCGGCCCAATCCTGCCATTCCAACCAATGCGCGGTTTCGGTGACGCGCATCACGTGCGCTGCCACTTCCGGGTAAAGATGAGTGGACATCGGTACGCCCGCCGCACCCGCAATGGCCGATGCCCTTAACCAGCCTGTCACGCCGCCAATACGCATGAAGTCCGGCATGACAAGGTCGCAGGCCTTTCTCTGCAGCGCGGTGTGTAGATCGCGGGGACCATAGAAATTCTCGCCTATTTGGATCGGGGTCTTTAGCTCGGCTGTCAACTGCACGTAACCATCGAGATTGTCGTAAACGATCGGCTCCTCGATCCATGCGAGGCCCTCGTCATCAATCATGTGACACCGCTGCAGGGCTTCTCCAAGATGTAGGCCCTGGTTGAAGTCAGCCATTAGATCCATGTCATCGCCAACAGCGGCCCGGATGGCATGGATGGCGGCCAGATCGTCGATTGCGCGATCCCGGCCAAGCCGCAACTTCAGCGCAATGAAGCCTCCTTCATCGCGCAACGCGATCGCGTCCGCTGCTAACACCTTCGGCGCTTGAAGCCACAATCCGTTGCTGTTGTATGCTTTCACCGGACCTACCGAACCGCCCAGCAGGACACAAAGCGGCACGCCACTAGCCTTTGCCAGGGCATCCCAAGCCGCCATATCCAGTCCGGACACCGCGATCATAGAAAGTCCTTGATAACCTACAAAGTGCAGCGACTTGCGTGCGAGATCGTAGAGTTCGACCGGTGCGACGCGCTGCCCCTCGAGCATAGCGCCGAAATCTTGCAGGGCTGGGACCAGATATCTCATCGCCTTGATGGTGTAGGGCTCCAGATAGCTCCGCCCGACGATGCCTTCTTCGGTGAAGAGATCGATCAAGATCAGCGGCCAATCGGTGATGGTAGCGATCCGAGCGACAACCGGACGCTTCAGCTTGAGCACGACCGCTCTCGCCCTGATGGATTTGAATGTGAGCGGGGCAAGCTGCATTGCAAACATCTCCCGATTTAGTCGGCTGATTGAACGGTGTCACCGGGTGGCCCGGATTGCCATGATATTTTCAGCTTATGTTCCCTGAGCACGACAGCTAGAGGCCGTTTACGATCCGGTCGCGAACATGGCTAACGAGGGTTTTGACCCGTACAGATTTCTCAACCACTGCTTCGCGCGTGCGGGCTGGGCCGGTCCATGCTACCCGGGGGTAGATTTGCGCCCATCAGCCTAACCAAAATTAGAAGCCTTGCCCAACGCGGCTATGGCGTGCGGCCGACCCTTGGTCGCGTCAGCCCTCACAGCGGGCGAGGATGAAACGTGATCTCTACGCGGAAGTCTCCGCGCGCATTGTCGTCTCCTCTGTCGCAATCGGCCATTCGCGCCGCCGCCAGACGCCCGGCTATTCCGCCGGGGCCGCGAGGATGGCTTCGGTTGTCCGCTTGCGAATCGTCAGCACCGCCGCCGACGCGATGATGCAGACGACGCCTGCCGCGAAGAAAGCAGGGAGATAGCTGAGCAGCACGTCCCGGGATAGACCGGCCGCGAAGGCGGCGGTCGCCGCTCCCATCTGATGGGCCAGGAAGATCCAGCCGAAGACCAGCGGAGCCTTTTCCCGCCCGAACGTCTGACCCGTCAGCTTCACCGTCGGGGGCACCGTCGCGATCCAATCCAGCCCGTAGAAGACGGCGAAGATGCTGAGACCGTAGAGCGAGAAGTCGGTGTACGGCAGCATCAAGAGGCTGAGACCACGGAGGCCGTAGTACCAGAACAGAAGCCACCGGTTTTCGTAACGGTCGGAAAGCCAGCCCGAAAAGATCGTTCCCACGAAGTCGAACGCGCCCATGGTCGCAAGCACGCCGGACGCGGCGATCGTTCCGACTCCGAAGTCGTGGCAGAGCGGGATGAAATGGTTCTGTACCAGGCCGCTGGTCGACAGGCCGCAGATGAAGAACGTGCTTGCAAGGATCCAGAAGGTCCTGTTTCCGGCGGCAAGCGACAACGCCGCGAAGCTGAGCTGCAGCGCGTTGCCGCCGGAGAAACGAGACGGCGCCGGAACGACGGTCGCCTCGCCGTATGACGGAAGATCGACGTCGCCCGGGTGGTCGCGCACGACAATGAGCACCAGGACAAGGCAGGTCAGGCAGAGCGTCGCCGCCGGCATCATCGCGTAGCGCCAGCCGAAGTGTTCGGAGAGGTACGCCGCAGCCGGCAGAAAGAGCAGTTGTCCCGTCGCATTGCTGGCGCCCAGAACGCCGATGACGAGTCCGCGCCGCTTGGTGAACCAGCGCGTCGCGATGGTGGCTCCGAGCACGTTCGCGGTCGCGCCCGTCGAAAGGCCGATCATTATGCCCCAGGTCAGCCAAAGCTGCCAGACCGAAGTGATCTGCGTCGCCAGGGCCAGTCCGGTGACGATAAGCGCCAATGCCGTGGCGACGATCTTTCGTACTCCGTAGCGGAGCATGACGGCGGCGGCGAACGGCCCCACCATCCCGTACAGAAGGACGCGCAGCGCGAGCGCTCCGGAGATCGCTCCGAGGTCCCAGCCGAATTCGGTCTTCAGCGGAAGCATCAGGACGCCGACCATTCCCATGGCGGCGGACGTCGACAGCATAGTCAGGAATACGACGGCGACGACGGCCCATCCGTAATGGATGCCCACCCGCTGAAATGCCCGCGGCAGAAGAGTTGAAAGCATCAAGAAGGGTCCCTTGCGAGCTAGATCGCCCTTTGTTGAAGTATCAAGCAGTTCGCCGAGTCCGCGTAACAAATGAAAAAAGATCGCGCCGAAACAGAAGATTCGCTTTGTTCAAATCGAACCCGTACTGGACTTATTCGATGACGGTCGTCATGTAAAGACGGCCTTCCTCGGCACCCATCAGAATTTGGTGATTGGCGCAGCGATAGGCAGGGGCTACCAGGACACAGTAAGCGATTGGGACTCGGACCCTCGCATGTGACGGACCGCAACTTAGGGAGGCGTCACGAATGCTCAGCGCGCCCCGACAGCATTGCGATGCGGTGCAGATACGCGCGACGAACACATCGCCTGACCCGGTATGCCTCTCCCGTCGAAGCATAGGCCTAAATCATTTCAAATTCTAAATGGGAACTTACTCTATAAAAAATCCCCCTTTAGATCACATCTGACCCACAAAACAGCGAGGACTTTCTCATGGGATTGACGGTTCGATTTTGGTACTGTATGGGCAACTAGGGAATGGCGCGCTCTCGGTCCTCTGCATGGCGCCCAGAGTTGACCAGAGGCTTCTTGAGCTTTCTCAAGAGGAAGGTCACCCAGAGATTGATCGAGAGGGCCCCGCGCGTGATGGGTCGGGACGACCGAGGCGACATCCGGATCTCGTTTGAAGTCCCAAAGAGTCTGGGATGACCATGAAACACAAACCATCGACCGAGGCGGCGGCAGCTTGCATCCGCCTTATCCGCATCAGGAGGCGGGTGCTCGACGCCGTCGAGCGGGACTTGAAGAAGGTCGGCTTCCCGCCGCTGGCCTGGTATGACGCGTTGCTCGAACTGTCGCGCGCGCCCTCGGGCGAGATGCGCCCGGTGGAGCTCGAAAGGCAAATGCTGATCCCGCAATACTCCACCTCACGTCTGATCGACGGGCTGGTGGACGAAGGACTGGCGGCGCGCCGGGAGTGCAAAATCGACAGGCGCGGCCAGCTCGTCGAGATTACCGAGACTGGACGCGAATTGCAGAAGAAGATGTGGAACGCCTATTCGGCCGCGATCGAAAAGCATGTCGGCTCGAAATTGTCCGATGCGGATGCCGTAAAGCTTTGCAGTCTGCTCGACCGGTTGGGAATACTCCGATCGAGCGAATCCGCAGCGATTTCTGTATGTGATGAGTTCTAACAACTAGGCTGATTCGACAAGGCAAGACCCAGGGCGAGCGACTCACTACTCAGGCTCGCGTCAATGCCCGCGACGATAGTTCGAACGACGAGAGAGTTCCGATGAAAGCAACGATGATGTCCGTTCCTTTGTCGGTCAACGTTTTGGTCGAACGCGATGCGCGCTTGTTTCCGTCGTCCGAAATCGTATCGCGTCTTCCGGACAAATCCTTGGTTCGTCACACGTACGGCGATTTTGTCCGACGTTCAAAGGCACTGGCGCAGTCGCTGATTGGATTGGGGATCAAAGCTGGAGACCGTGTCCCCACATGCATGCCGCAAAGAGCCGAAAAGCGGCTTGCCCGCGGAGGATGTTCATGAGCGACCAAAAGCGCGTCCTATGCTCGAGCTGCGACATATATTGTCAGGTTCTGGCCGAAGTTTCCGATGATGGCGCCGCTCGGATCAAGGCCACCGACAACGCGCCGTTTCGGGCCAATATATGCATGAAAGGCGTTCATGCGCCGGAGGGATTTCTGCATCCGGACCGAATTAGGTTCCCGCTCCGCCGGGTGGGCGAGCGAGGCTCCGGACGATGGGAACGCGTGACTTGGGACTACGCCTTAGACGATATCGCTTTGCGCCTTTCCGCGGTGACTGAGCAATATGGACCGGAAGGATTTGCCGTGTCGGCCAGCCCCTGGAATCTCCAGTCCGACAACGGCGTTGGTCGCCGCTTCATGAATCTGTTGGGTAATCCGAACTGGATGAGCGGGGTCGCCCTTTGCGCTGGCAATACCGGCGCGATCAACCGGATGGTCTATGGTTGGTTTCCTTACCCAGACTATACGAAGACCAAATGTATCGTGCTGTTCGGCCACAACCCTCGAAAGCATAGCTGGACGCCGATCTACAATTCCATTCGCGCCGCGCAACAACGCGGCGCAAAGTTGATTGTGCTGGACCCACGACGCAGCGAAAATGCCGAGCTTGCGGATATCTGGCTTCCGTTGCGGGTCGGTACTGATGCGGCGATGTGCATGGGTTGGCTTAAAGTTATCATCGACGAAGGTCTTTACGATCAGGACTTCATTGCGCGGTGGACGACAGGGTTTGAAGAGTTTCGCTCTCGTGTAAATGAGTTTCCGCTCGAACGGGTAGCTCAGATCACGGGAGTTCCGGCTGACCAAATTGCCGCGGCCGCGCGCATGTATGCGACTACAACTCCAGGCGTCATTCCATGGACGCCCATCACGGACCAGCAGCGCAACAGCACGTCTGCAATTCGGCTGCATTGCGCCCTTCGTGCGCTAACGGGAAATCTTGACGTCCCTGGCGGAGAAGTCTTGCACGGATTCCATCCGGATATCGTCTCGGAGAGTGAGATCGAACTCCATGAGGAACTTTCGGAAGCTCAAAGAGCTAAACAGCTCGGTTCACAAAAACATCCCGCGTTTACCTATCGGGGAATGGAGGCCCTACGAGAGCCAACGAAGCGGGTCTGGGGTCTGGAGTACGCCAACTTAATATCAGGCAGCTATATGGCCGTCCCTTCCGCAGTCTTCACAGCCATGGCGGACGGCGCACCGTACCCGGTAAAAGCGTTCTTCACGCTTGGTAACAATACTTTATTGAGTTTTGCTAATTTGCAGTTGATCTACCGCGCGCTGATGAATCAAGACTTGATAGTATCGTTTGAGCATATGATGACGCCAACTTCGCAGTTGGCAGACTACGTTTTGCCGAGCGACAGTTGGCTGGAGCGTGCGAGCCTCTCCGACGGGTTCGGATGGACCTCGATCTTTCGTCCTTCGCAGAAGGCGATGGAGCCGCCCGGCGAGTGCCGGGGCATCTACGATTTTTGGCGCGGTTTGGCGACCCGAGTGGGAATTGCCGACAAGTTTCCGTGGAAGAACGCAGAAGAGCTGCTCGATTTTCGGGTGGCGGCGCTCGGAATGAATTTCTCCCAATTCGCCGAGAGACATCCTTACCACATGAGAAAACTTACCTTCAAAAAATACGAAAAGACCGGCTTCGCCACGCCGTCCGGCAAGGTCGAACTCAAATCAGCCGTCTTGGAGTCATTGGGCTTTGATCCACTGCCCTATTATCGCGGCGAACCGACGCAGGATCCCGCGTTTCCACTCATGGCATTCACCGGCGTGCGCGAGGACGAGTTTTTCCAGACCGGTCATCGCCATATTGCTTCATTGCGTTCGCGCCGTCCCGAACCTGAGATTTTTCTGCATCCTGACGATGCCGTCACGATTGGAGTAGCGGGAGGTGAATGGGTTGAGGTTTCGACGAGCCAAGGGCGCTGCAAGGGTCGGACAGCCATACGCGACGACATGCCGAGAGGTCTGGTCCGCGTTCCCCACGGATGGTGGAAGCCGGAAATGCCGAAAGGAAAAGAAGGGCTGTCTGGTGCCTGGGATTTTGCAGACGCACAGATTTGCCCCGATGATGACGACTATCTGGATCTCGAACAGGGGATTCCTCATTTGAAAGGTTTGCCTTGCTCGGTGCACAAGCTACCAACCTTACCCGCGTCCGAGGGCGCAGCGGAGGTGTTGCCCGAAATCGTTGCAGCCAAATAAGCCGAGCCGAACTTAACCGGAAGAGATGCCGAGGAAAGCGTCATCGTCGCAATGTAGCAGTGAGAACTCGACCTCAACGGCCTCGACGTTGCCGAATGCTTCCGCAACAGCGCGAAGTTTTGCGCAATAAGGCAGCTCTAACCATCGCGGTAATCGGTTTACTGTCGCCGACATTACCGCTTTCGTGGCCGTCGAATTCGCGCCAGCGGTGAGCTGTCCGTTCCCGATGATGCAGTCCATCTGACGCGCCGGCGGGACGCCAACCGGGCGCCGCCGACCTCCAGGGTCTGACTGTCAGGTCGGCTGTTGTTTTAGCGAGGCATTGGAACCGCGCGAACTTCCCTCAGGAACTCCCTTCCCGCACGATATGGGAGGTGGTCGTCCCGTGGGCCAGAAGCCTACCCGTCGCGTCGAGCAGTCTGCCTTCGGCGATGGCCATCCGCCGACCGATGTGCAGCGGCTTGCCCTCCCCCCGCACGACCCCTGTATCGGCGGACATCGGTCTTATGAAGTTTATCTTGTATTCGAGTGTCACAGCGGCAAGGCCTGGCTCGAGCGAAGTCACGATGGCTGCTGCCATACAGGTATCGAGCAGGACGGCCGCGTAACCTCCATGGACGAATCCCAAGGGATTATTGTGCTCTGCCGTCGGTTTCGCGGTTAGCACGAAGAGCCCAGGCTCGGCAACCTCGACGTTGATATCGAAAAGCTCGAGCATCGGCGCACGCGCCACGGAACCCTCCATGAGCGCTTTGAAGTATTTAAGACCCGAGAAAGCGGAAACACCTTGGTTTGCGTTAGGATCCATGGCTTTTACCCTGCAACTCGTTCGCGCTCGATCATCACCGTATTCAGGAGCATGCGACCGCCGCCCAAAAGAAGCGGCGTGCCGCCTTCCTGTCCGAATCGGCGGTTGGCGAAGCGAATCCCATTGGCTTCAATGAACTGCGTGGGAGCCGTCACGTGTCGGTATGTCATGCTTCGTTCGTCCCGTTCTGCGCTCGTAAGCGCCAAGTCGGTGATCCGCCGGGCGCGGTACTCGGAGGTGCTGCGCCCTCTCAAGGTCCGATAGTCTAGCGATAGCCGCCTCCACTCATGAGGACAAAAACCCACCAAAACCGGACGCGTCGAATTAGGGAAGGGGTTGACCATTCGGGGCTTCGGACTGCCGTCGGTAGCGGCAGACGCCGCCAAGCTCGCGGCGCTGAAGCAGTTCATTGGGAAGGGGCTCGCTGCGGGCGCTCTGATGCCGACGATCGCGAAAGTTTTTCCTTTGACGAGATCGCTGCCGCGCAAAAGCTGGTGAACAGATCGGAAAAGTAATCGTCGCCGTTTAATTCGGTAACGCAAGCAAAGGTCTCGTATCACGAGACGGAAGGGACACTAGTATGAGCGCGTATATCGTCGTTGAAGCAACCGTTCGCGACCGAGACGCTCGTGATCGCTACGGCAAGCAAGCTGGCGCCCTGCTGAAGCAATTCGGCGCTGAAGTCGTTACGTTCGGACCCTGGCAATTGCTCTGTGGAGACCCAGGCCACGAGATGGGCATGATTATCCGATTCCAAGACAAGGATACTGCCCTCGCATGGTACAATTCGCCGGACTATCAAGCTCTTCTGGATCTCCGCGACGCCGCCCTTGACTGCCGCTTTCGCCTCGTCGGCTGAGAAATCGTCCGCGGTAACAATTCGAGGAGCAAGCCTTGGGCGTGTCGAGAGAACAGGCTGCGGAAAACCGCCGCGCGATTGTTGCCGCGGCGACGCAGTTATAGCGATGAACCTGCTCTTGGTGACGGCTAGTAATTGACTTCGAACACCTCGAGGCCCTGTTGGCGCGAGACCTCAATCTCTCTTTCTCGTGCGCGCTGAAACCCTTCGCGAGCCTTCAATCGCCTCCAGTATTCTGCGATGGCTGCAGGGAAATGACCCGCAAGCCCGAGATGCGTAGCGAAGCCAAGTGCGTATCCCAATGAAATATCGGCGGCCGTGAAGCGATCGCCGCAAACGTAGGGCTTGCCCTCAAAGAAAGTTGCTGCATTCTTCAAGCGTGATGCAAACCAAAGGCGGTAATCGTCAGCGACGGCGGGATTCCGTCTTTCGGGAGGCTCCAACACGCTATATCGGAAGAAGATGGTTTGCGGGAATGTGAGGGTCGCCTCACCCATGTGCATGAAATTCAGATACGCCCCATAATCCGGATCGTCCACCGCAACGGCGAGTGTCTGCGGCGCGTAGCGCGCCGCCACATATTGGCAGATCGCTGCGGACTCGGTCATTCTCTGTCCACCATCAAAAAACGCAGGAACCGTTCCGAGCGGATTGATCGCGTGGTAGCCCTTGTGCATCGCCCGCGGAGGGAATGGCAGGACGATCAACTCATAGGGGACGTGCGCCTCCTCCAACGTCCACAAAGCGCGGAACGAGCGCGAACCCATGCAATGATACAGTTTCAACACTTTAGTACTCCTCCATAGAGGCAGTTTATATCAACCGCACGATCGCAGCCATCTGTGCATTCGATCGCCGGCTAAGCGCCGCGGACTTCATGGGCAAATCCGTAGCGACCGAGGGTTTCGGAGATGGATTGCGTCAACGCAGACAGTTCATGATGAATTTGAGATGTGCTGACAGTGACCATCAATCGGCCGCCTTCACTCTCGCGCACCGCAACGTCAGTATTTTCGCCTTCAAGGAAGGAAAGGGACGCTAACGCCGCTTGCACAGCGCGGCGCGTCGCGTCCCGCCGCAATGCTGTCTTGTCAATCTTGCCCACCGCGGTCGTCGGCATTTCGTCAAGGATGAATACGTGGCGCGGGCGCGCGGGCGGTTCGGGCACGTTATCGGCGAGCTGGACCATGAGCGATTCAGGCGAAACGCTCGATCCGCTCGCAACGGTCAGATAGACGACAGGCACCTCGCCTGCGTAGGCGTCGGGCATTCCGACGGCGGCAGCTATGCCAACTCCCAAACACTTCCCAGCGGCCTCTTCGATGACGGCAGGATCGATGTTGTGTCCGCTACGAATGATTACGTCTTTTGCACGGCCCGTGACAACAACTCGACCATCGGACCCGCAAAAACCGATATCGCCGGTGATAAGCCAGCCATCGTCCGTGAAAGGCCCCGATTTGTCGCCGTTGAAGAGATAGCCAGGAAAGACGTGAGGCCCCTTAGTGACCAGCACGCCGGTCTTGCCTTTTGCAACAGGCCTACCGACGCCGTCATTGCCTTGGAGTTCTCGCGCTTCGACTTGAGCTCCGACAATCACCTCGCCGATCGAATGGGGATCGGGAACGCTGGAATGGTGGCAAGCGGCAATCAGCCCGGCGGTTTCGGTCATGCCATATAATTGGCGAACCTCGATCGAACAACGCTCTTTGAGGGACTTCGCGATAGCGGCTGGCATGTATGTCCCGCCAGTCATGAAAAACCTCAAGGATGAAATATCGGCATCGCCGATCGGTACATCGAGCAGCGACACAAGCGTTGTCGGAATGCCGCCGCCCACGGTTACCCTCAGGCTTTCAATTAGTCTCCAGTAGTTGGCGATCACGCGCGGATTTCGGAAACCCGTCACGGTCGGCAAGATCACTTCCGCACCCCTTCCGAGCGGCGACAGTCCGAGCAGCAAAGAACCGGCGACATGAAAAATCGGCAAACCGTTAAGCGCACGCGTTGTGCTGTCGAACTGCCAGGAGTCTGCCAGCGCCTCCGCCGAGAAAACCTGATTCCGATGCAAATGCTGCGCGACTTTTGGAGAACCGGTCGTACCGCCCGTATGAAAGTATGCAGCAACGTCTTCGGCCGCAGGCAGTAAATCCGTTGACGGCGGCGCGGTTGGACGGTCGTTTAGTGCGGTGCGAAGTGAGATCGTGTCACCCGAAGCGACACCGATCGTGACGATGTGTGCGAGCGACGGAACCGATTTCCGCATATGTTCTGCTTTGCTCCACAGATCGGGAGCCTCGGGGCCGATTGTCACCAGCACCTTGGACCCGACCGCGCGCATCATCGCCTCGACTTCATCGGAGCGAAGCAGAAAATTTATCGGATTCGCGATCCCGACCGTCTCGGCCGCGAAAAACGCGACCAGCGCGTCCGTCACGTTCGGCGAAAGGATACTGACGACGTCATGCCGCCCAACGCCCAGCTCGCGAAAGAGATGCGCCATCTGATGAAGGCGCGCGATGAATTCTGCGTGCGTCAGCTTACTTGTCGAAAGCGTGTCGGCGTCTTCAATATAGATGATCGCCGTTCCAGTCGGATTAGCTGCATTCGCCCGGCTTAAGAGCTCATACGTAGTCGAAGCCGTAGACGTGCACCGAACGCTGGCAATTTTCGAACCCAAGGCAATTCCTCCCTTTTTGTTTTTGCCTTTGCGGCTTGTTGTTATTCTGTCGTGATTACCTCGCAGCCACGCATCGGCTAATCGAAGATTTCAAACTCCGAAGAACCGATCGCATTTGCTCCGATAGAGTTTCACGATTCTATCCATAAGTGAGAGATCGAACTGTGACCGCAAACATGATGTTAAATCTTCGAAACAAGGTCGAGCGAAACATCCGCCTAGGTGGGCTGGTCGCCGGGAATCTGGAGCAGATCAATCGTGATCATCGGATGGCCCTTCGATGCGTTCGGAGATGCCGACGCTGAACGGATGGCGGTGTTGTGCCGGGAACATATTCTCGGCGATGGAAAGGGGCTGGTGGCAGCCCTGAATGCTCGCCAGGTAGAACCCGAAGGTGAGCGAAAGGGCCGCGCGCTGGTAATCGCTCGAGACGGCAATCTCGATCGACCCGCCGTCGACGCCCGTCTGCTGGCCGGGGGCCATTCGTCAGCCCACCTTGACGAGGAGCTTGCCGAAGTTGCGCCCGGAGAGCATGCCGATGAATGCTTCGGGTGCATTATCTAATCCGTCGACGATATCCTCGCGGTAGCGAATACGCCCGGACGCGACTAAAGGGCTCAAATCCCGCATGAAGTCGTCGTAGTGATCTTCGACGAAATCGGTATTGATGTATCCACGCATCAGCAGGCTGCGCCTGAGCACGGCCAACATGGTCGAGGAGAGCGAGTCCTGCTCGGCGGCACCCGGTCCATTATAGTGTGCGATCAAGCCGCACGCCGGGATGCGGGCGTAGCGGTTGAGCAGCGGCAGTACGGCCTGCCAGATCGGGCCACCGACAATTTCGAAATACACATCGATGCCGTCAGGACAAGATTTCGCTAATGCCTCCGGCATGTCGCCGGCGCGGTGGTCGATGACGGCGTCGAACTTCAATTCGTCGTGCACGTAGGCGCACTTTTTGGGTCCACCCGCGATGCCGACGGCCCGTGCGCCGGCGAGCTGGGCAAGTTGCCCAACAAGGGAACCGACCGGTCCGCTTGCCGCCGCCACGACCACGGTCTCGCCCGGCTTCGGCTGTCCGATGACTTTCATCCCGGAATAGGCCGTGAAGCCGGGCATCCCCAGGACACCGAGGGCGGTGGTCACCGGATTCACGCCCGTCTCTGTGCGCCTCAAATCCGTTGGTTCGACTGCGG
>WNFA01003185.1_pt1 | contig 13614 bp, 12 predicted proteins | sample 5400481 | NCBI WGS metagenome assembly WNFA01 (sample SAMN13153340, study PRJNA577476) | soil metagenome | isolation source: 120 cm saprolite under Douglas fir tree site 2 hole 1 replicate 2 | place: USA:California | collected 2015-04-18 | reverse complement strand
CACCGTGGTCGCGATCGAGAAAGCCGTCGATCCCGGCGAACTCTCGAGCGTCGAAACAAAGTCGATCGCGCGCAATCACGTTGGCGAGATCGACATCTCGCTGGCGCAGGCCATCGCCGCCGATCCCTATACCGATAATCCGCGCACCGGCCGGCTGGTGATCGAGGTCAATGGCCGCATTGCCGGCGGCGGCCTGGTGCTGTCGGTCGATGCCGGACAGCGCGCCATCCCCGTCGATATCGTGCCGGTGGAATCCGCGCTGCGCCCGGACGAACGCTCGGCGCGCTACCGTCACCGCGGCGCGGTGGTCTGGCTGACGGGACTGCCGGGCTCGGGGAAATCGACGCTGGCGCGCGCGCTGGAGCGCCGACTGTTCAGCCAGGGCGGTTCGCCGGTGCTGCTGGACGGCGATACCTTGCGCGCCGGCCTCAACAGCGATCTCGGCTTCTCCGTGGCCGACCGCACCGAGAATATTCGACGGCTCGCCGAAGTCGCGACCCATCTCGCGCGCAACGGGCACATCGCCATCGTCGCCGCGGTCTCGCCGTCGGCGGAAGATCGCGCCGCGGCGCGCCGCATCGCCGACACGGCATTTCGCGAAGTCTATGTCGCCACGCCGGCCGACATCTGCGAGAGCCGCGATCCCAAAGGCCATTACGCCAAGGCACGCGCCGGCGCGCTGCAGGCGTTCACCGGGATCGGCAAGGATTATCAGCCGCCGACGGACTGCGAATTGCGGATCGATACCTCGACACGCTCCGTCACCGACGCGACCGACGAGATCGAGCGGATGCTGGCCGAGAGCGGCGTTCTGTTCGACGAACTGGTCGACCTCGCCGCCAATATCTGAGCCGCCCCGCGAGCCTGATTCAACAGGGTTGAGTCAGGCTCTAGCTTTATCTTTGCTTGAACATGATCCTCTCTATTTTCCGGATCATGCTCCGCCTTTGTTATGGGCAATCTAGCGCCGCCAAGGGCCTTCTCATGGCCCCGGCTTTGGCGCTAAAAGGGCCGTGAACGCCGCCGTTTTGCGGCGCGCTTTTGTCATTTGTCCCTGTAGACGGCGTGTAACCGCCGTTTCTCGCGAGAAAACCCATCATGAATCGTGTCGATGCCCACGGATTGAAGATCGCCCCCGTACTGTTCGATTTCATCGCCAAGGAGGCCACCCCCAAGACAGGGATTTCGCCCGACGCATTCTGGGCAGGGCTCGCCGCCATCATCCAAAATCTCGCGCCGAAAAACCAAGAGCTGCTCGCGGTGCGCGACAGTTTGCAGGCGAAAATCGACGGCTGGCACCGCGCCAACAAGGGCAAGCCGTTCGACATGAATGCGTACACCGCGTTCCTCAGGGAGATCGGCTATCTGTTGCCGGAACCCGCGACGCAAAAGGTCGAAACCTCGAATGTCGACGAAGAGATCGGAAAGATTTGCGGACCGCAGCTGGTGGTCCCGCTGACCAACGCGCGCTACGCGCTGAATGCCGCCAACGCCCGCTGGGGCAGCCTTTACGATGCGTTTTACGGCACCGATGCGATCCCGCACGACGCCAGTGAAGGCGGCAAGGGCTACAACAAAGCGCGCGGCGACAAGGTCATCGCCAAGGCAAAGGCCTTTCTCGATGCCGCCGTGCCGCTGGCAACCGGAAGCCACACCGATGTGACCACCTACAGCGTCATCGCCGGGCAACTCGCGGTCAAGCTGAAGAGCGGCAACGCCACCGCGCTAAAAACGAACGCGCAGTTCGCGGGCTATCAGGGCGATGCGGCGGCGCCGACCGTGATCCTGCTCGTCAACAACGGCATGCACGTCGAAATCAAGATCGACCGCGGCCACATGATCGGCAAGGACGATCCGGCCGGCGTCGCCGACATGATCCTGGAATCGGCAGTCAGCACCATCCTCGACATGGAGGACAGCGTCGCGGCAGTCGATGCCGAAGACAAGGTGCTGATCTATCGCAACACGCTCGGCCTGATGAACGGCACGCTGTCGGCCGATTTCGAGAAGGGCGGCAAGACGCTGACGCGTGCGCTCAATCCCGACCGCGTCTACAAGACCTCGGACGGCAAGGAACTGAAGCTGCATGGCCGCAGCCTGTTGTTGATGCGCAATGTCGGCCATCACATGTTCACCGATGCGGTGCTCGATGCAGCCGGCGCCGAAATCCCCGAAGGCATTCTGGACGCCGCCGTCGCGGGCCTGCTTGCGATCCACGATCTCAAGGGCGGTTCGAAGACGCGCAACAGCCGTACCGGCTCGGTCTACATCGTGAAACCGAAGATGCATGGCCCCGACGAGGTGGCGCTGACCTGCGAGCTGTTCGGCCAGGTCGAGAGGTTGTTGTCGTTGCCGGAAAACACCATGAAGGTCGGCATCATGGACGAGGAGCGCCGCACCACGGTCAACCTCAAGGCCTGCATCCAGAACGCCTCGAAGCGCATCGTGTTCATCAACACCGGCTTCCTCGACCGCACCGGCGACGAGATCCACACCTCGATGGAAGCAGGCCCGATGATCCGCAAGAACGACATGAAGGCGCAGCCCTGGATCAAGGCCTATGAAGACTGGAACGTCGATGTCGGCCTGATCGACGGCCTGCCCGGTCATGCCCAGATCGGCAAGGGTATGTGGGCCGCACCCGACAAGATGGCGGACATGCTGGCGCAGAAGATCGCGCACCCGCAAGCCGGTGCCACCACCGCCTGGGTGCCCTCACCGACCGCCGCCACCCTGCACGCGCTGCATTATCATCAGGTCAATGTGCAGGCGCGCCAGCAGGAACTGGCCAAAGGCGGCCCGCGCGCAAAGCTATCCGACATTCTCACCATCCCGGTGTCGCAATCGAACTGGGCGCCCGATCATGTGAGGCAGGAAATCGACAACAACTGCCAGGGCATTTTGGGCTATGTCGTGCGCTGGATCGATCAGGGCGTCGGCTGCTCCAAGGTGCCCGACATCCACGACGTCGGCCTGATGGAAGACCGCGCTACCTTGCGTATCTCCAGCCAGCATCTGGCGAACTGGCTGCACCAGGGCGTCATCACCAGGGATCAGGTGATGGAGTCATTGAAGCGGATGGCGGTGGTGGTCGACGGACAGAACAAGGGCGATCCGCTGTACCGGCCGATGGCGCCCGGTTTCGACGGCGTCGCCTTCAAGGCCGCCTGCGATCTGATCTTCAAGGGACGCGAGCAGCCGAACGGCTACACCGAGTTCATCCTGACGGCACGGCGCCGGGAAGCCAAGGCGGCCGGTTGATATACGCGTCGGGGCCCGGAACGTTCGAATTGTTTGCTGGTTAAGTCGTCATCTCAACCGCAAAGGGAGATGACGATGGATTGGAACCGGGTCGAAGGGAACTGGAAGCAATTCAAAGGGAAGGCCAAGGAGAAGTGGGGCAAACTCACCGACGACGATCTCAACGTGATCGAAGGCCGCCGCGAACAACTCGAAGGCAAGCTGCAGCAGCGCTACGGCTTTGCCAAGGATCAGATCCACAGGGATGTGGACGACTGGTTCAGGACGCTGAAGTAAGATGACACCACTGAGCGACCGAAAAGCCCCGGTATATTTGCCGGGGCTTTTTTGTAGGCCAGAGACCTAGAACACCGCGATGTATTTCAGCAGCGAAATCACGCCGAGGATGATCACGACGACACGCGCGATCTGCTTGGCGCGGCCGTCGATCGGCAACAGGTTGATCAGGTAGAGAATGAGAATAACGACCAGAAACGTGATCAGCGCACCGACAAGCATCCGAACACCCCTTACAGCGTGAGAAGCGACTTTGGTCCCGCCTCAACGCACAGCAGGCCTCCGGGTTCCCGGCTAGGGAACCGCAGCGGGGCGATCCAACATGGGCTTGCGGTTCAACCGCTTGGCGGATCCGTGTTGCCAAGCTCCCGTAATACTACCGGCAGAGTGGCTGTCTAAATGTTTACCATTCTTTGTCCAAATGGGCGAAATTTGGGGGCCAATTATGCTGAATCGTTTGACCGTATCCGCGCTGCTCAAGGCAGTCATCCTGACCACGGCTTTTTGCGTTGTGCTCGGATTTTCGCTCAACGCCTGGGAGTCCTGGGGGCGGTTGCAGTTGACGAACCGCATCTCGGTGATCGCCGATGCTTCGGCGAACCTGTTCAAGGCCATGCATAATCTGCGTACCGATCGATCCACCACCACGCGGCTGTTGAATTCCGATCAGCCCGTCGACAGCGATATCGACAAATACCTGCGTGATCTTCGCGATACCGAAATGCCCGCCATGCGCAATGCGCTCGCGCTGCTCCCGTCCATCGAATTCGCGCAGCAGCAGACGCTGATAGCTGAGCTGGATCGTCTGTTCAAAACACTGACAGCGCAGCAAAAGGAATTCTGGGACGAAATGAGCAAGCCGAAGGCCTCCCGCCCTCCGGCCCTGCCCAAGGAATACATGGAGACGACCGCCGCATTGCTCGGGACGCTCGACAAATTGTCCGCCATGCTTGCGGCCGCGGTCAACCATCAGGATCCGGTGATCGACCAATTGCTCGCGATCAAACAGATCGCGTGGCTGCTCCGCAATACCGCGGGCGAGGCGTCGCTCCTGGTTTCAAACGCGATCACCGCCGGACAGTTGCTGCCGGAAACACACCTGAAATATGTGAAATTTGTCGGCGGCACCGAGATCGCATGGAATGCGCTGGAATTGACCGCCTCGGGAATGCAGTTGCCGCCGGCGCTTTCCGCCGTGATGGCCGCGACCAAGACCGCCTATTTCGAACCGGATTATCTCGCCTTGCGTGATCGCCTGCTGACGACACTGATGGCCGGCGGGAAGCCCGAATTGACGGCAAACCAGTGGACCCCGATCACGGTTGGACGCCTCGGTAGCGCGGTCAGGGTCGCTGAGGCCGCCCTCGACGCGGCCAAGGACCACACCTCCAACCAGCATTCGGCAGCCCTGCGCTCGCTGGTGTTGCAGCTTACGCTGCTGGCTTCGGCGCTCGCCTTGACATTCGGCGCGATGATGGCCGTCAACCGCCGCGTCATCAAGCCGCTGCACAACATGCGCGACGCCATGCTGAAAGTAGCCGCGGGCGATCTGACCGTCGATACCGGATATGCGCAACGCCAGGACGAGATCGGCGCGCTTGCCGGTGCGCTTGAAACTTTCAAGCAACAGGCGGCGGACAAGATCCGGATTGAAGCGCAGGAGCGTGAACGCAACGCCGGCGCCGCGACGCGTCAGCAGGCGATCGAGGCTTACGTCAGCGAATTCGAGAGCACGGTACGGCAAACGCTTGACCAATTGAACGACGCTTCCGGTCAGATGAGAAACACCTCGGCGGGCCTGTCGACGGTTTCCCGTCAGACCAACGCGCGCGTCCAGACCGCGGAGAAGGCGTCCGGAGAGGCCTCGCTGAGCGTGGAGAGCGTCGCTTCCGCGTCGGAGGAGTTGAACGCATCGATCAACGATATCAGCCAGCAAGCCGCGCATGCGGCCGGCATCGCCAGCCGCGCGGTCAATCAGGCGCGCGAAACCGACGGAACCGTCCAGGGGCTCGCAAAGACGGCGAGCCGGATCGGTGAGGTGGTCGGCCTGATCAATACCATCGCCTCCCAGACCAACCTTTTGGCGCTCAACGCCACCATCGAGGCGGCGCGCGCCGGCGAAGCCGGCCGCGGCTTTGCCGTGGTGGCGTCCGAGGTCAAGTCGCTGGCCAGCCAGACCGCCAAGGCGACCGAGGATATTTCGGAACAGATCGCCGACATCCAGAAGGTGGCCGGCGAAGCCATCGACGCCATCAAGGGCATCGGCAGCATCATCGGCGAGGTGAATGAGGTCGCAACCGCCATCGCGGCGGCGGTCGAGCAACAGGGCGCCGCCACGCAGGAGATTACCCGCAGCACCCAGATCGCTTCGCAAGGCACCAGGAACGTCTCCGACAACATCACCGGCGTCAAAGCCGACGCGGATGCCGCCGCGGTCGCGGCTGACGACGTGAAACTCGCCTCCGAGAAGCTGGAAACCCAGAGTCAGCACCTCGGCAATCAGGTGACCCAGTTCCTGGTCAAAATTCGCGCGGCGTAGAGTCTGATCCACCTCTCGGCGATGGAGGTGTGCTCCCTCTCCCTTTGGGGCCCTTTGGGAGAGGTGGAACACGAGCCGCCGGCGCGGCCGGCTACTCCGCCGCGAGAACCGGCACGCGCTGATAGCGCGCGCGCACCGCTGCCGAAGCCGGCGAGAAATTCAACGACGCGCGGCGTTTGTCGGCGCCGCGGCCGGCGACCACGAGCCCGTCGCGGCCGGCGACGATGTCCCCCTTGCGAAGCGTCGGATCGTTTTCGATTCTGACCGGGGCCAGACCAACCTGATCCTTGCCGTTGCAGGTGCAACCCGCGACCAGCTCGTTGCGGTAGCGAAAGGCGTTGGGCAGTTCGGAATAGGGCTTTCCGCTCTCGGTCGCGGCAGTGTCGATGCTGCTGCCGTAAACGATCTTGGTGTCACTGGCCGGGCAAAAACTGTTGCACGAGGCCGCCCGGCTCTGACCGTCGGATGCCGATATCGGGAAATAGCGGCCGTCACAAGTGCGCACGCAAAAGGCCTGCCCACCGCCGGAATAGCCGGCACGCGGACGCGGGTCGCCTGGCGGAGCGATGGCGCCGCCCTCGTTGACAAACGGCAACCGGACGGCAGGGGCCTGCGGTCGGCCGCCGCCGAACGCGCCGAACAGCGCGGAGAGAAAATCTTCGGCTTGCGCGCTCGGAGCCAGTGCCAGCGCGCACAACGCTGTCACTGCGGCGAACGCCAACCGCCTGCCTGATGATGTCCAGTTCATGTTGGCCTCCGGGACGTGCTCGCCACGCTCAGTACAGCGCCGATGTCGAAAGGTTCATCGCCTGGCGGCCCGAGGCCGTTGCGATCGGACGCGCCGATGCTGCGCTCGGGCGAACCGTGATCGTTCGCTTCGCTTCCAGAGCAAAGCGCGACCCACTCTTCGGCAGCACCACCACCCTGGTACCGACGTCGACGCGGCTGAACAGGTCGGCGACGTCTTCATTGGTCAGGCGGATGCAGCCCGAGGAAACGAACTTCCCGATGGTCGAGGGATCGTTGGTGCCGTGAATGCGATAGACGCTGGAGCCGAGATACATCGCGCGGGCGCCGAGCGGATTGCCGGGACCGCCCGCCATGAAGCGCGGCAGATAAGGCTGGCGCGCGATCATTTCCGTCGGCGGATGCCAATCCGGCCATTCCGCCTTGCGGCTGATGGTTTGCACGCCGGACCAGGTAAAGCCTTCGCGGCCGACGCCGACGCCGTAGCGAATGGCGCGGCCCTGGCCGAGCACGTAGTAGAGCGCGGTGTTGCCGGTATCGATGATGACCGTGCCGGGCGCTTCGCGGGTGTCGAAAGCGATGACGGCGCGCCGCAGCCGCTCGGGCACCACGCTTGACGAGCCGCCGCCTTCATCCGAGAGCGCCGGCTGGTCTGGCGCGACCATCATATTATCCGACGGAAATGAATTTTGCGGCGGGGAGGCGTAACCGAGAACCTGCGCGCTCGCCGCACGTGAGAAAATGGCGGGCGCCAGCAGCAGGGAGCCTGCGAAGATCAGCGCGCTGGTCGCGCGCAGCGATCGCCTGCGATGGGCTGTGAGGTTGTGTACCATGTGCCGCCCCGTTCGATGATGCGCACCCACGTCGATGCTTCTCACAACAAACGCGACCGAGCCTCCACAGTTCCGCCGCGATTTAAATAGAGCCAATGCCGTCAAGAAGCCCATGCCTCACCTTTCCGCGATGGAACCCGCGGAGGCCGCGCAGGTTGATGGCAGGTTGATGCCGGCGCGTCCGGTTCGTAGCGCGGCATCGCGGCGCCGCATCGCGACTTGGCCACATGCGCCGTAGCGCGGGGAGAACCAGTTGTGCGTGTCCTTCCCAATGATCGTGGGCTTGCCAATGAACCGGCCGGCAAACCCGTTCCCGACAGCAAAGGCGAGCTGCCGCCGGTCATTCGCCGGGCCGAGGTCGTGGCCTTCGCGCTGGTCGCCCTGCTGGTCATCTGCGTCGTCGCCGTCCTCTATGCGGCAAAGGCGTTCTTTCTCCCGGTGGTGGCGGCATTCGTGGTCGGCACCATGCTGTCGCCGGCGGCCGGATTTCTCGAACGGCATCGCATTCCCCGCGCGGTGTCGGCGGTGCTGATCGTGACGGGTGTGGGCGCCGGGGTCGCGTTCATCGTCGGCTTGATCTCTTCCCCGCTGATGGAATGGAGCAACCGCCTGCCGGAGCTCGGATCGCTGCTGAAGGATAAATTGCATATCTTCGACCGTCCGCTGGCTCTGTGGCAGGAACTGCAGAGCATGCTCGGCGGATCCGACACGCTCTCGACATTCCAGATGCCGAAATTCGACTGGGTCCAGCCGGCCGTGGAATTCCTGTCGCCGACCTTCACCGAATTCCTGCTGTTCTTCGCCACGCTGATCCTGTTCCTGGCGAGCTGGAGAGATCTGCGCCGCGCGCTGATCATGACGTTCGCCGATCACGCCGCGCGGTTGCGGATGCTGCGGATTCTCAACGAAATCGAGGGACATCTCGGCGGCTACCTGATCACCGTGACCATGATCAATCTCGGCGTCGGTGCCGCGACCGGCATCATCTGCGCGATCACCGGAATGCCCAACGCGGCCGGGCTCGGCGCGCTGGCCGCGACCCTGAACTTCTTTCCGATCATCGGCCCGGTCGCGATGTTCGTGATCCTGACCGTGGTCGGCGTGATCGCCTTCTCGACCATCGGCGGCGGCCTGATCGCGCCGCTGGCTTTTATCGGAGTCGTTTTCATCGAGGGTCATTTTGTCACACCGACCATCATCGGCCGCCGGCTCGAGCTGAACGCGCTCGCCGTGTTCATGGCGCTGGCGTTCTGGACCTGGCTGTGGGGACCGATGGGCGGCTTCCTGTCCTCGCCGCTTTTGATCGTGGCCCTGGTTCTCAAAGATCATCTGATGCCGGCGGATTCGCCGCAATTGCCGCCGGACTGATCGGTTCGTTTCGCGGAACTTACCGCGAAGCGGGGCGTTTGTGCCGTAGCTAACCTCAGTACCCCGGGAGCTTTTGATGTCGAGCACAGATGGCGAGATCGGAATGCGAAACATGACGGACAAAGCGACCTATGAACGCCTCGAGAAGGATGTAACAGCCGTGAAAAACGATATCTCTGCCCTGACCGACCAGATCACCGACGCGCTCAATTCATTCGCCGGTACCGCCCAGAAGCAGGCACGGCGCGGCTACAAGCAGGCCCGCGCCAATGTCGATTCGGCGGTCGACGATATGTCGGAGCGCGGCAGCGCCATGATGGATGCCGCCCAGGACGCGGCCACTTCGATCGAAGAGTCGCTGGAAGAGGTCATTACGCAGCGGCCGCTGGCGACCGTTGGGCTGGCGCTCGGCCTCGGCTTCCTGATCGGCGCGACTTGGCGCAGGTGAGATTTGGCGCAGGTGATTTGGTGCAGATAACTTGGCGCAGATAACGACCGGCTGACGACAGGCACCTGGCGCGCGTTCGCCGCCGCGGCGGGATCAGTTGTTTTGATTTGAATGGCGGCGCGAGAGGCGGCGTCAGTTGTTTCGTCGACATATTGAACGAGGCTTTCAGATGTTTGCGCGAATGATCGATGACATCAAGGACCAGACCGGCACGGCCTTGCGGCTGACATCCTTGGCGGCGGCGGTGGCGTTCGCCTTGTTCGTCACGACATCGTTTCTCTGCGCCGCGGCCTTTGTGTTCATGCTGCAGAAATACGGACTGATCGAGGCCTGCCTGACCGGCGCCGGCATTTTCTTTGTCGTCACCCTGATCGCGGCCGGCTGCTACATGGTGCGCAAGAACCGGGTCAAAGCCCGCGTCGAGGAGACCGCGAAGTCGGCGATGCACACCGCGCTGGCCGATCCCATGCTGGTCGCCGCCGGCATCCAGGTGATCCGCGCCATCGGCATCAAGAAGCTGATCCCGATTCTCGCGGTCGGCGGATTGGCGCTGGGCTTCTTGGCGAGCCGCAACAGTTCGGTTGATGAAGCGCCTGCGGAGTGATGTGGGCGGCGCGTAATCTCTCAGCGTCGTCCCCGCCTAGTGCGCAATTCAATTTTCAAACAGCCAAACTGTTCGCAAACGTAGCTTCGCGATCTCGCGGCGCGATGCGCCCGAGTCTTTGATGAATCTTCCGCCCCAAGGAGGGCGTGGGGAATGCCGGGTGCCCGCTGCACCCGCGGCCTCGTGTGCACTTTGTATTGGTAGAAAGCACACGAGTAACAACGAGTACACCGGAACACCCGGCATTCCCGCACGCAATGGTTTTACGGCTTATGTCGTGCTCTCCCCGGTGACCGGGCTCTTTTGCCACCGTCGCCAGCGGATATCTGGCTTGTCTGCGCCCGGTTGGGCCGACTTGCCATCCGCAAAACTTGACGCCAGCGTCGGGGCGTCAGGACCACACGATTTTGCCGTCCGCAGCAACATCTCTCGTCCGCCCGCTCTTTGATCGCTCACGGATTCAAAGAACCCGCCCTGCGATCCCATCGCGCGCAAAACGCTGCCGCGTCCACCGCATCCCGCCCCTACGTTCGTGACGATCATGATACGCCCCTCTGTGTGGGACGGGATGCGAAAAGTTCTAGATGTGATTTGGGGGGTACGGAAACAGAAATATTTTTGCAAAGAGGACTGGACTGCCCAAATCAGATTGATCCAATTCAACAAATTCGCCGGTGCGCGCAAATCCGCACACGGCAGCGAGAGCAAATTCCGCTCGTGTCCCGGACGCGGTGCAGCGTACTTCACGCTGCTCCGCAGAGCCGGGACCCATAGCAGACCAGCGGTACGATGGACCCCGGATTAGCAGCGCACCGCTGCCATAGCGCGTCGAAGACGCGCGTAAACGCGCTGATGGCGCGTCGAAGACGCGCGTAAACGCGCTGATGGCGCGTCGAAGACGCGCGCAAACGCGCTGATGGCACGTCGAAGACGCGCGTAAACGCGCTGATGGCGCGTCGAAGACGCGCGTAAACGCGCTGAAGGCGCTGCGCAGCATCCGGGGAACGACCAGAACCGGCAGGGCAGAACAAAGCCCGGCGACGGCGAAAAGGGAAAATTCTCTCAGGTGATGCAGCGGCCGGGCTGAAGCCGTTTGGCGACTTCGGTCAACACGCTGACCGGGGGCTCGCAGGCCACCGTCGCCTTCCGATCCCCGGACTTTGTCAGCAACGGTGCGGATGAACCTCGGGCCTGCTTGTCGGTCGCCTGCTTGTCGGTCGCCTTGGCGGCCGGCATGCGGATGACGACGGAGGTATCGGCAAGCGCATCGAACCGGAGCGAGATCGTTCGCGTCGCCGCCCCCGAGCGCATTGCTGCGTCGGCGCGATCGGCCTTGACGGCACTGTTGACGGCTTCGGGGGTTCCCGCTGGATTCTGAGTTCCGGTGAGATCGCGGCCCGCCGCCAGCTGAACAGCGCCCAAGGTGAGGGAAACGGCGATGGTCCCGAAAACTGCCCTGGATAGCTGTGACATGTCACGCCTGCCCGTCGTCCGTCGCCCCAATGGCGGTTAGTAGTTAGAATGCGACAGACGGGCTTGGGTTCAACGCGCCGAAATCAATTAAGCGTGTGGTAAAAAAATATCTGGGGACCGGAACGAGTCCGGGGGTCTGGGAGTCATTCCGACAGCCGGTCATCCCCCCTGCCCCATTGACCGGCGACGTAGGGCGCGACTGTGGTGATGCCGGTCGCGCCCTGCTTTTATTATAATAATATTAGATGGTTAGTTTAAGCCACACACCTTTCGCCCATACACCAGCCCGCCAGACCATGGTATCACCACCGCAAAAAAGTGATTCCCATGCTCACATTGTTTGATTGCCCCAATTGGATTGACGCCGGTGATCTGGCGGCGCGCCGTACATCGCCGACGCCGCATATATCGATAACAGCCGGAACGTGCCCGGCTATCTGACCTTCGTCCGCTGGCTCGCTCGCAATGCCATCGAGAATTACGGTGCCATCCGATTCGCTGGCAGGCTTCCGAAGGCATGATTCGCTTTCGCTAATCCGGCCCGGACGACGTGACCAACTGCGCAATGACGCGGCCTTGGCCGGCGACCCATCGACGACGCGACAAAGCCCGGCCATCGCGCCGGGCTTCTTGTTGCCGATTCGGCTATACTGTTCGGCATGATGGAATCGCTTCACGTCTTTATCGACGAGTCCGGCGTTCACGATGATTCGCCCGTCGTCACGGTCGCTATGTACGCCGGGCAACCGACGGACTGGCGCTTGTTCGTCAAGAACTGGAACGCAGCGAAGAAACCCATCAAAATCATTCATGCCGCCGACTGCGCTAACCGGACTGGCGAATTCGAAGGATGGGATAGGGACCGGCGCAACGCGTTCGCCGCGCAATTGCTGCCGGTGTTGCCGAGCCATAACATTGTCGGCGTCGCTGTAGGAATCAACCTAGAGCATTTCCGCGCCGCGATGGCTGCGCATCCTGAGTTGGCCGAAATGGTCGGAACGCCCTATTCCGCTTGCTTTCAATGGGCGGTGCAGACGTTCCTAAATGTCATGGGCCGATACGGCTATGACCAGCCCGTCCATTTCTTCCATGAACACAACGACTATGAAGACGAAGCGCGCATCGCGTTCGATTTTGTTCAAGCGCATCGTCCGACGAAAGAACCGATAGCGCTGTCGTTCATCGGCAAGGCCGACGCCGTCGAATTGCAAGCGGCTGACGTGCTGGCCTATGAGGCTAACCACTATCTGCGGTCGCCGAAGGGCGTGCGCCGTCCATCGTGGCATGCAATGGACCCGAACCGCGACATCATCACGCTACTGCATTACGGCGAAAACAACATGCAGAATCTTGTTTCGACGTTGCTGGATTTCCGGCGACGTGCTTTGGCCGCCGGTTGGGATGGCATCGTCGATGCGACTCGCTAGTAGCGGTCGATGATATCCGCCGGGACGTGAGAGAATCCGAACGTAGCTGATGCATAGAGGCGATGATATCCGTCCCTTAGCTCGAAGCGGGGCGGCCCCGCCAGCGCGGCCCAAATGATTATGGGTGGGATTGACTCGCCCTTGCTGATGCCGCGCAAAACAGCCATCATCCTGTCGCGAACAAAACCATTCCGATCTAGCGGCCTGTCGCGCTTGATAGGGGCGATATCCGTCAGCGCCACTAAGCTATGAGGTTCGTCACAGCGATAGCCTTGCGTCGCTGGCATGAAACCATCAAGCCCCGCTTCTGCAATCCAATCCTGCGGAATCGAATAATCCATCAGATAGGCTACGGTCCTTTGCACGGCTGCTTGTCGTGAACGCACGCAGTCCACTCTTTAAGTCGCTGTTCGGGGTCGCTATTCAATTGCTGGCAAAAATTCACAAATTGATTGGCGAACATTTCGAGCGTCCGCACTCACAAAAAATCAGGCGCGCCCTTCGGCGCGCCGGATCAATTCAACGAGCCTCGCTTCAGCGAGCCGCCCCTACGCCACCCTTGGCGCGCGGTTGCGCGAGTTGCGCTGGAAGAACAGCGCCTGGCTGGCGACGGCGGATACCATCGCGGGCTGGAACGG
>WNFA01003182.1_pt1 | contig 13617 bp, 13 predicted proteins | sample 5400481 | NCBI WGS metagenome assembly WNFA01 (sample SAMN13153340, study PRJNA577476) | soil metagenome | isolation source: 120 cm saprolite under Douglas fir tree site 2 hole 1 replicate 2 | place: USA:California | collected 2015-04-18 | reverse complement strand
CGTAAATGCGGCGGGAATCCGAGGGCCGGCACCCGGCAACAGCTGCTTGCCTTCCGGATCCATCAAACAAACCATTGAAGTAACAGGGGGGGCATGAGCATCAATGGAAGCGCACAAATCGTTCAGGACCTCTGGGAGGCCCGCGCCATTGGCCATCATCTCCAGGGTTCGCTTCTCCGCAGCCAATAGGGATTCCGCCTGCGATGGAGTTGCGGTATTCCGTCCTCGTTTGGATTGAGATCCCGCCGGCTGCACCACGGCCGCGGCGCCACTGATCTGTATTTCGTAGTCCGGTTTGAGGCGCGATTCCGGGGAGCTCATTATGGTCTCCATCTTGGGTCCTGGTTTATGACCCGTTCGTCATACCATACGCCTCAAGAGCGGCGCGCGCCACTGGTGCGCGATCCATTCGATGATCGAACTGCGGTTCTAGATGCGCAGGAGTATCCGGCACGCCAACGACGTACCCTGATGAATTGCTCGTTGGCGAGTTTCGACGTTACAGAATCACAGATGCTTCCTCAAAATTCAGCCGAGGATTGCGTGGGTGGAGCTTGCTTGAGTCTCCATAGCCCAGGTTGCAGAGAAGATTGACCTTCCACTTGCCCTCAGGAAAGAATGCCGCATTCAGTTTATCCGCGTCGAAACCGGACATCGGTCCGCAATCTAACCCCAAAGCGCGCGCGGCCAGGATGAAGTATGCGGCTTGCAGTGAACTGTTGCGGAAGGCGTTCTCCTCAATTAGAGGTTTATTTCCGACAAAGTAGGAGCGGACATCCGCTTGCGGAAAGAGCCTGGGAAGATGCTCGTGGAATTCCGTGTCCCAAGCGACGATGACCGTGACGGGGGCGGCCATAGTCTTGTCGACATTGCCGGGCGCCAGAACTGGCTTGAGGCGCGCCTTGGCGCCCGAAGTTGTTAGAAAAACGAATCTGGCAGGCGAGCCGTTGGCACTGGTAGGCCCAAGACGGGCCAATTCGTAAGCCCTGCGCAGGAGCTCTACTGGCACGGGTTCGGGAAGCCACGCGGAGTGTGTCCTCGCTTCTCGGAATAGTTGATCGAGGGCCTCCTGCGAGATCGGGGTTTTGACGGCAGCAAGACTCGGTGGTGCGGATGGATTGCTCATTTTGGTTCTCCCTTTTTAGTAGGTTCCCTTCTGTAACCGTGAATTCCCCTCACAACTCTCCCGAACGGAGCAGGATCGGGCGCGCTCACCGCGAGCAACGGGCGTCAAGGCTGAACGGTCCTGCTCCGAACTGAGAAATAAGCAAGGCGCCGCCGAGCATGGCGACATTCTTCATGAACAGAATCATTTGGATCTGCGCCATCATGGGATCCTGCACCAGCCAGAACTTGTGCATCATCAAGGTGACCGGAACCAGGAAGAGCACAATGAGCCAGCCGCCAAGTTTTGCGCAATAGCCCAGCAAAATGCTGAGGCCGCCAGCGATGGACAGCACACCAGAGAGGGGAACCGCGATCGAAGACAAAGGGACGCCTGCCGAAACCGCATACCCTATCGTCTGCTTGGAGAAATGATTGGCGCCAGCCATCAAGAAAATCAGCGCGAAGAAAAACCGTCCTAAAAGAACCACCACACCCTGAGTAATGCTTCTCGTTTCCGCACCGCTAGAAATTGCCATTGAATTCGTTGCCATGTTCTTCCTCCTTACGTCCATCAGAGCACCTGAGGTGCTTATTGGTTACTTTAAATAACTACTTGCATTTGTAAAGTAGGAACGCTAAAGTAACCAAGTGAGGAGCTACCATGCGACAGTCCTCGATAGAACCACCCCATTGCCCCTTCGGTGAGTTGCTGGAGGTCCTGGCCCGGCCCTGGACCATGCACGTTCTGTGGGTTCTGAGTACGAACGGCCCCACGCGCTTCGGAGCGCTACGGCGGCAAGTGGAGGGGATTTCTTCGCGGGTGCTGACGGAGCGCCTCCGCGTTCTGGAGCAAAAGGGCTTCGTCTTCCGCGACTATGAACCGACCATCCCCCCTTCAGTAACCTACAGCATCACGAATCGCATGAAAGACATCAGCAAGGTGTTGAGCGGGTTAGACGAACTGGCGCGGAAGTGGCAGCAGGAGGACGCCCATCTGCGCACGAAGGCGGAGGGTGGTAAAGTCCGTGCTCGGCATGCGGATGTTCGAGAAGGCGCTCCTGCTTAAGTATTCGTGACGGTGCGGCTTCCGCTTGTGACAAGCCGGAGTCGTCTCGGCTCGGTCTCACCCATCCATGTCTCGCTTGACGTAGTATTCGCGATCACGCCGCCACCCTGGCTAATCAGCAGTGGTAGAGCATGCCGCACACCGTACATTTAGCTGGCGAGAGTGACATCCATAGTCTGCTGACATACGTCAAGAGGAACAGTGATGACGTCGGTGTCCCTGCCGATATTTTGCGCCGAGAGATCGGCGGCGACGTTGAACAACCCGTCCAGCTTGCCAAACTCTTTGACGGTGGAGTCGATGAGTTGCGCGAACGAGGCTTCCTGAACGCAGGCAAGGCTAGCGCGACGCGGGGAGGTATTCCGCTGGCAAGGGGTTTTGGGCGGTTTCTTCCTGCCAGAATATAGTGAGGATCCACCAGCGGTTCCCGTCGAAAAAGAGTTGAAAGCTGTTGATGCCACGGGCGAAGGGAAGCGTGTCTTCCGCGTCGTGGCGCGACTCGTAGGTGCTAAAAGCTTGTAAAATGTTTCCCCAACGTTCAGTGTGCCGCGCGATTTCCCGCTCAAAAAAGCTGTTCTTCTCGAAATACAAACTGGCGCGATCGACATAACCCTGTGGAGTAAATGCAGTTGCGCTGAAACCCCCTTCTTTCTTGGGAGCTGTGCGTACTAAGCGTGCGTCCGGATAAAAAAGTGAATGGAATCGATCCCAGTCACGCTTTTGCGTGGCCGGGCCGGAGATCACTTCATAAGTTGCTGCCATAATCGCGTCGGGCGAGGCGACGTCAGAAGGCTTCGCGGCGGGCGTTGGGGGCGCCGTTACATCTTGTGGAGAGGATTGGAGCTTGGATTGGTTTTGTGGACAGAGTGACGTAATGCTGGCAGCCACGGAGAAGAAAAGAACAAAAACGAAGTTGGATCGTGACATTCGTTCCTCCTAGAGTCGCGCCCCCAGTTCAATCAAAGCATGCGCCCTTGCCAGCAAACATCTTAAGTCATCAACGAGAGTAATTACATTCCTCGGAGTTGCCAAAGCAATATCTCGGGGTTCGTCGGTCTTGCATACAGGCTGTTGAGAATTTGATCGTCCGCGTGATCTGCGCTCATCATTCTCGTCGTTGCAGATCACGTCCCTAAGCGACACTCAGCTTGAAAAGGCCGCGTAACTATCACAGAATGGGAATGATCCCCGGTAGCTCAACGGTAGAGCATTCGGCTGTTAACAGAGAACTCAAAATCCAATAACTCGCTTCTCTGGCGTCAGTTAACAGCTTCCGGACCATCCCCAAACACCTATTTCTTGTCCCCAGGATGTCCCCGACATTACTTCCGTCCGTCTTCCACGCCACGGCATACTTCACGTAGTCAGCCGATGGGAACTAATCGGAGACCCGTCTCCGGTTCAGCTCCGATTAGGAGAACCCCGCGAGCCTCTGCCGTGACAGTGCGGCAGCCAGAGGTAACTGATTGTAATTTAACGGCGCCGAGCGCCACCCTTGGCGCCTTAAGTAATTGTCGGGAACTCTTATCGCACCCGCTTAACTCGTTCTCCGCCTGTTACTTGGGAGCGCGTGCGCAGATTGGACCAGTTATGTCGAAAATAACCTGCCAAACTGTTTGATCATAAGGCGCTTACGCGCGAATCAAGGCCCAAACAGATTTGGCCGGCTATTTTTCTACGATTCGTTCGTGACCGGCTTGAGAATGTGGGGTTTGTAGATGAACCGTTCTAGGCCCCTTATCAACGCCCCGTTTTGCTTATTTTGATTATTGGTCTACATAGGCTTCCGTTGGTATCTGTGCACAGAAACGGCCCCAGTGAGACACCTTTAGCTAAGAATATGCCACCGTCTTAAAGGGCAAGTTCGCATCCCATTCTCCAATTTCGATTTTTCTACTTTCCATTTCTGACGGCTTCCCTCCGGGAAGATGGCGAAACCCACAATCTCTCGCAATCCTCTCCGCTTCGCTCGCAACTTGAAATTTCCGGATCACCGGCCGTGGCTTCGCGGTGCACATACGTGGCTCGGATTTTCCCGCTCTCGTTCAGAAAATAACCCCGGACTCGCGGAATCGGCGCATCGAGTCCCGAAACGGCTATCTCGGCGGGCCGCGCCACAAGCGTGAAGTGGGTCGGGGTGCTCCCATACTCCGGACGGTACGAATACAAATATCCTTCGCTCAGGTTCGTCCAAACCACGGCTGCGTTGTCGTCCGCTGCGGCCCATAGCCCCGCATATCCCTTGGGCACCGTCGAATATCCAGTCGAACCTTCAGGACCGAGCGCCGCCAGGATTCCCGGCTGATCAATCGGCAGCCGGCTGCCCGAAGTGAACCTGGCGCTCAGCGCTTGCAGGGTCTTCGGCAATCCCAGCAATGGCTCAACGTGCTCTCGAGCCGTCCCAAACTCTTTCCGTACCAGCACCAAGCCGTTTTCGTTGGCGAAAAATTCAGCAGGAGTCCCCTCAGGTGCCAGCTGCCCATCCGGCATGAACAACGGATAGGCTTGCAGCAGAAAGCCTCGCGCTATGCCCTTAGGGTCCTCTGCCGTTGGAAAATAAACGAACCGGTACTTCACCCGGCTGGCCGTGTCGAGCAGCGCCGCATAAGTGCACTTGCTTCCCTCGGGTCCGACCGCTTCGAGGTCGCCCGGGAACCCATCGTCGTGCGCCAGGCCGTACAGAAGCAAGCAGCTGTCGAGCTGCACCATGGCTTGGGCAGCAGAGCGGACTTTTGCGAATTGCCGTGGATAATCTTTCGCGAGTGCTCGGTCGATCTCGTGCGGCGAGTGCCCCTTGATCCAGTAACCGCCAATCGCCGACAGCACCGCCGCAATCGGAAGAAAAATCCACAGGAACCGCCGCGTGGCCTCCGTAGCCATACCGACATCTTGCGGGGGCTAGCGTCCCGGCACAAGATGAACCTCGCCTGCAAGACAGGCGTCCTTGTCCAACCTCTAACCTCTACTTCCAACACTCTCACTTCTAGTTCAGTTCCTCCTTGAGGCCAGCCGCTCAGTACCCGACCTACGCCCCCTTTCCTCCGCTCGGCCAAACCTTCACCGCCCACCTACCCCCTACGCACGTGAGAATCATTAATCACTCAAGCATGGCCGGAAACTTGTCTTAGTCATCCCCGAACGCTATCTGGGAGAATATTTGTGAGGTGCCCTGTGCTGCCGGTCTGGTGTGTCGCGCTACTTCTCTGCTTTGCCAGTGGTGGACTGCGCCCCGCGCCTCGCGTCACGCCTATCGTTTGGCTGCAGACTGATCCTAAGCGGCCCTCCCAAGAAAAACAGCCGACGGATTCTCAGCAAAAGCAGCCTTCGGCTCCAGCGGCTAAACCGGCAGCCAAACCCAAAAAAGTAATCACCAACGATGACCTCACTGGCTCCGGCGGCGGCTTTGGATTCTCATCCGCGGAATTCAGCCAGATCAATGACTGCGACAGAAGTTGCTTCCTAAACCTTCAGCAATCCATTCGCATCGATCCGGCACAGAATCCGCACTGGAGACGCGATGTATTGCGAGCAATTGACCTGGTTCGGAAGGACGCTGCCTGGCAGAGAATTTTGCATGACGTCTACGACGTTCACCTCAAGGCCTGCGATCTTCAGGCTGAAAAGCAGGAAGAGCTCGCTAAGGCTGCAGATCCGGCTAATGTCACGCCGCAAGAAGTCGACATTGAAGAAAAATACGAGGTCAAATTCAGAGGACTCCAGGAGCAAGTAAACGCCGTGCATGCTCGTCAAAGCGCGCTAAAGGGCGATACCAACGACAATCCTGTGGTGTTCCGGTTCAGGATCTACCAGGAAAACAGGCTGCAAGCTGCACCTTGTGCCCAGCCCGTGTATCGCAGATATCCGCAATCGAATGCGGATGATCCGTGAGGCCACGATGAGTTTTGCCCACAGTCTCTGCGATCGAAGAAGCTGCGCTTTGCAGGGAATCCGTTTCCGAGCCGCCGCGCTTTTTGCGGTACTGGCCTTGCTGGCCGCGCGCTCGTCCGCGCAATCCGCTGCTGGCCCTGCCCCGGCGCTGCTCGAGCAACAACCCGCGCCAGCGAGCAAGACGGATACCGCACCGAAGCCCAAGGCCAAGGCCAAACCGAAGAAAGTTTACACGAACGACGATCTGCAAACGCGCTCGGCTCAAGTTGAGGAGGCCTCTTCGACGGAAACCGATTACTACGCGGGACTCTTGAAATGCGATGCCTCCTGTGAGAAGCAGGCCAGCACCGAAGTCTACCTAGGCCACGACGGCATTGGCGGCCCCGCCGCGTGGGACCAGGCGGTTGTCATTTCTCGAAAGAGGCTTGCCGCCGACGCCGACTGGCGCGAGCAGCTTCGCAAGATGATCGAACTCCAGCGCATCTATTGCAATTACATCAACCCGCAAAGCTCCAAGGGTACTCCTGGCGCAAAGAGCTACGACGCCCGCACCGGTGCGGAGGCCGAGGAATACACGAAGAGAACCGGACGTGATCTTGACGCAAGCTTTCAACTTCTATCCGCCCGGATGCGGACCAGGGTAAATGAAGTGAGGTTTCCCGACCCTGCAACCGGGGCGCTGATGAACGTTCAATTCATGCGGGTTTCTGCATGCGCGCCCTACGTTCCGTGAAATCGGTTGAGGTGATTGCTCGCAATGCCTAGCCCGGCTAGCCTATGTGCGTGGGAAGCACGAAGAGGCTGTGAAGATAATGCGCGAAGCCGTAAAGTCTGACGAATTCGGTGTCGACGAACAGAGTATGCCGGCTAACGAACTACTTGGGGACCTGCTTCTGAAGCTGCACCAGAGCACTCCCGCCCGAGAGGCCTACGAAGCCGCCCTAAAAGAAGCGCCCAATCGCTTCAACTCTTTGTACGGGGCGGCACTGTCTGCTCAACGACATACGGATCTGTGCTGTCGTTAGACTGTGGCGTTCGGAAAGAGCCAAGAGTTGCGGGAAATCCGCCGTAGCTTCGCCAAAGAAATAAGCCTCGTCTTGCAACCCAGCAATCACTCCGTTGCCGCGTTGGATACCATACCCCTCAACCGCATCGGTTCCCAAGAAAGTCGAGAAGAGCAATTGACCGCTCTCGGGGTTAAGCATGGCCAGAAAAGCCTGCGTGGGTTGACCACCGCGATGCCGGAAGGCGTCGACCGTGGTGGGGAAATCAGGTGAATCGGAAGGGCCAGTGAGCAGGAGCATGTCGCTTTTGTTAACAGCTAGGCCTCGAACCTCATCAAAACCTGAACCTCCAATAGCAAAATCTCGTTCAACAGACCCGTTCGCCGCTAGAACGACAATCCATCCGTTACGATGCCCCGTAAAGCCGGCTATGGCGGGCGATTCTGTCCAGCCCGCGGCAATAGTTTTGTCCATGGACGTCCCTCCAACTGTCAGAAGCTGGTCAGTTTGTTTGCCTCCCAGGCGCTTCGCGATCCGAAGCTTCTTGCCGGATGAATCCACTTTTGCGACGAAACCATCGGCGCCGCCCAAGGGCGAATTGTCCGGCCAAACAGCAGAACTGGTGTTGCCAGCAACAACCAGGTTCCCTTTGCTGTCGATGGCCATTGCGTTGATTGCCACGCTTCCTCCACTCCCAAGGTAGGTCGCGTAAACCATCTTCCCCTTTGCTCCGAAGCAGGCGAGAAAACCGCTGCTTCCTCTGCCGGTAAACTCCGTTTGCAAAGCATCTTGTGTGACAGGAAAGTCGTGGGAGGTCGTCCATCCGGCAACCCATATGAATCCACTCGAAGTGCGCACCATCCCAGTCACCGTTTCATCTCCTTTGCCTCCCAGGAAAGTTGCGTAGGGAATTTCGCGACCGTCATCGCTAACCAGGACGAGGAACGCATCCCCTGCCCCGCCAGGCGTGCCTCCCTGAAATTGCCGCTGTTGTGCGTCCCGCGTCACTGCAAAATCCAGAGCCGTTGTTGATCCAGCCACCCATATCTGACCGTCGGGCTGGAGAGCAGCGGCGGTGGAAAAGGTCATGCCGTGGCCACTGATAATGGTTGAGGAGACCAACGAACTCGCATCCGGCGCCAGCTTAGTGACGAACGCAGCCCAAGACAGATTCTGCGCTTTCCTGTGACTGGTCGTGACCGGAAAATCCTCCGAGTAAGTGCTGCCGACTACGAAGGCGTGACCCGTTGCGTCCAGAGCTAGAGCGGCTGGAAGATCCTTTGAGCCACCACCAAAGCGCACCGCATACACGACAATTGAGTGGTGCCCCGCGCAAACAAGCACACTACAAGTTGCGGTTAAGAGCCCACACACAAGGAGACGTCTCGCGATCATTACAAGCCTGGTGGCTTCGGAGGAGGTGGCGGTGGGGGCGGCGGACCGGGGAGGGGAGGCGGAGGCTCCAGAGGGCTGAGCTTCTTCTGCGCTGTTGTCCGGTGCTGTTCCTGCTGTTGATTCATTGCCATAACTTGGTTTACAAGGGCATCTGCCTTGCGAAGGAGAGCCTGCGATTCCTGATCGGTCTTCGCCAGTTCTGCCTCCATGCGATAAGAGAAGATTCAGCATTACTAGGGGTTGGCTCGACTGAGTGTTATTTTGGATTGCCCGGTTGAGTAGATTCACTGCGGTTTGGATTTGAGGTTCAAATTCGCTTCGCAGGGACTCCCGAATGCCGTCGTCACCGATTCGCGCAGCATTTTCTAGCCGAATGTTCCGTTTACGCTTCTCGGCCTGAATATCAAAGTGGATTTGCATCGCCGCAATGGTACCGGATGCTGTGAGGGCATCACTGTCGTTCGGATCGTTATGAAGAAGAATGGCGAGAGTCTTCTGGGAGTCCTGAGCGCGTCCCTCCATCGCATAAATCGCTACCAGATCCCAAAGAGCGAGTCTACTTTCCGGCGACTTCCTAAGGATATCCTTCAGGGTTGTCTCGGCAGCATCAATTTGCGTTCGAGCCTCGGGATCGTGCGGGTCATGCATGAACCAGTGCGCCTGGGCATTGGCTAAGTGCAACTGAAGGATTAGCGAGTCCGGCGATTGGCGGACGGCTTGGTTAAAGTATTTGACCGACTGCCTGAAGTCCTCTCGCTCGTACGCTTCAATTGCGAGTTGGGCAGGAACCGAGGATTGGCTGGAAGATTGGGCGCACTTGCCTGCTACATTTCCCGCCACAAGCAGGCAGGAACTTAGGAGGACCACGCAAACTAGAACTATATATCTAGGACTTAATGGCATTTTTCTCATGTGAACCTCGCTTCTTTTTTGAAGTTGTATTGGATTGGTTCCGAGCTATCTCCGGTTCGGTGGAGGAGGCGGGGGTGGCGGAGGAGGAACCCGCAGCTTTTGTATACGGGGTTCCGGCACCGCGCTCATCCACAGAAACGTTCTACGACCCGATGAGAACAACAGTGCAAATAACGTCGATGCGCCCAGGATCAGGCAACATTTGTGCCAAGCGCCCAGGCCTCTGCCGCGTAATGAGGAGAACGAGATCAGGGCACGGATTCGACTCTCGATCGTTGCGCTCTCAGAAATGCCCAAGGCAGGAAGTGGAGACGCCGAATCTCTTAGCGCCGCCGCTACGTCCAGAAGACAGCGCGCGTAGTCTGTTGCGGGAAGCATCTGGCCGCTTACACGCGCGTCACACGCCATCTCTCTGGTTTCTGCGAGCTGCCCGCGGAGCCAGTACGAAAATGGATGGAACGCGAGCGGGACCAGCATGAATTCGGACAACAGATGCAATAACATATCGCCGCGCTGGACGTGGGCGAGTTCATGCGCGACCACGGATACGAGCACTTGGCGGCTTGGGGGGAGGAAAAAAGCTGCTGGAATAAGGATGAAGGGATGCCTCACACCACAGGTAAATGGACCCCACGCCGACGTTGACGGTCCCGTTGAGAATACCTGCACCCGATGTCGCCTCATGCTCAGAAGCAAATTTTTCGGAAGGACAGATTCAAGAATCCCCGGATCAACTCGAATCGCTCGACGCCTCAATCGCTTGGCAGCAACTCCCCCGTGTAGTAGGAGAAACGCGCGGTACAACGCAGGCGCTAAGAACGCCAGAAGGAGTAAGCGCATGCCGCCCGGGCCATTCAGGAGGGCCGGCACACCGATCGCCAGACCACTGCTCATTGTCTCAGAATCGCCCCACAGGCCGAGAAACACTCCGAACGGAGCAAGAAACCCTAGGCTGAGCGCCGCCAGCCACAGCCTGTGGCGTATGCCTGCTGCCAGGTTCGGAACAAGGCGGAGGAACAGCCAACAACAGAAGAAACAGACTGGCAACTCCCAGGCCTCGTTCAAGAACCACGACAAGATGATTTGTTCGAGTGCGCTCATCGCTTCTACTTTCGACTTCCTCCGTCAGCGTCTTCGACGAGTTTTCGCAACTCCGATAGCTTTTGGGGAGATAATCGCCGTGATTTCACCATAGCCAGAACCACTTGTTCGGCGGATCCGCCAAAAAGTTTATGGACAAGATCGCCTAGGGCGGTGGATGCGGCATCAAAACGCGAAATCGCAGCTTCGTAATGATATGCCCTGTCTCGGAGTTCCCGGCGCACCCCACCTTTGCGATGAAGAACGTTCAGAACTGTTTGAACGGTTGTGTACGCCAGCGGGCGGCTAGGCGGAAGGCGATCGATTACCCCTTGGACCGTGCATGCGCCGGAGTCCCACAGAATGTCCATCAGCTCAAGCTCGGCTTCCGTGAAGCGTCCTGGTTTTGCCTTGTTAGCCATACAACGCGGACTCTAGCGAGTCCCAATGAGGTTTGTCAACTATATTTATAGGACTTCGAGAATAAAATCCGGCTCAAGGGGTTTCGTCAGTTCCCTTGTAGCTCGATAATCCTCCATTTTGTGGTTGATTATCATCCGTGCTCTGATGTATGGTCACCTGTGTGATTCGCCGGAACATTACGGATCATCTTCTCCAAGCCCTGGCCGACACTCCCGTGGTGCTGATCAATGGGGCCAGGCAGACCGGAAAGAGCACTCTGGTGCAATCTCGGGAGGTGGCTGATGAGCGCAGCCGCCAATACTTGACGTTCGATGACCCTGGAGTGTTGGCGGCGGCCAGGCGCGACCCGAATGGCTTTCTTGCTGGCTTAACTACACCAGTCACGCTCGATGAGATTCAGCGCGTTCCCGAACTCTTTTCCTCAATTAAACTAGCCGTAGATCGCAAGCGAGAGCCAGGGAGTTTTCTACTCACTGGTTCGGCAAATGTGATGCTCCTGCCTAAGCTTGCGGAGTCCTTGGCTGGCCGGATGGAAGTGCTCACGCTTTGGCCATTTTCACAAGGCGAGATGGCTGGCGTCCGCGAGGGGTTTGTGGACGCTTTGTTTAGAAAGCAACTGAAATGGCCCGCGGGGAAATCGATTGCTTCTCGGCGGGACCTGTTTGAAAACGTCTTGGCTGGTAGCTATCCGCCCGTAACTAGCCGACGCTCAGGGGCACGCCGCAGAGCTTGGTTTCAGTCTTATCTGATGACCATTCTTCAACGCGATGTCCGCGATCTCGCTAACATCTCAGATTTAACCGCTGTGCCCCGACTGCTTGCGCTTGCAGCCAGCCGCGTCGGCGGTCTCCTAAATTTCGCTGACTTGTCGAGAGGCCTGGCACTCCCACAAACAACCTTGAAGCGATATTTTGCGCTACTCGAAACTACGTTCCTTGCGCAGCTCCTACAACCTTGGTCTGGCAACCTGGGGCAGCGGCTCATCCGGACGCCTAAAATCTATTTGAATGATACTGGCCTGCTCGCGCATCTGCAGGGGCTCACTTTAGAGAGGTTGGAAGTAAATGCGGGAGTGATAGGCGGCATACTGGAAAACTTTATTTTAATGGAACTGAAAAAGCAGTCGGCCTGGAGCGATACCCAGCCGCAACTCTTCTACTGGCGCACAGCTTCGGGACAAGAGGTAGACATCGTGCTGGAAGACTCGGCCGGGCATCTGGTAGGCGTCGAGGTGAAAGCCGGTGCCACTCTAGGTCAAGGTGACATTCACGGCTTGCGGGCGCTCGCCAACGCGGCTGGCAAACGATGGATTCGGGGAGTGGTGCTATACACGGGCAGCGAAATTATTCCCTTTGCGGGCAACTTGCATGGCATACCAGTGCCCTTACTCTGGAGAGCTCACAAGGGGGAAGAACCTATTTCCAGCTGATTCTTAAATTGCGCGTTAGTTCCTCACGATACTTCTTGCGCCAGTAAAACTGCATGCCGGCGCAACGATAATGATATAGACGTGGCTGGCGAATTGTTATTTCTCCCAAGGTTCCTCAAGATTCTTCGTTCTGCTACGATTCTCTGATGCGCAATCTGGCCGTTCTTTTCATCCATTCCGTTCGAGGTATTACGGCCTGTTCAGAGAACTGCTGTCTTCTTCGCTGGCCAGTTTGAGTAAGTGTGAAGCTGCTGAACGGTGCTCGTGCTCCCATCGTTTCTGGACCGTCAGGTCTGTTAGCTATTTGTGCGAGATTCCGACTACTACGGTATGCGCGCCATCTGTCTGAGATGCAGTTAGTCGGCAGCTTCACTTTATTCATCGAAAAAAGAGTATTCGGTGCAGCGCCGAATGCTCTTTAGAATCCGCAAGAAACTCATGGGATAAGTCTTTGAGAATCAGTCAGCACACGTGAGCATTTCATCGAGCAATTCAAAAAAATCACGATGTTGGCCCCCATGTTGGACCCATACTCGAAGTAGCTTGATTTCGCGCTCTGTATTAGAATGAAAACAAATGCGTTGCACGGTTCCCCGGTAGCTCAATGGTAGAGCATTCGGCTGTTAACCGAGAGGTTTAAATCACCTAACTCGTTTCTCTGGCGTCAGTTAACAGCTCCCGGAGCATCCCCAAACACCTATTTCTTGTCCCCAGGATGTCCCCAAGATCGCTTCCGTCCGTCTTCCACGCGACGGCATACGTCACGCATTCAGCTCGGCGGAACCAATCGGAGTCTCCGGTTCAGCTCCGATCAGGAGAACGCCCGGCCTCTGCCGTGACAATCGGCAGCAAGTAATTGTCGGGAACTCTTATCGCACCCTAACCAGAGCTGATACGCAGTTTCGGGTCTAGAGGTGTCAGAAATTCTCCAATTCCGATTACTTCCTGTCTTTCCTTAATCCGTCCAGGATCAATGCCAAGCGTGGAGATCGCTTCCTACAAGCCGACTTCACAGGACTAATCTATATAATTTCCCGGAATATTTCCGAGTTGCCGACCATCTGACCAGAAACGGCCCCACATGGTACGAGCGATCAACAAATGTGCATCGCCACGAAGATTGGATTTTGGTTGGTGTAAAGGCGATATTTCGCCAATAATCCTGCCGTGTTGAAACTTCGCTGACGAGCAGGGCGCTCATTCACCTAGGATAAAAAGTGGTATCCTCCGCGCATGCAAGACCAGGGCGCTCCAGTGGCAACAGCCCGAGTGGCGCGCAGACTCCCCATAGATCGCTGGTTCTACATTGGGAT
>WNFA01004971.1_pt1 | contig 13620 bp, 13 predicted proteins | sample 5400481 | NCBI WGS metagenome assembly WNFA01 (sample SAMN13153340, study PRJNA577476) | soil metagenome | isolation source: 120 cm saprolite under Douglas fir tree site 2 hole 1 replicate 2 | place: USA:California | collected 2015-04-18 | reverse complement strand
TTGGAAGATCGACATCTACCGGCAGAATCGACCGTGTCCTAAATTCGAAACGTGCAGAGCACCGGGGCCATCTTATTGCGCAAGAGAAAATTCAGCGACACCAGCCTGATCGTTTCATGGTGCACTGAATCACTGGGCTGCGTTCAAACCGTGGCCAAAGGTGCGCGCCGCCCAAAGAGCCCGTTCGCAGGCAAGCTCGATCTTTTCTTTGAAGCAGAGATCTCAATTATTTCGAGCCGGAAATCGACGTTGCACACGCTTACCGAAGTGGTGTTGAGAAATACGTTTGCCGGTATTCGGAAGAATTATTTGCGCACGCAGGCGGCGGCTTATTTTGTGGAGCTGATCGAGATTTGCACCGAGCGCGATCATCACGAACCGGAACTTTTTGCCTTGCTCCGCCGTGCCTTCGGTTATCTCGATGCCAACGATCCGAACGTGCGCGCCGTCTCCCATTTCGAAACTGAGCTTGCGCGCATCGCCGGCGTGCACGACCAAAAAAAATTCAAAGCCGATTCGGCTTTTGCGCTTGGGAATTTGTTTGGGAGATTACCGTTGTCCCGTACGCCACTCTTGAAGACGCTTGCGTCGATGTAGTTGGTAGGGCGATCCATCCGAACAAATAAAGGAGAAACACTGATGAAACGATTAATTCGATTTACCCCGATCACTCTTGTTTGCATCGCGCTCGGTTCGTCGGCACTGGCGAACGAGACTTATAAGTTCGATCAGTCACGCTCGGTAATTGGCTTCGCCGTCCACCAGTTCCTCGGAACCACGCATGGAAAGTTCACGAAATTCGACGGCAAGATCGACATCGACCGGGAACATCCCGAAAAATCCTCGGTGTCGGCGAGAATTGATGTCCGCAGCATCGACACCGGGATCGTCAAACGCGACAATCATCTGCGCAGCCCGGAATTTTTCAATGTCGAGAAATTTCCCGAAATCATTTTCAAGAGCCGTAGCGTGAGGCGAACCGAGCCGCAAAGCGGCGACATTCTCGGCGATCTTACTATGCACGGCGTAACGAAACCGATCACCTTGCATGTGAAATTGCTCAGCTCGCCCCAGGACGAAACGAAGCAAACGCGTTGGGTTGTGACAACGGAGCCGCTCAAACGCCGCGAGTTCAATTTAATGTTCAGCCAGGGCGCGGAAGCTGTCTCAGGGATTAGCCAGACGGTTGCGATCAACATCGAGATCGAAGCGACGCGTGTGCAGTGACATGATCCTTTTTGTGCTCACGTGGGTTGGCCTCGGTTGTTGGTGCGTCTGTTTTTGGTGGATGCATCGCATCTCATCCCGTCAGGACGCGATGTTGAAAGAGTTGCACGAAATGACCACACGCATCGAACGACTTTCCGAAGCCGAGCACGATTTGATCCGCGAAGTGCATCCGAAAGTGCACGAGATCAAAGAGCACGTGGAAAACGTTGCGGAAGCCGTTTCGCCTCAAAATTCGACTGGCAAAGATGCCTCAACTTAATGGAAATTGCGCCGCTCGGAGATTCCGCCCTCATCGTTCGGGTTCGTGAAAGCTTCGACGGCGCGCCTGATGAAACGCTGAATGCGGTGCTCGCAACGCGACGACTCCTGGAAAATGCACAACTTTCCGGTGTGATCGAACTCGCGCCGGCTTATACGACCGTTGCAATATTCTTCGATCCGGTGCTTATCGTCGCTGCCGGCGCAAGACCGGATGAAGTGTTCAATTGGCTCGCGGAACGGATTCGGAAAGTGATTTCAAATGCGAAGGAAGTGCGTGCGGATCAAATTAAAACATCTCTGATTGAAATCCCGGTTTGCTACGACGCCGAATTTGCCCCCGATCTCGAGGAAGTTGCGCAGCACGCCGGACTCGCCGCGTCGGAAGTTGTCGATCTTTACAACGCAGCGGAATATCGCGTCCATTGCATTGGATTTACGCCTGGCTTTCCTTTTCTTGGCGGATTGCCGTTTAAACTGGCAACGCCGCGTCGTTCCACTCCTCGAAAAGAAATTCCCGCCGGTTCGGTTGCGATCGGCGGAACGCAGACCGGAATTTATCCGGTTCAGTCGCCGGGCGGCTGGAACCTGATCGGTCGCACGCCGTTGCGCTTGTTCGATCCCCAAAAAGAGCCTCCCGCGCTTCTCCGCGCGGGTGATCGCGTGCGTTTTCGTGCGATCTCGCGGGACGAATTTGAAAGATCGACAATGTGAATACGACTGCTCTCCGCGCCGGATTTTTGACGACAGTCCAGGATCTCGGAAGAGCGGGATTTCGGCAGTTTGGCGTCTCGCCGGGTGGCGCGCTTGATGCCCACGCCTTGCGCGTCGCCAATCTGCTCATTGGCAATGAAGAATCGGCGGCTGGGCTGGAGGTCACCTTTGGCGGTTTGCAATTGCGGTTCGCCGATAAACGACTCGTGGCCTGGAGCGGCGGCGAATTCGATGCGCACTCTGGGTCGACATCGTTGCCCGCCGGTCATCCAGTCCTCATTCGAGAAGGCGAAGAATTGGTGATCGAACGGCCAAAAACCGGATGCCGCGCCTCGCATGACTGGTCGAGCCCGGCCAAACGCGAACCAACTCTGCGCATTATTCGCGGCTCGGATTGGAACCGTTTTGACAATGTAACGGTTCAACGCTTCACGGCCGACAAATTCATTGTTTCGCCCGATTCGGATCGAATGGGGGTGCGTTTCGAAGGTCCGCAGCTGAAACGAAATGAACTTGTCGATCTTGTCTCGGAAGCAGTTGCTCCCGGCACGATCCAAATTCCGCCAAATGGGAAACCGATCCTCTTGCTCGGAGATTGCCAAACCATTGGCGGTTATCCGAAAATCGCGCACGTGATTACGGTCGATCTTCCAATTGCGGCTCAACTGCGCGCTGGCGATGAGGTTCGCTTTCGCGAAGTTACGCTTGCAGATGCGCACCAGCTTTTGATTAATCGCGAGCAGAACCTCGAGCAGTTCCGGCGCGGGCTGCAACCGCACTTCTCATGAAGTTGGTTGTCGATCTTAACGCCGACCTCGGCGAAGGCGCCGGCCACGACGATGAGCTGCTTGAATTCGTAACTTCCGCGAACATCGCGTGCGGGTTTCATGCCGGCGACGCCGACACCATTCACAGGTCAATTGAAGCGGCGCGCGACCACGGCGTTGCTGTTGGCGCGCATCCGAGCCTCTTCGATCGGGAAAACTTCGGCCGGAAAGAATTGCCGGTCACGCCCGAGGAGGTTTGCGACGCGGTGACTTATCAACTCGGAGTTTTTAGCGCGATTGCAGAAGCGCTCGGTGTGCGCCCGAATCACGTAAAGCCGCATGGCGCGCTCTATCACATGGCGGTGCGCGACGAGAAAATTGCCGGCGCCGTTGCACGCGCCATTACGACCACCGACCGAACGCTGGTTCTTTTTGCGCCGGATGGCAGCGCGCTCGCGCGTGTGGCCGAAGCAGGGGGACTGAAAATCGCGCGCGAAGTTTTTGCGGACCGCAATTATCTGGCGGATGGCACGCTTGTTCCGCGCACACGCCTGGACGCGTTGCTGCGCGACCCCGTGGAAGCCGCGGTGCGCGTTCTGCGGATGTTGCGCGAAGACAAAGTTCGATCTGTCGATGGAGTAGATATCGACGTCCAAGCCGAAACAATTTGTGTGCACGGCGACACGCCGGGTGCGATGGAATTCGCGCGCGCGTTGCGAGCGCAGCTTAAAAATGAAGGCGTGACAATCGCGCCGCCAAAATCATAACAACGCATGTTTTGGTAGGGCGACGCTCCGCGGGCCGTGGAATTCGCCGGCTCGGTCCGAGCCGGACTGGCAGTTGAGTCTCGCCCTCCCGCGCGGATCATGAACGGCAAGATCGATAATCGACAAGACCCAAAGTTGGTCCGCGCTCTCGGCCCGATCGACGCGACTATGATCGTGATGGGTTCGATGATTGGCTCGGGCATTTTTATTACATCGGCGGAATCATCGCGATTGATCGGCGCGCCCGGTTGGCTGTTGCCGGCTTGCTCACGATCACTGGTGCGCTTTCCTGTTCCGAGCTCGCGACAATGATGCCGCGCGCGGGCGGCGTTTATGTTTTCCTGCGCGAAGCTTACGGTCCGTCGATCGGATTTTTGTATGGCTGGACACTGTTCCTCGTCATTCAAACCGGAACAATCGCGGCCGTAGCGATCGCATTTGCAAAATTTCTGGGCGTTTTTGTCTCGGCAGTCGCGCCGGACAATTATTTGATCGCGCCGGTCTCGTTAGGCGGCTACGCGATCAGTTTGTCGAACGAACAACTAATGGCGATCGCATTGATCGCTTTGCTGACGTGGACAAACACGCGCGGACTCGAGATCGGCAAACTTGTGCAAAACACTTTTACGTTTGGCAAGACAGCGGCGCTCGCCGGGGTGGTCGTCATCGGCTTGGCGTTCGGCTGGAATGCAAACTGCGCAGCGCGGACGTCGGCATGGTGGAATTCGTGGGCGAACGGCTGGAGTCCACAACTTGCACAGCCCGGATTCACATTCGTGGGCGGACTTGCGCTCGCACTGCTTTTTGGAAAATCAATGGTCGGCCCGCTTTTTGCGCAAACGGCCTGGACGAATGTTACGTTCATCGGAAGCGAAGTGCGCGATCCTGCGCGAAATCTGGTGCGCGCATTGCTCTTCGGCTGCGGAAGCGTGGTAATCCTTTATCTGCTGGCGAACGTTGCTTATCTCGCTCTGTTGCCATTTTCCGAAATCCAACACGCTCCGCAAAATCGCGTGGCTGTGGCGGCGATGGCCGCCGTTTTTGGAAATCCGGGCGCGATGTGCATGGCGGCTGCGATCATGATCTCGACTTTCGGTTGCAACAACGGGCTGATTCTCTCCGGCGCCCGAGTCTATTTTGCGATGGCGCGCGATCGGCTGTTTTTCAGAAGAGTTGGGACGACCAATCGCCATCACGTCCCCGCGGCGGCATTGGTCGCGCAAGGAATCTGGACTGCGTTTTTGACTTTACCGCGCACCGTCACGACCGATGCCGCGACACACAAGGTGACTTACGGAAACGTCTACATCCAATTGCTCGAGTATATTGTTTCCGCTGATTTAATCTTTTATATCCTGATGGTTGCGGCGCTCATCATCTTGCGACGAAAAGCGCCCGCGGCGGAACGTCCCTATAGCACCTGGGGTTATCCGATTGTGCCGCTCATGTCGATCTTGCTCGCCGGATTGCTTGTTGTCGATCTTGCCTGCCTCGCTCCCGCGACTTCTGGGATCGGAATCCTGATCGTGCTGACCGGCGCGCCGGTTTATCTTCTCTGGCGAAAAGACGACGCAGTCTGAGCAAATCCATTTCGTGTTCCGGAAACGAAATCTTGGTATGCCTGCAAAATCAAGAAAAACAACAGATGGCGGCTGGTGCGGCACTCGCCGCGAAACGCGGAAAACGATCGAAGTCATCGCTCAGAGGCGCATCACCGCAAATGGCGCGCTCGATGAGCAAGAAGCAATTGCGTGAGTTCGCGAAGACGAAGCGCAAAAAGTTGCCGACGAAAAAGCGTAAGAAGCGCTAGGAAGGTTAGGCAGGCGGGAGCGCCCGCCCTACAACTCTCGCGTTCTATTTAAGGAGTTGGAGGCGTGGAAGCCGCTGGCTTCTCCACGATAATCGACACGCGGCGGTTCAACGCGCGGCCAAGCGGATTGTCCGAGCCATCGGTGTTTTTGTTTAACGCAATCGGATATTCTCCGCCGAACCCTTTCGTAAAAATATTCGCGGGCGCGACGCCGCCGTTTTTCACCAGCCAGTCCTTCACCGCCTGCGCGCGCTCGCGCGAAAGCTGCATGTTCACAGCCTTCGTTCCTTTTGAATCGGTGTAACCTTCCACCGTCACCTTGCTTTCAGGAAACGGTGACAGCACTATCGCCACTTTCTTGAGCGCTTCCGCCGCCGCTGGTTTCAGCTCAACTTTGTCATAATCGAACAGCACGTCACCGGATAAATTCATGCTCAGTGAGCGGCCGCTTTGCTGCGCCTGAAATTCCTGCCGCGCTTTTTCGAGATCGAGTTCCTTTTGTTGCAACTCCAGACTCTTTTTTTCCAGCTCGATCCGTTGCCGTTCGAGCGCGGCCTGTTTCTTCGCAATCGCGACTTGCGGGTCATTCTGCGCCCAAACCACGAGAACGCCGGTCAAGATCGACAATGCAACGATCGCTAAAATTTTGCCCGTATTCATCATCTTTAGTGATTTGATTGAATTTTTACCGCTTGTTCGCCAACGAAGTCACGGAATTTCTGACGCTTGAGGCGAACGGCTCGCAAGGTACTGGGTGATCGCGGCCGTAAATGGCTTCGCGAAATCGCGCAGCTTTTGCTGACCGACGCCGGGAATCTGGCCGAACTCTATTGCCGTAGTTGGACAAGCGCACGCCATTTCGCGCAGCGCAACATCGGAGAAAATGATGTAGGCCGGCACGTTGCGTTCGTCGGCCAGCTTGCGGCGCAGAATGCGCAGCTGCTCGAAAAGCGCTTCGTCGCATTCGATTTCGCCCTTGCGATGTTTCGGTCGCTTCTTTTCTTCGACCTCGAATGGTTTAGTCAACGTGATTTGCTTCCTTTCGCGCAACGCGGCCAGGCCGGTATCGGTGAGTTGCAGTGTTGCAAATTTCCCCGGCGCGGCGGCGACCAATCCGAGCCGCAATAATTCGCGCCCGATCGCCTGCCAGGCATTACGTTTCAGGTCCTGACCAATGCCGTAGGTCGAAAGCTGATCATGACTGCGCTGTCGAATTCCTTCCGTCTCGGCCCCCGCCAGGACATCGACAATGTGATTCAAGCCGAACCCGAATCCGTGTTTGGAATGGATGCGATAAACACACGATAAAAATTTCTGCGCGTGCAGCGTGCCGTCGAAAGTCTCGCGCGGATTCAGGCAATTATCGCAGCCTTCGCATGATGGCGTCACGAAGTCTTCGTCGAAATACTTCAGCAGCGTCGCGCGCCGGCATTCGCGCGTCTCCGCGTAGGCAATCATCGTTCGTAATTGCTCGTGCGCGATCCGCTGCTCATGTTCGCTTTTCTCCTCGATGAAACGCCGCTGCTTCACCACGTCGCTTGCGCTGAAAAGCAACAGGCAATCGCTTGGCAATCCGTCTCGTCCCGCACGCCCGGTTTCCTGATAGTAACTCTCGATGTTTTTCGGCAGATCCTGATGCACCACGAAGCGCACATTTGGTTTGTTGATCCCCATGCCGAACGCGATCGTCGCAGTGATCACGCGCACATCGTCGCGCAGAAACATCTCCTGGTGCTTCGTGCGCTCCACCGCTTCGAGCCCGGCGTGATACGGCTTTGCCTTGATTCCATCCCCACTCAATTTTGCCGCGAGGTTGTCCGCCGTCTTCCTGCTCGCGCAATAGACGATGCCGCTTTCGTTGGGGCGAGCCCGCACCAACGCGAGCACTTGTTCATAAGGCGATAATTTTGGAACGACGCGATACGTTAAGTTCGGGCGATTGAAACTCGCGACGTAGCAGCGCGCATCGCGCAAATGCAACTGTTGCACGATGTCTTTGCGCACCCGCTCGGTCGCCGTCGCCGTTAACGCCATGATCGGTACATCCGGAAAATACGTGCGCAACTTTTTCAGCTCTCGATATTCCGGCCGAAAATCGTGGCCCCACTCGCTGATGCAATGCGCTTCGTCGATCGCGATCTGTGCGATGTTCCAGTTCAACGCGCGCTCCAAAAATGTATCGAGCATTAAACGCTCCGGCGCGACGTAAAGCAACCGATACTCACCCCGATTCAAGCCGCGCAACCGCTCGACCGCTTCATTTCGATCTAACGTCGAATTCAACAACGTCGCTGCGATTCCGCTGGTTTGCAGCGCATCGACCTGATCCTTCATCAACGAAATCAACGGCGAAACCACAATCGTCAGCCCATCGCGCAACAAAGCCGGCAGTTGAAAGCAAAGCGACTTCCCGCCGCCAGTCGGCATCAACGCAAACACATCGCGACCCGCGAGCGCATCTTTGACGATCTCTTCCTGTAACGGCCGAAACTCGTCGTAGCCGAAATGCTTCTTCAGAACGCCGGCTAAATCCATTTCACTGTTCTGGCCGGAGAAAGCGCACGCAATCAAGTTCGTCGCTCTTTTATGGACTGGAGAATGTCCGCAATGACTTCGCTGCGCTGCTTGGCGCCGAGATTTCCGTGGCCGTGCACGCGGACGCTGATGGCGTCAGCTTCCATGTCGCGCTTACCGATTACGAACATGGTGTGGACTTTCATTTGCTCGGCGCGTTGGATTTTGCCGTTGATCTTGTCGGTGGAAAGATCGACATCCGAACGGACTTGATGCGCGCGCAGCTCGTTGTCGATCTTGCGCGCGTAATCGATCAGTCCCGCGACTGCGGGATCGCCGATGGTAAGGATGCGCACCTGTTCGGGCGAGAGCCAGAGTGGGAAGTTGCCGGCGTAATGCTCAATTAAGAATCCGATGAAACGTTCGTGCGTTCCGAGCGGCGCGCGGTGGATGCAGAGAGGAATTTTCTCGGTGTTGTCGCGATCTTTGTAAACGAGATTGAACCGGCGCGGCTGCGCGAAATCGACCTGATTGGTCGCGATGGAAAATTCGCGGCCGATCGCACTCCAGGCTTGGACGTCGATCTTCGGCCCGTAAAACGCGGCTTCGTTCGGCACTTCGATATAATCGATCGCGGAATTTTTCAGCACACGTCTTGTCATCACTTCGGTTTGTTTCCAAAGCTCCGGTTCATCGACAAACTTTTGGCCAAGCTTCAATGGGTCGTGCGTAGAGAAACGCATCAGGTATTTCTCGATCCCGAAGAGCTTGAAATATTTCAAATACAACTCGTTGACGGCGTTGAACTCCGCTTCAAATTGCTCGGGCGTGCAATAAATGTGTGCATCGTTCATTTGCATCGAGCGCACCCGCATGAGTCCGAACAGCTCGCCGCTCTGCTCGTAGCGATAACAGGTGCCGTACTCTGCGAGCCGCAAGGGCAGATCGCGATAACTGCGCGGCATCGCCGCAAATAACTTGTGATGATGCGGACAATTCATCGCCTTAAGGTAGTAATTCTCCCCGCGTTCATCAGCTTGCGCCGATTCACGCAGCTCGATCCAATCCACCGATTGCTGTAGCTCCTCTATGCGAGCTTGGAATTTGTCGGCATCGGCGAGACGGCCCTCTGGGTCGGTAATATCCTTCATCTGAGTGTTCATGAACTCGCGCAGCCGCTTTATCGCTTCTTCTGCAGCAGCTCGATTGCGCTCTCTCTCGGTCACATCTTCACTGCCTTCAGACAATCGCATCGGCGGAAACATCGATTCGGCGTAGTAGGGGAGATGGCCGCTCTTTTTGTACAGACTTTCGCGTGCGATGTGCGGAGTGCGGACGCGTTGATAACCCGCTGCGAACTCCGTTTCTTTTGCGAGTTTCTCCAGTTCATCGGCGATGACCGCGCCACGCGGCAAAAACATCGGAAGACCCGGACCGACGTCGTCGTCGAACGTGAATAGCTCGAGTTCTTTGCCGAGCTTGCGATGGTCGCGTTTCTTCGCTTCCTCGAGCATGGCGAAATAATCGTCGAGTTCCTTTTTCCTTTTGAACGCCGTGCCGTAAACGCGCTGGAGCTGCGGATTCCTTTCGTCGCCTTTGTAGTAAGCGCTCGCGACATTGGTGAGCTTGAACGCGCCGATGTTTCCCGTGCGCATGACGTGCGGGCCGGCGCAAAGATCGACAAATTCGCCGTTGCGATAGAGCGAGATCTTTTCGTTTGGCGGAATGTTTTCGATGATGTCGATCTTGTATTTGCTTGGCTGATCGCGATCGCTCAATGCGGCGAGGCGACCTTTCTTTCCCATCTCGAGCGCTTCGCCGCGCGGAACTTCCATGCGCTCGAACGGATGGTTCGCCTTGATCTCCTTCTTCATCTCCGCCTCGATTTTCTCGAAATCGGCCGGCGAAATGCGGTGCGGAAGATCGACATCGTAATAAAAGCCGTTCTCGACCGGCGGGCCGGCAGCGAACTGCGCTTCCGGCCAGATTTTCAAAATTGCCGTCGCCAGCACATGCGACGCGGAGTGACGAAGACGTTCGATGTCGGTCATCGTCGCGCGTTGTTCTAAGGTCTTGCGATCCTCGTTCATGAAAGGCCGGTGAAATTAAACACGAAGCACACGAAGGACACGAAGAATTTGTCGATCTGATGGTAGGGACGCCTCGCTGCGGCGTTCGCGGACAGCGCACCGCGCTGTCCCTACCTCTTTTGCGCCGGCCGCATACGGGCTACTTTTCGACATGCGACGAGTTTGGCAATTTTTGATTCTCGCTGTGCTCGCAGCCAGCGGCTGCGGTCAGAAGCCGGCGCCGGTTGTGGATCTCGCGAGCGAGCGCCAGCGCATGGTGCAGGAGCAGCTGATGCCGCGCGGCATCCACGAAGAGCGCGTGCTGGCCGCGATGAAGAAAGTGCCGCGCGAGGAATTTGCGCCGCAGGAGACGCGGGCTGCCGGCTATACCGATCAACCCTTGCCGATCGGCTATGGCCAAACCATTTCGCAACCATTCGTCGTCGCGTTCATGACGGAGCAGTTGCAATTGAAACGTGACGATCGCGTTCTGGAAATTGGCACTGGCTCAGGTTATCAGGCGGCGATTTTAGCAGAGCTGGTCGCGGACGTTTACACGATCGAAATCATCGAGCCACTGGCGAAAAACGCGGAAGCGACGCTCAAGCGTCTCGGTTACAAAAACGTACGCGTGAAAGCGGGCGACGGTTATAAAGGTTGGCCGGATCGCGCGCCATTCGATGCGGTCATCGTCACGTGCGCGCCAGACCACGTTCCACTGCCCCTTGTCGACCAAATGAAAGAAGGCGGACGAATGATCATTCCGGTTGGCGGAACGGGCGAACAGGAGCTTTATCTTCTCGAAAAGAAAAGCGGCCGACTCGAGAAGCGCGCCGTGTTGCCAGTGCGCTTCGTGCCGATGGCGGGCGAGGCGGTTAAACGCCAGTGAATGGTGATCAGTGAATGGTGAATGGAATCTGAAGCCTAGTCCCTGGGACGATTCACGTATCACCGATCACTATTCACGCCCTCTTTGCGGTCCGCAGCGCAAAGAGCGCTATTTGATCGCTGCCAGTTTTTTCAGGTCGAGACGTTTGAGCCAGTCCTGTAATTCCTGCGGGTCCTGATTTTGCAGCTCGATTGCCAGAAGATAACGGTTTGCAATCAGGAGCCGAAGTGCTGCGTGCTTCCGCTCTTTTTCATACGATTCGGAGCCAGGATTTCCATCAATCGTCACGGACTTGGTGTATCCCTCGCTCGTTTCGCTGTTTGTTTTCCAAGATTCGATCGTCGGTGCGATGGTATCTGGATTGGCCACGGAATCGATGATGCTAATCGAAGCTATAGGCACGTTGTCCCCTCCGCCTTTCTTGTAGTCGCGATGCGCAGTCGTGATTTTGGATCCGCTAACGTCGCTGGTTTCTCCCTCCGGTTTGTCCGCCGTCCATCCGGATGGTGGATCGGGGAAAATGGGCAGCAACTTCGCAGCATCGACCACATCTTGGATTAGCATCGGCTCATTTTGCGCGTGCGATTCCGCAGCCAGCACGACCAGCACGCCGAGCGCAACAATTGCGAAACGCAGGGCGATCCGGCAGGTCGATGGATGATTGGGCGTCGATTTCTTCATAAGAACGCGTGGGGTTAATCGATTCAAATCCCTGTACTCGATTGACTTTGGCGGAGCAGTTTGTCAAGACGCGATCCGTGGCACGCGCGACTCAACTGGCAATTTTCATGTCGATCCTGGCTGTGGCCGCGCGATTGATTTTGATCGACCAGCCGTACATCGACAATTGGAGTTGGCGGCAAAGCGATGTGGCGGCCATTGCCCGCAATTATTTTCAAAACGGTTTTCATTTCGCTCATCCGCAAATCGACTGGGCTGGCGATCGGCCTGGCTTTGTCGGAACGGAGTTTCCGATTTTGCCGTTCCTCGCCGCGATCTGCTACAAATTTTTCGGCGTTCACGAATGGATCGGACGGATTCAAGGGGTGATTTTATCCGCGGCGTCTCTGCCGTTTTTCTTTTTGCTTGTGCGGCACACATGGCATGGGCTTCCAGCCCATGGCCCATCGACAGAATACCGACGCGGCTTTGCTGACACCGCGGCAAGCTGGGCACTGTTCTTTTACAGCTTCGCGCCGCTTAATCTCTTCACCAGCCGCGAGTTCATGCCCGACGTTCCGTCGCTCAGTCTCGCCATCATCGGCCTTTATTTTTTCCTGCGTTACTGCCATGCTATACGTGATTCACGTATAGCATGGTCGCCTGCAGGAGAATCGATGCCGTATCGCACAAACGGTGAAAGCATCGCCCGACGATGGCTGATTGCATCTGCTGGTTTTATTTCGCTGGCGCTCTTGATCAAACTTCCTACCACGGTCATCGGCGCGCCTCTGCTGTACGTCGCTGTAACTGTAGTCTATGACCGTCTCACTTTTTCGCGTCGCTCGAACGGCGGTCGCGGACCGGCGCTACGGGATTTGATGGTTCGCCTCGTTACGCGGTGGGAGCTCTGGCTCTTCGCTCTAATTACGCTCGCGCCGCCCGCGATTTGGTATTGGCATGCTCACGAGGTCGCAGAGAAATTTTATCCGCACCATTTTTTTGGCGCGGGCGGAATTCGGATCATGAGCGCGAGCTGGTACTGGAAGATCGCAAAACAGACGACAACTTCGAGCTTAACTCCGGTGCTTTTCGCGCTCGCGACCGCCGGCGCGTTCATGACAAGATCGGCAACCGAGCCGCCGGGAGACGAGCGACATGGACGGGAAAGCCCGAGAGGGTTGATGAGCCGAGTGGCGAGTCAATCAACGCGGGCGAGCCTTTTTCATTTTTGGCTCGCCGCAATGATTGTCTTCATCGTTGTCGTCGGTTACGGCAATCGCCATCAATGGTACCAACTTCCACTCGTACCGATCGCCGCCGCATTGGCCGGCGCGGCTTGCGCGTCGCTGGCATCAAAAATTTCCACGCGTAGCATCAGGAACACGTTGTCAATCTTACTCGCCGGTTCGTTTAGCATTCTTGCGTTTCACTACGTCCGACCTTTTTATCAGCCGTCGGCCGCCCAGTTGCGCGATCTCGGTTTGGAATTGCGACGGACAATCCCAGAAAATTCCTTAATTGTCGCGGCCGATAACGGTGATCCCACAATTTTTTATTACGCGGAACGCAAAGGCTGGCATTTCCTCGAGAGGAACGGCATTTACGACGGCAATCCAGGCGACAACCAACAATTGATTATCGATCTTGAGCAGCTGCGCGGGCGCGGCGCGACGCATCTCGTTTTCATCTCGAGCACATTTTGGTGGCTGGATTACTACTACGAATTCGCCGAACATCTCGCGCAGAGCACAACGCTGCTGGAGGCAACCCCTGAATTCAGGATCTACAAATTGAATTTGGCCAAGGAATGAGAACCGAAAGGAAGAATTTCGCGATCCGGCCGGCTACGATTGTCGATGTTCCGATCATCCTCCAGTTGATTCGCGACCTGGCGACTTATGAACGTGCGCCAAATGAAGTCACCGCGACCGAAGCACAG
>WNFA01003181.1_pt1 | contig 13620 bp, 14 predicted proteins | sample 5400481 | NCBI WGS metagenome assembly WNFA01 (sample SAMN13153340, study PRJNA577476) | soil metagenome | isolation source: 120 cm saprolite under Douglas fir tree site 2 hole 1 replicate 2 | place: USA:California | collected 2015-04-18 | reverse complement strand
GGCCGGGGGCAGTGCCCGTGGCACAAGCCGGCCTACCTTGGTATCGTCTTCTCGCGCTCATTCCACCCCGAAGGTGAGAACCATGAAGACGCTAGTTGCTGTCGCCATTCTTGCGATGGTGCTCATTCCCCCCGCTCTGGCGAAGGCGAAGCGGGCGCAATCGACGCGGGCGCAATCGGCACCCCAGCAAGGCTATCAGTCGTCGGAGCGACCCGGCTATTACCACGGCTACCCTCTGAGTGAGTGGTACCGCGACTCGTTATCGAGCTACTGATCTGCCATCAGCCTTGTCCCGTTGCATGGAGCTATCTCGACTGCCTCTTGCAACAGTGGCGGTTAGGCAAGTCCCAACCTGTTTGCTGCGAAGCTACATCATTTTCGCCAGAATGCGGCGCTCCAGGCGCTAACAATGATGAAGCATGCGCGCGGGCTGGGATCGACAAAATACGTGATCGGATCAAATAGCTGGACGCGATCCGACCACACTTTTCCGTAACCACGCGATGGCTACGCACGACCCGCATGCCGTCGGCCTCACGGATTGACACAACGCTACCAGCCGAGCTTGTGCTGCGCGCCGACAAGGGGATCGAATGACAGGCTTTGCTGCGGTGCGTTAGTCCGCTTTTGGCACATCGCGTCATTTCGCTGCCCCGCAGCAATTCGGTCGCTTTCAGACTGAAGCGGACACGGCTGGGCGATTTATGAGTACACGGCCCAAAACCTGCAATCATGGCGGGCGCGACCGTGTCGTTTCGATGGTCCTCGCCCCGCGACTTTAGCGAATTCAAGTCTGGTCCGGAACCGAAGCTCTGCTAGCTGGAGCCGCGCACGATTTCGATCGCCCTTATCGCCAGGCGCGTCGGATCGCACTCGCCATCTCGGGCAAGTTGAATGATCAGCTTGGCGACCGCGGTCGTCGCCGGATCGTTACGATTCGTGATGTGCAGATTTGTAAGGGCAGACTCGAGCCCGGCGGCGAGTACCGCGATATCCTCCGGCCCAAACGAAACGTCGCGTCGCGCAATCACTTCGGACATCGGGACCACTTTTATGGTCGAGATCAAGTTGGGGACGGGGCTACCCCAGCCGAGATGATCGTCGTGAATTATGACAAGGGCTTTGCAAAAATATCACAGCGATGCGCTTTCAGAGATCGGTCCGTTGCGCCGAGTCTCAAACCGCCCCGGCCGGCCGCGCCCCCACGCACGCGGCCCGCGGCTAAGCAACTCCTGTGTCCTTCACAGCACGGTGTCGAAGTACTGCAGCGAATCGCGAAAGCGCTAGCGAAGGAGCAAATAGATCAGCCACGCCAGCAGCAGCGCGATCGCCCACAGCGCCGCCGCGGTCCAGCGGTTGCGCTGCGCGTGCGCGCGGCCGATGTCGGCGACGGTCTGCGCCGCCAGCACCAGGCCGTCGCGGGTGATGGCGTCGATCTGCTCCGCCAGCACGGCGCCGCGCGCCAGCAGCTCCGGCGCGCCGCCGAGGAGGCGGCGGCCGACCTCGAGCGCGCCTTCGGCGGCGTCCTCGATCCTGCCCATAGGGCCGAGATTGCGCTCGATCCAGTCCCGCACCACCGGCTCCGCCACCGTCCACATGTCGAGCTTGGGATCGAGCGAGCGGGCGACGCCCTCGACCACGACCATGGTCTTCTGCAGCAGCAAAAGCTCCGGCCGGGTGCGCATGTCGAACAGGCCGGTGACCTCGAACAGCAGCGCGAACAGCTTCGCCATCGAGATCTCTTCCGCGGTGCGGTTGTGGATCGGCTCGCCGATGGCGCGGATCGCCTGCGCGAAGCTTTCGACCGAATGATGCCGCGGCACGTAGCCGGCCTCGAAATGCACCTCGGCGGTGCGCTGATAGTTGCGGGTGATGAAGCCGAGCAGAATCTCGGCGAGGAAGCGCCGTTCCTTCTTCCCCAGCCGGCCCATGATGCCGAAGTCGACCGCGACCAGTTCGCCCGCGTCGTCGACGAAGAGATTGCCGGGATGCATGTCGGCGTGGAAGAAGCCGTCGCGCAGCGCCTGGCGCAAAAAGGTTTGAATCACCGCGCGGGCGAGGCTCGTGAGATCGAAGCCCTTGGCCTCGAGCCGGGCGCGGTCGGAGAGCGGCGTGGCCTCGATCCATTCCAGCGTGAGCACGTCGCGCGCGGTGCGGTCCCAGTCGACCGCGGGCACGCGGAAATCGGGATCGTCCTTGGTGTTCTCGGCCATTTCCGAGAGCGCGGCCGCTTCGAAGCGCAGATCCATCTCGATCGCGACCGTGCGGCGCAGCGTCTCCACCACCTCGACCAGCCGCAGCCGGCGCGCTTCCGCGGACAGCTTCTCGGCGGTGCGCGCGGCGAAGATGAAGGCGTCGAGATCGACCTTGAAGCGCCGCTCGACCGCCGGCCGCAGCACCTTCACCGCCACCGCGCGGCGGCCGCCATCGGTTGCGACCGCGGCGCGATGCACCTGCGCGATCGAGGCGGCCGCCACCGGCGCCCCGAACGAGGCGAACAGCTCGCCGACCGGCTTGCCCAACGCGGCTTCGACGGCGCGCTCGGCCTCGACTTGCGCGAACGGCGTCATCTTGTCCTGCAGCGTCTCGAGATCGCGCGCCAAGCCGACGCCGACCACGTCCGGCCGCGTGGCCAGGAACTGGCCGAGCTTCACATAGCTGGGGCCGAGGCGGGTGAGCGCGGCCGCCAGGCGGTTCGCCGCCACCCGGCTGGCTGGCCGCTCGATCAGCCGCGCGAGGCGCACGGCGGCGCGCGCCGGCGGCGGCAGCAGCGCGGTGTCGACGCCGCCGAAAACGCCCTCGCGCGTGCACACGAAACCGGCGTGGCCGAGACGGACGAAATGGGCGACGGCGTGGATCACGGCGGTGCGGCGCGTTCGGTGTGAACAGTCACAACCGCCAGCCCGAGTGCAGCGCGACGATGCCTCCGCTCATGCGCTGAAATGACACGCGGGCAAAGCCGGCCGCCCGCATCATCTCGCCAAAGGCATCGGGTCGGGGGAAGCGGCGGATCGATTCGACGAGATAGCGATAGGCCTCCGCGTCGTCGGTGACGGCGCGGCCGAGCGCGGGAATCACGTTGAAGGAGTAGAAATCGTAGAGCCCGGCGAGGCCCGGCACGTCGACGGTGGAGAATTCGAGGCAGAGGAAGCGTCCGCCGATCCGCAGCACGCGATAGGCTTCGCCCAGCGCCGCCGCGATGCGCGGCACGTTGCGGATGCCGAAGGCGATGGTGACGGCGTCGTAGCTGCGGTCGGGAAGCGGCAGCGCTTCGGCATTGCCTTCGACGAAGGTGATGGCGTCGTCGAGCCCGCGCCCGGCCGCGCGCGCGCGCCCGACCGCGAGCATGTCGGCGTTGATGTCGACGACGGTGGCGCGCGTGCCGCCGCCGGCCTCGAGCACGCGAAAGGCGATGTCGCCGGTGCCGCCGGCAAGATCGAGCAGCGCGAACGGCCGCGCGCTCGCCTTGGCCTCCTGCGTCGGCGCCGGCCGCGCGCGCGGCGGATTGACGGCGGTGACGAGCGCATCCTTCCAGGCGCGGTGAAGCCCGCCCGACATGAGATCGTTCATCAGGTCGTAACGGCCCGCCACGCTGTGAAAGACGTCGTCGACCAGCGCCTGCTTGTGCTCGAGCGGCACCCGCCGGAAGCCGAAATCGGTATGTTCGCGCGTCCGCGGCATGGTTCTCTTTGCCGGGCAAGACCATAGCGCGGCGGCGCGGCGGACGCTATCTGTCGAGCGGGAGCGCGTTAACCATGCCCGAATTGCCCGAAGTCGAGACCGTGCGCCGCGGACTTGCGCCGGTGATGGAGGGCGCGCGCTTCACCAAGGTGATCGCGCACCGCGGCGACCTGCGCTGGCCGCTGGCGCCGGATTTCGTCGTCCGGCTCGAAGGCAAGACGGTCGAGGGGCTCGGCCGCCGCGCCAAATATCTGCTGGCCGACCTTTCCTCCGGCGACGTGCTGGTGATGCACCTCGGCATGTCGGGATCGTTTCGCGTCGCCAGGCGCGGCGGAAAAACCACGCCGGGGCGCTACTACCACGAGCGCTCGAAGAACGCCGCCCACGACCACGTCGTGTTTCACATGTCGTCGGGCGCGCGCATCGCTTTCAACGACCCGCGCCGCTTCGGCATGATGAAGCTCGTGCCCCGCGCCGAGCTCGAGCGCGAGCCGCTGCTGCGCGCGCTCGGCCCCGAGCCGCTCGGCAACGAATTCGACGCCGCGATGCTCGCGCGCGCGTGCAAGGGCAAGAAGACCTCGCTCAAGGCCGCGCTGTCGGACCAGAAGGTCGTGGCCGGGCTCGGCAACATCTACGTTTGCGAGGCGCTCCACCGCGCGCGGCTCTCGCCCAAGCGGCGCGCGTCCACGATCGCGACCAAAGCCGGGGCGCCGCACGAGCGCGCGCAGCGGCTGGTCGATGCCATCAAGGCTGTGCTCGCGGACGCGATAGCAGCCGGCGGCTCCTCGCTGCGCGATCACCGCCGCACCGACGGCGAGCTCGGCGATTTCCAGCACGATTTTCGCGTCTACGACCGCGAGGGCAAACGTTGCTCGACGCCGGGTTGCAAAGGCACCATCCGCCGCATGGTCCAGACCGGCCGATCGACGTTTTTCTGCCCGGTGTGCCAGCGCTAACGCTCATCGTCGCGGCTCGTCAGAGGCCCACACGGACACCCTGTCACCCCTCCCGATCCCCCATTGGCCGCCGAAGGAACGACGGCCAGTTCGTATCGATGCCCCACCGAAGTAGCAGCCGGTCCACGGAGAGGGGGCCAGGCCTGCCGAGGACCAGCGCCATCAAGGCAGCAAGATAGAGAAGGTCGGTCTCGTATCCTGGCTGCCCGAAGTGAGCGCCGGCTCCATCGACCGATAATAGTTTGATCGAACTGAATCCGTTCGGGAGATGAACGGTGAAGATGGCAACCAAGAGCACGATGGCCATCGGAATGCTCGCGAGCGTCACGAATGCACCCAGCAAGATTAACAAGCCGCCCAAAAGCTCAACCGCGATCGTCGCCCATGCCGTAAAGGAGGGGAACGGCACTCCAAGGGCGTGGAGAATATTCGCGAAAGATTCAGGCCCACGGGCGAGCTTGGCGTAGCCGTGCTCCATGAAACCGTAACCCACGATCAGGCGCAGCGGGATTGGCCACCATTGCGCCCAACGATTGGGGGTCAGGTATTCGCGGTGACGACTTGGTGTTTTCAATGGGCTGGTTCCCTCTTAGAGGAGAGCCCCGCTCAGTGACTGCCTCGGCGAGCTATGGTTTGGTGTCCCTCGACGTAGACCCCGCGGGAGCAGCCGATCGCATATTTCCGTATCCCGGCCGAGCACCTTAGCGGCGGCGATGTTGATGACTAGGTCTGCACCGTCAATGTGCTGGCGTAAACAAAGAACTGAGGACCCTGCATGCCCATGCCCCTCATTCCCAACATCGCGCTATTCCAGAGGAAGCTTGCCGGATTTCCGATTGCAACCTACCAGGCCGGCGAGACGGTGCTGCGTGCCGCCTCGACGACCGGCCGGCTGCTGATTCTGAAGAAGGGCGTGGTCACAGTCCTCAAGGAAGGCGTCGAGATCGGCACAGTGAGGGAGCCCGGCGCCGTATTCGGCGAAATCTCCGCGCTTCTCGATCAGCCTCACACGGCAGACGTACGTGCGCTCGAGGCGTCGCAATTTTACGTCGCTGATGCCGCCACCCTCCTCAGGGTAGACCCGATCGCGCTCTTGTACGTTGCAACGGTGCTGGCGAGGCGTCTAGACGATGCCAACCAGGCGCTCATCGAGCTGAGGCGCCAAGTTCAGGCCGGCCGTCCGCCTGGTGTGATCGAGAAAACGGCCGACGAAATCGAAGAACTGCTGGGCGCCAGCAGCGCCCATCTTGGGTATGCCCGCTATCCCTACGACCTGTTCGCCTCCGACAGATCAAGGAGCTGAGGCACCGGATCGCGCGTGGCTCGCACCGATATGCGATGTGCATCCCTCCGGTGAATCCCTGCGTGTCAGCTAGGATCTAATACCGCCCCCTGGCTATCCGCTCCGGCGGCTACGAATTGACTGCGGGTATTGACTACGGATCGCATCCATGCTAGAACATTCGCATCCTCGCTCATCGAGGGGCGTCTCCGGAGACGATCCTGAAGGCGGAGCGGGGAGTGGCGTCCTGCGGCGGGCGGCTCGTAACCGCTCGCCTCGGGAGGCCCGGGAAGTCGCCCGCCAGGCACTACGACCTGGCTGCGAGGAGCTCGCTGCACGGATCCGGGTCATGCCGGAGACGGAAGCGCGGCCCCGAGGCCCAAAACCGCCACGGTGGAGCGCCGAGAGGCGAGCGTCCCGCGTTATGGGACGCAAGGCGCCTCGCTGGGCGCCTGGCCTGCCGCGTCATGTGCAGGCCTAACGGGTGTTCCGCCGAGCACCCGAACGTTTCTCGGCGCTCCGCCCACCCCTCGATTCGGGGTGAGTGAAGCAAAGGTGCAAAACCCCGGACGCGGAAAACGCGCCGCGGGAACGAGATGGGCTGTTTGAAAAGTGAATAAGGCTACGAATGCGGTCGGCATTACTGCGACTACTCGGACCCATGGTCACCGCCAGTGGTTATGGGTCCCGGCTCTCGCTGCGCTCGGCCGGGACGACGATCGCTTGGTCAGGGCGAAGCACCAACCTGCGGCTGTGGGAAACGAACGCCGGCTGCGCTCCATTGTTTCCGGGTGGTTATTTACAATGAATGGCGCAACTCCAACGTGTCGGGCCGTCGGCGCGCGGCAGCGGCACCCGTGGCAGGACGCGCTTTGCGCGTGCGACGCGCCGTGACAGCATGCCGGCTGAACCGAAGCCGAGGACGGCCATGACCACCGAAACCATCATCGTCGAACGGCACGGGCGCGTCGGCATCGTGCGCCTCAACCGGCCGCAGGCGCTCAATGCGCTCAACGCTACGCTCAGGAACGAACTCCTCGGCGCGCTCGAGGCTTTCGACGGCGACGCCGAGGTCGGCTGCATCCTCATCACCGGTTCGGACAAGGCATTTGCCGCCGGCGCCGACATCAAGGAGATGGCGGACAAGTCGTATATCGATATTTTCCGCGCCGACTACGCCGCCGACTACGAGCGGCTCACGCGCGTGCGCAAGCCGGTCATCGCGGCGGTTGCGGGGTTTGCGCTCGGCGGCGGCTGCGAGCTCGCCATGATGTGCGACTTCATCATCGCTGCCGACAACGCCAAGTTCGGCCAGCCCGAGATCAAGCTCGGCATCATCCCGGGCATCGGCGGGACGCAGCGTCTCGCCCGCGCGGTCGGCAAGGCCAAAGCCATGGACCTGATCTTGACCGGGCGCATGATGGATGCCGCCGAGGCCGAGCGCTCCGGTCTCGTCGCGCGCGTGGTGCCGGCGGCGCGCCTGATGGAGGAAGCGCTCAAGGTCGCCGAAACCATCGCCGCGATGTCGCAGCCCTCGCTGCTGGCGGCGAAGGAGGCGGTCAACCGCAGCTTCGAGACATCGTTGGCCGAGGGCGTGCGCTTCGAGCGCCGCGTCTTTCATGCCTTGTTCGCGACCAAAGACCGCAAGGAAGGCATGGCCGCCTTCATCGAGAAGCGCCCGCCGCGGTTCACGAATGAATGACGCGGCGCGGTTGCGATCATATGTAGTGGCGTGGTGCCGTAGCCCGGATTGAGCGCAGCGAAATCCGGGACTCTCCCGGATGTCGCCATAGCGCGTCGTTAAGGGCGTTCACGCCCGTCCATAGCCCGCGAAGACGGGCGTAAACACCCTTCAGGACGGGCTATGGACGCGCGTAAACGCGCTTATGGCTCCATCCGGGCTACGAATGCGAGGAGTCTCGATGCTCAGTCCGCAGGAGCTCGAACGCTATGCCCGCCATATCGTCCTGCACGAGATCGGCGGGCCGGGGCAGCAAGCGCTCAAGCGCGCGCGTGTGCTGATCGTCGGCGCCGGCGGGTTGGGGGCGCCGGCGCTGCTCTACCTGGCGGCGGCCGGGGTCGGAACGCTCGGCGTCATCGACGACGACGCGGTCGCGCTGTCGAACCTGCAGCGCCAGGTGATCCACGGCACGCCCGAGATCGGCGAGCCCAAAGTGGAGAGCGCGGCGGCCGCGATCCGCCGCCTCAACCCGCACGTGACGGTGCACACCCACGCGGCGCGCCTTGCCGCGGCAAACGCGCTCGCGCTCATCGGGCGCTACGACGTCGTTACCGACGGCTCCGATAATTTCGCCACGCGCTATCTCGTCTCGGATGCCTGCTTCTTCGCCAAGAAGCCGCTCGTCACCGCCGCCGTCGGCATTTTCGACGGCACGCTCACCACGCTGCGCGCGCACGGGCGCAAAGCCGACGGAACGCCCAACCCGACCTACCGCTGCCTGTTCCCCGAGCCGCCGCCGCCCGGCACGGTTCCGGCCTGCGCGGAGGCCGGCATCCTCGGCGCGCTCACCGGCGTGCTCGGCTCGCTGATGGCGCTCGAAGTGATCCGGGAAATCGTCGGTTTCGGCGAGGGACTCGTGGGGCGGCTCCTCATGTTCGACGCCCGCGCCATGCGCTTCGAGACGCTGCAGTACGCTTGGGACCCGTCCAACCCGCTCTCGGGCGAGCATCCCACGATCGAGGATTTATCGCTGCACGCCTGATTGTTCTGGAAACGCGAATCAGGTGACAGGTCTGGGGAAGAACAGCCGGCGCTCTCGTCCGCGCCGCGGCGCCGGTCTCACTTCGTCCAGGTCTTACTTCGTCCAAGTCGCGACCGCGGTGGTTCCCTTCATCACCGACCACTTGTTGTCGCCGGCGGTGAGGATCTTGAAGCAGTTGGCCTTGGAGCCTTGCCAGGTGGTGCAGAAGCCGTCCTTGGTGAGCTTCCACGTGCCGTCAGCCTTGGAGCCGCCCGCGCCGATCGGCTCGCGCGTCATCTTGCCGTCGGGGCTGAATATCATCTTGTACTTGATATTCGTCGCCGCGGCGGTGAAGGGCTGACCGGTGAAGAAGGTCGCTTGGATTTCGTTCGGTGCAAGCGCTGCGGCAAAGGCGGGCGCGGTCACCGCGACGACAGCCACGCCGGCTATGAGCAAAGCGCGCATGGCGGCTCTCCCTGGAATTGCGTCGACTTCACGATACAGCAAATCGCGGCGAACCGCAGCAATCGGTTACAGCATCGACGGCAGCACGCGGTCGGGAGGCCGGTGCCCGTCCAGGAACGTCTTGATGTTGACGATCACCTTCTCGCCCATGTCGATGCGGCCTTCGAGCGTGGCCGAGCCCATGTGCGGCAGCAGCACCACCTTGCCCAAGCGGGCGAGCTTGACGAGCTTGGGGTTGACCGCGGGCTCGTGCTCGAACACGTCGAGCCCCGCGCCGGCGATGTCGCCCGAGGAGATCAGCCGCACCAGCGCGTTCTCGTCGATCACCTCGCCGCGCGCGGTGTTGACGATGTAGACCTCCGGGCGAATGAGCTTGAGCCGGCGCGCGGAGAGCAGATGAAAGGTCGCCGGCGTGTGCGGGCAGTTGACCGAGATGATGTCCATGCGGACGAGCATCTGATCGAGGCTCTCCCAATAGGTGGCGGTCAGCTCCTCCTCGATCTTCGGCGGCACGCGGCGGCGGTTGTGGTAGTGGATCTGCAGCCCGAAGGCGCGGGCGCGGCGCGCCACCGCCTGGCCGATCCGTCCCATGCCGATGATGCCGAGGCGCTTGCCCCAGATGCGGTGGCCGAGCATCCAGGTCGGCGACCAGCCGTGCCACGGCTTGTCTTCGCTCAGCACCGCGGCACCCTCGGCCAAACGGCGCGGCACGGCGAGGATGAGCGCCATCGTCATGTCCGCGGTATCTTCGGTGAGAACGCCCGGCGTATTGGTCACCGTGATACCGCGGCTCAGCGCGGTCGCGACGTCGATGTGGTCGACGCCGTTGCCGTAGTTGGCGATCAGCTTGAGTTTGTCGCCGGCCCGGCTCAGCACCGAGGAATCGATGCGGTCGGTGACGGTGGGCACCAGCACGTCGGCGCTCTTCACCGTTTCCGCGAGCTCGGCCGCCGTCAAGGGCTTGTCATCGAGGTTGAGGCGCGCGTCGAAGAGTTCGCGCATGCGCGTCTCGATGCTGTCCGGAAGCTTGCGCGTGACGACGACCAGGGGTTTCTTGCGGCTCGCCATGGTTCGCCCTTCGCCACCTCGCCAGCCCGCGAACGGGTTCCTCCGTTCAGGTCTCTTTAACCCCCATGCCGGACACTGGCGTTCCTTACGCGGGTTGGGGTCCCTCTGTAACAGATGGACGTGTGAAGACAAAGGCCCGCATCGCGGCCGTCGCGGACCGCGCGTGAGCCAATCGGCAGCATGATTTTTCCGGCGCCCTGAACCGATGAATTCAAAGCGCAGTTGGCGGATCGTGCGGCGCGCGCCGGTGACGGCTCTCGCCTTGATCGCGGCGCTGACCTGCGCCGCGACCGCGCGTGCCGCGGGCGAGTTCGGCACCGGCCCCAAGAGCGGCCTGCCGATGCCGCGCTTCGTCAGCCTCAAGCCTGATCGCGTCAATGTGCGCGGCGGCCCGACGCGCGACCACGACGTGACCTTCGTCTATACCCGCGCCGGCTTGCCGGTGGAGATTACCGCCGAGTCGGACAATTGGCGGCGCATCCGCGATTGGGAAGGATCGGAGGGCTGGGTTTACCACTCACTGCTCTCCGGCCGGCGCACGGCGGTGGTCACGCCCAAGGACAAGAAAGAGCTGGTGCCGCTCTATGACCAGGGTGACAGCAGCGCCACGGTGATCGCGCGGCTGCAGGCGGGCGTGCTCGCCGCGGTCAAACGCTGCACCGGAAGCTGGTGCCGCATCGCCGGAGCGGGCTTCGACGGTTGGGTCGTGCAGGAGCAGCTCTGGGGCGTTTATCCGAACGAGAAGGTCGAGTAATTCGAAAACGTCAACGGCCGGCAATGCCGGCCGACACGAGCGCGCAATGATGGAAGAAAGAAAGTCGCTCAGCGCGCCTTGCGGCGCAGCCGCACCACCACATCGATGCGCGCGACCTCGTAGCCTTCCGGTGGGATCGGCGTCCTGCCCACGACTACGTCCTTGTCGGGAATGTCGAGCAGATCGTTCTCCCCCTCGATGAAGAAATGGTGGTGCTGGGACACGTTGGTGTCGAAATAGGTCTTCGAGCCGTCGACCGCGACCTGGCGCAACAGCCCGACATCGGTGAACTGGTGCAGCGTGTTGTAGACAGTGGCAAGCGATACCGGCACCTTGGCCTTGGTCGCCTCCTCGTAGAGCATTTCGGCGGTGATGTGGCGGTCGCCTTTGCCGAACAGGATCCAGCCGAGCGCCATGCGTTGGCGCGTCGGACGAAGGCCCACGTCGCGCAGCATGGACTTCACGTCGTGCCAGGGACAGCCGGTGAGCGCGGAGCGCGCTGACGTACTCGGCAACCGCTCGGCGTCCTCGGCGGCCTTGGTGAAAACGATGGTACGCGACGGCGTCATGGGCACAACTGAACCTTTAGACACTGATCCGGCAATGATTGTTGCATTTGTAACATATGGCGCCGAACATGCAACTCCCTCGCAACAACACTCGGACTATTCTAATCTGGGCGATATTCGGCAGGGGGTAGCAGGCTTTGCCCCCCGAGCCGCCTATGTTAGGAGTTCCTCGCTTTGGGCATTCACCAGGCGGCCACAGACAGGACGCGGATGGAGAACCGGCGCACCAGCTTCGGCTACGATGACCTATTGGCCTGCGCGCGGGGCGAATTGTTCGGCGCGGGCAACGCCCAGCTGCCGCTGCCTCCCATGCTCATGTTCGACCGCATCTCCGAGATCGCGGAAGCCGGCGGCGAATACGGCAAGGGCCTGGTCCGCGCCGTGCTCGAGCTCAAGCCGGACCTGTGGTTCTTCCCCTGCCATTTCAAGGGCGATCCGGTCATGCCCGGCTGCCTGGGCCTCGATGCGCTCTGGCAGCTGCTGGGCTTCTTCCTGGGCTGGCTGGGCGCTCCCGGCAAGGGACGCGCGCTCGGGCTGGGCGAATTGAAATTCTCCGGCCAGGTTCTCCCCACCGTCAAGAACGTGGTCTATGGCATCGACATCAAGCGGGTCATGCGCAGCAAGCTCGTGCTCGGCATCGCCGACGGTTGGCTGTCGGCGGACGGTTCGATCATCTATCGGGCGATGGACCTCAAGGTCGGTCTGTTCCGCGACGAAGTGATGCAGCCGAGCGGAGGTTGACGGCGGCAGGAGCGCTCGCTCTACGCATCGAGATGCGGACGAGGCATGCATGAGACGGGTCGTCGTCACCGGGATGGGCATCGTCTCATCGATCGGCAACAACACCCAGGAAGTTCTGGCGAGCCTGCGCGAGGCCAAGTCGGGCATTTCGCGCGCCGAAAAATATGCCGAGCTCGGTTTTCGCTGTCAGGTGCACGGAGCGCCTACCCTCAACGCGGAAGACGCGATCGACCGTCGCGCTATGCGCTTTCTCGGCGGCGGCGCGGCCTGGAACCACGTTGCCATGGAGCAGGCGATCCGCGACGCCGGGCTCGAGGAGCGCGAAATTTCCCACGAGATGACCGGCATCATCATGGGCTCGGGCGGGCCGTCGACGCGCGCCATCGTCGAGGCGGCCGACACCGCCCGCAACAAGAGCCCCAAGCGTGTGGGACCCTTCGCCGTGCCCAAAGCGATGTCGTCCACCGCCTCGGCGACGCTCGCCACCTGGTTCAAGATCAAAGGCGTCAACTATTCGATCTCGTCGGCCTGTGCGACCTCGAACCACTGCATCGGCAACGCCGCCGAAGTGATCCAGATGGGCAAGCAGGACGTGATGTTTGCCGGCGGCTGCGAGGAGCTCGATTGGACGCTCTCGGTGCTGTTCGACGCCATGGGCGCGATGTCGTCGAGCTTCAACCAGACGCCGGAGAAGGCGTCGCGCGCCTACGACGTCGACCGTGACGGCTTCGTCATCGCCGGCGGCGCCGGCGTGCTGGTGCTGGAGGAGCTCGAACACGCCAAGGCTCGCGGCGGGCGCATCTACGGCGAGGTCGCCGGCTATGGCGCCACCTCCGACGGCTTCGACATGGTGGCGCCCTCGGGCGAAGGGGCGGTGCGGTGCATGAAAATGGCGCTCAAGAACCTCAAGGCGTCGGTCGATTACATCAACCCGCATGCGACCTCGACCCCGATCGGCGACGTCAAGGAGATCGAGGCGATCCGCGAAGTCTTCGGCGAACAATGTCCGCCGATCGCGGCGACGAAATCACTTACCGGCCATTCGCTCGGCGCGGCCGGCGCGCAGGAAGCGATCTATTCGCTGCTGATGATGAACAACGGCTTCATCTGCGAAAGCGCCAACGTCGAGACTCTCGATCCGGCTTTCACCGACGTGCCGATCATGCGCGAACGCCGCGACAACGTGAAGCTCGGCTGCGTGCTGTCGAACTCGTTCGGCTTCGGCGGCACCAACGCCTCGGTGGTGCTCAAGCGCCTCGATGTTTGAGGGACGCATGACGGTCAATTCGGCCCGCGCGAGGGACGGGCGGCAAAGCGGTAAAGTTTGGGCACCATGACGCAATTGATGCAGGGCAAGCGCGGGCTGATCATGGGGGTCGCCAACGACCACTCGATCGCGTGG
>WNFA01007984.1_pt1 | contig 13624 bp, 10 predicted proteins | sample 5400481 | NCBI WGS metagenome assembly WNFA01 (sample SAMN13153340, study PRJNA577476) | soil metagenome | isolation source: 120 cm saprolite under Douglas fir tree site 2 hole 1 replicate 2 | place: USA:California | collected 2015-04-18 | reverse complement strand
GTGCCGCTTGGCTACCGCGCGCCCGACAACTCAAGCCGCAGCGCAAGACTTCTGTTTTCGCTGTCGAACTCCTTCAAGCTCTGTCCAGAAAGAGCGCAGGCGCGCTGCCTTTAGGCCGGTCGGAGTTTGGCGACCAACGGTCCATTTCCGGTTGGGTGGAACTCCCGGGGGGGGCAGCGACATTGCCCTTCGCCGCGAAACCGTGGCGGCAAGGGAGAAATGCCAAATGAAATGAATCGTCGTCTGCTGATCGCTGCCGCTGCGCGCTGCGTACAGGCGATAATGGAAAAACTCTGAAGGCCGGAAACCCCGGTTCCCCAGGCGCGTTATCGCTGGGGGGTAAAAGGAGGAAATCCCGATGATCAGATATCTGGCAATTATCGGCACTCTGGCAGTATTCGCAGGCGCGCCGGCTGTGGCGCAACAATCCACCGCTCCGGGACAGACGACGCAGGACAAGGACAGCGCAAAGGGAGCAAAGGGCGCCGCCGAAAATGCGCGGGGTGAGCGGGGTGAAATGCAGGACAAGGGTACTGCCAAAGGTACCAAGCCGGGCCTTGGTGTGACTACCGGATCGGGATCCGGCGCTGGATCGCGCCACACCGGCAACGATTCCCCGCGTTAGCTCGTCTCAAACCGAGGCATAGCGAGAGCCGCCGAACTTGTGTCGGCGGGTTGCCGCGGTGTTGTTGCCTCTCGCGGGGGCGGCGGGGACCACGCTCAGCCAAAAGTCGAGTTGCAAGGACCGCCCGCGCTACCAGTTCGGCGTCGATCCCTCACCACGCTTGCTACGGCACGCGCTTTAGGGCTGCCACTCGACGCACCCGTAGACGATGCCGAGCAGGATGCCAAACCCCATTTCAAATCCCGGGCAGGCGTGGGTCGGATGCGGCGTCAGGCTGCGATTGCCGCCGAACAGCGGACGGACATCGGTGATGCCGTTACGGAGATCTTCCTGGGTCGCCCTTACGACGCTGAGATAGATCTTGTCGCCGGCACGGACCTGCACCGGATGCGTGGTTCCGAGCGTGTGGTCTTTGACCGCCATGCGCCACAGCGCATCAGGCGTCGGCGTCATCTGCATCGTCTCCTGCATCGGCTGTTCGATCACCTCATGGGCCTTGGCAAATTCGTCCGGCTGCGAACTTTTTTTCAATTTTGCTTGCAGGGAAAAGAGTGTCGCGGTTTTCTGCCAGGTCTTCACGATGGTGATGAGGTTGCCGTTGATCGTCGGCAGCGCGCCCATCATCACCCCGACAATGGTTCGCGCCAAGAGATCGTTATCCTCGGGGTTCGGAAATTCCTCGAACAGCGCCTTGGTGATGGCGCCGACCGGAGGGTTTTTCGGATCGCGCCGTGAAGCCACGAACTTGCCGACCGCTTCTCGGAGGATCTGGCCGGTTCGCTGCCCGATATGGGCCAGCAGCAAATCCGGGTCTGGATGGACGATGTAGCCGGAAGGCGGGGTGTAATCGCCCGGGCAGCGCGCCGGTCCGGCAAGGTTCGACAACCGAAAGCCGCCCGCCTGGACAAATTCGCCATCGGGGATATCCCACCAGTGATTGCAGATGCCCGCAAAGACGGTGTCGGAAACCTTCACAATGTCGAAGTCGGCGGGATCGGCCAGGGCAGCCAGCGCGGCGCGCGTCTCCTTCAGGGCAAAATCAAATGCCTCTTTCCTGGTGACGCGTCCGATCGCTTCGTTCGACTTGGTCGATTGCTTGACGTATTCCGGCCCCCAATCCATGCCGAGATAGATCAAGCCGATGCTTTGGTTCATGCGCGCCTGATAGCCCTCGATGGTGTAATTGCCGTCGGCGTTGAGAAGAACCTGCATCACCAGTTCCTTGCTGGTCACCAGAATGCCGTCGGGGGTTCGCCCGACGCCGCCTTCCTGGTTTTCCGACCAGGCCGCTGCGGCCTTGGCATGTTTCTCCGAAAGATGTTCGAGCATCATGCCCCACAAGCTGCCGAGGCCCTGAGCGGTAGTCCTTGCAAAGCTGCCCACGGGGTCACTCGGATTGTTTCCATCAGCATTTGGCGACATTGGTTTCTCCTGTAAAATTATCGCGCGGTGTAGCCCGCGCCGTGATGCACGCGATTGATTAAAATTTCCGTCCGATAGGCGATGAACGCTTTGCTTCGTCTTCATGAAGCTGGCGCATTGCCGAGGTGATGGTCCGCAAAGTCATAGTCCGCACTGAATTCGTTCCCCGACGGCGCGGCCGCCGTCATCGAAGGTCTAAAACAGCAAGGAATTTTTCCGGAAAATGATCGAAATTCGTGACGGAGAGAAGAAATAAAAGCAGTCGTTTGGTATTATTGACCCCCTGTTATCTGGCGTGATGCGTCGATCCAGCCATCAATGGGCTTTTCGCATTTTGCAAACTGAGGTTGCTTTTTGCAATGTAAATCGCGGCCGGTCGATAAATCTTTCGTTGATCCGGCAGAGGACATCTTGTCATCGGCGTGATCGAGATCATTCCCCACCTAAACCAGCCCGGCCAGCGCGGCGCGAGCGTTGCGAACGTCGCGCGTCGTCTCGCCACCCTCGATCGCGGCCAGGATCGGCTCCAGCATCGCGCGGGCATCGCCGTCCGACCCGGTGTCGCGCCACAACTGCGCGAGGTCGACAGCCGCGCGCAATTCGAGCAGACGCGCTTCCTGGGAGCGGGCGACCTCAATGGCTTTTTTGAAACAGGCTTCCGCGCGCAGCCGATCCGGCTCCGGCCGTTTGAGCGCAACGTGCCCGCAAAGCCGATGCAAACCGGCGAGCCAGTATTGCTCCCCGGATTGCTCGACGAAGGCGAAACCCTCCTCCAGAACGGCCTCGGCTCCGGCCAGATCTCCCGCGGTCAGCAGCGCCTCGGCGAGATTGCATTTGATAATCGAGTTTCCGGCATTTCCACCCGATCTGCGCAACGCGTCGAGCGCGGCACGAAGGACCGCGATGTTTCTCTCGACAGGGTCACGCATGGCGCAGGCGTAGGCGTAGTGGTAGCTGGCGAGCAGACGAATTTGCTCAACCCTTTTTTCGGCGCAGTAGGCCGCGAGTTCGGCGCTCTCGCGCTCCAGGGCCTCAAGATCACCCAACACGAGCTTGGGCCAAGTCTGGGAGGCAAATGTCGCAGACGCAACGGTGGCGGCGTGCCCGTGACTTAGCAGTTCAATCCGCACCCGTTCGCTGAGTTGCGCGGCGCTGTCGAGCAGGCCGAGCGACAGCCGCACCAATACCTCGAAGGAAAGCAGAGCGACGCCTTGATCCCAATTGAACCGATAGCCAAGCGCCCGCTGCCGGCGTGGGTCGCAGTATTGGTGACCCTTTTGCAGGCTCTGTAACGCTTCACGGTTCTTTCCGGCATAAAACTGAAGCGTCCCGAGCTGACGATATCCGACGACCCGGTAGGTCGGATCATCCTGGCGCTCGGCGACTTCGATGATTTGATGGGCAAAATCGAGCGCCTGCTTCAATCGCGCCGTCAGGGTGGAGGCGGAGCAAAGCCCGTACAGAATGGACACGCGCTGCAAATCCGTGCCGACGCCCCGGTCCAGCAGCTGTTTCGCATCCGCCAGGGCGGCGAATGTTTCCGGCGCAGAAATGCTTTTCAGAGGTATCATCGCGTTGGCGCGGGCGACCAGAAGTCCCAATTCGAGCGCGTCGCGTTCCGGCCCCTCGGTCACGCGCGGGATCAACGCCAGGCCGGCGCTGGCGTGATGCTCCGCCTCCACCGGGGCCGACTGCGAGAGCGCCAGTTCGGCAGCCGCAAGCCAGTACGGCGCCGCCTGCTCGGCGAGCCCCGCTTCGGTGAAATGATGCGCGATGATGGCGGGCGGGCATTCCTCTCCGGCGGACCGCTCCTTCAGCACCAGGGCGATATCGGCATGAATGCGCTGACGCCGGCCGCGCAACAGCGACACGTAGGCGGTATCCTGCACCAGCGCATGCTTGAAAATGTAGCTGGCCTTGGGCGGCGTACCGCGACCGTAGATCAGTTCGGTTTCCATGAGCTGCTGCAGCGCGTTGTGCAGTGCCTGCCCTCTGACCGGCGATACCGCTTCCAGGAGATCGTAGGAGAACTCGCGCCCGATCGTCGCCCCGATCTGCGCGATCTCCTTGATCGGCGACAGGCGATCCAGCCGCGCCGTCAGCGAATCGTGTAAGGTCGAGGGGATGGCCAGCGGCGTCAACGCGGCGGCGAGAACATAGGCGCCGTTCTCCTCGCGCAACAGGCCGGATTCCAGCACGCTCTTGGCCAGCTCCTCCACGAACAGCGGCACGCCGTCGGTCTTTGCAATGATCTGATCGAGCACCTCGGTAGGCAGCGCCCTGCTTGACATGATGCGATCGATCATCGTGACGACCTGGCTTCGTTCGAAACGGTTGAGCGCGAGTGCGGTGAAATTCGGACGACCGATCCAGGGCGCCTCGAACTCCGGCCGAGCCGTCAGCACAATCAACACGGCAAGATTTTGCACTCTCTCGACGAGCTGGCCGGTCAGATCGAGCGATGTGGGATCGATCCAATGCGCATCTTCGAGCAGCATCACGACCGGCACCGATTTGGCAATTCCGACCACCATCGCGATCAGCGCGGCAATGGTCCGCTCCTTGACCTCACTCGGGGACATTTCGAGCGCCGGATATCGCCCCTCGGTCGGGATCGCCAGCAGCGACGCGAGATAAGGCACGATCTCGCCGATGTCCAACCCTGCGCGCAAGATCATCATCTCCAATTTGTCGAGCCGCGCGGCGGCCGGCTCGCCGCTGACAAGACCCGCGCTACGCCAGATTTGGCCGATGACAGGATAGAACGCGTCGTTGCCGTGATGCGGCGAGCATTGATAGCGGAAGGCAAGGTGCCGCTCATCGCCGATGCGTTCGCGCAGCACCGCCAGAATGCGCGATTTGCCGATGCCGGCCTCTCCCGACAACAGCGCGACCTGACCCTCGCCCTTGGTAGCGCGGCGCCATCGGTTGATGAGCAGCGCGATCTCCTGCTCGCGGCCGACGAACGGTGTCATGGCCTCCGAGCGCGACGCCTCGAACCGGTTGACGTTCTCGCTCACGCGCAGGACCGACCAGGCCGGAACCGGGGACTTGAAACCCTTTAATTCCTGCGGCCCAAGCGGCTGCAATTCGAAGTTCCTGCCAAGCAACCTTCGCGTCGATTCGGAGACCACGACAGTGTCGGGCTCGGCCAGGGCTTGCAGCCGCGAGGCGAGATTGGGGGTGTCTCCGACGACCCCGCGTTCGCGCGCCTCGCCTTCGCCGATCAGCTCGCCGACGACGACCAGGCCGGTTGAAATACCGATCCGCACCTCGAGTGCGATGCCGCGCTCGCGCCGCAGTTTCCCCACCGCGTCCACCAGCGCGATGCTGGCGCGCGTGGCACGTTCGGCGTCATCCTCATGGGCGCGGGGATAGCCGAAATAGACGCTGGCGCCGTCCCCGGTCCACTTGGCGACGTGACCGTCGAAGCGCGTTACCGCCGCCGCGACCGCGCGCTGAAACGCGCGGAGCAGGTCGCCCATGTCCTCCGGATCGAGTCGCGCCGTCAATGCGGTCGAATCGACGAGATCGCAGAACATCACGGTCAATTGACGTCGATCGGCGGCGTCTTGCGGCTTCGCCGCCGACGCCTTGACCGGTGCGTCACCGGCAAGCTCACGGATCGCGCGCAGCATCCTCAACCTGTGCCCGAGTGCAACACCGAGGTCCTTGAGGTGCTGGTCGGTCAGTTCGGTCAGGACGTCGACGTCGATCTCGCTTTCACGAAAGACGGCTTCGTATTGACTGAGGCCCAGACCGCTTAGCCAGGTTCCGACATCCATTTAAAGCCGACCCCTCATTGGCGCGGGGCGCCGGGCCAGACGAAACCCGGGATCCAGAATTGCCCTCAACTGTGACCTTCCTCGCATTTCGTCGATTTTTGGCCTGGGCGCAATTCTCAGGATTCCGTGGAATCGCGGTCGGCCGGTCAAACCCGCACCCATTTTTATGCCAGAAGTTAGCCTTCGCTGAATTACACGCGGGGAGGCGTTATGGAAGGTCTGTCTGATCTCGCGGCGGCCGGCGCGCTCGTTTGTGGTGTTGGGGGCCTCGCGGGCTCTGGCGTGGGCTGGCGGACATAAAGTGAAAGCAGCCGGAAGTGAAAGCAGCCGGACCGCTGTCGCGGCGTATTTTGACGATCAGATCGGCTGGTAGGTCTCGGATACGCAGTTATCGTCGGTCTCGGCGCGCCGCCGGTCGACGATAGTGCCGCCACTGATCGTGACGCGATAGGTCTCGGTGCCCAGCGGTTTGCCCATGACGGACGTAAGTTCGGCCCTGACGCAGGCGCTCCAGCCGGAGCCGTACGGCTCGCGGTGCGGCGGCGAGACCCGCACCTGGCGCGGGTATGACGCGGCAGTGAATACCGAATCCAGTTGTTCGTGGATCAGCCGGCCGACATCGGGCGGCGGTTCGGGCGGCGGCGGCTCGCTGACCCCGGCGCGCATGAACTCCGGCACCGGCGAGCGGCTGTCGGCGATACCGCAGCCTGCCAGCGCGATCACCGCGCCCACCATCAACGCCGAATGAACAATTTGCCGCAGCATCCGCCGATATTATCCCGCCGTGGGCCTGCATTGGGTGCGGTCGCGGTCAATTCGCGTCCCCTTGGCGATCAAAAATTGCTGAAGCGTGAGAAGAACAAGTTAATGTACGCCGTCACGACGATTCCTTGTTTGTCGTGATGTGGTTGCGTAGGTTTGGCAGCAGAATGCCAGGGAGAGCGGCGATGAAGACCCTCACGGTTGCCGCGGTGACGCTGGCATTGATTGCGATACCGGCGCACGCTCAGATGCAGGGCAAGCGCCATAACAACGATGAAAAGAAACCCGACCAGAAGGAAAACAGGGTCGACGAGAAGGCTTACAAGGCGGCGCTCGAAAGAATCCCGGATTCCAAGGAAAAATATGATCCGTGGGGCATCGCGCGGCCCGCGGATACCGCCAAGAAACCGAAATAGCTGGGTCTGTCGGATCGAGGTTTGAACCTCCGCAGGATAACAACTGACTTACTTGTTATCCTGGAGGTAAGCCCATGTTTCGTCCTGTCCTTCGCCATGCACTTCTGGCCGCCGGTATTTTACTGGGTTCGCACGCGGCGTTTGCCGAGAATCGCGTTGCGCTCGTGATCGGCCAGTCAAACTACCATTCCGTGGTCGCGCTTCCCAATCCGGCCAACGACGCCAGGGCCATGTCCCGGTTGCTTGGCGATGCCGGATTCGACGTGACGAGCGCTGCCGATCTCTCGCAGAACGAGATGCGTGAAAAGGTCAGCGATTTCGCGGTAAAAGTGGCGGCGAAGGGCCCTGATACCGTTGCGCTCGTGTTCTATGCGGGCCATGGCCTGCAGATCGACGGCGAGAATTTCCTCGTACCTGTCGACGTCGACCCGAAGCGGGAAGCCGACATTCCGCTGCAGGCGATACGCCTCAACGATGTTTTGAACACGCTGACATCGGTGCCGAGCAAGACCCGCATCTTGCTGCTCGATGCGTGCCGCAACAACCCGTTCCCTGCGATCAACGGAACCGCCGGGCGCGGGCTGGCCATTGTCGACGCCAAGACCGGCGCTCCCGGCACGTTCATGTCGTTTTCGACGTCGCCGGGTGCCGAAGCCGAGGACGGCAGCGGCGCCGACAGTCCCTACACGACAGCACTGCTTTCGGCCGCCAAGGAGCCGGGGCTTTCGATCGAAGACACCTTCAAGCGCGTGCGGGTTTCCGTCAACAAGGTGACCGAGGGGCGGCAAACCCCCTGGGACAGCTCCTCGCTGACCGACGACTTCAGATTTTTTTCCGGACCAAGCGCGCCGGCACCGAAGCCGGTGGCTGTGCAGCGCACCGTCGATCAATGGCGTCGTGAACTGCAGGGCAAGCCGGTCGAGGCCGCCAATGAACTGATTGTGGCCGACGGCACCGAAGAAGCCTATGAGGCGTTTGTCGAGTTATTCGCGCAAACCCCGTTCGGCCCGCAGGCCCGCGAATGGCTCGATCGTCACCGCCGAATGGTGGCGTGGAACAATGCGGTGATTATCAACACGGCGGCGGCGTATCGCGCCTTCCTTGTGCAATACCCCGATAGCGATCTCACCGTGACCGCGCGCAAGCTCGAGGATCGCCTGCGCTACCGTCCGAATATTGCGGGCAGCCTGGCCTTGGCCGTCGGCGGCGCGCCGAACGGGTCAGGCGCCTCGGCGCCGGCTTCGCCGGGCGGAGCGCCTCTGCCGACCAATGCCTCGCTGGCCGCCCCGACATGCCCCTGCGGTGGCACGCCGGCCCTTCCGCTGAGGAAAGTCGATCTGCCGCCCAAGAAGCACGCCGATCCGGAGCCGCCCAAGCGCGCCAGCGTGCGGCCGCCGCCGCGCGGGCCGCGTGAACCACCACCCGATGACGATGTCGTGGTCTACCGCCGCTCGCCGCCGCCCGATTATTACGAACCGTCGCCGGTACCCTCGATCGGGATCGGAATAGGGATGGGGTTGGGACGGATCGGCGGAGGTGGAGGCGATCGCGGCGGCGGCATGGTGGGCCGACGGGGCGGATACTGATTGCGGCTCACAGCATCGCAAAGGCGCTTGAGACCATCGCCACCGGCTTGTTGTCGGTGGCGCTCGACAGGGTGACGCGGCCAAAGCTCATGGTGCGCCCGAGGCGCACCACCCGCGCATCGGCCAGTACGTCCGAGGACGCGACGGCGCGCATGAAATGCGTGGTCTGATCGACCGTCGTCATCGGCCGGTATGCGCGGTTGGCGGCCAGGATGGCGATCACCATGGCGGTATCGGCCAGCGCCATCAGCGCCTGGCCGCAGACGATGCCGCCATGCGCGCCTGGCTTCCTCGATATCAAAATCCTCGGTTTGTGGTTCATATTGCATGAGACTGCGGTTCCTCGTTCGACGCGGCTGCGGGTATTCTCACGCATTCTAAAGGGCATTCGGCGGAAAGGGACAGGGCTGTTGCGCGGCTTGAAAATGCCTGACTTGAGGCTGCATGATGGGAAAGGGGAGTGGTCGACGAAGTTCAGGCGAGCATTGATTTTCAGCATGGTCGCCATGGGTCCGGTGCTCAATGGCTGCAACAAATGCGGTCCGATCTGGGATGATTGGCTGCAATCGCCAAAATCCTGCAGTCGGACCATTTTTGGGGCACGAAGTGCTGTGCTTGGCGTCGCGGTCGGTGCGGTGGTATGTTGACGGGAAATCCACGGAGCGTTCCATGAAAGTTTTCCGCATAGCGGCGGTGATGGCATTGCTGACAGCGCCGGCTTACGCGCAAACCCCCAACATCAATCTGATCCCGGAGCTGCAATCCAAAAGCCCTGAGGAAAAGGAGCAGGAGGCCGCACAACAAAAGGCCTACAAGGAATCGCTGAAGAAGATACCGGACGCCAAGACCTCTTCCGATCCCTGGGGCAATGTGCGCAGCGTCGACACGCCCAAGGCATCGGCGCCTGCCAAGCCGCGCACCAAGACCGGCAGCACCGCCAACTAAGCCCGAAAGGGACGAGCGGCGGTCGCCGGGCGCGTGACCGACCCCGGTCAAATCCAACGCGGCGGATTGATTGAAACGCGAACCAAGGCCGCGGGAGGCAGGGCCACCCGGTCGCGCGGTACGGCGAAGGTTATGGGAGCGGCGAGGCGACCCTTATTCGGCCCTTGCCGGAACATTGCTCGCAGGGCGCCGGATAAATTTTGCGGCCCGGCTGTGTCGGTTGCTTGATCGGCGGAAATCCGGTGCCGTTACAGGCCGAGCAGATTTTTTCTGTCCAGACTTCTTTTGGTTCAGGCGTTTTCATCGACGATCCCCTTTTCGCTCGAAGCGGCGCGACACGTCTATCTCCCGTCTATTTCTGTTGGCTCTCGAATGGCGTCCGAAAACGAATTCCTGTGGAAACAGGTCGCTCGGGCGGGCGTAAGCATGACAAAGGGCAGACGCCATCCCGTCCTGTGGGTTAGGGGAAACCGCGCGGATCATGATTGCTCTTTTGGCGTGAATGCCGCCAGCTCATAACGACGATTCGGCCCCCGTAGTGTTACGGGGTGACTTTCGCGTGTCCTGTGCGATGATAACCGCGCTGGGGGATTGCGATTTCCAGTTCTAGTGCCTCGCCGCCGAGCATTATTTCAGCTCGGCGGCGTTGCGCCGTTATAGGCACCGCATTCGAGATCTCAATCGAAGGCCGCCGGAAGCCGGCCATTGCGGAAGAAGACGGTGGGCTCGTCGTCATAGTCGCCCATTTCAGGGTCGCCGGTGGATGAAAAGGCGACGACACCGAGTTTGCTCAGGGCCAGCCGTTCCGCGGTGCGCAGCGCGCCATTTGCCGTCTTGCACGCGATCGGCGCATCGGGCTTCAGGTTGCCGCCCTTGCCGGCGTTGAAAGCCTGCACGAAGTAGCTGGTCTCGCGGGTCATGAGGGGCTCCTTTGAGCTGTCAACAAGCGCGGTCGGCGGGTACGGTTTTTGAGCGCGGCGATCAACGCTTCATCGTCTGCAGCAGCGCCGGAATCCGGATGGTCGCGAAATTGGAATAACTGTCCGACACCGCGTAGGGCAAAATGATCTGGTCGTTGTGCCGCATCGCCCCGCAGGTGTAGACGACGTTGGGAACGTAGCCCTCGCGCTCCGACGGTTCGGGCCGCAGCAGTGGCTCGCGCGAACGCGCCAGCACCTTGGAGGGATCGTTCTTGTCTAGCAGCGCCGCGCCGATCGAATACTTGCGGACCGGGCCGACGCCGTGCGTCAGCAGCAGCCAGCCTTCATCGAGTTCGATCGGCGATCCGCAATTGCCGATCTGGACGAACTCCCAGGGAAATTCCGGTTTCAGGATCGCCTGACCGCCGTCCCAGGTGTGGAGGTCGTCAGAATAGATCAGATACAGGTTCTCGTTATCCTGCCGCGCGATCATGGCGTATTTGCCGACGATCTTGCGCGGGAACAGCGCCATGCCCTTGTTCTGCGCCGCAGTGCCCCGCAACGGCGCCAGCCAGAACGACATGAAATCGTGGGTCGCGATCAATTCGGAGCGGATCGCCCGGCCGCTATAGGCGGTGTAGGTCGCGTAATAGGTTTTGCGGCCCTCATCGCTGAACTCGACAAAGCGCGCATCCTCGATGCCGTTCGATTGGGATTCGGTGACCGGAAAGATCACGCGCTCGCTGAGTTCTTCTTCCGGATTGAAGGTCAGCTCAATATGGTCGCCGTCCGGTGCGGATACGCGGCGGCTGATCCGGGGACTCGAGGCGAGGCGAGCGGTCGGGTCAACCGTCAGGCTGCCGTCGGCGGCGATGGTGCCGGCGCGAAACGTCAAGGACGACACATGCCCTTCGCCGACGGCACGCAGACTGAGAATGAAACGCAAGCCGCCTTTCGGCGCGCCGGACTGGTCCGGGTGCCGCACGATCGAGGGGTTGAACAGGGCCGAGGCTTCGAACGAATATTCGTTGAGAAAATAGGCGCCGATCAACTGGCGCTGCACTTTGGAGAAGGTGCCGTGCGCCGCCAGCACCTCTTCCATGACGTCGGCGCGCGCCTCGAACGTCTCCAGCAGGTTGCGATGCCGGCCCTGGAAATTCTCCAGGACATCGGCGAGCTGGTGGGCAACGGCCTCGGAATCGAGCGCGAGCACCCGGTCGACGATATGATTGGCGCGGGTCTTGTCGGTCGGGTTGAGATCGCGCGGCTCCGTCGCCGGCTTGAACGGGCGCACAATGACGCGCGCCGGATCGGGCCGAAGGTAAAGCGCCTGCCTGTTTAGGAATGTGGTTTGCAGCAAGGTGCCCTCGGCGCGTTGGAGGTTGACTGTTCGGACGTTACTCTAGAGAACGATACCAGGATTTCAGGCGCGCAACGCGCGCAGCGGTTGGGGTCGTGTCAGCCCGGCTGTGGAACGCGCAAGCTGACGAATTTCCGCAAGACCGAGCAGATAGGACAAGACCGACTCGCCACCGAGATTTTCATTGGCACGGTCGGGATGCAGGCCGTCGCAGCAACTGCCGGTCTCGGGGTCGGCCAGTGCGACCGACAGATCATTGCTGCCGAGGAACCAGGCGAAGACGCGCGTGGCGACGGCCTTCCACTCGGCATCGCCATCGGCCCGCCATGCCGCGAGACAGGCGGCGATCGTCGCGGTGGCTTCCACAGGCTGCTGATCGAAGGCGCGCGGCGGTTGCCGCTGCTCGCCGAAGCCGGCGCTGCCGACGGGGCGGAAATGGCCGGCCGGCGCCGTTTGCTGCCTCATCAGCCAATGCAGGGATTTTAATCCGGCGTCGACATGGCTGGGCGTCTTGGTCGCCATGCCCGTCAGCAACAGGGCCTGCGGCAGGCGCGCATTGTCGTAGGAAAGTCCTGTCTCGAACCACACCCAGTCCGGCGTCTCGACGGAGGCGAGAATGCGCATCAGCCGGTCGGCGAGAACCAGCCGGACATCGCGGGCGTGCAGGTCATTGGCGACGACCGCGCAATAGGAGTCCAGGCCGAGCAGCGTAAAACCCCAGGCGCGCGGCGAGGTAAAGCTTTCCGCGGTGGGGAGCGCTTGCGCGAACAGGACGGCGGCCCATCGGCGCCGCGACGGGCTTGCATCGCTGCGCGCGCACTCACCGAGCGCCCACAGCGTTCGCCCGTGGCTGTCTTCGGAGCCGGAGTCTTCGAGCCAGGTTCGATTGAAGCCCATGAAATTGCGAAAGCGTTTGGTGTCGGGATTCCAGGCATGCTGCACGAAAGCGGCAAAGCGGGCGGTCAGAAACTCCGGCAAAGGCCGTTCGCCCGGATTGTTGAGCGCGCAGGCCAACAGCAGCGCGCGGGCATTGTCATCGACGCAATAGCCGTGGCTGCGATCGGGCACCGAATGCACGGCGTGCTGGAACAGGCCGGTATCGTCGCACATCGACAGGAAATGGCCGATTTGCATGTCGGGTGCAGTGCGCGTTTCAGGCAAGGCCTTGTCGGGCCGCGCGAGGGCCTTGAGCCATTGAACCTGCCGCGCGCTCTCGAATACGGACAAATAACGTTCGGCGATGCGCTGCCATGTCATCGATCGGCTGACCGCGTAGGCGCGCTTGCACATCGCCTGGCGGCGAGGGGTGTCGGTGAGCAGTTCGGCGATTTCGCGCCCCGTGGCCGCGGCGTCGCCGAACGGGATCAGAACGCCGCGTCCGTCGGCCAGCAATTCGCAGGCGTGCCAGTACGGCGTCGAGACCACCGGCTTTCCCAGCCCGAAACTGTAGGCCAAGGTACCCGACGTCATCTGCGCCTCATTGAGATAGGGCGTGACGTAGACGTCGCACATCGAAATGAATTCGAGCAGCGTGGTCTGATCGACGAACTGGTCGAGGAACACCACGTGGTCCTCGACGCCGAGCTCGCGCACGCGCGACATCAGGCTCTCGCGATAGGCCTCGCCCTGGTCGCGAACCAGATTGGGATGGGTCGCGCCGAGCACGACATATACCGCGTCGGCGCGGCGTTTCAGAATCGACGGCATGGCGTCGATCATGACCTCGATGCCCTTGTTGGGAGACAGCAGGCCGAAAGTCAGAATGACCGACCGTCCGGCAAATCCGAGCCTGGCCTTGGCCGC
>WNFA01003525.1_pt1 | contig 13626 bp, 10 predicted proteins | sample 5400481 | NCBI WGS metagenome assembly WNFA01 (sample SAMN13153340, study PRJNA577476) | soil metagenome | isolation source: 120 cm saprolite under Douglas fir tree site 2 hole 1 replicate 2 | place: USA:California | collected 2015-04-18 | reverse complement strand
GCCGCGACCCTGCAGGCGGGGACGTATCAGTATCACTGCGAAATCCACGGCGGCCCCGGGAGCGGCATGCACGGAACGATCGTCGTGCAATAAGGCGGAGCTCCGTTGATCGCAGCGCGGCTCCCGGGTACAGCGGGCTTCAGGACCTTCTTTTGCGCCCATGCGCGATACACCCGACACGCTCGCAGCGTTCCGCCATTTCCGCGAGACGATCAATACCGCCATCCACGAGGCGGGGAACACTAGTGTCAACCGCTTCTTCGCGCGCGATGCGCGCGGGTACGAGGACGGTGCTGTGGCGCTGGTCGTGGGAGGCTCGATTGTGATTCGGCACCTGCCGCACGCCGTGGCTCGCCTGGGACAGCTCCCGGCGGAGTAGCCCGACCCCCGTCGCTTTCCCTAGGGCCGCAACGGCTCTAGCCGTCGCCCGAGCGCCGTCAGAGAGTCGGGCGCGAGCGGTCCCCGTACCTCGTACCAGAGACCCGCCCCCCGCATGTCTGATCGGGGCATGGGCCGAGCGCTCTGGCGCTCGAGGCTCTCACTGGACTCTTGGGCCCGCTCACGAGCGAAGCCCGCGTGCTCGCTTGGACTCGCGGCGGCCGGCGGCGGCGCCCCCGCCGCCCGCCCCCGTTACCACCACGGCATCGAGCGCCATCACTGCCGGCCGAGCCGTAATCACGGCGAGCGTCGTGCCCGAATCGAGCACCTGCTCGACGACCACGACCGCCGAATAACCGCGCATCTGCCCCCGGCGGATCGCACGCACCGGGAGGCCGGGGACGGCGAGGGGAGCGGCGTCGAGCAGCGCGCGGGCACTGTCGAGCGAGAGCGGCGGGCCGAGGACGACGGCGCCCACGCGGGCTCCTGCACTCACGTCCAACGCACGTTCCGCCTCGGCGGCGACCGTCGTTTTGGCCGCGAGCTCGTCACGCGCGGGTGCGACGGCCGGCGCGGGCGTGTCCCTTGTGGCGAGCCCCTGAAGCGCTGGCGCGATGGCTCGGACGGGATGGGCGGCGCGGGCAGCCTGGGCGCCCGCGCGAGTTGCGACCGGTTGCTGGAGGCGCTCGCGAGCCGAGTCCGCGACCGGCGCGGCACTGGCAAGCGGCATCGGGGACGCGGCGGGCCCCGGAGCGATGGGCCCGGTCCCCGCGCTTCCCACATAGATCCCCATCGCGAGCGCGAGCACAACCGTCGCCGCCCAGGTGAGCGGAAGGCGTACGTGACGCCAGCGGGGGACGGGCCGCTGCCCAGCACCCGCCCGGAACGCGGGCAGATCGCGCTCGGGCGGCTGAGCGCGCGCGAGCACTTGGTCGGCGCGCGCGATCAGCGCTCGCTCCTCCTCGACGCGAGCACGACAGACCGCGCAGTGCGCGAGATGCTCGGCCACCGCCTGCGCCTCCGCCGGCGGCAACTCGCCGTCGATGTACGCGTGCAGGGTCCCTTCATCCACGTGCGACATGCTCATCCTGCTTTCCCACCTCGTAGGCATCCACCAGGCGCCGCCGGGCCCGGGCCAGTGTGGTACCGATCGCCCCACGGGCGAGGCCCGTCTGGGCGGCGATCTCCTCGTACGATAGTCCCGCGTCCCACAACAGCAGCACCTCGCGGTCGCGCGGGGACAGTTGCTCCAACGCGGCGCGCACGCGCGACCGCTCGCGCTCGGCGTCCACCACTTCGTCCATGGCCGGCGCGCTCGCCTGCGGCTCCGCCGTGAGCAGCGTCAGGTGGCGTCGCTCGCGTGCCGCACGCCGCGCCTCGTCCCGCGCCATGTTCGCCGCCACGATGAAGAGCCACCCCCGTGCGTTCTCGGGTTTGTGCACCAGCGCCCGCGCGAAGGCTTCCTGCGCGAGGTCCTCCGCGCGCTCGGCGTCCCACACCTTGCGGTACAGGAACCGCACGAGCGCGCGGAAGGTGGTACGGTAGATCGATCCCAGATCCTCAGGCATCTCCGCTCACGGGCGAAACGCGCGGACCAACGCCGTGAGCTCGCCCTCGACCCACGTCGTCTTGCCGCCGGCTTGAATCTCGACGTTGACGCGGCGTCCGGCCACCAGCACCGCCGGCCCGAGCGCCGCCGGCTCGACGAGCTCGGGGAGGCCTGCGAGCAGGGCGAAATAGGCGTCGCTGAACGGCGCCACACGCACCGTCGGGACCGAATCGCGCCGGGCAACGTCCAGCCACACCGAGTCCCGGAGCTCGAACACCCGCGCCCCCACGCGGCGCTTGCCGTTGCCGGGCGCGGCCCGTCCGGCCAAGCCCTCCGGCGCGGCCGCAGCCCCGGTCACGACGACAGCGGAAAGCTGCAGCTGCGCGTCCCGGACAGACGCAGCGACCGCCCCCGCGCCGACGGGACTGGCGCGCTCGCGGACCTTGGCCGCGGCGTCGAGTGCCTGGGGAGCCGGCCCCCACGCCATGCTCGGCTCCTGCACGAGATACGCCGTATACTCGGTGAGGATCCCGTAGCGCAGCGCAAGCCGCTTGAGCTCTTCCACAATCTCGGGGTTCGGTCCGTGCAGGCGGATCTGGCGCGACAGGGCCCCCGCCTTCCGTGCCGCCCAGAGCTGCTGGATGTAGTCGGTACCACCGGCGCGCTCGCCGGCGAAGCGCGCCACGGTCGCGAAGCGCTCTTCACGGCCGTTGCGCCGTCCCGCGACGGTCACGGCGTGCTCGCCATTCCTGACTCCCCGATAGCGCCCGAACACGACCAGCTCATCGCCGGCGAACAGGTCGGGTAGGCTTTGGGGCTCGAAGTCGTGGAGTTCGACGCCGTTGGCCGAGATGGCGAGGTCGGTAAGCACGGGGGACGCCACCTTCGCCGCGAGCGAGCCCACCACCTGCTCGATGTCGCCGCCGGGCTGGATATACGCCGTGACGCCCCGCGCGCGCTCGGTCAAGCGATCGAGCAAGTGCGTGTTCACGTCGTAGCCAATCCCGAACGCGAAAACCCGAAACAGGCCGCGCCCGCGCTCCGCTTGGTCGGCAACGCGCTCTGGATCAGTCTCGCCGACGGTGGGCATCCCGTCGGTCAGGAACACCACCACGCCGAGGGCACCATCGGCCGGTGGCGCGGCGAACGCCTCAGCGAGGGCGCCGGCGATGTTCGTGCCGCCCCTGGCGTCGAGATGGCGCACCCAGTCCTGCGCCGCGCGCAGGTGATCTCCCGAGGCGCCCGTCCAGCCGGCCGCATAGCGCTCGACGCCGCTGCTGAACGCGATCAGGCGAAAGCGGTCCCCCGAACGCAGCGTGCCGAGCAGCTGCCCGAGCGCGGCCTTGGCTTGGTCGAGCTTCTCGCCCGACATCGAGCCCGACACGTCGAGGACCGCCACTAGGTCGCGCGCCACCGCTGGTGCCTCGCGCGCGTCGCCCGGTGCGACGAGGAGCATGAAGAACCCGTCCTCGCTCGCCGGCTGAGAGCCCACGAAGGAAACGCCCACGAGCCCGTGCGCGAGCGGGAGGAAGAGCTCCACGTCACTGCGGGCGCTCGTGTCGGCCAGCGTGATCTCCAAGCGGTCGCTCGCGCGGGTGAGCGTCAGGCGGTGCGTCGGTGAGTAGGGGTCGACGAACTGCGCCGCCGAGTCCACGAGGACGCGGAAGCTGCGCGCACCCGCACTCGCCGGTCCCGCGGCCCCTGGGTAGCGGAAGCGCCACGCGTCCCCTACGCGATCGAGCAGTTGGGTGTAGCGGAGCGTGATCTTGCGGGTCTCGCCCGGGGCGATGGGGAACACGCGCGCCCGCACGAGGCCGTGTCCGGCGAGCTCGATCAAGGCGGGGTCGCGCCTGCGCCGCACGATTTCTTCGTAGATCGCCCGCGCCCGGGCCGCGTCCATCGGCTCGCCCTTGAGTTCGCGATCGCCCTGCCAGAGGGAGAAATCACTAAATACCGCCTCCCCTGGCAGCGGATAGAGATAGTTCGCCTCGTCCAGTGTGGGGCCCGCGTTGCGGAACCATTCCTCCACCGTGACATGTGCGACCCGGCCGGTAACGGTGACTTGCGCGGCGCTGCGCACCTTCTCAATCGCACCGCGCGGGAAGAGAGGCGGGGGCCGGATCGGCTGAATCGGTTCGATCCACCCTTGGGCCGCCCCAGGGATGGCAGCAAACGCGAGGGCGCACAGCAAGCGGGACGAGCGAGCAACGGGCAGCATGACAGGGCATTCCTGTGAGAGACAGAGGAGAGACGTTTGGCGCTGGGCGCGTTGCACACCGGCCCGGGAGCGCTCCAGAGGAGGCGAGCGCTACGTCGCGGTGCCCGAAGGGGTTGCGGCGAGCGAGGACGGGCTCACATCTTGGGAGCGCGCCTTCCACCGCCGGCTGTCGGTCGGCGCGCCCGACTGGATGGGACCCGTGCCGCGCTACACGTACCGCCGCCTGACGAAGCTGCCCACCACGGCGGACGAGCTCCGCCGGCACACGGTGTTGAACCTTCCCGGCATGCTCCAGGGCCTGAGCTTCGAGCACATGGTCATGCAGCCCGGCGCCGCCGTTCCGATCGCGGTCGAGGACGAGACGGGCATTCTCCACTTCACCATCGCGGGGCGGGGTGTGATGCTGCTCGACGGCGATCGCATCGAGGTGTCAGCGAACGACCTCGTGCACATTCCAGCGGGTGTGCCGTACGGGATGCAGACCCTGGGGGGGACGGATTGGGTCTACGTCATGCTGCAGGCGCCGACCGTCTGACGGAGACGGCGGGACCCGGACCGGGGTCGCCACCCGGCCGCTTATCGCGCTCGCGCCCTCAGCCTATCGCGCACTGGCTCGGTCCGAATTCCAGCCGCTCCGCGTCCCCGTCCGAGACTTGGACGAGCCCGAGATTTGCGAGTTTGATCGTCCGATAGCTCTCGGGCGGTGTCGCGGTATGCGCGGCCACCCAGGTGAGAAACGCCCGCTCATCCCGTATCGCCGCCGCGGGGTTCGTTGCTGCGATCACGTCGCAGCGGGCGGCCACGCTGCGATCGGCACGCCGCTCGGTCTCGGTCGCGTAGTGCGCCGGCAGCACGAGCAGGTCGCCGGGCCACTCGCGCCGCACGCGCTCCAGGCTGCGCCACAGCTGGGCGGCCCAGGCATCGCGCTGGCCGCCCAGATCGGGCCGACCTACCGATTGCACGAACAGAAAGTCACCGGTTAGCGCCACCGCTCCGTCGGCGCGGAGCGCGATACTGCCCAGCGTGTGCCCAGGGACGTGGACACCGACGAGCGTAGCGCGACCGAAGGCGATCGTGTCGCCGTCGGTCAAGGGCTGATACGCGAGCCGGCCCTCGGCGCCGTCATAGGGCGAGCGCGCGTCGTCGGGATGGATGAAGTACGGGACCTGCCAGCGCGCGGCCGCGGCGCGGGCCCCGCTCAGGTAGTCAGCGTGCATGTGGGTGTCGATCACCGCCGCCACCGTGGCGCCGAGAGTGCGGAGCAGCGTTTCGTAGGGCTCCACGTGACGGCCCGGATCCACGACGACGGCGTCGCCGTCGCTCACGAGGACGTAAGACAACGCCCCCTTCGCCACGCGGTCGAGCTGCACCACGTGCTCGAACGCCGGTGGCGGCGTGATGCGGCGCGGCACATAGACGGCGTCCCACGCCGCCATGCCCCCGGCCACCGAGAACGCCTCGAAACCGCGCTCGCGCAGGTACTGAGTGGCCCGTTGGCTTGAGTTCCCGTGCCCGCAGATGACGGCGACCGGAGTGCCGGGGTTCAAGCGGAGCGGCTCGAGCGTCTCGAGCTCGTACATCGCCGCGGCGGGTAGGGCACGGAAGTCGAGCGTCGCGCCGAGCGTGACGTGACCCAGCGCCACGCGCTCCGGCGTGCGGATGTCGAGCAGCTGTAGCGGCTCACCCTCGTCGAGGCGGCGCGCCACCTCGGCGGCAGCGATAAGCGGGACGGGACCGTCGGTCATGGGCCTCAGTGTCGTCGCGCTCCCGCGAAAACGCAACACCGGGCGCGAGGTGCGAGGTCTCCCGTTTTGAGACCACTCGGATATATTGCGAACGCGTTCACAAGCGCTCTCTCGCCATCGTCTCGGAGGAATCTAGCAATGCGCTTCATGTTGCTCACCGCGCTGGTCGCCTACGGCATCACCGCTTGCGGCGGTGACAAGAAAGCTGCGGCGTCGGAAGCCCAGGCCGCACCCGCAACGACCCCGGCGGCTGCCCCTGCCGCGGCCCCGTCTGTCGCGCTGCCGGCCGAGCAGGCCGCGGCGGTCGTCGAAGTGAAGATGACCGGCAATGGCACATCGCAGGCCGCGTTTGTGCCGAACAAGCTCGCCATCAAGAAGGGCGCGACGGTCCGGTTCATCAACGTCACGGGCGGTCCGCACAACGTTGCGTTCTACGGCGATTCGGTCCCGAAGGGCGCGGTCGAGGCGCTGAAGAAGGGGATGCCCAACCCGATGGGTGATCTGATGGGCCCATTCCTCACCCAGCCCAACGAGAAGTACGACGTGTCGTTCGCGGGCGCGCCGGCCGGCACGTATAAGGGCTACTGCATGCCGCACGTCGCCTTGGGGATGACGATCGCAATCACAGTGCAGTAAACCTGGCAAATTGGGCAACGACCGAGCGGCCCCGGGCGAAGCCCGGGGCCGTTTGACTTTGCGGCCGCCGGCCGGGAAGTTCCCTCTCGGGAAATTCCTCCCCATGTCCGCGTGGTTGCAACGGGTGCGCGCCGCCCTGGCGCCGAAGGGCTACGACGTCGAGCGCGAGTTGGCGAGCGGCGGCATGGGGACGGTGTTCCTCGCCCGCGACATGCGGCTCGACGGTCCCGTAGCCGTCAAGGTCCTGCGGCCGGGACTGTGGACAGTCTCCTCGGCGCAGCAGTTCGTGGAGGAGGCCCGCACGCTCCGCAGGCTACACCATCCCAACATCGTCCCCGTTCATGACGTCGATGAGAGTCACGGCCTGCACTTCTACGTGATGGACTATCTCACCGGCGACACCGTCGAGAGTCACCTTGCGAAGCACGGCGCGCTGTCGGTGGATTCGGCGCGTAAGCTCGGACGGGACCTGCTCGAAGCACTGGGCGTGTCGCACCGGGCCGGCGTGATCCATCGGGACGTGAAGCCAGGGAACGTCTTCTGGGACGGCAAGCGGGGGGTGCTCACGGACTTCGGGATCGCCCGCCACCTCTCGAGGGAGGAACTGTCCGATCCAGGCATCCTGCGAGGCACGGCTGCCTACATGGCACCGGAGCTGTTCGCGGGGTGTGCGGCGGACGAGCGCACCGACAGCTACGCGGCGGGGATGGTGATCTATGAGGCGCTCACCGGCCGCCGCTGGGAGAAGACGCCGCCCCGAGCTGGCACTTGGACCGGCGTGCCCTTCCCCATCGGGCGGGCGCTGCGCAAGGCCCTCGAGCTCGATCGGGAGGGTCGCTGGCGCGATGCTCCAGCGTTTAGAAGCGCGCTGTGGCGCACCTGGGTACGGACCTTCCAGCTGCGCGCGGCGTTCCTTACGATCGCGGGTCTGGTTGTGGGCGCTGCTGCCGCGGCATGGCTCGTCGGCCGCGAGCGGGAAGGGAAGTGGCCGTTTCATCCGTCCGCGTCGGTCGAACTGTTTGTTACACCCTTCGACACGGTTGCTACGCGCGGAAGCGCCGTCGCCGCGGGGCTGGCTGGCGCCCTAGTACGCAAGCTCGCTGGCTATCCCGACTTCTCGGTTCACGACCCGGGCTCGCTACCGCTCTTGCGCCGGAACGCTGCGCTCGTGCTGCGCGGCGTAGTGCGCGGGGCCGAGGACGGGCTCCACGTGGACCTGCAGATCCGCGCCGGCCTGCGGGCCGGACAACCGAGCGTGATCAGTGTCGCCGGAGACGCCCGCCAACCCGATGGGCTCGTCGACAGTTTGGCCTTCGGCGTCGTCCGGGCGATCTGGAATCGGGACAACCCGATGGACCCCTCACTGCCGGTCGCAGCCTTGCCACGAACGACCGCCGGCCTCGCGGCGTGGCTCGCGGCCGAACGGCTGCTCGCTGGTGCACGGTGGGGAGAGGCAGACTCGGCGTACGCTGCGGCGGAAGCGATCGACTCTACCTGCCGGCTGTGTTATTGGCGGCATGGCGTGGTCCAGCAATGGCTCAATCGGGATCCAGATCCGGCGTTGACGGCGCATTACCTCCCCAATCTTCGCTTCTTCCCACCCCGCTACCAGAGCCTCATGCGCGCTGTCACCCTCCCGCTGCGGGCGCGGCTCGATACGCTCCGTCACGTCACGGGGCAGTGGGGCGACTTCTTCCCGGCCTGGTTTCAATTGGCCGACGAGCTGTATCATCGCGGTCCGCTCGTAGGGTCTGGCCGCGCCGAGGCGGTCGAGGCGTTCCAGAGGACCGAGCGCCTGCGCCCGGCGTTCGGCCCTTCCCTGGAGCATTTGGCGTGGGCCTTGACGGCCGAGGGCGACTCCTCCGCCGCGTCGGCGGAATGGCGGACACTCGAGGCGCTCGGAGCCCCGACCGATGAGTTCACGCTGGCGCTCCGTGGGCTGTTGCGGGTTGGATTTGCGTTCCGCTTCTACGATTCGACGTCGGCGCGCCGCGTGCTCGATAGTGCCCTGGTCGGAGCGGGGATTCAGCGCTTCCCGGGGCTTGCCGCTGGGCCCCGCTACCTGGCGACCTTCGATGCGCCGATCGGCGCAGTGGTGATGGGTCGACTGTTCGCTGCCTCGCCCGATCGTGGCTTGCAACGCTCCGGCCTCGTGGCGGCGGCGTTTGGCCTGGTGTCACTCGGGCAGCTCGCGGCGGCGCGCGCTGAGCTCACTCGGCTGCGCGATCGGTTTGACGCCGCGGAATTGAGGCTCCTGGAGCCGGAGCTCCATGGGGTACTCTTGCTGCTCGGTCTTGAGACTGCGGACCCGGCGAGCGAATGGTCGCGAGTCGCCGAGACGCTGTCGCGCGATGCAGACGCTCGCTCCACCACGTCAGAGGTGGCGCGTCTTCGAGCCGCCTGGCTGCTATGCCTCGCCTCCCGACGATGGGGCGCGGTGGACACCACGCGATATCGAGCGCTGCTAGCCGGGGAGCCCTTCCCTCGACCACTCGGTCGGCTGCTCGCGGCGGATGCACTCTCGCGTCACCGGCGTTACGCCGAGGCGCTGCAGGTGTCCGACCCACTCCGGGAGCTGGAAGCGCCAGTGCTGTCCGGCGCGACTCCTGCGGACCCCTTCTTCCGAACCATGCTCCATATGCTGCGCGCCGAGTGGTCCAGGGCCGCCGGCCAGTCGCGCGCCGCCACCGCCCAAGAACTGCTCTGGTATCAGAACAACGATGCGTCGGGGTATCCGACGGGCGACCCCCAGGTTGGCGACGTGGACTGGGCCTTCGGGACACTCGCCCGGTGGCGACGGGCGACGCTCCTGGAAGGCGATCGGCACGACGAGGCGTGTCACGCGTTTCGCGATGTCGCACGGCTGTGGTCGCGAGGCGATCCGCCCTATCGCGCGCGGGCGGACAGCGCGGCCCGCTCGCTCGTGACGCTGCGCTGCAAGGCAGCCGCGTGATCGCCTGCCGCACGCTCGGCCCGGTAGAGGTGAGCGTGAACGGTGCCGCCGCGCCGCGCCCTCTGACGTGGCACAAGCATCTCGCCCTCCTGATCTACCTCGCCCGCTCCCCTAAGCGGGCCCGGACGCGCGACCACCTGATCGGGCTCCTGTGGAGCGAGAAGCCCGAGGGGCCCGCTCGCGGGTCTCTCAACGAAGCCGTGCGTATCCTGCGGCAGTCGGTCGGTGACGGCCTGGAGTCGGACGCCACGCAGGTGCGCGTTGCGCCCGGCGCCGTCACCCTCGATCTCGACACGTTCGACGCGCTCGTCGGCGCAGGTGACGACCGCGGGGCGGCTGCGCTCGTCCAAGGGGAGTTCCTGGAGGGGTTCAGCGTCGAGGGCGCCTCGGAGTTCGACAACTGGCTCGCGGCGGAGCGCGAGCACTGGCGCCGTCGCTCGGTCGACGTGTGCGTGCGGTACGCCGAGCAGCTGCTCGCATCCGGCCAGGTAGCAGCGGCGCTCGATGTCCTGCAGCGCGCACAGAAGCTTGATTGGCGGCCTGAAACGGCACTCCGGGCGGCGATGCGGGCGCTCGCGCTCGCGGGCGACCGAGCGGGGGCACTCGCCGTGCTTGAGCGGTTCGCCGCGCGCCTCAAGTCCGAACTCGCCACCGAGCCGGATGCGGCGACGGCAGCCCTGGCGGAGCGCATCCGGCGGGAGAAGAGGTGGCCGGTGCCGCCACCAGCACCAGTCGCATCGGAGGCGCGTCGTCCGCCGCTCGTCGGACGCGCGCACGAGCTGGCCCAGCTGACGGCGGCCTGGAATGCGTGTCAGGCCAAGCGGAAGGCGATGGTCGCCGTCATCGAGGGCGATGCGGGCACCGGGAAGACTCGGCTCGCCGAAGAGCTCGCGGCGCGGGCCCGGCTCGACGGGGCCGTGGTCGCGGCCGTGCGCGCGGTCGAAGGCGATCGCAGCGATCCCTGGAGTGGCGTGCGCGGTATCACACGCGGCGGGCTGCTCGATGCCCCGGGCGTTGTCGGAGCTCCGCCCCCGGCCCTCGCGCACCTGCGCGCCGGGACGCCGGCCGCCGGGCTCGGGCGCGCGCTCTCCGAGGTGCTGCAAGCGATCGCGGAGGAGCAGCCGGTCCTGGTGCTGGTGGACGACGCGTACGTGCTCGACCGGGAGTCACTGTTCGCCCTCGGGGGCGCCGTTCGCGACCTGGCGGGTACAGCGATCGCGTTTCTCTTCACCACACCGCTGCACGCGGCCTGCCCCGAGCTGGACGATTTGCGCACTCGCGTCGAGCGCGACGTTGCCGGAACGACCGTAAAACTCGGTGTGTTGGGCAGCGACAGCGTACGCGAACTCGCGCACTGGGCGCTGCCGTCGTACCCGGCGAAGCAACTGGACCGGGTCACGCGCCGGATCCTCGCGGATTCCGCGGGCATCCCGCTCCTTGTGGTCGCCCTCCTACGGGCGGTGGTCGCGGGCCTCGAGTTGGGAGATGCGCAGGCCGTGTGGCCCATGCCGACCGAGACGTTCAGCCAGACCTTGCCCGGGCAGTTGGCGGACAACGTCGTGGCGGCGATCCGGGTCAACTTCCGTCGTCTCTCGAGCAACGCGCAGACCGTACTCGTGGCTGCGGCGGTGCTCGGCGGGCGCGTGGACGGCGCGACGCTCGAGCGGGCTGCGGGCGTCGCCGGCGCGGCGTTGGCGGATGCGCTCGACGAGCTCGAATGGCAGGGTTGGCTCGTGGCTGAACCCCGGGGTTACGCGTTCGTCGCCCGGGTCGTCGGCGACGTGATCGACCGCGATATGGTGAGGGGAGAGGGGCAACGGGGGCGCATCCGTGACGCCGCAGAGGGATCCTCTTGAGCGCCGCTTGACCGGGGTCTGCGACCTTCTCTGCCGTCCCCACACCTGAGAGGGTCCGATGCTTCCTCGTGCTGCCGTCTTCGTCGCGGCGCTGTGCGCCGTCGCGTGCAGCGACCCCCATCCTACAGCCCCGGCGCCCACGTCGGTGGCGCGCGGCGGGTGGCTCAATGACGGGTCGTCCGCCGATCTCACCGCCCTGACCTGGAACATCTACATCGGAGCCGAAATCGATCGGGTCATCCAGGCGCAAACGCCCGACCAGGTGATCGCCGTCGCGACCGAGGAGTGGGCGCGCGTCCAAGCCACGAACTTCCCGGCCCGGGCAGGAGCGCTGGCGCGCGTGATCGCCGCTCGACGGCCCCACTTCGTTGGGCTCGAAGAGCTGGCGCTGTACCGCACGACCGCCCGCCCGTTCGACGAGCTGGCGACACACGTGGCCTACGACTTCCTGCAACTCGTGCTCGACTCGCTGCGCGCCCGCGACCTCGACTACGCGGCCGCCGCCGTCGATCGCACCACCGACGTCCAAGTCCCGGTGATCGCTGGGTTCGATGCGGCGGGACAGCCGATCTTCGCCGGCGTGCGCTTCACCGACGGCGACGCGCTGTTGGTGCGCAGCGACGTGCGGTACGCGCATGCGCAGACGGGCGTGTACGCGGCCTACCAGCCGGTGACCCTCGGTGGCGCGAGCTTGGGCGTCTATGAGGGGTGGAACTCGGTCGAGGCGACCGTCGGTGGCCGAACCTACCGGGTGGTCGTCACCCACCTCGCCGGCCAGGAGGTGCAGGACATCCAACTGGCTCAGACCCGGGAGCTCCTGGCGCTGCTCGGGAGCGAGTCGCGGCCGCTGATTCTCATGGGCGACTTCAACTCGGATGCCTATGGCGTCGACCCGACCCGGGTGACGCCGACCTATGGGATGGTGCGGGGGGCGGGCTATCGCGACAGCTGGGTGGAACCCGACTCCGACGGCCTCGGCCTCACCTGCTGCCAGCGGCCCGATCTTCTGAACCCCCGGCCGGCGTTCAACCAACGCATCGACTTCGTCTTCAACCGCAATCTCCCCGAAGACGCGGAGCCCGAGGTGCGGGCCGTGGTCGGCGACCGGCTGGTCGACCGGACCGCGGCGGGCCTCTGGCCGTCGGATCATGCGGGGGTGGTCATCGGCTTCCAGGTACCTCGGGTGCGGGTGGCGCGGGCGCAGGACTAGCACCTGGCCGCCGGCAGGCGGTCCGTTGCCCCAGGCGGCGCGAGGCGGTTAGAATTCTCGCGCGCCATGACAAACCGCCTGCTGGTGAGCCTCTTCCTCTGCGCCGTCGCAGGCGACGGGCCCCGCGCGTCGGACGGCGTGGGGGCCCGCATCTTCCGCGACCCGGCCGCCGGCACCCTGGTCATCGATCTCGCCCCGACGGACCTGCCGGCGAACACGCCGCACCACATGATCGCGCAGCCGCCGGTGGCCACGCTCGAGATCCCGGAGACGGGGTCGATCTACGGCTTCCGCGTGGGCGTGGTGGACAGCGCCGGGCGGTGGCTGCCCGATGAGATGATCCATCACTTCAACCTGATCGATCCTGACCATCGCGAGCTCTTTCTGCCGATCTCGCGGCGCTTGCTCGCGGCGGGGCGTGAAACGGGCACGATCCATCTGCCGTGGATGTTGTTTGGGTTGCCACTGAAGCGAGGCGAGCACGTCGTCGCAAGCGCCATGATCGAGAACCTGACGGCGACGAGCTATCGTGGGGCGCGGGTGCGTCTGGCGATGGACTTCACACCGACCGGTCGGCCGTGGCCGCTGTTCCGGACCTCGCCGTGGCAGATGGATGTCGCCTTCCCCGTCGGCGACAAGTCGTTCACCCTCCCGCCTGGGCGCTCGTCCCGCTCTTACGAAGGACAACCGGCCATCGCCGGAAAGATCATCGGTCTCGGCGGGCACATGCATGACTACGGACGCCTGATCGAATTCGCCGATGCGACCACGGGCCGCATGATCTATCACGCCGCCCCCGTCGCCGACCGGGCTGGACACATCGAGTCCGTGCCGATCGCGATGCTGTACGGTTGGACGCACCTCGGTGTCCACATCGAGCCCGCGCACCGCTACCGTGTGACCGTGTCGTACGACAATCCCACGAGCCGACCGATCCCGGACGGTGGGATGGGAGTGGTGGGCGGATTGTTCGTGCCCGACAAGGGCGATGCCTGGCCCGCCGCCGATCCGCACGACTCGCTCTATCAAACGGACTACCGGCACTACATGCGGCTCGCCGGCGGCCACGGGATGGAGATGG
>WNFA01009878.1_pt1 | contig 13629 bp, 11 predicted proteins | sample 5400481 | NCBI WGS metagenome assembly WNFA01 (sample SAMN13153340, study PRJNA577476) | soil metagenome | isolation source: 120 cm saprolite under Douglas fir tree site 2 hole 1 replicate 2 | place: USA:California | collected 2015-04-18 | reverse complement strand
TGGCATGGACCCGGTCCTCGATGGTCCGCGAATTCGGGCGCGGCTGGGCGTCGTGCCGCAGTCCGACACGCTCGACGTCGAACTCCATGTCGACGAGAACCTGCTCACCTACGCCCGCTACTTCGGGATCCCACGCGATGTCGCCAGGCATCGAGCCGAGCAGCTCCTCGACTTCGTCCAGCTCAAGGACCGCGCCAGGGATGATGTCGAGTTTCTCTCCGGTGGAATGAAGCGCCGGCTCACGATCGCCCGCGCGCTTGTCAACGAGCCCGAGCTTTTGCTGCTCGACGAGCCCACCACGGGCCTCGACCCGCAGGCGAGGCACCTGGTTTGGGACCGCCTCTACCGCCTCAAGCAGCAGGGCGTGACGATTGTCTTGACCACTCACTACATGGATGAGGCGGAGCAGCTCTGTGATCGCCTGGTCGTCATGGATAAGGCGAAGATCGTCGCCTTCGGATCGCCGCGCAGCCTGATCGACCAGTACTCCACCCGCGAAGTGCTCGAACTTCGCTTCGCGATCGATACCAACCCTGCGCTCGACAAGCTCGACGGCCTTGCGGAGCGCATCGAGGTGCTGCCCGATCGGGTCCTGCTCTACACGAACGACGGCGATACCGCGGCGAATGCGGTCCACAGCCGCGGCCTGCGGCCGGAGTCTATCCTGGTCCGCCGGAGCACGCTCGAGGACGTTTTCCTTCGACTCACCGGCCGGAGCTTGATCGAGTGATCGGCCCGCGATGACTGGCGCGTTGCGCGTCCTCGAGCATCATCTGTTCGTCTACCGGCGGACCTGGAAAGGGTCCGTCTTCATGTCGTTCGTCTCGCCCGTCTTGTTCCTGACCGCAATGGGCTTCGGGCTCGGCAGCCTGATTTCGCGCGGGCCGGTTCGAACGGTCGACGGGGTTTCCTACCTCGCGTTTCTCGCACCCGGCCTGCTCGCGGCCACCGCGATGCAATCCGCCTTTGTCGAAACGACCTATCCCATCATGGCCCGGATGCAATGGCTTCGTACCTACGATGGCATGCTGGCGACACCGATCCGCGTCCTCGACGTGCTGGCCGGCGAATTCGGTTGGCTTGCCGTCCGCCTGGCGCTTGGCAGCGGCGCGTTCTTTCTCGTCATGGTGCTCTTTGGCACGGTCCACTCCGGGCTGGGGCTGCTGGCCATCGTCGTCGCCGTCTTGACCGGCCTCGCCTTTGGCGCGCCGATCTTTGCCTTTACCGCGACCCAACGCACGGACGACAGTTTTGCCCTGATCGGCCGGCTGGGGATCACGCCCCTTTTTCTATTAGGGGGCGTCTTCTTTCCAATCCACCAGTTGCCGCTACTCGTCCAGGGAATCGCCTGGCTCACGCCACTCGCCCATGGCGTCGCGTTGACCCGCGCCCTTGCGGTCGGTGCGGCGTCCCCGTCCGCCGGGATCCATATCGCCGTCTTACTCGTCTACGCCACGATTGGCGTCGTCGCCGCCCGTATCACCCTGCAACGGCGGCTGGTTCCGTGATCGCGGTTCTCGCTCGTAACCGGCGGTTCCAGGTCCCGGCGGCCGGCCGGGCAGCCCACCTGCTAGAGCGACATGCGATCCTGTACCGGCGCTACTGGTTCGTCATCGTGTCGGGCTTCATCGAACCGCTCCTGTACTTGCTCGCGATCGGCTTCGGCGTTGGGGCGCTGGTCGGCTCGACCGTCACGGTGAACGGCCATCCGCTCCGTTACGCCGTGTTCGTCGCCCCGGCGATGATGGCGACTTCGGCGATGAACGGTGCGGTCTTCGAGACCGCCTTCAATTTCTTCTACAAACTCAAATACGTCAAGCTTTACGATGCCGTGCTCGCGACGCCACTCGGCGTCGCTGACATCGCCCTCGGGGAGATCGCCTGGGCCCTGATCCGGGGCACGCTCTATGCCTTCGGCTTCATCGTCGTGATGGCCGCGCTCGGACTCGTGATCTCACCCTGGGCACTGCTCGCTCTGCCGGCCGCCATGTTGATCGGCTTCTCGTTCGCCGCGGTCGGAACCGCGGCCTCGACGTTCGTCCGCAGCTGGCAGGATTTCGACCTCGTCCTCACCGTCCTGATTCCCCTGTTTCTCTTCTCCGCCACGTTCTATCCCATCACCGTCTACCCTGGGCCACTGCAAGTGGTGGTGCAGCTGACGCCGCTCTATCACGGCGTCGACTTGCTGCGGAGCCTCACGACCGGCATGATCGGCCCTTCGATCCTGGTCGATATGGCCTACCTCGTCATCCTTGGCGCGGCGGCCCTCGTCCTCGCCGCGGCCCGGCTGCAGCGCCTGCTGCTCAAATAGCCGGTCGATTCATGCCACCGCCGCCCGCTGACCCGCTACATTACTAAGGGATGCATCCCGGGAACAACCTGACGCGTGATGAAGCCCGCCGCCGTGCCGAGTTGATCCAGACTCCCCTCTACGACATCTCGCTCGACCTGACGCGGGACACTGACACCTTCGCCTGCGAGGCCACCATCCACTTTCTTTGCCAGGAGCCGGGAGCGAATACCTTCATCGATTTCCTCGCCCCGTCGGTAGACAGCTGTGAACTCAACGGCGAGGAGGTCCCCAAAGAAGCCTTCAACGGCGCCCGCATCACACTCACCAACCTTCGCGACGCGAACGAGCTGCACGTGCTCGCGACGTGCGAGTACCAGAACATCGGCGCCGGCCTGAACCGCTTCAAGGACCCGGTCGACCACAAGGTCTACCTCCACAGCCAGTTCGAGACCTTCGACGCGCACCGGATGTTCCCGTGCTTCGATCAGCCCGACCTGAAGGCGAGCTTCACGTTCACCGTGCTGGCACCGAGCGACTGGGTCGTCGTCTCGAATAACCCCGGCCAGGCCCAACCCGTCGCCGGTAAAGAAAACATCAAGCGATGGACGTTCGGGGCGACACCAAAGATGTCGTCCTACCTGACGGCGATCGTCGCCGGGCCCTACCACGGGGTCCGCGACCGGCACGGCGATATCGACCTCGGCATCTTCTGCCGCCAATCGCTGGCGCAGTACCTCGACCCGGAGGAGATCTTCACCGTCACGAAGCAGGGCCTCGACTTCTACGGCGAGGCGTACAAGTACCCCTATCCATTCCAGAAATACGATCAGCTGTTCGTCCCGGAGTTCAGCGCCGGCGCCATGGAGAACATCGGCGCCGTCACCTTCAACGAGGCGATGCTGTTTCGCTCCAAGGTGACCGAGGCGGTCCGCGAGGACCGCGCGAACGCCATCCTCCACGAGATGGCGCATATGTGGTTCGGCGACCTGGTCACGATGCGCTGGTGGGACGACCTCTGGCTGAACGAGAGCTTCGCGACCTTCATGTCGGTGCTGGCCCAGGTCGAGGCGACGCGCTTCAAGAACGGATGGGTGACGTTCGCCAATCAATACAAGGCCGGTGCGCGCCGCCAGGACCAGCTGCCCACCACTCACCCGATCGCGGCGGATGTCCCCGACATCGAGTCCGTCTACCTGAACTTCGACGCCATCACCTACAACAAGGGTGCCTGCGTCCTGCGCCAGCTGGTCGCCTACGTCACGCAGGACACCTTCCTCCGCGGCGTCCAGCGCTACATCAAGCAACGCCAATACGCGAACGCCAGCCTCGCCGACTTCCTATCCGATATCGAAGCGGGTTCCGGTCGCGACCTCAAGGCCTGGTCCAAGCTGTGGCTGGAGACGGCGGGTCTCAATACGCTGCGGCCGCTACCCACATCGCGGAGCGAGACGATCGGCTCCCTTGTGATCAAGCAGGAGGCACCGCCTGAATTCCCGACCATCCGGCCGCACCGGCTCGCTGTCGGGCTTTACGACCGCAAGGCCGAGCGATTGCAGCTGCGCCGCCGCGTCGAGCTCGACGTCGCCGAAGAGGAGACGCTGGTAAAGGACTTCGATGGCGAACGCCTCGCCGACCTCTTGCTGGTCAATGACCTGGATTTGACCTACGCGAAGATTCGGCTCGACGAGCGCTCCCTGGCAACAGCGACCGAACATCTCGCCGAGCTGTCCGATCCGCTGGCGCGGGCGATCACCTGGGCAGCGCTCTGGGACATGCTCCGCGATGCCGAGATCCCTGCCCGGCGCTATCTCCCGTTGATCCTCAAGAACATTCACGGCGAAACTGACATCGGCGTTGTCCAGGACCTCCTGGCCCAGGCGGTCTCGGCCATCTTCGTCTACGGCGACCCGGCGAATCAGGAGGCGGCGCTCAAGACCCTGGCGGACCATTCGCTCAAGGCGCTCGATGACGCGCCGGCGGGCAGCGACTTCCAGCTGGCCTGGGCGCATGCCTTCATCAACGCCGCCCGCTCCCCCGAGCATCTCTCGGTCGTGCGCGGCTTGCTGGACGGCATCAAAGTCTTCACCGGTCTCAAGGTCGATACCGACCTGCGCTGGGCGATCGTCCATGCGCTCGCCGGCGTCGGCAAGGACGACGGACTGATCGATGCCGAGCTGGAGCGCGATCCGACCGACGAAGGACAGCGACACGCGGCATCGGCCCGCGCGGCCCGTCCGACGGCGGAAGCGAAAGAACAGGTCTGGGCGGCGCTGATAGAGGATCTGACCCTGCCGCTGGCGACAATGCGATCGATGATGGGCGGCTTCCACCGTTTCGATCAACGGCGGGTACTCGAGGCCTACGCCGGCCGATACTTCCAGGCCCTGGCGAACGTCTGGAAGGAGCGGGACATCGAGATCGGCCTCGCCTTCGCTCGCATGATGTTTCCGTCGGTCATCGTCGACGACCACACGATCAAAGTGACCGACCAGTACCTGGCGCGCGAGAACGTCCCGGGACCGGTGCGCCGCGTTCTGCTCGAGGCGAAGGACAGCATGCAACGGGCGATGCGCGCCCGAGCGGTCGACGCCGCGACGTAGAGCGGAGATTCCCTCCCCCTCCTGCAGGGAGGGTAGGGTGGGGGCTCTAGGAGAGCAGTTCCGCGGTCTGGCGGGCGATCACCGCATCTTCGCGCGCCTCGACCCGCAGAAGCGCAACAGCACTGCCAGATGCGCTAATCACGGCGTCGTTCCTCACGTCGGTGGCGGCGATCGCGGCGAGACCGAGCGGCGCAAGCCGCCCGACGATCGCCGACCGCACTGGCGCCGAGTGCTCCCCGATTCCGCCGGTGAAGACCAGCCCATCGAGCCGAGGCAGCGCGGTGGCTGCTGCCGCAATCCCGGCCGCGGCTCGGCTGACGAACATGTCGATGGCCAGCCGGGCGCGCGTGTTCCCATTTCCGGCTGCCTTCTCGAGCTCCCGCATCCCGGCAGTCCGGCCAGACACGCCGACCAGCCCCGACTGGTGGTCGAGCGCCTCCTCCAGCTCGCGCCACCCAGTCCGCCGCGTGCGCAACATATATAGAAGGATGCCGGGGTCGATCGACCCCGACCGGGTGCCCATCATCAGGCCTTCCATCGGCGTCAGCCCCATCGACGTGGCGACCGACCGCCCACCGAGCACCGCCGTCACCGAGCAGCCGCTGCCGAGGTGGGCCACGACCAGGGCCAGCTCAGCCGCCGGTCGGCCCAGCAGCTCGGCTGCACGCCGCGTGGACCACTCGACCGATAGCCCATGGAAGCCGAACCGCCGGATGCCGTACTCGCGATGTGCTCCTCGCTTAGCGTCGCGTGAAAGGCCGTGTCGAAAGCCGCGACCTGCGGCACCTTCGGCAAGGCCGCCCGGGCGGCACGGATGGTGGCGACGGCCACCGGGTTGTGCAGCGGTGCGAACTCGGCCAGCGCCTCGATGCCCTTCAAAACCCGGTCGTCGACCCGCACCGCCGACCGAAACTTCGTCCCGCCATGGACCACGCGATGCCCGACGGCCTCCACTGAAATTTCCCTCCCCCGCTTGCGGGGGAGGGTCAGGGTGGGGGCGACCCCCAGCTTCGAAAGCAGCGAGCGGACGGTAGTCTCCATTCCTTTCCGAAGGGTGGCATCCGTCCCCAGCGACACCTCGTCTTTCGCGACCGCCGTGAGATCGACGGTGTCGACGATGCTGCCCTTCAGCGAGCTGGAGCCGACGTTCAGGACGAGGACGCGCACGGCGTCAGGCCTCGACTAGTAGGGCCAGGTCCAGTCGCGCACGTCCGGCACGTCCTCCCCGTGGTCGCGGGTGTACTGCCGATGCCGGAGCCGCTCATCCACCATGTGCTGGCGGACGTGCCCGGCGCTCGCGCCGAGTCCCGGAACTCGGTCGATGACGTCGATCACCAGGTGGAAACGGTCCAGGTCGTTGAGCATCACCATGTCGAACGGCGTCGTCGTCGTGCCCTCCTCTTTGTACCCTCGGACGTGCAAATTGCCGTGGTTCTTCCGCCGGTACGTCAAGCGATGGATCAGCCATGGGTACCCGTGATAGGCGAAGATCACCGGCTTGTTCGTGGTGAAGAGCGCGTCGAACTCCGCGTCGGAAAGGCCGTGCGGATGCTCCGCTTCGGGTTGGAGCTTCATCAAGTCGACCACGTTGATGACGCGAACCTTGAGGTTGGGCAGGTGCTTGCGAATGATGTCGGTGGCGGCCAGCGTTTCCAGCGTCGGGATGTCGCCGGCGCAGGCCATCACCACATCCGGTTCGCCGGTGTCATTGCTCGCCCAGTCCCAGATGCCGATCCCGCGGGTACAGTGGACGATCGCGTCGTCCATCGACAGGTAGTTGAGCGATCGCTGCTTGCCGGCCACGATCACGTTCACGTACTGCTTGCTGCGCAGACAGTGGTCCGCAATCGAAAGCAAGCAGTTGGTGTCGGGCGCGAGATAGACCCGCACGACGTCTGGCTTTTTGTTGAGCACGACGTCGATGAAGCCCGGATCCTGGTGGGTGAAGCCGTTATGGTCCTGGCGCCAGACATGTGAAGACAGCAGGTAGTTGAAGGATGGGATCGGCCTGCGCCAGGGAATCTTGTTCGTCACCTCGAGCCACTTCGCGTGCTGGTTGAACATCGAGTCGACGATATGGATGAACGCTTCGTAGCAGTTGAACAAGCCGTGCCGGCCGGTCAACAGGTAGCCCTCCAGCCAGCCCTGGCAGAGGTGCTCGCTCAGCACCTCCATCACGCGGCCGTCGGGCGCGAGGTGGTCATCGATCGGCAGCGTTTCCCCGAGCCAGGCCCGGTTCGTCACATCGAAGACCGCGCTGAGCCGGTTCGATACCGTCTCATCCGGCCCCATCAAACGGAAGTTCCGCGGATTCTTGGCGATGACATCGCGCAGAAACTGACCCAGGATCTTGGTGGCCTCGTCAAATGTGGTCCCGGGCTTGTCGACCTTGACCGCGTAATTGCGGAAGTCCGGCAGGCGCAGTTCCTGGGTCAACTCGCCGCCGTTCGTGTGGGGATTCGCGCTCATCCGGCGCTGGCCCGTTGGCGGCAGCGCCGCCAGCTCGGCGACCAGCGTCCCGTTTTCGTCGAACAATTGCTCGGGATGGTAGCTGTGCAACCAGTGATCCAGGATCCGAAGGTGTTCTGGCTTTGTCATATCGTCGACCGGCACCTGGTGTGATCGCCAGGTTCCCTCGACCGGCACGCCGTCCACTTCCTTCGGGCCGGTCCATCCTTTCGGCGTTCGCATCACGATCATCGGCCACGGCGGACGCGTCGCCCGCTTCTTCTTGCGTGCCGCGCCCTGGATCTCTTCGATCTCGTCGAGCACGAGGTCGAGCAGGGCGGCCATGCGTTGATGCATCTCCATCGGGTCATCCCCGGCGATGATGTAGGGCGTGTAGCCATAGCCCTCGAGCAACTGGCGCAACTCGCTCTCGGGGATTCGCGCCAGCACCGTGGGGTTTGCGATCTTCCAGCCATTCAAGTGAAGGATGGGAACCACGGCGCCATCGGTGATCGGGTCGAGGAACTTGTTCGAGTGCCAGCTGGCCGCGAGCGGGCCGGTCTCCGCCTCGCCGTCCCCAATCACGCAGAAGACCTTGAGCTGCGGGTTGTCGAACGCCGCGCCGTACGCATGCGTCAGCGCGTACCCCAACTCGCCCCCCTCGTGGATCGATCCGGGCGTCTCCGGGGCGTCGTGGCTCGGGATGCCGCCCGGGAATGAGAATTGTCGGAAGAGTTTTTGCAAGCCGACCGCGTCGCCGCTGATTGCCGGATAGACCTCGCTGTAGGTGCCCTCGAGATAGGCGTTCGCCACCATCCCCGGCCCGCCGTGCCCGGGACCGCAGATGTAGATCGCATCGAGATCCCGCGCTTTGATCACCCGGTTCAGATGCGCGTAGAGGAAATTCAGACCGGGCGTCGTCCCCCAGTGGCCCAGCAACCGCGGTTTGATGTGTTTGACCTGCAGTGGCTCGCGTAACAGCGGGTTATCCAGCAGGTAGATCTGGCCGACCGAAAGGTAATTGGCGGCACGCCAGTAGGCGTGCAGTTTCTTGAGTTCGTCCTCCTTCAGCGGCCCTTCGGCGAGCGCGGCGGCCGGCCCCGGCCCGGTTCGCATACCCCTCACGATAACGTGACAGCCCTTTGCAGTGATTTGTGGCGGTCAGCCAATAGACTGGCCGCGGGATGAGGAAACCTGTAACGCAACGCAAGCCAACCCCGGCAAAAAAGCAGAAACCCGGCCCGCCGCCGAAGGGCCCAATTCAGCACGTGGTGATCATCGTCAAGGAGAACCACGCGTTCGACAACTACTTTGGGCGTTTTCAGGGTGCGGACGGTGATCCGAATCTGGCGCTTGCCACCGACCCGCCGTCATCCGATCACCCGCATAACCATGCGGCCTGGCTCAACCGCGCCAATGTTGCCGTGAAGGAGCAGTACGCGCAAGCGAACATCCCCAACTACTGGCGCTACGCGCAACAGTACACGCTGTGCGACAAGTACTTCACCGAGGTCGGCGGTCCATCGACGCCCAACCATTTGATGCTGATCGCGGCCGACTCGCCGATCATCAACAACCCGCATTATCGCGATCCCATCAGCCAGCAGCCCCCCTTCAACATTCCATCGCTGCCGGCGGCGCTGGAGAAGGCGGGCCTGACATGGGGCAACTACGGCGGATACGCCCAGGGATACATCACGGCGCTCAAGGGGAGCAAGAACAACATGACCGCGGACAAATTCGCCGCCGCCGCCGCTGCCGGCAAGCTCCCCTCCGTCTCATGGGTCTACGGACCAACCGGCCTCAGCGAGCACCCGGTCGAACCAGTCAGGGCCGGAGAGAAATGGACAGCCACTCAGGTCGACGCGATCGTCAAGGGTGGGCTGTGGCCCAACACCGTCATCTTCATCACGTGGGACGACTACGGCGGCTGGTACGACCACGTCAGCCCGCCGCTGCTCGAAAAGTGGAAGGACGGCACGCAGTTCCGCCTTGGGTCGCGGGTCGGGTGTCTGGTCCTCAGCCCCTACGCAAAAGGCGGGTACATCGCGCACACCCAGCACTCGCACGTCAGCCTGGTGAAGTTCTGCGAGAAGACCTTCGGCCTGGCGCCGATCAATGCGCGCGACAGGGCCTCGGATGATATGTTCGACTGCTTCGATTTCACGCAGAAGCCACTCGCGCCGCCCGGCCCCGCCGTCTAAAGAAATCCCTCCCACGCTTGCGAACATTTCCCTCCCCCTCCGAGGGAGGGGGCTGCCGTTTCCGCCGCCCTTAGCCGTTGAAGAATTGTGCCCCTGCTCGCCTTCGGGATACTGGCCGGTGCGGCCCTGGCCTTGGCGGCCACGGGGATGGCCGGCTACCGCCTGGCGCAGCGGCGGGCGGCTCCCCAGCGAGCGGCCCTCGAGATCATCAGTGCGCTCACCCCCGAGGGCTTGAAGCACAAACCATCCGCCAGTGCGGACAAGCTCGCCCGGACCGCGCTCACCCGGCTCTGGGCGCTCACCGAGCCGGTCATCACGCGACAGCGCCAGTTACTCGAGCAGAACGGCGAATTACAGCGTCGTTACGGCCAGGCACGGGCGCTGATCGACCTGATGGCCGAATTCAACCAGGTCATGCAGCTGGCGGCCGTCCTCGATCGTCTGAGCTTCGGACTGAGCCGCTTCTTTGCCGGCGATGGGGTCGCCATCTGGATCCGCGCGTCGCAAGGACAATTCGAGCTGGCGGTCAAGGTCGCGGAAGACTTCCCGACCTCGCTGAACCCGCATGACCGCTGGGTCGCCACCGTCATGGCGGGCGACGCCGGCCTCGTCCTCCCCTTCTGGCTCGACCGCGAGATGCCCTGCATGGCGGCGCCACTGCTCGACGCCCAGGGGCAGCGCATTGGGATCGTTGCGCTGACGTCGCGCCGCCGTCCCGCATACACGGTGGAGGACGGCGCGTTCTTGCGGACCGTGATCGGCCACGCCTCGATGGCCATCCAGAACGCGACGATGTACGAGTTCATCGACACGCTGTCGCGGATCGATCCGCTGACCTCGCTGCACAACCGCCGTGAGTTCGATCGCTTGCTGCAGCAAGAGTTGGCCAGCGCGGCCCAATCGGGCCAGCGCTTGTCCCTGATCATGGCCGACATCGACCACTTCAAGCAGGTCAATGACCGCTTCGGTCACCAGGAGGGCGACCGCGCGCTCCAGCAGATGGCGCGCCTGATCCAGCAGGTGCCTCGGCGCGCGACCGACGCGAGTTTCCGGATCGGGGGCGAGGAGTTCGCGATCTTGATGGGTGAGACCGACAAGGCGGGCGCGGTTGAAGTTTCCGAGACGCTGCGCGGAGTGACCGAGGGCGCGAAATTCCTTCCGAGCGGCGAGGCAATGACCGTCAGCCTGGGCGTCGCGACCTTCCCCGACGACGGGCAGGATTCAGCCTCGCTGATCGCTGCCGCGGACCGAGCCCTCTATCAGGCGAAAGCCGGTGGGCGTAACCGCGTGAACGCCGCCTAAGCGTCAGGCCGTACTGCTGAACTCGACATCCTTGGTCTTGACCGTCCCGGCCGCCCGCCCCGGCGCCCTCTGGTCGCTCCAGTACATGTTCGTGTGTGCGATGACCTGGTCCGGCGGCGGCGCCCCCCATTCGGTCAGGTCCTCCGTCGTGTGCGCGTCGCTGACCAGGGTCGCGTCATACCCCCTGACGAACGCGCCGTGGAGCGTCGAGCGCACGCACATGTCGGTCTGTGCGCCGACGACGACAAGTCGCCCGACTCCGAGGCCCGACAGCACGGTCTCGAGGGTGGTGTCCTCGAAGGAATCACCGTAGTTCTTCTCGACGAGCGGCTCGGCCTTGCCCGGGGTCAGCTCGGGGACGATCCGCCAGTCGTCGCTCCCCCTCGCCAGCCCCTTGTCGGAGTGCTGCACCCAGACAACGGGGACCCGTTCCCGCCGCGCCTTCTCGACAAGGCTGCCGACGTTCGCGACGACCGCGTCGCGCTCGTGAGCCCCCTTGACGACGCCGTTCTGAACGTCGATGACGAGGAGTGCCGTGTTCGGCCGGTTCTCGAGTGTGCTCACGGTCTCATCTTAACGTGCCTCACCCGCGACGCCCTCTCGCAGCGTCTGAAGGATTGGACGGCCAGAAAGCCGCCAGATTCTTGGACTCATAGGAGGCAAACCGTAATGTTCCCGAGTTTCCGATCGGGCGTCAGATTGACGATCGGCGCCCTCGCGCTAACCGCGGGCGCTGTGGCCCTCGCGGCCACGCTGCCGGTGTCCGCCGACACGCTCGGCGGATTTGCCTGCACCGACCGGTCGGGAGGCGTTGCGGGCAGCGCCGCCACGGTGACCGCGGTCCGAATCGCCCACCACGATGGCTATGACCGCCTGGTTGTGGGGTTCGCCACCTCCAACTCCATGCCCCAATATCAGCTCACCCGGCAGGCGACATCAACCTTCGTCCGCGATGCGAGCGGCCAGCCGGTCACGCTCAACGGCTCTGCCGGAATCCGCGTGGTGCTCCGGAACGCTGACATCGCCGACGGCGTGCCGAGCGATCTCAAGCCTGACCTTCCACAGATCCGTGAAGTGACGCAGATCGGCAACTTCGAGCGCGTCGTCAGCTACGGCGTGGGGCTCGCGACGCCAGCTTGCTTCCGCGTCCTCGAGCTCAGCGGCCCGACTCGCCTGGTGATCGACGTCCAGACTGCGGCGGACGCCCCCGCCGCCACTGCCGCGCCGTCAACCGTGGCGCCATCAACGACGGCCAGTGAACCAGCGACCTCGTCCGATCTCGCCGCGACCGGCCACCCCGCCGAGCCTGTGCAACCAGCGAACTTCCCGATCGTGGCGCTGATCCTGGGACTCCTCGCCGTGACCGCCGGATTGACCATCGCCGGCATCAGGCGATTCGCGAAAAAATGACTCACCCGTTTACGCGACTCGCGGCGTCGGTAGGATTGGCATGCTCATGGATCCCGCGCTCGGGCGCGTCATTGCCCGGTGGCGAGACGGCGATCGCGACGCCTTCGAGGAGGTCGTGGACCGCTACGGCCTCCAACTGTTACGCACGGCTCGTTTGATCCTGCGGGATGAGGCGCTGGCCGAGGATGCCATTCAGGAAACGTTTCTCAAGGCCTGGCAGCGCATCGGCAGTTTGCGCGACGAAGATCCGGGGCCGTGGCTCACAAGAATCGCCATGAATGAAAGCATCTCGACCTACCGCCGGCGGCATCGATTCCAGGCGCTGACCGAGCGCTTCGGTCGCCTGGGCGGTGGCCGGCGCGAGGTATCGACCGAGGCCCGCCTCGACCTCGCGCACGCGCTCGATCAGCTGAGCATCGAGCAGCGAGCCGCGGTCGCCCTCCACTACTACCAGGACCTCAGCGTCGAAGAGACAGCGCGAACGCTCAAGGTCCCGGTCGACACGGTGAAGTCGCGCCTCAAGACCGCGCTCCGCCGCCTCCGCGAGCTCACGGGTTCTGAGGAGGCGCTGGCATGAGCGACGACTTCGAGAAGAACCTGCGCGACCACCTGCATCACGAAGCCGAGGAGACTCGCGAGTTCCCGCGCCGGCTGCGCGGCCGGATCCGAGACGGTATTGCCCCGCGCACCCGCGCCCGGATGGTGCCGCAGCTCGCGTTGGCCGGCGCCCTGGTACTCGTGGCCGTCGCCGTCCTGGCGTTTCGCAACCCCACGATCATCAACGTCGTCACCACCGACATCAAGTCAATTCTCCAGCCGAGCCCCTCGCCCACGCCCAAGCCGTTCACCTGCAGTGACCAATCCGGCGGAACACTCGGGCAAACTGCCCAGCTGACCGCCATCCGGGCTGCATCGCATGAAAGCGATGGGTACGACCGTATCGTGTTCGACTTCAACGGCGGCATACCCTCATGGGACCTCACGCGACAGGAGTCGGCTACGTTCGTCCGCGACGCCAGCGGTCAGCAGGTGACGCTCGACGGCAACGCGGGGCTCAAGCTCGTATTCCCCGGTGCCGATCTGGGCTCAAGCGTCCCCGCCGATCTGATCCCTGGTCTGAAAGGCGTTCGAGAGATCGCCAACGTGGGCAACTTCGAGCGACAACTCAGCTATGGCATCGGCCTCGCGTCATCCCAGTGTGTTCGCGTTCTCGAGCTGAGCGGACCGTCCCGGCTGGTGGTCGAGGTCGCCACGTCGGGGGGACCGTCGGCGACGGCCGCGCCGACACCGCTGCCGACGGCGCCACCCTCTGGAACCGGTCTCGGGCCGTTCACCTGCCTCGATCACAGTGGTGGTACGAACAGCGGATCGG
>WNFA01006218.1_pt1 | contig 13629 bp, 12 predicted proteins | sample 5400481 | NCBI WGS metagenome assembly WNFA01 (sample SAMN13153340, study PRJNA577476) | soil metagenome | isolation source: 120 cm saprolite under Douglas fir tree site 2 hole 1 replicate 2 | place: USA:California | collected 2015-04-18 | reverse complement strand
GGCCGTCGGCACCCTGGCCGGGCTCCTGACCTTCTGGCCGTACCGGAACTATCGCGTGTACCACTGGGAGCATCACCGCTTCACCCAGGACCGGGAGCGGGATCCCGAGCTGTACTTCGCGAAGCCCGAGTCCCTGTCCGCCTATCTCTTCGTGCTGACGGGCATCCCGAATCTCGTCCGCCGGGTCGGTGACATCCTGCGGCTCGCCATCGGCCGGGCGGATCGGCCGTGGATGGCGCCCTCGGAGCGGCGGCCCCTGATCATCGAGGCGCGCGCGTACCTGGCCGTCTACGTCGCGTTGGCGGCAGCCTCGACGCTCGCCGCCTCGCCCATCGCGCTCCTCGTGTGGATCGTTCCGTGGATGGTGGGCCAAGTATTCCTGCGGCCGTATCTCCTGGCCGAGCACACGGCCTGCTCGTTCACGCGTGACTGCCTGGAGAACACGCGGACCACGCTCACCCTGCCCCTCGTACGCCTGTTCGCGTGGAACATGCCGTATCACGCCGAGCACCATGCCTACCCCGCGGTGCCGTTCCACGCCCTCGCCCGTCTTCACGAGCGCGTCCAGGGCAAGATCGAGAACCTCGAGCCCGGCTATGTCGCGGCCTCCGTCAAGGTCGCCCGCTATCTCTTCGGCCAGAAAGCCGCCAGCCTGCACCGGGCCGTCGACTGACGGCACGGCCACCGAGGACCTGTCCACGGGAGGAGCACGATGCGCTTGAGCCACATGCGGTGGGTCGGTGCGGTTGCCGCGGTCGTCGCACTTGTCCTCGGGGGATTTCCGGTGGGGGCAGCTGACACGCCCGGCACCCTGGTGATCGGACTCGACCAAGAGCCGCCGACGCTCGACCCCCACGCCTCGCCGTCGGCCGTCACGTACCAGATCATCGCGTCGGTGACGGAGAATCTCCTCTACAAGGGGCGCGACGGCAAGCTCCAGCCGTGGCTGGCCGAGTCGTGGAGCGCGTCGAAGGACGGGCGGAGCGTGACCTTCAAGCTCCGCCGTGACGTCAAGTTCCACGACGGCACGCCCTTCAACGCCGATGCCGTCAAGTTCAACTTCGACCGGATCGTCGACCCCAAGTTCAAGCCGGGCTCCTCGCGCGCGCAGATCGCCGGCTATGCCGGCGCCAAGGTCCTCGACGAGTTCACCGTGCAGGTCTCGTTCGAGACGCCCTACGCGCCATTCCTGACCTACGCGGCGGCGGGCACCCTCAGCCTCGTGTCGCCCAAGGCCGTGCGGGAGAGCGGCGACCAGGTGCATACGCGGCCCATCGGCACGGGACCGTTCATGATGAAGGACTACGTCGCCAAGGACCACGCCACCATCGTGAAGAACCCCGCCTACAACCGGAAGGCGCCGTGGAGCGAGCGGAGCGGCCCCGCCCTGCTCGACGCGATCATCTGGAAGTTCATCCCGGAGGCGGGCACGAGAGTGGCGACGCTCGAGAGCGGCGAGACCCAGGGCATCTATCTTGTTCCCGCCCAGTCCCTGCCCCGTCTCGAGAGCAGCAAGGACATGCGGGTCGACCGGATGCCGTGGCCGGGCGTGCCCCGCATCTGGCTCCTCAACACGACCAAGCCCCCGCTCGACGACGTGAAAGTCCGCCGCGCGATCAACTTTGCCGTGGACAAGGAGGCGTTTCTCGCCACCGTGTACAAGGGCACGGGCCTGAAAGCCTTCGCCCCCCTCACCGCCGTGATGCTCGACGAGCCGTCGCTGCGCCAGGCCTTCGCCTTCGATCCCGCCAAGGCCAGGGAGCTGCTCGGCGAGGCAGGCTGGCCGGCCGGCGCCGATGGCATCCGGACCAAGGGCGGCCAGCGTCTCGAGATCACCCTGAACGCCATCGAGTACGGCGGCGGGGCCGACCCGACCGCGCAGCTCATCCAGGCCTCCCTGCGGGACGTCGGCGTGGACGTCAAGATCAAGGCCCAGGCCCGGCCGCCCTGGTACGAGGACAACTACCGCTGCGCGACCCACGGACCCGTCATGTTCCTGCGTGCCACCGATCCGGACGGCCTGTACGCCCTGTTCCACTCCTCGCTCGTCGGCCAGAACTTCAACTGGTCGTGCGTCAAGAACGGCAAGCTCGACCAGCTTCTCGAGCAGGGGCGCCGCGAGTCCGATCCCGCCAAGCGCCGCGCGGTCTATCTCCAGATCGAGAAGCTCGCCCTCGACGAGGCGCTCACCGTGCCCCTCGTCGACGAGCTCGCGGTGTGGGCGTTCCGCGCCAATGTCCAGGGCGTGAAGTACAATTTCAACGCCTACCCGGTGCTGAGCGACGCGACCACCCGCCGCTAGCGTCGTGTCGCGGCCTGCTCCCACGTGCTGATCTACATCGCCCGCCGCGTGCTCGCCGTCGCCCCCGTCCTCTTCGGCGTGACCCTGGCCGTCTTCAGCATGCTGTTCCTCGTGCCCGGCGATCCCGTCAAGATCATGCTCGCCGAGTTCGTCACCACGCCCGAGCAGATCGAGCGCATGCGCGCCCAGCTTCACCTGGACGAGCCGGTGCTCCAGCAGTACGGGCGCTTCGTGGGCAATGCCCTGCGGGGCGACCTCGGCACGTCGATCCGGAGCCGCCGGCCCGTCACCCAGGAGATCTCCGACAACCTCGCCAGCACGGCCCAGCTGGCCCTGGCGAGCATGGCGGTGGCCGTCGCCCTCGGGATTCCCCTCGGGCTCATCGCGGCCCTCGTCCGCAACTCCTGGCTCGACGTCGCCTCCATGGGGGTGGCGCTGCTCGGCGTCTCCATGCCGAGCTTCTGGCTCGGCCTGCTCCTGATCTTCACCTTCTCGCTGCACCTCGGCTGGTTCCCCGCCACGGGCGGCGGAGACTTCCTCCACCTCGTCCTCCCCGCGGTGACGCTGGGGGCCATCGCCTCCGCCATCATCGCCCGGCTGACTCGGTCGAGCATGCTCGAGGTGCTCGGCCAGGACTACGTGCGCACGGCCCGGGCCAAGGGCCTGACCGGGTGGAGCGTGGTCCTCCGCCACGCTCTCAAGAACGCCCTCATTCCCGTGCTGACGATCTTCGGGCTGCAGTTCGGCAATCTCCTGGCCGGGACGGTCATCGTCGAGACCGTGTTCAGCCGGCCCGGGCTCGGCCGACTGATCGTGGGCGGCATCCTCGCCAAGGACTTTCCCCTCGTGCAGGGCACCGTGCTCTTCGTGGCCACGGTGTACGTGCTGATCAACGTGGTCGTCGACGTCACCTACGCCGTCGCCGACCCGCGGATCCGGCTCGGGTAGCGCGACGTGGCGACATCGACCATGGCGCTGGAGCACCCGGTCTCCTCGACGCCCGCCGCCGGGCGCGGCACCATGGGCAGGCTGGCGCGCCAGCGTGGCGCCATCGCGGGTTTGGTGGTCCTGGGCACGCTCGTCGTCCTGGCCCTCGGAGCGCCGTGGCTGAACGCGCGCGATCCCATCAAGACCTCGGTCCGCGACGCGCTCCAGCCTCCCGGCCCGCGCTTCGTGCTGGGCAGCGACCAGTTCGGCCGCGACGTGGCCAGTCGCGTGCTGCACGGGGCGCGCATCTCGCTGACCGTCGGCCTCATCGCCGTCTCCATCGCCACCGTGCTCGGCGCGCCCATCGGCCTCGTGGCCGGCTACGCGTGCTCACGCCGGGGCTGACCAACGTCATGATCGCCGTGGGGCTCTCGGCCGTGCCGACCTATGCGCGGCTCGTCCGGGCCAGCGTGCTCTCGGCCCGCGAGAACCTCTACGTGGAGTCGGCCCGGGCCATCGGCGCCGGCGACGCGCTCATCCTCTCCCGTCACGTCCTTCCCAACGTGGTGGCGCCGCTGATCGTGACGGCCACCCTCGGCCTCGGCACCGCCATCTTGTCGGCGGCCGCCCTGAGCTTCCTGGGGCTCGGGAGCCAGCCGCCGCTGCCCGAATGGGGACGCATGCTGAGCGAGGGGCGCGATTACTTGCGCGAAGCCTGGTGGATCTCGACCTTTCCGGGCCTCGCCATCATGGTCACGGTGCTGGCCATGAACCTGCTGGGCGATGCGCTCCGCGACGTCCTCGATCCCCGCCTGAAGACGTAGTCCCCTGGTCGCTCCCAGCAGGCTGCCGAAAAGCTCGCAGGTTGCTCAAAAAGGTCCAGATGCGAGGCGGCGCGGGCGGCGGCACCCCGAGGCGTACTCTCTGTACGTTGAGCGGGTGCCGCCGCCCGCGCCAACGAAGCAGATGGGCCTTTTTCAGCAACCTGCGCTACTTGAGGCGCATGTCCTCGTAGGAGGGGAAGGCCGACATCGGCACCAGGTTGATGGTGTGCTCGGCCATGCGCGGCCCGATGCCGGTCAGGGCGCGGAGATCCATGAGCGGTGCGAACATCGCCCGGTCGATGGCCAGCTGCTGGATGCGATGGAGGACTGCCTCGCGCTTGGCAGGATCCCGCTCCCGAGCCTGCTGCAGGAACAGCTCGTCGATGTCCGGGTAGCCGCCGTATGAGTAGCTGCCCTTGGAATAGATGAACGCTTCCACGCGGCTGGCCGCGTTGCCCGAGTTGCCGACCGCGGTTAGGAAGATCCCCCGCAACTTCTTCTCCCGCCATTCAGCGTAAAAGGTCGCGCGCTCCACCAGCCGCATCTTCACACGGATTCCCACGGCCTTCAGATCGTTGATCACGCCTTCCGCCGCCGTGAAGAAGGGGGGAATCGGCACCAGCTCTCCGGCGTCGAAGCCCCGCGGATAGCCAGCCTCCGCGAGCAGCTGCCTGGCTTTTTGCGGATCGTAGGCCGGCGGCTCCACCTGGAGGGCGTAGTCCATCACGCGGGGCACGATGACCGCGGCGGGCGGGCAGAAGCCCAGGCAGGCGGCCTCGTTGATGGCCTTGCGATTCAGCGCATGGTTGACCGCCAGGCGCAAGCGCTTGTCGTGCCACGGCGACTTGGGATCCCACTGGTCAGCGAACTCGATCCAGAAGATGGAGGCGTGACGGGTGGCCACCAGCAGGAGGCGCGGGTCGCGCCTCACGTCCTCCGCCTCCTGCCCGTCGAGAGCGAACGCGATATCCGCCTCGCCCTTCTTGAGCATGGCCACCCGGGTGGTGCCCTCGGGCACGCTCTTCATGGTCAGCCGCTTGACGTTGGGCACGCGCCGCCAGTAGCCCGTATAGGCCTCCAGCACGACTTCCACGCCGGGCGCATGGCTCACGAACTTGTAGGGGCCGGCACCGATCGGATGCTTCCTGAAGCCGTCCTCCGTCACTTTCTCGATGTACTTCTTCGGGACGACGATCCCAGCTGCGGTGGCCGTGGTGCCGTAGAAGGTCATGAAGTCCGGCCAGGCCGCCTTGAGGCGGAACCGCACGGTAAGGGGATCGGCGATCTCCACGCTTTCCACGCGCGCCTGCAGCTCCTTGGCGCCCGTCCCCTTGTAGCGCTCGAAGCTGAATTTCACGTCCTCGGCGGTGAGGGCGTCGCCGTTGTGGAACTTGAGCCCCCGACGCAGCTTGAACTCGTAGACCAGCCCGTCCGGGCTCTCCGTCCAGGACTCGGCCAGGCTGTTGCCCATCTTCTGGTTCGGCAGCGGGCGGACGAGCGCATCGTGGAGGGCGAAGAGAATTCCGAAAGGCGTGATCTGGGGCGGAGCCGTGGACGGATCGAACCAGGTCGGCGCGATCGTCACGTGCCAGGCCATGACCGCTTCGCCCGTCGGCTGCCCGGGCGCCTCTCCCGCCGCGGCCAGGACCAAGCCGGCCGCCGCGAGGATACAGACGAGGTGACGATGGGTACGCGTCGCCCACGCCGCTCCGGCGAATTCCCGAGATCGGGCCATGTCCGAGTCTCCCTTCGTGCGGAACAGGTTGATCGGAATGCGTGTCGGGAGTGTCGACGCGGCCGAGGATCCGCCGAAATCAGGGCGTCGTCAAGGGGCGCGGATCAGCGGAAGCGGGGCATGACGTCAGCGCCGAAGCGGCGCATCGATTCCAGGATGCGCTCGTGCGGCAGGTAGCCGTAGCTCATCTGACACAGCAGGTGCTGCACGCCGGCCGCGCGCACCTCGTCGATCTGTTCGGCCACGCGCTTCGCCGTGCCGTAGAGCGTAGCGTTCTCGAGGGAATAGCGGACGCCGATCTCGTCGGAGACGCGGGGATCGTTCCAGGGGTTCACGCGGGAGACATCGACGGCGTAATCGGAGGGATTGAGGGTCGCGCGGGCGTGGACCATGTGGTGGCGGGTCTCGAGGAGGGCGGCCGTCAGCTCGTCCTCGGCCTGGGCCTGGCTTTCCGCCACGTGGACGAAGCGCCAGAGGGCCGCCTGCTCACGGAGCCGCTGCCTGGCCGCGCCGTCGAGGCCGCTCTCCGCCAGGCCCGCCTCGTAGAGGGCCAGCCGCTCGGGGACGCGCGCCAGCGGGATGCGCGCCATCATGATGGGAGCGCCGAGCCGCCCGCACTCCTGCACGGAGCCCGCGGACGAGACGCTGCGCCAGATCGGCGGATGCGGCCGCTGCAACGGGCGCGGGCGGAGCTCGGGCAGGCTCAGCCGATAGAACTTCCCCTGGTGCACGAGGGGCGCCTCCGTCCACGCGCGCACCATCACCTCCAGGGTCTCGGCCATGCGCTCCCGGCTGTCATTGCTGCGCAGCCCGAACCCGACGAACTCGTACTCGTTGAAGTTGGTCCCGTGCCCGACGCCGATGTCGAGGCGACCCCCGGAAAGATTGTCGAGGAGGGCCAGCTCGGTGGCGATCCGGATGGGATGGCGGAGGGCGAGCTGGATGACCGCGAAGCCGATCCGGATCCGCGACGTGCGCGCGGCCACCACGCTCGCGAAGGGGATGGGATCGCAGTACACGCTCTCCCCGGTGAAGTTGTGCTCGGTGAGCCAGAGGCCGTCGAACCCCGCCGTCTCCGCGAAGCAGGCCTGGGTCAGCTGCTCCTGGATGGCCGCGTAGTCGCCGTCGGAGGACGGGGAGAGCCCGAGGGTCAGCCAACCGAATTGCATCCGCGTCATCGCTCGAGCCAGGCGGCGAGGAGCCGCCCGCCGTAGTCGTAACCGAGGTTGGGCCCATAGTTCTTCAGCGCCCCATCCCAGGCGGCGATGTAGATGCCGGAGGGAATCTGGACGTAGTACTGCTGGCGGGCGAGGTAGCGCTGGAGATCGTGAAGCACCTCGCGGCGCTTGACGGGGTCGGCGATCCGTCGCTGGCGGATCAGGAAGTCGGTCACCACGGGGTCGTCGACGTGGCTCTGGTTCTTCTGCTCGCCCGGGTAGTACATGCCGAAGACGAAGCTATCGGGCTCCAGGTAGGGCGTCTGGGGGCCGTACGTCATGGAATCGAACTTGCCGAAGTAGCACGAGGAGATGAACGATCCGTACTCGCGCTGGTCCAGTTTCGCGTCGATCCCCACGTCCTTGAGGTGCTTCAGGATGAGCTGGGCGTTATCCGTGAGGATCGTGGAGCCGTAGGTCGTGAAGCAGATGCTCCCGGGAAACCCGCCCGGATGCCCGGCGGCGGCCAGCAGCCGCCGCGCTTCCGCCGGATCGTGCTTGAAGTACTTGGCGCCCTCGCCGAGCTGCGTGATGGGCAGCGACCACTCCTTCAGTGCCGCAGGCACGGCGGGATTGAAGATGCCCACGCCCTCCTGGGTCGCGTCGATGATGCCCTGGCGATCGATGGCGAGCGAGATCGCTTGACGCACGCGGACGTCATTGAAGGGCGGTCGGTCGGTGCGCATCGAGATGTGCGTCTCCACGTTGCTGGGGAATTCCGCGCTCCGGAGCTGGGGGCGAACCCGCTTCAGCGTGTCCTTGATCTGGATCCAGTCGGTGCGGTTGATCGATCCCGGGAACTCCCAGCCCAGGTCATACTTCCCCGCGATGAACGCCGACATGCGCGACGCGTTGTCTTCGTCCACGGCAAGCTCGACGCGGTCGATGTGGGGCAGGCCGGGGACGAAGTAGTTCGGGTTCCGAGCAAGCGTCAGGCCCGCGTTGGGGCGGTAGCTCTCGAGCATCCAGGGGCCGGTGCCGACGACGGCCTCGGGCTTCTTCAGATCGCCGAACTTCTCGACGCACTCGCGGGCGACGATCGCCACCGCCATCGGGCTGGCAAGGGCGTCGAGAAACCACGCGAATGGCTCCTTCAGGATGAACTTCACGGTGTAGCGATCCACCGCTTCCACCCGGGCTACCGACCTCAGCGTGTAGGCGCTCGGGTTGCCCTTCAGGGTCAGGAACCGCTCGACGGTGTAGCGGACGTCCTCTGCCGTGAGCTCACGGCCATTGACGGGCGGCTTGGGATGCCAGCGCACGCCCCGGCGAAGCTTGAACACGTAGGTGGTCTCGTCCGGCTGCGTCCACGACTCGGCGAGGTCGCCCTCCAGGGGAAAGGTGGTGGGCGGGACGCCCGGTCCGGCCTTGTGGCGGATGAGCCGGCTGTGGGTGAAGCTGATTGGGATCTGGACCCGATACGCGGTGCTGAGCATCTGGTCGAAGAACGGCGGATCCCACGCGCGGATCGTGAGCGTGCCTCCGCGCTTCGGGGTCTGCCCGCGCGCCGCGCGGGGCTGCAGCGCGCTGCCGGCGAGCGTGGCGGCCGCGATTCCGAGCAGACGACGGCGCGTGAAGCTCACTGCGCGCTCACCCCCTCGATCACACTCACCCTCGCCTGCGTAGGCACGATCCGCGTCGGATCCGTGAACGGATCGTCAAGTGGCTAGGGCAGGCTCCGGGACACCGTCATGGTCTGCAAGCCGTCGTCGTGGGTCATCACGAGCGCCCGCCGTCCATCGCCTTCGTGGACGACGCCTTTGCCGCTCAGGACCTTTCCCTCGCCCTTCGACTCGTTGTAGAGGTACCTGAAGGTCCCGTCCGGCTCGAGCGTCATCACGCCGAGTGTTCTGAAGCCGCGGGGCTCGCTGGCCGTCAGCTCGAAGCGGCCGTCGGGTTGAACGACCAGCCTGGTCGAGCGGGAAAGCTGGCTCACTTCCTTGAGCCGGCCCGAGTAGGTTCCGGCCAGGGCCGAGATGTCGGTCACCCTCACGGCGGGGGGGAGCGCGGTTGCGCAGGCGGCCAGCCCCAGGGCAACCAGCGCGATGGCGATACGTCGTGCGCTCATGCCATCTCCTTGGTCGCGAGACCGCAGACGCGGGCTCAGCGCTTTTCGCGGGAAGGCGGAGTGTCGTCCTCGACCGGCATGTCGCGGGCGCCCGCCGTGCGCGCCTCGAAGCCTTTGGGCACCTCGCGGCCCGCATCGATGAAGGCGCGGCGCACGGCCTCGACGTTGGGGCCGAAGATGCCCTTGCGGTTGGCGCGCGCCCAGTCGTTGGAGCCCCGGACCGTGTCGATCGAGCCCTGGAAGCGCGGCATGACGTAGCGGGCGAAGAGCTCGTAGCTCTTGAGGGTCTCGTGGCGCGGCGCCCACTCGTGGGCGCGGAAGAGCAGGCCGCCGATGCCGCCGTCGCTCAGGCGGATGAGGTGCTCGATGCCCCTGGACACCGTGTCGGGCGAGCCCACGAGCGTGGTGCCCATCTTGACGCCCTCGCGGAGCGGATCGTCGGCCCGGCCCGGCGGCCGCCCGAGCGTATCCTCGAAATACGTGATGGTCTCGTGGCGCTCGCCCGCATGTACCTGACGCAGCGCCAGCTCATCGTCCTCGGCCACATGCACGTTGGTGACGAGGCGCCACTGCCGCCTGTCCATGGTCTTTCCGTGCGCGGCGGCCGTCTCCTCGGCCAACCGCCACTGGCCGGCCAATGCCTCCGGCCCTCCCGGCAAGCCCGCGGCGAGCGAGAGCACGCCCACGCCGTACTTCCCTGCGGTCTGCACGCCGAAGGGCGTGATGGTGCTGGCGACCGCGATAGGGAAATGCGGATCGGAGTACGGCGCCAGGTGCAGCCGCGCCTCGCGAAGGTCGAACCAATCGGTCTTCATGGTCACCGGCTCCTCGCAGCGGAGGAGCGTCATGATCACGCCGAGGGCTTCGTCCATGCGCTGCCGCTGCGTCACCGGCTCGATGCCCAGCATGTAGGCATCCGAGACGAGCGCGCCCGGTCCGCAGCCCAGCATGGCGCGGCCGCGCGTCATGTGATCGAGCTGCACGAAGCGCTGGGCCACGAGCAGCGGATTGTGATACGGCAGGCTGGTGACGCCCGAGCCCAGCATGATGTGCCGCGTGCGCTCGGCGGCGGCGGCGATCACCAGCTCGGGCGAAGCGATGAGCTCCCAGCCCGCCGAGTGGTGCTCGCCGATCCACGCCTCGTCATAGCCCAGGTGATCGAGCCATTCGAGGAGCTCCATGTCGCGAGCGATGGCGAGCGTCGGGTTCTCACCGACGCGGTGAAACGGTGCCAGGAAGATACCGAAGGTCAGTCCGCGATGAGTCATGGCACCACTCTTGCCGACGGATGCGCCCCTGTCAAGACGGTGTACTGGGCGTCCCGGGCGAAGCGAGCCCTCCGGGACCTCACGAGAAATAAAGCTATCGAGTTCCCGAGCTACGGTGCCACGTTAAGGTACGCAGACTTGGCGAGGTGCCCGACCGCCCTGGGAATCGCTACGCTCTCTCGAGATGGCCAGGGTAGCCATCTTCGCCAAGAAGGCGCTCCGGTTCGCGGCCCGATGGGTGAGCGCCTATTTCGAGCGCCGGCGCTACGAAGCCCCGGTGATCCCTCACCTCTCGATCGAAACCACCAATGTCTGCAACGCGGACTGCGTGTTTTGCGCGAACAGCGTGATGAAGAGAAAGAAGGGCCCCCTGAAGATGGAGCATTTCAAGCGGGCCGTCGATGACTTCGTCGCGATGGGAGGCACCGGGATGGACTTCAATGTCACGATCGGTGATCCCTTGCTCGATCCATACCTGCTGGAGCGCGCGCGGTACGTTCAGCGCTACCCACAGATCACCGGGCTGGGTTTCGTGACGACACTCCAATGGCTGCATCGCTTCGATCTCCACGACTTCTTCGAAGCGGGATTCGCCTGGTTGGCCATCTCCACCTCGCTGTCCGGCCCAGAGAGGTATCGAGAGTTCTTCAGGGTCGACAAGTACGACCAGATGCTCACGAATCTGGTCGCGCTGATCGAGGAGAACAAGCGGCGAGGCAACGTGCTCTCGATCAACATCGCCATCAAGCCGACGAACGAGCCCATCCAGCGGGTTCTGGAGCATCCCGACTTCCAGAAGATCAGCCGGCTCTCCGGCCAGGATCTGACCGGTCAGGTCAAGGGGCAAGGGTTCTTCGTGGACGACTGGCAAGGCGCGGTGAAGCTTCCCGCGTACCTCAAGCTCAGGCCTCTGTATCCGCGGGGGCACGCGCCGTGCCGGATGCTCTACAAGGGCCTCACGGTTTATTCCAACGGCAAGGTCGGCGCCTGCCAGTGCCGCGACTTCGAGGCAAGCAGCGAGCTGATCCTGGGCACGACGGCCGATTCCCTCGAGCAGCTGTGGAACGGGCCTCGCCTCGAACAGCTTCGTCTCGCCTGGCGCGAGAAGAACGAGATTCCTTCGATCTGTCAGTCCTGCCGATACTACATGCGGTGAGGCGCGGTCGCTTCCCGACGCGATCGCATACGTGCTGTTTTCCCGACCTCGTGGGCGGCTAGTCGGGGCCGCTCGCGAACCAGAGCGAAGGGTCGGCGGCCCGCACCCGCGCTTCCGGCAGACCCAGCTCGCGCCGGACGATGTTGGTGCCTTCCACGAGCGCCACGCACTTGTAGTAGGCGATGCGCCGGCTCAACCCCTCGCGGCCGAAGCCACAATCGGTGGTGACGACCAGCCGCTCGGGAGGGATGTACTCGAGGGCGCGGCGGATCAGACGGGCGACGTGCTCGGGCGGCTCGACCACCGTGTTGCAGTGGCTGATCACGCCGATGCCGATCTTCTTGTCCGTCGCGTACTTGGCGAAGAGCGGGAGATCCTTGCCGTCGCTGCTCGCGCACTCGAAGGTGATCACGTCGGCGTCGAGCTGCAGGAGATGCGGCAGGGCGCGCTCGTAGCTCGGGGGCTCCCAGTACACGCGCTGCTGGTTCGGATTGCCCCAGCACGTGTGCACCCAGATCTCGGCGTCGACGCCGACGAGCTGGCGGTTGAACGCCTCGGTCAGGAACTCGAGATCGGCATCCGTGCAGTCTGGCCGCGTGGTGCGCCCGTGGCGCGGCGGCTCCTCGACCTGGATGAGGGGGCAGCCGGCAGCGGCCAGCTCGCGAAACTCGGCGTTCATGATGTCGCAGAGGTCATTGATCAGGGCCTTCTCGTCACCGTAGTGCTCGTCCCACAGCATGCTGGAGAGGGCGGGGGCGCAGATCGCGCCGAACTTGACGGGCCGGTCGGTCAGGCGCTGCGCCACCTTCCACAGCGCCGCGTACTCGAGCGGTCCGCGGGTGAGCCGGCTCTTGACCACACCGGGCTGATACGCCTCCTGGACTTCCCAGAGGATCTTGCCCGGGCGAAGGCCGTGCCGCTGCATCCAGCCCCGCGAGGTATCGCGGTGGCCCTCGATGCCGCCCAGACGCTCGATGGGATAGAAGAACCACGACTTGCCCCCCACGGCGAGATCGAAGCGGGTGTCGCCGTCGGTCACGATGTCGAGACCCGCAGCCTCCTGAGCATTGATCACGGCGGCGACGGCGTCAAGGTACTGCTCGCGGAAGATCGAATCCCCGAGGGCGGACTTGAACGACCGGCCGCGCAGGCTCTCGTCGAACCAGAGCGGGCGAGGATACGACCCGGTGATGGCGGTGGGCAGCATGAGGTCCTGCGTCACTCTCAGCATCGACACCTCCCCGCGGAGATCGTATCCTTGTTTGGACCATCACGCGAGAGGAGGAGGAGATGCCGAAGATCTGGCGGGTCTACAGCGGGGCGGACGGGAAGTCCCATATCGCGGAGGAGCCCATGGCCCTCGAGCCCTTCAAGGACGCCGAAGGCTCGTACGGCGAGGGCACCCCGATGCAGTCCGCCTCGGGCATCGCCTTCCGCGTCTTCCCTCCGGGCTACGTGCTCGAGTGGCACTGCGCCCCGAGGCGGCAGTACTCGATCACGCTCTCGGGCACCGCGGAGATCGAAGTCGGCGACGGCACGGTCGCTCGCGTGGGGCCGGGCGACATCGTGCTCGCCGAGGACCTGACGGGCCAGGGGCACGTGACGCGCGTCGTCGGCAATCAGCCGCGGCTCTCGGCCATCGTGCCGCTGACCTGATGCGTAGATGACTCGCCCCCTCACCCTGCCCTCTCCCCCGAAGCGGGGGAGAGGGATTCAAAGAGAGCGCCGGGACTGTTTCCTTCCCTCTCCCCCAGTCGGAGGGAAGGATTCAGAGAGAGCGCCGGGACTGTTTCGATCCCTCTCCCCCACTGGGGGAGAGGGCCGCAGTTCGAGCTGAGCGGCGAAGCCGAGAGGCGAGGGCTGAGTTAGTGAGGGGGACGACGGCTAGGCGCTGTCCGTGAGGCGGCGGAACGGCGGGAGTCCGGTATGGGCGGTGAGGCCGCCGTCGGCCGTGATGGCCGCGCCCGTGATGAAGGAGGACTCGTCGGAGGCCAGGAAGAAGATGGCGTTGGCGATCTCGTCGGCCTGACCCATGCGGGCCACGGGATTCGCCGCCGCCTGCTCGCGGCGGATCTCGTCGGCGCGGTCCCCGCCCAGGAGCTGAGGCGCCCGCGTGTCGATGGTCCCCGGGC
>WNFA01003172.1_pt1 | contig 13638 bp, 9 predicted proteins | sample 5400481 | NCBI WGS metagenome assembly WNFA01 (sample SAMN13153340, study PRJNA577476) | soil metagenome | isolation source: 120 cm saprolite under Douglas fir tree site 2 hole 1 replicate 2 | place: USA:California | collected 2015-04-18 | reverse complement strand
GGAAGATGGAAGCTCGTGATTCTGTTCCATCTATTCGGAGGCAAGGTGATGCGCTTCTCCGACCTGGAACGAGCGATACCCAACATCACTCAGAAAATGTTGGGGCAGCAGCTCCGCAGCCTGGCAGCGGACGGAATCGTTGTGCGCACGGCCTATCCTCAGGTGCCGCCGAAGGTTGAATACTGTCTGACATCATGGGGTCAATCCCTTTGTCCTACCCTTGACGCCATCCTAAAGTGGGCCGATCGACGGCCAGCAGAGAAAAAGCGCAACTCGCGCTGACAGTTGCGCCTCCTGTTTGCGGAAGTGATTGAAAGCGAAGAAACTTTGGTTGCAGCGGCCCGATATGCACCGAATAGACAATTACTCGCGATACCGTTTCGGAGTGAATTAGTCCGCTACACAGCGCAAGTCTAAGAACGGAAACGAACTCCAGGCGGTAGTTTCCGCGTAGGCGACGAGTTGCTCGGAAACGTCGCTGAGTCACGGGTTCTGTTGCGAATGGAAGCGCCAGCGGGAATCGATGCCGTGTCTCACCGAGAAGCGCGTGGCTACACGGAGGGGGCGAGGAAATGCTATCCTTCCCAGAAATGAAGACGGATTTCGCCCAATATTCTAGCGTTTTCGGATTCGACGGTCTTGAAGTCCTGCGTGCCCAGTGGATAGAGCACTCGTTTGCCCCACACATGCATGACTTCTACGCCGTGAGTCTCAATTACGGAGGCCGAGGTGCATTTGATTGTCGGCGTGAGCTTCGTGATGCGGCGCCTGGCACATGCAATCTTATAGCACCCGGCGAGTTGCACACGGGTCACGCTACATCTGGACATGGCTGGATCTATCGAAACCTGTACATTGAAACCCATCTAATGACCACGCTTCTTCAGAGTCTCGACTGGCAAGGGCCGTTGGACGTACGATTCAAATTCCCGTTGGTAAGGGACACGTCCTTAGCCACACGGCTGGCGCAGGTTTTTGTCAGTCTGGCGAAGTCAAGTTCGTTGTTGCAGAATGAATCGTTGCTATTGTCTGTTATGGCGCGTTTGGTCACGGATCACCTCGTGCATGGGCACTCCCTTCGCGATGCGGGGCGGGAACATGCGGCGGTGCGGCGAGTCAAAGACTGGCTTGAAGCCCACCCCGAGCAGAACGTCTCGGTTCACTCACTGGGTGATGTCGCCGGCCTGAGCCCTTACTATCTGGTGCGAGTGTTTCACAAGCACGTGGGAATGCCACCGCACCAATATCAGACAAACGTACGCGTACATAGAGCGCGCAAACTGTTGAGGTCGGGAGCAGCAATTTCTGAGGTCGCGTACCGCACCGGATTTTGCGATCAAAGTCACCTCAACCGCTGCTTCAGAGCCGCACTCGGTGTCACGCCCGGAAAATACTGTTGCTAGGATCACGCTCAGGTGGTGGGTCAGTTTGCACCTGAGTCTTTGACTCCAGCCCATTCAAGGGCCTGCCGCCGGTCGGCGAAAGCACGCATCTGAGTGGCCTTGCCGTTACGGAAGGTGAACACATCGGCTAGGCGCACCTCTTGCCATTCCGTGCTGCCTTTGGTCCTCGCCCGCACATGAACAAATACAACGATTTTATCGCCAGCGACGATGAACCGCTCCGGCTCGCTGGATCCTTCGGCCCAATCCGCGCGCGACTGCGACAAGTACGCCTTGACTCCCTCGTGCCCATGATAAGTTCTGCCTCCTGGAAACTCGGGAGGCTCGGTCCACTCGATTTGGGGGTCGAGCGCCTCCACAGTCGCCGCAATATCGTTCCGGTTGAACGCGGCGTACGCTTTTCTGAGAGCCTCCGTCTCCATCGCAAGTGGCGGACTCGACGTGTTCACGTTTCCCTCCCGTCGCCCGTCGTTACAGGCGCATTGAACCAAGGCCGAAATGGCGAAGCAACAGCCAAGAGCGTGCTTCCAGACGGCTCGCATGCCACGATTGTATCAAGCATGCTCTGGGATCATCGAAGCCGCTTGCCAGATTTTAGCGGCAGTTATTGGTCGGATCTCCTTCGGCCATCATCACCTCCATGACGTGCCTTTCCGGAAGGCGGGGCGTAACACCAGTCACATATGCTTCTATGACAATTTCATCCCGCTGGTTTTTGAACATCACCTCAGCTTTGGCTCTGTTGCGGTCATCAAGCTCAGTGATCGTGAAACGACATTCGATTGTGTCTCCAAAATATACCGGCTTCTTGAAATGAAAACTCATTCCAGATGCCAACCATCCAATCTGTCCACCGATCTCAGTGAGTAGGCTGGCAACCAAGAGCCCCTGACAAATTGGGCCATGAAAATTCTTAGCCTTGGCAAAGCGAAGATCAAAATGAACCGGGTTATAGTCTCTACCGATGTCCGCGAAAGCCGCTGCATCGCGCTCCGTGAATGTGCGTGAAACCGTAAAAGAGTCGCCTCGCTTCAGCCCTTCAATCGTCTTTTGTCGTATCGATGACATTCAACCCCAAAATGGTCACTGGTGCATGGTTTCAGGCGGATTGGGTCTGCTGACCAGGAAGCGGCCTACATCCCGGATCACATCCAGCAGATAGTCCACATCCTCGCGGCGTAAGCGGTGATTCACACTGCACGCCCGAAGCACCTTCTTCCCATGAATCTTCGTGCCCGATAGAAAAACTCGTCCGTCTTTCTCCAACGCCTCTATCAGCCGGCCGTTCAAGTCGTCAAGGTATTCCTCATCTTTATGGACGGACGTGTCCGAGGTGCAGTACTGGAAACACACTACTGATAGCGGAACCGGGGCAAGCCGGACAAAATCCTCGGATTGGTCGATTCGCTCCGCTAGATACCGCATGATTTCGATATTGCTCTCAATGGCTGCGCGCAACTTCCTGGTGCCGTACGCCTTCAACGTCATCCACACCTTCAGCGCCCGGAAGTTTCTGTGAAGCTGGGGGCTGTAATCCTTGAAATCGAGCGGAGCGTCGGCTCCCGCCTCGCTCTCTTCCCGCAGATAGTCCGCCACAACCTGGAAGGTGTGTCGGAGCGCTCTCGGTTCCCGGACCAAAATGCACGCGGCCTCCGCCGGCACATACAGCCACTTGTGCGGGTTGACCACCACTGAATCAGCTTTCTCTAGACCCTGGAAGAACTTCCCGGCGGCTTTGGTTCCCGCCGCAGGTCCTCCGTGAGCCGCGTCCACGTGGAACCACAAGGCCTGCGTCCGGCAAAACTCCGCCAGCGCGTCTAGCGGATCCACGGCTCCAGTATTGGTCGTGCCAGCATTTCCCACCACGCAAATGGGGCGATATCCGTTTTTCCGGTCTTCGGTTACCTGATTCTCAAGCGCCTCGAGATCAACAGTGAAGTCGTCCCGCACGGCGATTTTGCGCAACTGGTTGCGTCCCATCCCGAGGAGCACCATGCCTTTTTCCAAGGACGCATGCCCCTCTTGCGAAACATATACCGTCATGGGAGGTCCTCCTCGCATCCCTAGCGAAGCTGCATCGAACTGGGCCTTCTGCTTGCGAGCGACGGCGAGTCCTATAAGATTGCCTGCCGATCCCCCGCTCAAAAGGCATCCTCCGGCTTCGGAAGGGTAGCCGATGAACTGCGCAATCCATCGAATCACCCGCCGTTCCACCTCCGAGGCCGCGGGAGAAAAATGCCACATGGCGCAGATCTGGTTCACAGCGGATGCCAAAAGCTCGCCGAGAACGGCCGCTTGGTTTCCGCCTGAGTTGATATACCCGAGGAAACGGGGGCTTAGATAGAGAGTGGAATTCGCAAAAATCTTGTCCTCCACCTCGCGCAAGATGGACGCCATCGGCTGAGATTCCTCCGGGAGCGATTCGTCAAACAATGAGGCAATCTCAGTTCGAGTTTTTCCGGGAGTAATTCGCGCCTGGTGCAGTCGTCCGTATAAGCGAACCACAAGTTCCGATGCCTTCCGCAAATCATCCTGAAAAATCTCCAAGTCGCAATCCAGACCTTGAGCGGAATTTTGTTTGCTCATGCAATGCACTTCCTTTCCCGAGCTGCAACTCGGAGAATAGCGGGGCTTCCATGAGCAGGTCTTGGACGATATTGCTCTGCACTTCAGATCTCTCGGATACCCGCTCGGCTATACATTCGTGGCTGACGATGTCACGGTCGGTCGGATTGTCAATTCGGATGGTTGCGGTGTTCGTGGAAGCGATTGAAAGAAAAGAAACTTTGGTTGCGGAGGCCTGATTTGAACCAACCACCTCAGTAACGTGACAGAGAGAGCCTGCTCGGGACGCCAGGTGGAGGGATCACAACAGTTTCATAGACCGTTGTACCGGTCCGCGAAGCGCGCCCAAGAGCTGACCAGGCGCCTGAATGCGGCGGTTTCCGAAACCGCCGTTGGTGTTCTTGCCAGATGCTTTGAGATGATCTGAGGTGCTGTCAGATGATCTTGGGTCACCTCATTTGCAGCGGTTTGCTAAACCGTTTTAGGGAATAAACACCCTAACGGGGGTTCGAATCCCCCCCTCTCCGCCAGACCTTTCAATGGGTTGGATTCCTTCCTAAGACATTTCCTAAGAAATTCCTCGCAACGGGATGCCGCGACATGGAACTCGCGCACTTGAACGATACCGATCTTCTGGATTCGAAGGAGATTTACATCCGCGAAAAGCCGTGTCAGTAGTGACCCCAATGCGGGCGCTGCCTTGTGTCGTGCCGCATCTTTCCCCTTGACAGCTTAGGAGAGCAGGTTTACCCTCCCTAAACCACTTAGGAGGACCCATGGCTCCGCAAGCCGACCTTCTCCCCGGCACTCTCGACCTGCTCATCCTCAAAGCCGTCTCTCTCGGCTCACCCCACGGTTACGGTATTCTCCTGCGCATCCAGCAGATTTCCGGCGGCGCGCTGCTCATCGAACAAGGCGCGCTCTACCCCGCATTATTCCGCCTCGTGCGCCAGGGCTTTCTGAAAGCCAGTTGGGGCACCTCGGACAATAACCGCCGCGCGAAATACTACGAGCTCACGTCCACCGGCCGCAAGCAACTTCGCGAACAGGAAGACGGATGGAATCGCCTGGTCGCCGCGATGCGCCTGGTTCTCGGCGCGCGCACGGAGGAAGTATGAAACTCCTGGCATATATACGCTCGCTGGTCTCAACTCTGTTTCATCGCAACCACGAAGAAAGTGAGCTCGACGAAGAATTGCGTTCGCATATTCAGCGTCACGCCGACGATCTCGAGCGCTCCGGCTTGCCAAGAGCTGAAGCCGAACGCCGCGCGCGTATCGCCTTCGGTGGCTATGAACGCGTGAAAGAGGAATGCCGCGAAGAGCGCGCCGGATCCCGGTTGGAGAGCCTCTGGCGCGACATGAGCTTCGGCGTACGCATGCTTTACAAGAATCCCGGTTTCACCGCCGTAGCGGTGATAACTCTGGCGCTCGGCATTGGCGCAAACGCCGCCATTTTCAGCATTGTTCGCGGCGTTCTGCTGCGGCCTCTCACCAACCGCGACGAAGCAAGGCTGCTCTACCTGCGCCAAAGCGTGATAGGCGCCGATGATGTCGCCTTCTCGGTTCCAGAAATCAAGGACCTCGGCACCGGGCTGAAAACCATCACTGAACTGGGAACGTTATCGCAACTCGATTTCACCGTCGTGGGCCTGGGCGAGCCGCGCGAAATCAGCGCAGGAGTTGCCGACGGAAACTATTTCGACGTAATGGGCCTCAAGCCAACGCTCGGGCGCCTGCTCACCCCAAACGATGACGGCCCCAACGCCCCAGGCGCCGTCGTCCTCACGCACCGTTTCTGGACCACCTCGCTGCATTCCGATCCCAGCGTCATCGGCAAAACAATTCGTGTCGGCAGCTTCGAAGGGACCCGCTCCGCCGTGATCGTCGGTGTCGTTGAGCCTTCCGTACCCTATCCCGTCGAAACCCAGCTGATCGCCAATATCGTGACCAGCCCCCATCATCTTTCCGCCACCATGGTCCAAGGCCGCGAGCATCGCATGACCGAGGTCTTCGCGCGCCTTGCCCCCAGCGCCACCCTCGATTCCGCCCGTGCGGAGCTCCAAACCGTCTATTCCGGGATGCTCACCGCTCATCCCGAAACCTACAAAGCCAACGACCATTACCAACTCACCGTCACGCGCATGCACGAGCAGATCAATTCGCGTGCCAACACCATTCTCTGGGTGCTTTTCGCCGCATCCGGCCTCCTCTTCGTCATTGCCTGCTCGAACGTCGCCAACCTGTTTCTCGCGCGTGTGGTTCGTCGTGAGCCGGAGTTGTGCTTGCGTGCTGCGTTGGGCGCATCCACCGGCGTTCTGCGCCGCTCTCTTCTCGCCGAAGCGCTGGTTCTTTGCGGTACCGGCCTGCTAGCCGGCGTTCTGATTGCCACGCCCATGGTCACAGTGCTCGGCCGCTACGCCGCGCGCTTCTCCGTTCGCGCCGTAGGCCTCACGCTCGATTCCAGCATGCTTTGGATTGGCGTGGCCCTCGCCGCCATCGCCGCCGTGTTCCTCGCGTTTGTCCCGCGCCTGCCTGCGGGAGACGGCTCGCGCGGATTGGGTTTGTCCAGCAGCAGCGCGCGTGTTGCCGGTGGCAGCCGCGGCCGTCAACGCATTTTCGCCGTTACACAAATCACCGCGTCCTTCCTGCTCCTCGCTGGCGCAGGCGCGCTGTTGCGCACACTACTCGTGCTGGAAAAAACGCAGCCACCCTTCGAAACCGCGCACGTATTAGCCGTGAATTTGCCTACAATGACCGACGGACGCACCCCCGAACAGGTCCGCGACTTCTATCGTAATGTTCAGCATCGTATCGCCAACGTTCCCGGCGTCGAACATGTCTCTTCCGGCTTCAGCGTCCCGTGGCGCGATTCGCGTGCGCTCAGCATCCAATTTTCTTTCGCCATCGAGGGCGCCCCGCGCGAAAACGGTCAGGATGATCCCCGCGCGCGTTTCCGTTCCATCTCTCCCGGATTCTTCGAAACTCTCGGCCTGCCCATCCTGCAAGGCCGCGATTTCGATGACCGCGATCGCGACGGTGCCGAACGCGTCGTCATCATCAGTCAAAGCGTCGCCAAACAGCTCTTCCCCGGCCAGGATCCCGAAAATCGTCGATTGCGCTGGACCGATCCGGTCATGCGATTTATTGGCATCAGCTACGAATCGCGCCGCATCATCGCCGTGGTTCCCGATATGGACGACGAAGACCTCATCCCCTCCGCGGCCATGACCGTGTATCAGCCGTCCGATCAAGAATGGGTGAATTGCCGCCTGTTTGTGCGCACCAAAAACGATCCTTACGCGCTCGTTCCCACCATTACGCGCGAAGTCCACGAAATAGCAGCGGATCAACCCGTCGAGCGCCCCAGCACCTTCGATGACATTCGCTCCGAAGTCATGACTCCAGACCGCCTCAACGCCGTTGTCTTTGGTGGATTCGCCTCGTTGGCCCTGTTGATCTCCGTCATTGGTGTAGCCGGCGTACTCGCCTTTTCCGTCAGCGGCCGCACCCGCGAGTTCGGCATCCGCCAAGCTCTCGGCGCACGCCCGAACGACATTCTCGCCGACGTCCTCCGCGAAGGCTTCATCATCGCCGCAATCGGCGTCGTCACCGGCATCACCGTGGGTTACGTCTGTGCCCGGGCCCTGGCCAATTACATCACCGAAGTGCAAATACCGGGCGTGTTGCCGCTGCTCGCATCGGCCATCCTGATCTTAGCCGCCGCCCTGATCGCATCCGCCATACCCGCAGCCCGCGCCGCACGCGTAGACGCAGTACAAGCCCTACGCTCCGAATAAACCGCAATATCCGGCGCACCACTCCACAACGGCTTTTGTGGCACACACCTAAAAGTTGTCATCCTGAGCGCGCCCTTTGCGCGAAGGATCTCAACTGCAACCCAACCGACTCGAATTGAGCGTGCGACGGTTTCTGTCGTGCGACGTGCGTGCGCCTCTCTGCTCGTCTGGCTGTGGTGGAACTAGGGAGGAGCTAATTCCTGGAATCAAGCGTGCACTGTGATTCGGCCGTGGAAGTATATTCGCCTTACTTCTGCGAGCATCATCTTTCCGTGCCGCCGGCTCACCGAAAGTCGCCTACTACGCTGACCGCTGAGGAGCTGGCGGACCGAACAGATAGTAGGTGTAGTAAAAGTGTAGTAGTTCCTTGTTCAGAACCGATCAGTTCCAATCCAAACGAGTCAAGACTCGTTGGTTGTAAGCCATTAAGGAATATAGTAGAGTCCATATTTTTCAGAACGGGTCAACAAAGTTGGCAGGTTTGCTAAACCGTCATAGGCTACGGGTTTTCGAACTGCCGGGTTCTCGTTGTATTTACTTGAAGATGAAGATAGACCTTCTTGTCATCTATTGGATTAAGACATTACCAAAGCGTCTGAATCTGCTCGCAATCGCGAATTTTCGCGTCTTTGGTAACTAGGACCACGCCCTCTGCCAACGCCGTCGCTCCGATTATGCGGTCGCACGGATCGCTTGAATAGTCTGTCGAAAACTGATTAGCCAATGCGGCAACCTTCGTGGTGATAGGAAGGACGGCAACGCGCGAAGAAAGCTCTTCGAGATATGCCTCTACCGTTCCCGTTAGCTGCAAGCGCCCGTGAGTCGCCAGCCAGGCCAACTCCCAGAGAGTAATCGCTGAGATGCCAATTCCGCCAGCTCGGCTGCTCCTTCGGACGGCGGAGCTAGCATGCTTGGACAATTTTGTTGGTTCAGTGGTGAGCCAAACGAGCACTTGGGTGTCGAGCAGGATCACTTTGTCGTGCTCTCCCAATCAACAGGGATCGGAGACTCGATATCGCCGACGATTTTGACTTTTCCTGTCATGAACCCGAAGATTTCATTCTTCTCCGATTGGGCGGGCACGACCTTGACGACTGGCGTTCCGCGCTTGGTTACGATGACCGGCTCGCCTGTCGCTTGAACCTTTTTCATTACCGCGAGACAGCGAGCCTTGAAGGTACCAGCTGGTATGTGCTTCACTGCATTATCTCCTGTTCATGGTCATTGTATCATGACCATGGGAAGATCAAGTACATTTTGCAGAGCTTCCTCAATAATTACAATAAATCTGTTTGGCACGCGAGACGGCTAGGTCACCAAGTCGAATATGAGAGCGGGGCGAAAGGGTTTGAACCTTCGACCTCCGGGTCCCGAACCAGATTTCACTTCTTATTGAAATCTATGAAATTCTGTGCTCCGGAATCAAATGCTAATGAATCAGTTGCGTCTCACTAGTTGGAATCGATTGAAATGTTAAAATTCGAAGTGCTTCCACAGCCACCAAATCATCTACACCGCGATAATCCGTTTCACAGAGAAGCGTTTCCTCTTCACGGCAAATCTCCGTTCCCTTGCGGGCTAGTTTGGATCGTGGGCCGCACAAGTGATCAGCGCAAATGGGGTTTGCAAGCCATCCGATCCCTCCTCCTGAGCAACCCCCTTCGCAGCACGTTGCCGCAACAGCAATCCAGCAGGGTAGACGGTAATTGCATATCGTTTCGCGGGAATCCCACTCAAGTCGCCAAAGCCTGTTCGATCTCCTCGAGCGTCTGGCCCTTTGTTTCCGGAAGGCGCCAGCGAATGAACAGAAAGCCAGCCAAGCAAATGCCGGCATAGATCCAGAAGGTTCCCGCCGGCCCAACGCCCCGGTTCAGTAATGGAAACGTGTAGGTAAGAATGAAGCTGGCAATCCATAGCGAGGTGACCGCCACGGACATCGCTGCGCCACGAATGTGATTTGGGAAAATTTCTGAAATGACTACCCACGTAACCGGGGCGAGCGACATGGCATAACAGGCGATGGCCACAACAACCAGCAGTAGCATGTGTAGTCCATGGCTGTGTCGATGAAAACCAAATCCGAGCAGACAGTAGATCAGCGCCAAAGCCACCGAGCCGAAAAGCATTAATTTGCGGCGTCCCACTTTGTCCACCAAGGCGATGGCTACGAGGGTAAACGCCAGATTGACAGCACCGGTGATTACGATATTGAGCAGGATGTCAGAGACATGATAGCCCGCTGCGGAAAACACCTCCTCTGCATAGCTGAAGATCACGTTTATACCGCACCATTGCTGAAATACTGCCAACGAAACGCCAAGGAAGAGAACACCGACGAGCCTGGGATCCAGCAGGGCGAACAAGCTGACCTTTTCGCTGGTCGCTAGACTCGATTCAATCTCCGCGAGGGCTTGCTTGGCGTGTGCCTCGCCGTTAAGGCGATCGAGAATGCGCCCTGCTTTCTCGCGCCGACCATTCCGGGCTAGCCAGCGCGGGCTCTCCGGCACTACCAGCATTCCGAGGAAAAATAGCCCAGAGGGTAACGCGGTGACGCCAAACATCCAGCGCCAGGCAATCTGGCCATTCCATGAGTTCAGAATCTCCATCGTGGAAGCACCCGTGGGCACGGGCTGGGCGATAAGCCAATTCACGAACTGGGCCAGCAGAATTCCAATAACGATGGTGAGCTGATTTAGCGAGACTAACTTGCCTCGCACCGCGGCAGGCGAAATTTCCGCGATGTACATGGGAGAAAGACTGGAAGCAAGACCGATGGCCATTCCCCCGACGATTCGCCACATCACAAAACTGTGAAACACGTTGGCCAGCGCGGTGCCAACCGAGGAGGCTCCGAAGAGTAGCGCGGCTAGGATTAGCAGGCGCTTCCGGCCATAACGGTCGCTGAGATTCCCGGAGATCACCGCTCCCAGCACGCAACCGATCAGAGCACAACTCATCGCCCATCCTTGTTGCGCAGCATCTGTCAGATGGAAGAATTTTTCGTAAAACGGCTTGGCCCCGCCAATCACGACCCAGTCATATCCAAAAAGCAATCCCCCTAGAGCGGCGACAAAGGAGACTGCCCAGACATAGAAGTTTCGGTCGGCTGGAATCTTCAGGGCCTCAGCGCTGCCTGCCGCCACGATCCCCTCTCCAGCAGTTTGCCGGTGCCTGGGGCCACTCATGGCTTCAACTTCTTCGCCTGAGAACAGGTTCTATGCGTTCCAACTCCGCCTGCGCCCACAAGTGATTCGCATCCAGGGTCAATGCTTCGCGGAAGTCAGCTGCCGACTCTTCGATTCGCCGGAGCCCAAGCTTCGCAAGCCCTCTCAGGAATAAACACTCGGTCCGGTTTCGCTTCTGGAGGTCATCATCGAAGAGCAAAAAGTTTGCCAGGGACGTTGCAAAATAATCTATGGTGACTTCCGCATTGAGTTGACGCGACGCGAAGTCCAAGAGTTCCTCCAGCACCGAGACCGCTTCCGATTCTCGGCCAAGGCTCCTGAGCGCAAGAGCCCTATAGTAAGCCATGTCTTTGAATCCCGTCTGAGCCTCGCTGGCTTTTTTCCACGACTGCTGCGCTTCTTCGGCATGCCCCACACTATCAAGAGCTAAACCAGCGAAGTAATCAAGGTGTGTTTCCAGAGTAAGCAGATGCTTTCCTTCGCCGAGATTTTTGGGATACACGCGCGCCGCTTGAAAATGAGCCAGGGCCTCGCTTGGTTCCCTGGTTTCAAGCAATTTGCGGCCCAGCAGAAGATGTGCTGCTACGTATTGGCCGGACACCAGACCTTCGCCGCCCTCCCAGGGGTGGAATCGGCGAGAACTAAGGATTTTCACAGCTTCCGCAGTTTTATGCGTTTGGTTGCAGAGGCTGACGAGTTCGACCACTAGGTCGTCGCGCTGGTCAACTAAATCGCGGTGCTCTTCCAACCTCGAGAGACGCCGCTCGGGCGGCATTCCAATGCGTTTGCACAACTGGTCTAGCTCATACAACAAACGCGCGTCGGATGGCTCCGATCGAAATGCTTTTTCATAACATTCCAGGGCCCGTCCCGGGTGCTTCCGTACGTTGAACCACGCGATCCCTAGATTTCGCCACGGAATGGAGAACCCGGCATCAATCTGGCAAGAGCATTCCCACAGGCGAATGGCCTCTTCTCGCTGCCGTTTGTCATACAACAGATTGCCAAGATAATAGGGGGCTTTGGGGTCAGAAGGATTTGTCCGAATTGCGCTTTGCAGAACTAACATCTCCTCGATTCGAGCTGGAAAGCAGTAATCAGCACAGGCATGGGCAGCCTTCTTAGAGTACTCGCGAGCTTTGTCACGCTCTCCACTCTTGTCGTAGAAATATCCGAGCGAATAGAGAACCATCGGATAGGGTTCTTGTTGTTTGGAAAGCGCGGCGAGGTGTCGCTCGAGAAGGTCGCTGGCCTCCCGCCACAGTCCTGCGTCGGCATAGTCGAAAGCGATATCCAGGCAGATTTGGGTTTCGAGAAGCAAGGAACGGATGTGAGCGTCGTGTGAACCAGAGAAGTGCAGTGCGGTGCTGAGCGCGACGAGTTCGTTCCTGGACCACAGGTCGAGAGGATCAAAGGCAACTGTGTCTCGACCCAAATCGAGCGCTTCTTTGTTTCTGCCCATCTGGCGCAGGATTGCGGACTTCAGATTGCGAGCCTTCAAATGTGATCGATTGACGGAAAGCGAGTTGTTCAAGTGCTCCAGTGCCCGCTCGAAATCACCGCGCTGGCAATCGATGGTGGCTAGTGCATAGCAGCTGGCAGATTGCCACTCGTGATTCCAGGCGGATTTGTAGAAAGCGGCATATGCGGCCTCGGCGCGTTCCTGGTATTTCAGCGCGAGCCCAAGATTATAAAATGGCTCGCCATCGCGAGGATTCGGATTGCGCTGCGTCAGCCGCGCGATCGCACGCCGGAAGTATTGTTCGGCATCCTGAAATTTGCCGCGGCGCAGGCACAACAATCCCATAGCATTGTTACAGCGCACGTCTTGTGCGTCGCGGCGAAGCCCTTCCTCCCAATACGCTTCAGGGAGACGCGTCGCATGGCGATACTGTTCCAAGTGCAGCCCGATCAGGTAGAGCTCCTCGATGGTCGCGATTTCTGCGGGGGGCGAGGGTTCCGTGGCGGGCTCCGGCAAGGGGGCGCCCCGCTTTTCCTCGGGCCGGAATCGAATCATTTCCTTTCCGTCGGAGGAAAGCACACGCAGGAGCACAGCTGGTGCGGCGCAGTCAGCCGACAGCTCGATTGTTTCGATGAAGGGCTGATTCGGCTGAATATCCCGAGTTTCCTCTAAAACAACGCGTTCTCCTGCGGTTACGATCACACGAAGTTGTTTAACGGCTGCGGTCGTTAACACGCCGACTTTCAGCTTACCTCCCTCCATTTCGAGGTTTACAGCGGCCAGCCGATTTGCGTTTTTAGCTGGTCCGATTTCTTGAATTGGGTACCAATATTGCTTGAAGGTGCGTGTCTCATACGGCTGAAGCCATGAAAAATCCGGTTGGTTGTCCGTGAAAACGCCGGCCATCAACTCCACGTATGGTCCATCGGAATCGGTAAGCTCGCGGTCCCACATGTACCCGAACTCCGCGTTTCCCCACGTCCACAACTTCTTGCCGGGTGATATATGTCGATCCGCTACGTGCACCAGGCCGGCGCGTCGTCGATGATCATACCCGCCGAAAAAGTCATATTTCGAGTCGACTATCATGTACGAAGTCGGTACTGGAATGTTTTTGTACCAGGTGATGTCCACCCCAGGTGTGTAATCCACGCCGTAATAAAAGTTTCGCGCTACGGGAAAGGAAGACACGGCACGCTTTGCATGGTCGGCGACGTAGGCGAC
>WNFA01008998.1_pt1 | contig 13641 bp, 9 predicted proteins | sample 5400481 | NCBI WGS metagenome assembly WNFA01 (sample SAMN13153340, study PRJNA577476) | soil metagenome | isolation source: 120 cm saprolite under Douglas fir tree site 2 hole 1 replicate 2 | place: USA:California | collected 2015-04-18 | reverse complement strand
CGTGGTGTCGCCAAAAACTACAGAAGTCCCGCGCGGGTCGGGGCCCGTGCCTAGCACGAAGGCGCGGAAATTGTTGACGCCAGGGTTGAGCACCAGGCCCGGCGCAGCCACGTCCGCGAATCCATCCGGCGCGGGAAACTGCCCGGATGCAGGCGGCATGTAGTCAGCAAAGCTGATGATCATGGAGGGCGTGGGTCCCAGGGCAGCTGGGTTGGAGAAGAGGCCCTCCGTCGCCTGCGTTGCCGGATCATCAGTGGACACGAAGGACCGCGCCAGCGCCGCGTAGAGCGTGTTGCCCGGTCCGGCAGCCAGGGCCGCAATGTTGCCGAAGGTCGTGGATGTCCCTGAATAATTGGTGAAGCGGCTCACCTGCGCTGCGGGACCGCTGGCATTGCCGTAGATTCCGTTTGCAGGGGACAAGGTTGGCGTGAGGGGGGCAAACCCGTTGGTCACGAGCGCGCGCGTATTGTTCGACCCGATCGGCGTCCCTTTGACGATGTTTCCGCCGGTAAACTGGAGAAGATCGACCTGCTGGAAGTAAACGCTTCCGTCATCATCCACGGCACAGCCGGCGATATTCGAAAAAGTGGAAAACGCGACGCCAAAAGCAGCTCCCACCGTCACCGGATATCCCGCAGTTGTCACCACCCCGGGAGGAGCTGTAGCCGGACTGACTACGTCGGCGATCGGAAAAGCCAACAGGCCGCTACGCACGGGGATATTGTTGGGGAACGTCAAGCGGAGGCCGGTCCCCGTATCCCAGAAGGTCACATAAAGAATCTCGCCAATCTGGCCGGAGAACCCTGCGTAACTGCCATTGACATTGGCAAACGACGTCAAATCCGTAACCGGACTGACAGCAAGTCCCGTAATTACAATCTGATCGTTACTATTGAGACTGCCGAAGGCATTGAGGAGGGTGGGTAGATTTAGCGTCACGACATTCGGGGGACTAGCTCCATTAAGACCTCCAGCTGCTGAAGCAGCAATGTAAACATTCCCAAGCGAATCCCCGTAGTAAAAGATGTTCTCGTTGAACCCATTAGCGATGGTGTGCTCGGAAATGGCGGCGCGTGTCAGGGTGAACCCCAGGGTGCCCGTCGGGATCTTCTGCGAAAAATCATCCACCGTACCCGAGTGATCGGCCACCAAGTCCTCCTTGCCGTCCCAATCACCCATAAGGGACACTATGTTAAAGGGTGACGAGACGGTGGTCACTACCGCCGCCGAAAATGGAGCGTTGACCGCCATGTTGGGCGGAAGCCCCGCAGCCCCGGTCGTGGTCGTAATGAGGGGAAAGAACGCCGACGTCCCGCCCTTGCTCACCGAGGACTGGACCGCACGCGCGACCACCAGACTCGCCTCGGTCGGCGTCATGCCAGCGGGGCGGGTAATGCCGAGCGCCTGCACCACTTCGGGGGGGGTGACCGTCTGTGCCGTTGCTGTTGCCGTGACCATTGTGGCTGCGGCCAGCATAAGAACGACCATGAATATGCGAGTCGTCGTCACTTCACCGATCTTGTTCATTCCATCCTCCCATTTCAATGTCGGGTAACGCAGGAGCACGCAGGTCAGGGTCGCCGACCTGCATACGCATGGAAACGGCTCCGAGCACCCAGATGCGAGTTTGTGTCCCGATACGATGCGCTCTGAGAGAGGCGGCACTGTATGCTCCTCGCAATCTGCTGTCAAGCGGAAAATGGTTTTGTGGGATTGGCAGCCTGAGCGAGCGAATCCCCGATGTGTGACGACGCCGCAGGAACCGGCAAGAACGCGAACGCAGGGAAGCTGCGCAGCCCGACCTGCGACTACTGACTAAGGCATTCCCATCAGTGTGGCGCGAACGCGGTTGCGATAGGCGATGGCTTGTTCCAACGCGCGGCGGAACTCGGCAACATCCACGTCGCGCTCGCAGCAAGCAATCATCAAGGTACCGTCGTCCTTGAAGTCGCCGCACCAGTCAATTACTTGAGTGTCGCTCCACTGCGGGGAATACCGGCGCATCTTTGCGTCCGGCATCCGGTCGAGGTAGGCGCGCAGATTGATGCTGGTTTCGTCGGGGTCTTCATCCACGAAAGGCTCTTGCTCGAAATTCCAGATGGGTTGTTCCATGGCGGTCTCGTATCCTATCAAGCTGTGGCCATCGGGCGCCACATTGACCTTCGGGTGAAATCTCAATGCCCCGTGGTTCGATGCGTGGCGGAATTGTATTTCGTCCCGGCGGGACTCAACAACTGGGACAAGCTTGTGTAGAATGTCGCATGCTTCCAAGAGGCCTTAAACGCGCATGTGTTTTGATTTTGGGCGTGGTGGGGTTTTGCCTCGGTCAAGGGGCGCCGCCAGCGCCGCTCGCACACTTCCACCACGTCCATCTGAACGCCACTAATCCGGCAGCGGCCATCCAGTTTTACACCGGCAAATTCGATTGCGAGAAAGTAGAATTTCCAGGGCTCGGTGATGCCGTGTGGGCGCAGAAGTCGTGGCTTCTGTTCAACAAGGCCAGCACGCCGCCGAAGCCGGAGATCACCTCTGCCATCTGGCACATCGGCTGGGGCGCGGAGAACATGAAGGAGACTTACCAAAAGCAGCTCGACAGCGGCACAAAGTTCGCCACGCCAATCACGGACATCAGCGACATTGGCGGCGGCAATGCCCAGGGGGTCTTCTTTTTTGCTTACGTGGACGGGCCGGACCACCAGTTGATCGAGCTGAACACGGCCAATCATCACCACTTCGGCCACATCCACATGCTGAGCAAGGACCCCATCGCGGCCGGCGAATGGTACATCAAAGAATTCGGGCTCATCCGCCGCGGCGCTGGGCCGCCCTCCCGCGAACCTCGCTTCTACAGGGGTTACCAGATTGGCCCGGCAATGTCGCTGATGATGGACAACGTCAACTTCATCATCTTCCCCATGGAGTACGCCAAGAAGGAATGGCCCGAGCTCTGGAAGGACCGCACCGACTTCGAATCCACCGAGGGCCACGTGACCGACCACATCGGATTCAGCGTGGACGGCCTTGAGCAGACGCTGGAACGTTTGAAGAAAGACGGCGTCAAAGTGACCGACGGACCCCGCTCCCTCGCAGGCGGGAGGCTAAGGGCCGCTTTTATCGAAGGCCCGGACCATGTCCGGATAGAGCTGGTGGAAGGCCGGGAAGGCATAGATTAGCGCGCGGGGAATTTATCGCGCCGCTTAACCCTCCGGGAGTCTTCTGCTATTCTGCTCGACAGCGTGACTTGCACCATCATAAAGCGGACTTTGGCCATCGCGCTGTTTCTCGCGAGCGGTGCGTTCGCGCAATCGCCTCCTGCCCCGCCAGCGGCTCCCAGTCAAGTTGAAGCGCCCGTCGAGTTCGTTTGCCCGATGCATCCGGATGTGCGCTCTCCGCAGCCCGGGTTTTGCCCGCGTTGCGGGATGGCGCTGGTTGCGAATCTCCCCGATCGAATCGAGTATCCGCTCAACCTCAAGTTGAATCCGCCGGGGGCTCAAGCAGGCAAGGAGCTGCAACTCGTTCTTACCGTGGAAGACCCTAAGACCGGGCAGCAGGTCACCGACTTCCAAACCGTACACGAAAAGCTGTATCACGTCTTCATCGTCAGCCAGGACTTGCGATATTTCCTTCACGACCACGCGGAAAAAGGGCCGGACGGTGTGTTTCGATTCAGTACGGTCTTCCCGCGGCCCGGGATGTACCGCATCCTGAGCGACTTTTATCCCCAGGGCGGCACGCCGCAACTCATTGTGAAGACAGTCGTGGTCCCCGGCGCTGCGATTACGCCGGGGACGCAACTGACGCCGGATCTGGCGCCGAAGCAGTCCGCCAACATGCAGGTTTCTTTGGCGATGGATCCGCCGCAGCCGGTCGCCGGCATGAAGACGCTGCTATTCTTCCACCTGGCGCCGGCGGACGGTCTCGAACCTTACCTCGGCGCATGGTCGCACCTGGTGGCCGTCAGCGATGACCTGGTGGACATGATCCACGACCATCCGTTCATCGCCGACGGCGGCCCCAAGATGCAGTTCAACGAGATCTTTCCGCGGCCGCGGGTCTATCGAATCTGGGTGCAGTTCCAGCGCAAGGGCGTGGTCAATACCGCTGTTTTCGATGTTCCGGTTTCAGAGCTGAAATAGAAGTGCCAAGCGTGGCAGGGCGCCCGGGATCCGGCTCATCGGGGTCTATTTCTTGACTACCAGGGTGACTTCTCCCTTGGGCGGCATGATTTGGATTTTCGTGCCGGCGGGAAACCGCAGAACGTTTTGGAAGTAGTACGTTCCGGTGTAACGCGGGTTGAATTGTTCGACCCAGATCAGTGGTTCGACGGAGCCATCGGGACGTTGCGCAATCACCTGGAGAGTGCCTGGGGGCGGGACCTGCTTCGCCTCAATCCCGATTACGTCAAGGCGACCCTTGGTCACAAGCGTTCCCGAAACAAAAACCTGCAATCCACTGTTTTGTGTCTCATCTACCTTGGCGGCGAAGTCCGGCCTTGCCGGCATGTAGGCTGAGTTTCCCTCGGGGGCGCCACCGGTGACCCAGTTCGCGATGATGCCGATCTCTTCCTGGGTCAGCCCGCGGTCGTTCTTGAACTCGCCAAAGCCTTTCACGGCATTCCACGGAGGCATACGACGCGCAATCACCTGCTGCTTGATGGCCTCGGCCCACGGCCTGGCCTCATCATAAGTCATCAGAGAGAACGACGAGCCTCCATCGTGGTGGCAGGATGCGCAGTGCAGATAGGCGATGCGCGACACTTCGCGCGACCACGTAATTTTGGTGGTGATGACTGTATGGGCGGAAAGCAGAGACGCTGACACCAGAAGAACGAGGACAGCAACGAAGTGGCTCACGATTCCTCTAATCCGAAAACCGGTGCAGCTGAGGCGCAGGCAAGCCGAGCCTTTCACCCACGGCCACATCATAGTAGGTTCCATCTTTTTTACAAGGCCAGAGGTTTATCTTGCGTGCCAACCACAGCTCCAATCGCGCGGCGGAAAACTGATATAGTGTGAGCGCCGCCGAGACGATTCTGTCTTACACCTGGCAAATGGACGCGGTCCGGAGGATAGAAATGCGTCGTGCTTTGTTGGTTGGGTGCTTGCATGGTTGCGCCATGGTTCTGCTGAGCGCCTCACCTTCGGCGCTGGCGCAGGAGCCCGACGGCGCCGCTCTTTACAAAAAACAATGCGCCCTATGCCACGAAAATCCCGGCCAGACGCGCGCTCCTGCGCCCACCGCGATGCGGCTGATGTCGCCGGAAAACATCATTCGCGCGCTGGAAACCGGCCGGATGAAGGACCAAGGGCAGTTACTCACCCCGGCTCAAAAACGCCTCATCGCTGAGTTCCTGACCGGCAAGAAGGTTGGGCAAACGGGCCAGGCGCCAAAAGGCGCGTGCCCCGACGCCAAGGCGCCGTTTTCGCCTTCGAGCACAGACTGGAATGGCTGGGGATCCGACCTGAGCAACGCGCGCTTTCAACCCGCGGACCGGGCCGGCCTGACGGCCGACCAGGTGCCGCAATTGAAATTGAAGTGGGCTTTTGCATTTCCCAATGCTCCGCTCTCGTGGGGACAGCCCACGGTGGTCGGCGGACGAATCTTCGTGCCCAGCGCAAACCGGAACGTTTATTCGCTGGACGCAAAGACCGGGTGCCAGTATTGGTCGTTTGAAACGGAATCCCCGGCGCGAACCGCCATCTTCATCGCCGCGCTCCCCGGGGAGGCGAAGCGCTATGCCGCGTTCTTCGGAGATACGCGTGCAAACACCTACGCCGTTGACGCCGCCAGCGGGGAACTGCTGTGGAAAGTGCGCGTGGACACTCATCCACGCGCAAAAATTGTCGGCGCGCTGGAGTACTTCGAGGGCCGCGTGTTTGTGCCGGTAACCGGCGGAGAAGAAGTGGGGCAGGGCAGCACGTACGAATGCTGCTCGTCACGCGGGGCCTTGGTGGCGCTGGACGCGGCCACCGGAAAACAGATCTGGAAGACCTACACAATTGCCGAGGAGCCGCAGCCCACAACCAAAACCGCGGCGGGAGTGCAGAACAGGGGCCCGTCGGGCGCCAGCATCTGGTCGGCGCCCACGGTTGACGTCAAGCGCAGAGTCATCTACGCCGGCACGGGCGATAATTTTTCGGAGCCAGCGACCAAGACCAGCGATGCCGTCCTGGCCTTCGACCTGGATAGCGGCAAGCTGTTGTGGACCAAGCAACTCACCGAGAATGACATCTACAACATCGTCTGCGCGGGAGCGGGCTGCGGAGAACACCTCGGGCCGGATTTTGACATCGGGGCGTCACCGATCCTGGTGACCCTGACAAACGCGAAGCGCGCGCTGCTGATCAGCCAGAAGTCGGGAGTCGCGCATGCGCTCGATCCGGACGACAACGGCCGGATTCTGTGGGAAACCCGCGTGGGCAAGGGCGGCCGGCTGGGCGGCATTCAGTGGGGATCGGCCTACGATGGCAAGAACATGTACGTGGCCATTTCCGACGTCGCCCATCTTCCTGGTTCTGTAATCGGCAGAATGGTTGCTGATCCCAAGGCTGGCGGCGGGCTTTTCGCACTCGACGTTGCAACCGGCGAAAAGCTGTGGGCAGCGCCTCCGGCCTCGTGCGGCGAGCGTCCTTCGTGCAGCCCGGCACAATCAGCGGCTGTCTCGGTGATTCCCGGCGTCGTGTTTTCAGGCGCTGTGGACGGCCACTTGCGAGCCTACTCGACGGAGGACGGAAAGGTGATTTGGGATTTTGATACCGCCCGCGAATTTGCCGGGGTCAATGGAATTGCCGGCAAGGGCGGCGCGATGGATGGGCCGGGACCGACAATCGCTGGTGGATTGCTGTTCGTCGGCTCCGGTTACGGCATCTGGGGTGGCTTGCCGGGGAATGTGCTGCTGGCGTTTTCCGTTGACGGGAAATAGATCCTGGAACGGCGCGAAGCCCGAAGCCGCGTGGGAGAAAGCCCACGGGCGAATTCCTGAACTATTGTTGTGTCGCTGGCTGCGGTGGCGTCGTTATGCTGGCCTTCGCAGAGCCCGGCAGCATCCTTACCAAACCCGCCGTGCTGACCTTGGGGTCCACGGTCACCTGGAACCACCCAATCATCATTTCTTCCCAAGTCTGGTCGCCCCACCTGACTTCTTTGGTCGGATCCGGGTTGTAGGGATTGTTGGGCGAATTGTCGAAGTGCGCGGTGCACTCGATGCGCGTGCCCTTGGGGAGAACCAACGGCTGGGCCAGCAGGTAACCAAGCTGCCAGTTGAAGTCGTACTTCGGCACGAACAGCAGCGTCTCCGTTTGCCCCGACGGATACACGACCTTATACAAAAAGTCTTTCCCGCGGAAGTGCATGTGGGGCACCAGGTCCACCAGCGTGACGCTGTCCTGCAGTTCGACCTGTGACTTCACCTCGTAGTTGTCATCGTTCGGCGGAATCACAAAGTTCCGGTTGGGCGCCAGCAGTGTGACATTGCGATACTTGGGCGGCGTCTTTGCGAATACCAGCCCGATCCTGGTCTTGTCCGTGGCGGACTTGCCGTTGGTCGTGTAGTGAACCTGCAAAACGATGTCGGACCCCGCCTTCACAAGTTTTGCGGAATCGTCCAATATCAGAGGTTGCATGCCCGGCGCAAAGCCGATCAGGTGCTCGGCCCCGAAAATTGCGCCGCCCTGCCCCTGCCGGGCGCCGTCCCCTCGCGCCTGCCCGGTGATTTTCGGCAGCGGAAATGGAACGCCGGGTTTTGCATCCTTCAACCAAGGTGACCCAGGCGGGCGGACATAGGCGATCACATGATGCACAACGGCCCGGTTTCCCGGACGAATTTCGGCTGCCGTGACCCAGGTGTCTTCTTTGAAATCGCCCGGGATGACGTCGTACTGGTAATCAATCACGCCCTGCTCGGGCACTTGAAATTCGTTCGGCATTTCAATGACTTTGTCCGGTATGCCGATGTTCCACCCGTCCACGAATTTCAGCGGGGCCGGGCCATCCTTCGGGTCGCCTGCCGGGGCTCCGCTGTCCACCCAGGACACCAGCGTCTTGATTTGTTCCGGGGTCAGCCTGCGCTCGTTCGAGAAATGACCGTACCGCGGGTCCGCAAACCACGGCGGCATCTTCTTGGTCAGCACCGCCGTCTTAATCCCCGCAGCCCACGGCCGCGTTTGCTCGTAGGTGAGCAGCGCCATGGGCGCCACTTCGCCCGCGCGGTGACAGGACTGACAGTTGTTCTGCAGAATTGGAAGCACGTCCTTGTAGAACGTGACGGGAGCGGCGTCCGGGGCGCGTGATGGAGTAGTGTCGCTAAGCGCCGCTATCCCCACCAGCGTCCGGGGCGCGTGATGGAGTAGTGTCGCTAAGCGCCGCTATCCCCACCAGCGAGAGACTGGTTACAAATATACTTGCCAGCAGAAGCCGTTTCATGGCTACCCTCTCTCCTTCGGCATTCGCAATCGGCTCGAACCGATCAATTGTCCTGGGTTCGACTGGGCCCGCGTCGGAACAGCTGAATTCTATCACATCTCTACAGATTTCCCGCTGCGCTGTGCTCGTACCCGCGGCTTACGGAAGACAACCCCTCCGCCGCTGCTAACATCTGCCTTGCTATGAGGAAGCTGGTGTGAACTTTCTCCGGCTCGGCAGCGGCGTTCTTCTGGCCACAATTGTATTTTCCCCGCCGAACGCCGCCCGCGCCGAGGATGCCTCTCCAAATCCAGCCGCGGAAAAAGAATCTGCGGAATTTCACGGAGAAGTGATTCAGAGCATCCAGTTCACGGGACTCCGCCGAATTCGGCCTGCCGCTCTGAAGGCTCATATCCATTCCCTTGCAGGGGAACGATGCAATGGCGTTGAGCTGGAAAAGGATGTCCGGAGACTGAATGGCCTCGGCTGGTTTGAATTCGTCCGCGTCGAAATCCTTCCCGCAGAAAACAGTTCGCCGAATTTGCAACTCGGCGAGGAATTACTATCGAATCGCCCAGATCACAAAGGAGTCCAGATCCTATTTACTCTCGAAGAGCGGCCGTTTCTGTCCGACGTCAAATTCAGAGGATCGCATGTCTTTTCACGGGCGCGCATTGACAACCTTCTGGCGGAGAAGCAGATCGTTCTGAAGACGGCCGCACCAATCAGCCGCGCCGAGTTGTGGCGCGCCGCTCGAGCCATTGAAGCAGAACTGGCGAACCTGGGCCATCCCTGGGCGCGCGTGAATCTGCAGTTGCAGGAAATCCCTTCGGCGGCTGAGCGAGCCGTATTCACGATTGATGACGGGCCCCGAGCCGGCGTCTCCAGCGTCAAGTTCGAAGGGAATCAGGCGCTTTCTGAGGAACAACTCAAGCACCGGATGCGGCGGGTTGCGCCGGGAAAGCGCTTTGCCGGTTTGCGGCCGAAAGACGTCTACACCCCCGAGCGGTTGCGCGGCGATCTGAACGGTCTGCGCGAGTTCTATCAGAACCACGGATACGCGGAAATGCGGTTTGGAAGCCCGGTTGAAGAGGTTCGCAGCGAAAGCGTCTTGCGCTGGTGGCCCTGGCCGCGTCATCAGACCCGGCTTCGGTTTCATGTTTCGATTCCGATACAGGAGGGCGCGCTGTACAAGTGGGGAGACGTAACGGTCGAAAATGAAACGGCGGACAGGAGTATGGATAAGAAGCCGGCGGTCCTCGCCGCATTATCCACCATGAAGGAGGGTGAACCGTATTCCCTCGGGACGCTCGAGGCCGCTCGGCTCGCCCTGAAGCGCGCGGAATCTAACGGCAAGAGCCGGGATTATTCGCGCGCGATCCAGGTGGAGAGTGTTCCGCAGTTCGACTTACAGACGGGCACGGTCAGTGTCACATTCCGCGCTCGGGAGGCTGAGCCCTTCCTTGTTCGGCGGATAGAACTGCACGGCCAGAGGCGATTCAGCGAACGTTATTATCGCCGACACATTCTATTGGAAGAGGGGAAGCCATTTGACGAAGGCAAATTGTCGCTGGGGATCGCGCAACTTGCCCGCACCGGTTTCATTCGTCCTGTCAGGAAAGAAGACATCCATGTCCGGCTCGATGAAATTCATCACACCGCTGACATAGCCATTCGTTTCGAGGAGGCTGGACAACAGAAAATCTCGTTTGTGGGAGGGAAGAGCGGTTTTGGAAATACACTGGGGCTCGCCTACAACGTTTTCGATTTGTTTGGCCGAGAAGAGCTGCTCACAGCGCATCTCGAGGGGGGACCAGAGAGCCTGCAAGTCCTGCTGGGAGTCGCCAAGGAAGGAGTGTTTGGCACACGCGCTTCTCTCGCGTTCACACTATTTCAAGATGTAATTCAACCGAACTTGGTGGGCAATCCCAATGGGACCGGGCTGTTTCGTTCCGCGCGCCGAGGCCTGGGACTGTCGTGGGGCCGCCCGGTGGGAACGAAAAACTCCTTTGCGGTGACGTATGAGCTTTCGCATTCCTCCACGCGGTATGACCTGCCGCTCCCTTCCGGGATTACGGGACTGCCCAACAATCAGATTCAGTCCGACAGCGCGAGCCGCTCCGTCGGACTGAATTGGGCGACAAACACCCGGCGCGAGCGCTTCGACAGTGGGACATCTGTTTCCGGCGGCTGGCTGGGAGGAAAACAAGACGTGCTGCGTTCCACGACCGAGTACGCGCGCCTGGACCGCGATCCGTTCGGCAACGGCCGGAATATGTGGGGATTCCGGACGCATTTCGCAGGCGTTTCCAGTTACCACGGCGACTTGCCGTTTCAGGACCGGCTCTTCACCGGCAGCGATCTCGTTCGGGGATTTCGGACCGGTGAGCTTGCCCCGTACGCAATCACGGAAAGCACAGACGCAAGCGGGAAGAACATTTTCAACGCATCGTCGCCCGGAGCAAATCTGACCGGGGCGGTGAACACCGAGTACCGGATACCGCTACCTGCCGGCACAGAAACCGCCGGCTTCTTCGACATCGGCTCGGCGCATTTGCTTCCCAATTGGCTTGGCCCGGACCGGCCAAACCTGCTCAGCGGAACGAATGGGGTTCTCCGCGCTTCCACAGGTGTCCAGTTGCGGTGGACGGTGCCCGGCGTTCGCCAGCCACTGAGGCTGTATTACGCATACAACCCGCTGCGATTGAGGCGACCCTTGCTGCTCCCCGATAGATCACTCTTTCGCCCACGCGACAGAACGGCTGCCCTCGGCTGGGCCTTCGGCTCCCTTTTCTGATTAGAGCAGCTTCGGCGGTTGACGCCTTCGCGGGAGTCGTCAACAATGGTTGCCACCATGGACGTTCTCAAAAAGCTTTTTGAGCAGCATTTCCACGTGCCGGTCGGGCGGATGCAGCCGCTGCAGGGCGAACTCGGCGGTTCGGGGCGTAAGGTCATACGGCTTGCGAGCGAAAAAGCCAGCGCGATCGGCATCCTGTATGACGTGCGTGAAGAGAACGTTGCCTTCCTCGAATTTTCCCGGCATTTTCGCCGGCATGGCCTGCCTGTGCCGGAAATTTATGCTGAAGATCTAAGCCAGGGCGCTTATCTCGAAGAAGACCTGGGGGACACGACGCTTTTTGAGTTTCTCTCGAAAAATCGCGTCGGCGAGAACATTGCCGGCCCGGCTGTTGAAGCCTATCGCAAAGTTGTGGCCGTGTTGCCGCGCTTTCAGATCGAAGCCGGCCGCGATTTGAATTACAAAGTGTGCTATCCGTGCGCCAGCTTCGACGGCCAGTCCATGGCCTGGGACTTAAATTACTTCAAGTATTATTTTCTCAGGCTCGCAGGCATCCCCTTCAACGAACAAGCGCTGGAAGACGATTTCGGACGCTTGACGAAGTTGTTGTTGAGCGCCGGCCGCGACTACTTTCTCTATCGGGATTTCCAATCCCGCAACGTCATGATGCGCGACGGCCATCTATTTTTCGTGGATTATCAAGGCGGCCGCAAAGGCGCGCTGCAATATGACATCGCTTCTCTTTTGTACGATGCCAAGGCCGATCTGCCGCCGGAACTGCGCCAGCAACTGCTCGACCATTACATCGAAACGCTTGCCGGTTTCATCGAGCTGAAGCGCGAAGCGTTCATGGAGCACTACTATGCGTACGTCTACATACGCATCATGCAGGCGCTCGGCGCCTATGGTTTTCGCGGATTTTATGAGCGCAAAGCTCATTTTCTGCAAAGCGTGCCGTACGCGCTGAAAAACTTGCGCTGGCTGCTTCACCACGTCAAGCTCCCGATCGCGCTGCCGACGCTGATGGATGCATTCAAAAGCATGCTGGCCTCGGAGAAATTGCAGAGCCTGGCCTCTGAAGCGGAAGACCTCATCCTCCGGATTTTCAGTTTTTCGTTTCACCGGGCCCTCCCGAAAGACGAGACCGGGCATGGCGGCGGGTTCATTTTCGACGGACGCAGTCTCCCGAATCCCGGACGCGAAGAGCGCTTCAAGACCCTCACGGGCAAAGACGCGCCGGTGATCGAGTATCTGAATCAGCAAGAGAGCGTGCATCAGTTCCTCGCCAGCGTGATGTCGCTGGTGGATGCCAGCGTGAGCGACTATCAGCGGCGCGGCTTCAAGAGTTTGATGGTGTCGTTCGGCTGCACCGGCGGCCAGCATCGCTCGGTATATCTGGCGGAGGAACTGGCGAAACGTTTGCGCGGCAGGACGGGAGTGGAAGTGGTGGTGCGTCATTTTGAGCTGGAGAACTTGGGCAAATGAAAGCGATGATTTTGGCCGCTGGCCTCGGTACGCGCTTGCGGCCACTCACCGACCATCGCCCCAAGGCACTGGTGGAAATCGCCGGCCGCACGCTGTTGGAGATCACGCTCTCTCGCTTGCTCGCCTCCGGGATTCGCGAGGTGATTATCAATGTGCATCATTTTGCCGGTGCGATTCTCGACTATCTGAAAACCAACGATAACTTCGGCATCAACATTGAAGTCTCTCGCGAGGACGTCTTGCTCGACACGGGCGGCGGCCTGAAGAAGGCCGCCTATTTTTTCCTCGAGGATTCCAAGCGTCTTGACGAGCCGTTTATTTTGCACAATGTCGACGTTATCTCCACGATTGATTTCCAGCGCATGGTGCAATTTCACGCTGAGAATCAGGCTCTCGCCACACTGGCGGTGCAAAACCGGGAGACGGCTCGATACCTGCTCTTCGACGAGCAGCTTAAGCTTTGCGGCCGGCGACATGGTCAAGAAACTGAATTTGTTCGATCTTCCAAGCAGGTGCAGGCGCTGGCTTTTTCCGGCATCCATGTCATTTCTCCTCGTCTTTTTGCGATGATGATTGAAGAAGGCGTTTTCTCCATCATCACTTCCTATCTGCGGCTCGCTGCCCAGGGAGAAAACATCCTCGCCTTTCGGGCCGATGAGTATTATTGGCGCGATCTGGGCAGGCCGGACGACGTGGTGCAAGCCGCTCAGGATTTGAAGCAAAAAGTTGTTCTGTAATGCCAGGTAGCCGGAAAACGGGAAACTAACCCGTACCTAAGCCCGTGGTAATTGGCCCGCGCTTGACCGGTGTGTTAGGATGATTCACGGAACGAGCGATGCCGAGTGAATACATCCCCGTCCTGATTTTTGCGGCGCTGGTCGCCGCGTTTCCTGCGGTCACCCTGGTGGTGATGAAGTTCATCCGGCCGGATTCGCGGGCCGTGGGGGCGAAGCTGAAGC
>WNFA01003169.1_pt1 | contig 13643 bp, 9 predicted proteins | sample 5400481 | NCBI WGS metagenome assembly WNFA01 (sample SAMN13153340, study PRJNA577476) | soil metagenome | isolation source: 120 cm saprolite under Douglas fir tree site 2 hole 1 replicate 2 | place: USA:California | collected 2015-04-18 | reverse complement strand
CCCAGTGGCACCCATGACCCAGCCGTGGGTGCGCAGAACGTGACGGCATTGATTGGCGATGCCCAGGTGGTTGGGGTCGTCGGACCCTTTAACAGTAGCGTGGCCAAGGCGGAAATGCCCATTAGCAACCAGGCGCCGCTGGCCCAGATTAGCCCGGCCAACACCAACCCGTGTCTGACCAAGTCGGATGCGGCCTCGGGCTGTAGTGGGTCCAACAACCTGATCCCGACCTTGCGACCGAGCGGCAAGGTGAGCTACTTCCGCATCGCCACCACCGACGATCATCAAGGTCCGGCACAGGCGGACTACCTGTACAAGACCTTGAACCTGCACAAGGTCTACGTCATTGACGATGCCGAGACTTATGGCGTCGGTATTGCCAATGCCTTCATCGGTGAGTGGAAGACCGACGGCGGAACAGTGCTGGGTCACAGCAGTGAGGCTGGGACCACCACTGCTTCAGCTTATGTTTCGCTGCTGACCCAGGTGGCGTCGTTGAAGCCGGATGTGATCTACTTTGGTGGCGTTGACTCCACCGGTGGGACGTTGATCCGCAAGGAGACGCCACACGTTCACGGACTGGAAAACACCCCCTTTGCCGGTGGGGATGGCATCGTGACTCCCAGCTTTGCCACGACCATCGGTACCTCGGGGCCGCCGGACTATGGCACGGTTGCCGTTGTGGATACGTCCAAGAATCCGGCTGCGGCGACCTTCCGCCAGCAGTATGCGGCTTTTACGACGGACCCGATCAACGTCTACAGTGCTGCGGCCTATGACTGTGCAAACATCATGATCCAGGCGGTCAAGACGGCGCTGGCCAATGGGGCCAAGCCACCGACCAACTCCAGTGATGCGGCAGGTGGCAAGGCGTTCCGGCAGGCGGTGATCAACGCCATCCAGGGCATCGACTATACCGGGGTGACCGGCCACCAGAGCTTTGACTCCAATGGCGATACCACCGATAAGATCATCACCATCTACAAGCTTGGTCTCAATGCCATGAACAAGCCCGACTGGATCTTCGAAGCATCAGTAACCGTTAAGTAATCTCGACTGACTGGTTCTGAATGTTTCCGTAGCGCGCGTCCCGGCGAGATAGTTCGTAGTGCTGTCTGGCCCGAAGGAAAGCCAGGAGAGTAGTCGGCAGATTGACATCTGTAGGGCTACTCCCCTACTTGCTATTTGATCTTGTTGTGTTGTATATATTTTGTATATTCGGTCAGGAAGGTGGAAATCCGCACACATGACACTGATTTTGCAAATACTGGTCGTCGGACTCACCACTGGGGCTATCTACGCACTTATTGCGCTTGGCTACACGATGGTCTATGGCATCATCGAACTCATTAATTTTGCGCATGGTGACATCTTCATGATAGGCACTCTCGTCTCCATCGTTATTTTTGGGTTGCTCGGCGTTGGCGCCAATTCACAGCCGACTGGATGGTGGCTGGTCGCCGTGCTGCTGATTACTTGCCTGGTTGCAATGCTTGTTTGTGCTGTGCTCGGCGTGGTAATCGAACGTGTTGCCTATCGTCCACTGCGCAATGCCCCGCGACTTGCTCCACTAATCTCAGCTATTGGTGTCTCGTTGATCCTGGAGGATGTTGGCAAGCTCTGGAAGGGCATCAACTACATCACGTTTCCGCAAATTTTCCCTGAGAAGAACCTTCCCCTGGGGCCTGTAACGATCAACACAGTCGATATACTCGTTATCGTGGTAGCGGTTGTGTTGATGATAGGTCTGCAGTGGATGGTAACCGCCACAAGCACAGGGCGTGCTATGCGTGCTGTGGCTCAGGATCGTGAAGCGGCTGCGCTCATGGGTGTGAATGTTGATCGCATCATTGCCATCACGTTTTTCATCGGTGCTGCACTTGCCGGTGCGGCTGGATTTATTTACGGCTTGAAATTCGGTGAAACGATTTTCTTTATTGGTTTCCAGTTGGGCCTGGTTGCCTTTACAGCAGCTGTACTTGGGGGTATTGGCAACCTTGTCGGTGCTATGCTCGGCGGGGTACTGATAGGGGTGATCGAGTCATTCGCCACTCTCATCCCCGACAGCGTATTGCCACATGGTGGCGCAGCGTGGCACCTGGCCATTGTTTTTGCTATTCTCATCTTAATCCTGGTTTTCCGCCCCGCTGGCCTGCTCGGTCAACGGGTACCTGAAAAGGTGTAAAGGACAAGAGCATGCTTCAAGATTGTAACTACACCCTGTTGGAAGCGAGGTGATGCCATGGGGTCTGCTTTGATGAGTAACCGTATGCTCCTTCCCGCACGCGACACACGCACGCTGCTCGTGAAATGGATCGTGGCCCTGCTTGTGCCTGTCGCCGTCTTTACCTTTTTGTGGAGTGGCGAAGAAATCATTAACGCGGTAATCTCGCCAGGGACGGCTGGCGCAAATCTTCCCACCAATCCTGTATCGCTGATCCAATCCGCTATCTTTATTGCTCTCTTCTACCTTGTTGTTATTATGCTCACCGGTTACCTGGTAGCAGCCGATAGCGGCCGCCGTGGGATGCTCGGTTTGTGGCTTGATGTACTGATTTTTGCTTTGATACCCCTCTTCCTGGTAATGAACATCGGCCTGGTCATTGGCCTCGCTGTGTGTGTCGTCATCTGGGTTGTATACTTCCTCGTACGCAACCTTGTGCGGAAAGCTCGCCACTATACACCTCCTCTCCCCCTGCCGAGTCTGGGCCTCCTCGACGCCGAGCAGCGGGCCATATTGATGGGCCGGGCTATAGCAGGCAGCTTCTGGTTTGCGACGGCGTTTGCGGTTATTTGGCTGATTGCCGACCTGGTTTATTTCTTTGCCGGTTCGTTGCCGACGCTGCTACTGATCTGGGCAGTTATTCGTACACTTCTCTTGCCTGTTGCTGGCTATTTCCTGGGCCGACTTGCTGGCGTTCTTGCGTTGCGTCGTACCCTCGGTGCCCTGGGCAACGGGGGCAACGGAGGAAATAGTACAAATGGAGCCCCGGGGATGCGTATCAGCAAACGACAACAACTGCAGACTCTTTCCGCAACCCGAGTCCGTGAAGAAGCGCGAGACCTGGTCCCCAATGATCTGCCTCTACGCAGCACTGGCGCCCAGCGCTTTTATCTGATCCTGCTGGTTGCCTTCGTGATCTTCTACCCCATCCTCGATCCATTCTTGTTTGGGTTTGGCACAGATGGTCGCCTGGCCAGCTTTGGCGATGCAGGCCGCTATGTGATCCTGGCCCTCGGTCTCAACATTGTGGTTGGTTTCGCCGGTTTGCTCGACCTGGGCTATGTGGCTTTCTTTGCGATTGGTGCCTATGCCTGGGGCATACTCGGCTCGACGCAATTGACCAATGTGCTCAATCTCCCTCCCATCGATCCTCACATTTTGTCCTGGCTCTTCTGGCCGATGTTGCTTGGCGCTGCCCTGATCGCTGCTTTCTGGGGTGTGGTGCTTGGTGCGCCGACTCTGCGCTTACGTGGCGATTACCTGGCAATTGTGACACTTGGCTTTGGTGAGATCGTCCCCATCGTCTTTTTGGAACTGGATAAATATACCAATGGAACCAATGGCATAGTCGGTGTCCAATCACCTGCCTTTTTTGGCGTCGACTGGTCTATTATCACTCCAGCTCCCTACTACTACCTGATTTTGGCGCTGATTGCTTTCACGATCTTTACCAATATCCGCCTGCGCGACTCCCGTTTAGGCCGTGCCTGGATTGCTATCCGTGAAGACGAAATTGCTGCCGCTTCTTCTGGCGTCAATCTCGTCAACACCAAGCTCTTTGCCTTTGGTGCGGGTGCGTTTTTCTCCGGCATCGCGGGAGCCTTTTACTCTGCAAAGCTTGGTGGCACGTCGCCGGATAACTTTAGCTTCAATGACTCCATAATCTATCTGGCCATGGTGGTGATCGGTGGCATTGGTAGTATCCCTGGGGTGATCGTTGGCGCACTCGCCGTTTATGCCATCAACGTGCTCATTCTCGCGCAACTCGATACGCTGGCCTCCGATCCAACCAATCCCGTGTTTTTTATCAAGAGCGCCATTGTCCAGGTTATTCCAGGTTTCACCTTCGGCAACATTCGAGAACTGCTCTTCGGCATCATTCTCGTTGTAATTATGATCTTCCGACCTGAAGGGCTTATCCCCAGTGCGCGCCGGCGACGCGAATTGCGTCACGCTGAGGATGAAGGACTGGGAGGAGATGCGTTGGATGTGGTACCTGGAGCACCGGGCTTCGAAACTGAGGTGCGAGTTGAGTAACCGCCGAACCAAGAGGAGAGGAGTTGCGCTATGAGTGTTAAGCCTGTTAAGCACGTGGGTGAACCTGCTGAGCCTGTGGACGGTGCCTTACTCGAGTTGAGAGGCGTCACGAAATACTTTGGTGGCCTGGCAGCGGTGCAGGATGTCGATCTAGCGATTAAGCCCAAAGAGATCGTGAGCATTATTGGCCCAAACGGTGCCGGAAAAACCACCGTCTTTAACCTGATTACAGGCATCTATCGCCCAACTTCGGGTGTTGTTCGTCTTGATGGTAGGTCCCTGGTAGGTCTAAATCCTGACCAGGTCGTCCAACGAGGCATCACACGTACTTTTCAGAATATTCGCCTCTTCAATAACATGACTGTTATGGAGAATGTCCTCGTTGGGCAACATACACAGCTCAAAGCAAATGTATTAGGTTCACTATTTCATACTCCCAGTGTTGTGAAAGAAGAGGCCGAGGCGCGTAAGCGTGCTGTCGATTTACTGAGTTTTTTTGGCCCTGAGCTTGTAGCCAGGCAGGAGGAGTACGTGCTGAACCTGTCCTATGCTGAAAAGCGGCGTGTCGAGATTGCACGCGCATTGGGGGCTAAGCCCACATTACTCTTGTTAGACGAGCCAACGGCCGGTATGAATGAGGCGGAGACCCTTGAAGCCGTGAAGTATGTACGTCGTCTACGCGATGAGTTGGACCTGACGATCCTGCTGATCGAGCATAAGCTCACGGTGACGATGGGCATATCAGATCGTATTGCCGTACTCGACTATGGACGCAAAATCGCCGAAGGTCTGCCTGAGGAAGTACGCCATAATGAGAAGGTCATCGAGGCCTATCTTGGGAAATCTTCGACAACGACAGCAAGTCAGGATGAGGTTTCAACTACCGATCAGCAAGCCATTGAATAATGGATGAGTATAGTAGGGGCAAGGGTGGTGGGGTGGGGTGGACCCTTGCGGTTGCCCTGGGAGTTTGCGATGTCGTAGTATAGTAGGAGCAAGGGCGGTAGTGTGGTGTGGGGTGGGCCCTTGCGATTGCCCTGGGAGTTTGCAATGTTACGATTAATCAACGTAGATACATTTTATGGTCCCAGTCAGGTCTTGCATAATGTTTCGCTTGAAGTCAACAAAGGCGAAATTGTTTGTCTCTTGGGCGCAAATGCGGCCGGCAAGACAACAACCATGAAGACTATTTTCGGCCTGGTGCATCCGCGTCATGGCTCAGTAGAGTTCGAGGGGCAGCCTATCCAGAACAAATTACCAGGCGATATCGTACGCTTAGGTATGGCTCTGGTACCTGAGGCGCGTCGCATCTTCCCACGCATGACGGTGCTGGAGAATCTGGAGATGGGAGCTTTCATCCGTCGTGACCGTGCAGAGGTGAAGGAAGACATTGAACACGTTTGCCAGATTTTCCCACGTATCAAAGAACGATTGAAGCAGTACGCAGGCACGATGTCTGGCGGTGAACAGCAGATGCTGGCGATGGGGCGTGCCTTGATGTCCCGTCCCCGCATGGTCTGCCTGGATGAACCATCTATGGGTCTCTCACCGATCCTCGTCGAAACAGTATTTAATACAGTTCTCCGTATTCGTGACGAGGGTGTCACGGTCTTCCTTGTAGAGCAAAATGCCTCGATGGCGCTTGGTCTAGCCGATCGTGGGTATGTCTTGCAAACCGGTAACATCGTCCTGAGTGATACTGCACCCAACCTGCTCACAAACGACCTCGTGCGCCAGGCCTATCTCGGCGGAGGGTAAAACCTACTCCTCTTTTTCTCTTATGAGAAGGTAGAGGGAGCATGACATTTTCTTCTTTGCTCTACTGTGACTCCTGTGGCGCAGCCCAACAGGAACAGGCAATTTACTGCTTTGCCTGTGGCCAGCCGCTGCATACTCCTGAACAGTTACTTCGAGATCGCTATCGAATTATAGGTCCCGTAGGGCAGGGCGGCTTTGGCGCAGTCTACAAAGCGCAGGACATCCAGTGCGATAATCGACTGGTTGCTATCAAGGAAATCAATCTGAGTAACCTCAAACCACAGGAGATTATCGATGCCACCGACGCCTTCAATCGCGAAGTGCTCCTTTTGTCGGACCTCACGCATCCCAACCTCCCGCGTATGTATAACCACTTCACCGGCAGCCAGCATTGGTACCTTGTCATAGACTTCATCGAGGGCGAAACGTTGGAGCAGTATCTGGATACTGTTGGGAGTAAGAGAGGAAAACTGCAAGGATTGCCCCTACGGGAAGTCCTGGACATCGGCATCCAGCTGTGTACGGTTCTTGACTATTTGCACACTCACGAACCGCCGATCATCTTCCGTGATCTCAAACCGGCCAACGTCATGCGGACGTCAAGTGGGCATCTCTATCTCATCGACTTTGGTATTGCTCGCCACTTCAAGCCGGGTCAGACCAGAGACACCATTCCCCTCGGTTCCCCAGGTTATGCCGCCCCAGAGCAGTATGGCCGAGCGCAAACAACGCCGCAGACCGATATCTACAGCCTGGGAGCCATGCTACACCAGCTCTTGACGGGCGACGATCCCGCGCAGACACCTTTTCGCTTTGTGTCTCTGCAACGGCAAGATCAACCGGCTATGGAACGGCTCCAGGCACTGCTCTTACAAATGCTAGAAATGGATGTAAACAAAAGGCCCATCAGGGTGGCAGTGGTCAAGCAAGAATTAGAGCAGATAACCGCCGCCTTGCAACCGGCCATCGTACAGCCTGCAGGGACCATCGTCTCCATCTATCGTGGCCATAGAAGACTGGTGCTAGCCGTGGCATGGTCACCCGATGGAACTCATATCGCCTCTGGCTCCTTTGATGGTACCATGCAAGTGTGGAATCCTGTCCAAGAAGATAGTATGACTACCGCTGCATGTAGCCTCTTCACCTATCGTAATCCTGCCAGATCGTATGCCTGGACATGGTCTCTTGCATGGTCGCCCGACGGCAGATTCCTTGCCTTTGGTAGCGACGATAAGACGGTGCAGGTGTGGCAAATAGAGGACAAGGCCACTGCAAGTATGAAACATGTCTTGACCTATCGTGGGCATACGAATTGGGTGAATGCGGTGGCGTGGTCGCCCGACGGCAGATATATCGCCTCTAGCAGCGACGATAAGACGGTCCACGTATGGCAAATAGAAGACACTGACTCGCTTCAGAGTACTAAGATATATTATAGGCACTCCCGTTGGGTGAATGCAGTGGCCTGGTCGCCTGATGGTAAACACATCGCTTCGGCAGGGAATGATACCACCATACAGGTATGGGATGTTGCTACTATGGAGACACTCCTCATCTATCGTGGCCATACCTTTGGAGTGAACGCCCTGGCGTGGTCACCCGATGGAACGTGTATCGCCTCTTGCTCGTGGGATAACATGGTGCACGTCTGGGACGTAGCTACTGGGAAGACGATTTTGACCTACCGTGGGCATTCCAGCTGGGTGAGTGCCGTAGCGTGGTCGCCCGACGGAACGCGCATTGCCTCCGTCAGCAAGGATAAGACCGTACAAGTCTGGGACGTTGCCAGGAGCGACCGTATGGCTGCCAGAGGGAACACTATTTACACCTACCGTGGGCATTCCAGCTGGGTGCTAGCCGTAGCATGGTCGCCCGATGGAACGCGTATCGCCTCCGGAGGCAACGACAAGACGGTGCAGGTATGGCAAGCAGGATAATTCGGGTCTGCATCCTTGGGGGTGAAACAAGCTGGCATCGTTCGTACGGGCGTGATTCATCACGCCCTGGGGGCCGCTCCGCAAGCCAGGTTAGGGGCGTGATGAATCACGCCCGTACGAACCGCTTTCATTTACAGTCGTTAACTTGAGCATGAGGACAAATCATGAGCCAGATTGAACACCTACCTTCGCTAGGAGTAAAACAAGAGCCACGCTGGCAGCATTACCTTATTGATAGTTTGCTGGCTATAGTAGGAGCACTGCTCGTAACGGCTGTTATCTACCGAATTCATCTCTATCCGGGCATCCCCACCATTGCATTTGCTTATTTGCTCATAGTATTAGCATTAGCAAGCACACGTGGACTGTATGCCGCTATCCTTGCTTCACTGGTTGCCTTTTTCTCCTTTGACTACTTCCTCGTTCCCCCGCTTTATACGTTTGTTGTCGCTAAATTTGAAGATCTGCTCGCCCTTTTCGTCTTCTTGGCGACTGCGTTCATTACCGGCCAGTTGGCCTCGGCGCTACGTCAACGTGCCGAACAAGCAAACCGCAGAGAGCGTGAAACTCGCATTCTCTACGAGCTGGTGCGTGCCGTCAATAGCGAGGAAGATTTGGAGGGTCAGCTCAGCGTTATAGCCCATGCGGTTGTCGATGTTTTTCCCTCCTGGGGAGTACGCGATTGCTCCATTCTTTTGCCTGATGCTGGAGGTAAGTTAACAGTGCAGGCCACTACGACTCGATCAGTCGATAAGCTGAAGCTTTCGTCCGATGAGGTAACGACGGCAGCCTGGGTGATGAAGCAGGGACAAACGGTTGAGCTACATGATGTTGCTCTAGCTCCCCAAACTTCTGTTAGCCATAGGCCACGAGCCGTTATACGTAGTACAGAATCATATCGGGTGCGTCGCTTCCTGCGTATGATCCCCTTGAAAATAGGCAAGGAAGTGATAGGTGTCATGCGCTTGCTCATGGAGGACGATCCGCGAGTGCTTGTGGATGGCATGGCTGGTAAAGGCCTGGGGGTAGAACGAGAACGACCAAACCCACAAACAGCCTTCTTTTGGACATTTCTCGACCAGGCTACTTTCGTGATTGAACGGATGCGCTTGCGTCGTGACAACTTACAAATCCAGGTGTTGCAACGTACTGATGCACTTCGTTCAGCCCTCCTTTCTTCGATCTCTCATGACCTCCGCACACCTCTCTCATCAATTAAAGCTGCTACCAGCAGTTTACTTCAGGAAGATGTGCAGTGGGATGATGAGGCGCGCCGTAGTTTCACCCTGGCTATCCAGCGCGAAGTGGATCGGCTCAACCGCCTGGTAGGAAACTTACTTGACATGTCGCGTATTGAGGGAAACGCTCTCAAACCTGAAAAAGAGTGGTACCCCCTTGGTGAGCTAGTTCATGATGTCTTAGGCCGTATGCAACCGCTACTGCAAGATCGCATTGTGCAGACTTCTCTACCCGATGACCTACCGCCGGTGGCACTAGATTACCTGGAAATAGATCAGGTGTTGACCAATCTGATTGAAAATGCTGTGCACTACACACCTGCCGAATCGCCAATTGAGATCAGTGCGCACGCCGATGGTGGGCAAGTGACCGTTAGCGTTGCCGACCATGGCCCAGGTATTCCTCCATCTAATGTGGAACGCATCTTCGACAAGTTCTATCGCGTTCTGGACGCCCAGCGCGACGCAGCGCATCCCAGGGGTTCAGGGCTAGGTTTAGCCGTGTGCCGGGGGTTGGTCGAGGCACATGCTGGGCGTATCTGGGTAGAAAATCGCGAAGGTGGCGGTGCTATTTTCCGTTTCACGTTACCAATAGGAGAGATAGAAGGAGGTGTGCATGGGTAAGGGCGGAGCGCGTATCCTTGTGGTTGATGACGAGATTGAGATCGTACGTGCGCTGCAACGCAGCCTGACAGCACATGGCTACGAGGTTTTCACTGCAGGCAGCGGCGAAGAGGCGCTAGAGGCTATTAGCCGGCACCGGCCTGATCTCATGCTGCTCGATCTGGGGCTGCCTGGTATCAGCGGCCTGGAGGTCTGTAAGCGCGTACGGGCGCAGTCCAATCTGCCGACCATCGTCCTCTCAGTGAAAGGTGCCGAGCGCGATAAAGTGCAGGCGCTCGACCTTGGTGCTGATGACTATGTACCCAAGCCGTTTGGCATCGATGAAGTGCTGGCACGTATACGGGTAGCGTTGCGTCATGCTGCCCAGGTACAGTCTGGAACGGAGCCACGCTTTGTAGTCGGGCCACTCAGCGTCGATTTTGCGCAGCGACGGGTACAGGTCAATGGGCAAGAAGTTAAGTTAACACCCACCGAATATGATCTGCTTAAAGTGTTGATTAAGAACAATGGCAAGATCATGACGCGACACATGTTACTCGCTCAGGTCTGGGGAACCGGTTATGGCGCTGAGTCTCACTATCTACATGTCTATGTTGGCCAGTTGCGCCGAAAAATCGAACCAGATCCTGCACATCCACGTTTCATTCTCACTGTATCAGGGGTTGGTTACCGCTTCAATGGCGATGAAGATCAGTAAACTATCACCAGCGTTTAATCAAGTGGGCTACCTTGCCCTCTGGCGTTAACTCATAACGGATACGGTCGGGGTTGATATCCTCGAACTGTGCCGCATTCTCGGCTGCAACCACAGTATCACCTGGATGAACCACATGCCAGACACGCGAAACAGCCTCTGGTTCTCGCTGTAGGTAGACATAGCGGTGCGTAATCTTGGCCTTTTGCGCCAGACTTTCAGCCTGCCCAAACCACTCTTTGGCTTGCTGGTCATGCAGGTAGGGGTCATATACCTCGAACAGGCGCGGCTCACGACCAGGTTTACGTTCGCTTACATAGAGAAACACAACAGGCTTCGCGTCAGCATTACTAATTGCACTATGCAGCACCGCCTGGTTGTGTTCATTCCCAGGCATGAGCACAGCCAGAATAGAACCGGGCAAACGCTCTTCGACACTGGTCGTCACCACTAGCAAGCGTCCCTTCTGTTTGTGAAGATTATAGTTATAGTAAGCCACTCCCATACCAATCAAGGTCACGCTGCCACCGAACGCTGTTGCCAGAAGTTTGTGTACCAGGTTCGTAGTCCAGGCAGTCATAACTAGTACGGTGGTCAGTATTCCTAACCAGAAATCGATGTTGTACCACAGCTTACGTAACCGTATGCGTAAAGGCTCTCTACGAGTAGGAATGGCCAAAGCTGCAATGACCCCTGGCTCCAGTCCATCTAGACTAGCGTTTGTATTCTTGTGACTTGCCGCAGCAACGCTCTGTTGCACATCTTTGGAGGACACTTGCACACTATGATCCTCCTGCGGCAGGTGCTGAGCCAGGACTTTTGCAGCTCTACGTTCGCGACGGCGCACGATATCTAGCCCCAGACATGTCAACGAAAAAGCCCCCAGTAGACCAAAGGCATACATATCACCCAGGATATTAATATTCCCCAACACCAATAATAGCACCAGAATGGGAATTCCAGTAGCCAGAGCAATGGAGTAGTGTGGCGTGCCGCGTGACTTATTGCGCCTGAGGATGATCGCAGGGAAAAATTCCATACGCGCGAGCGCCATAAATACATGGTAGGCACCAATGATAGCCGTATTACTGGCAAATATCAGTAGCGCGCTGGCACTGATCGCCACCTCTGTCTGCAAGAAAAAGCCCCACGACCCACCAAAGTGACCAGCAAGCAGTGAGATAAGTTGAGAAGAAAGTACAGGATCAGCAGCCTCTCGCGGCTGCAGCAACGTCGAAAACATTGTCAGTAAGGGACTGGTGATACCGATCGTTAATACCACAAACAAGAGTGCAATGCCTGCGACCCTCTTGCGCGGTGTTTTCATCACTGGAGAGAGCTGTGAGATACTCTCCAGACCTGAAAAGGCCAGAAATGAGCCGGCGAAGCCGTACAGCATAGAAGGTACTGTGAGCGGCTGATTCACAAACATCCTAGGAAACAGCGCCAGGAACTCAGAGAAAGAGATATGTGTAAAGACGGTGATAAGAATAGCAATATCGCTGACGAAAGCGATCACCGCTCCCACCAGGCTCAGCTTTGCACTTTCGCTAATGCCTACCCAGTTCAGGATACCCAGCAGCACAAGCACTCCAATCGTAATCATCAATAGTATCACTTGTACCGGGCCAAACACAGGAACCATGATACTGGGGCCAAGCATAGGGATAACAACACTGAGATATTGCATGCCCGAAAGAGAACTGATTGCAGACGTGAGGAAGTAATCGACCAGGATAAACATGCCACCCAGTGCTCCGACCCAGTGATTCATAGCCTGCGCCGCTACCGTCACAACTCCACCACCCTGGGGGTAGCGATGCGATACCTCTGCATATTTCAACGTGAGCAGTACAAACACAGACATGGTCAAAAACACAAAAAAGCCGGCCAGGCTGCCAACATTCCCATATAGGATACCGGGAACGTAGTAGACGGAGGTGCCAATATCGGCAAAAACAACTGCCCAACAGAGGATAGGACCTAGCAGGTTCTTACCATGGCTATGCTCATCTCTTTGAGCATAACTAGAAACTGCTTGTGTCACAGATTTCTGTGTCATAACACAATTGTCCTTATAGGAAGCCTAATCTGCATAGTACATAGTGTAGCATAGCAGTGTAATACAAGCAAGAAAATACCACCTGCTTGCTAATGCTCGGTTCAAAGAACCTTGTTAGAAATACCTCACCAGATCTTGAGCAAATTTTTAGCTATCCACCTCATCTCTTTAGCGCACCTTGATATAGCTTGAACTACATTACATATGAGAGTAAAGACCTTATGCCTTACCTCCACGACAAAACTGTTCTGGACACCTGGAGGTTACCATGAAGCCAACACGTTTGTTACTCCCCTTCACCCACGGGATAGATATGGATGTACTCGAGTATGCTGTACTGCTGGCCAAAGGTCGCAACGCGATACTTGTACCTCTTGCCTTGATCCATATACCAACGGGGCGCCAGTCTGGCGGAGCACGCCTTGAGCAAGTGCAACAGTCAAAGGATTTCCTGGAGGCAATAAAACATAAAGCTGCCTTCTATGATGTCCCAATAGAGCGCTTTGAGATCTTCACCGGTGACGTTGTGGAAAGTATTAACATTCACGCACAAAACATGGATTGTGCAGACACCCTGCTCTTTGTGCGTGATGGCGATGGTATTTTGCTCCAAACTGATGAGATTAAGCATCTGATGGAACAGCCAACTTGTAAGCTCTCTATCATCCGCTTGCCTTCAAAAGCGGGCAAACGATTCACATGGACATTGCCTGAGTGGCTTTTTAACTGGTTACCTGGAAGGCGGGGGCAGCATGATGAACCTCTGCAAGTGCAGCACGACCTCGAAGCTGAGGTGCGGTTACCATTTGAGCCGGAAAAGGCTAATTGAAATCCATCAGGTACGCGTCACCTGGTGGATGTGTGCCGATGGCGAATAGGGTACTGGGAGAGATTATTTTTGGTAGAGTTTGCTTATGGGTTAGCTGGTTGTCGCTGCCGTATTTAGCTTGTGCTCTGTATCTCCTGCATCCCCTGCGCTACTTGAGGCGCCTGTAAATTCCTGGCTGAGCACGAGCACTTCACATGGTGCATTTCTCATGACGTACTCGACCGTTGGATCGATCTGCTG
>WNFA01003168.1_pt1 | contig 13643 bp, 9 predicted proteins | sample 5400481 | NCBI WGS metagenome assembly WNFA01 (sample SAMN13153340, study PRJNA577476) | soil metagenome | isolation source: 120 cm saprolite under Douglas fir tree site 2 hole 1 replicate 2 | place: USA:California | collected 2015-04-18 | reverse complement strand
TCCAAAACGCATTCAAAACACATAGTCCCAAGCGGCGGCTTCGCTCAACCGACTCTATCGCTAATGCTCAGGCGTGAAGATCTGCGCAATCCCTCACAGCATGTCGGCCTGAGCACTAGCGATAGAGTCCTAGTAGGTTTATCAACAGTTATGCTGCGACGGGATTTTCCCAGCGGATAACCTCAATTCGCCCAATGACTACTTGTTTGCATAGTGGTCGGCCCCCAGGAAATGTAGCGAGACGTACGGCGCATCACCCACAACCCAACTATCGTGACCGGGAGGTCCGGGTGGAATGTAAAAGAGCATGCCGGCGCGGAGTTCGTGGATCGTGCCATCCTCCATCGCAGCCGTGGCGCAGCCCGAGAGCACCAGACCAACGTGCTCGACGTTGCAGCGCGGCGCGCCCACGCCGGGCCCAACATGAACAGACCACTTCCATCCAGGCTCGTACGTGGCGCGGCCGATGGTCATACCCCCGATGCGAACGAGCTCGAATTTTCCTTTTTCGAACGTTCGTATCTCGTCGGGCTCTTCAAAACGCTTCAGAACTGTCTCAAACATCTCCATAACTCCCTCGCGAATCGCATTACGCGGCGAACCCAGAGTAGCAGGAGTTCGGGCCGGACGAACGCCCATGACCAATCGGCCCGAGTCCGGGGTGGGAGCGAGCTTTTTCGCGCGAGACGCCCTCCCGCTAGGCTTTTTGTTCGATGGCCATTCGAGGTAGTTGGTCTAATCGCCTGTTTTCGTCAACAATCCTGGGAACTTTCAACTGCACACCGGGGCCTAAACTCTATATGGGAGTCTCTTGCCTTGTCCAACAGGCGAAGAAGTTGAATCCTAGCGAATCCCGAGGTCAACATGATCATGTCCAACCCGCCTTTAAGGCCTCTGGTCGATTTGGTCAAACCTTACAGTCCTGCAACACCTGTTCTCTCTGATATTGTGCGCAGTCAGCGCGTATTCCTTATTCTCGGCAACAATCACCATCGCACGCCTCCGCTCTATAGAGAATCTGAACCGAAATGAAGACCTCGTTCCCATTCAACGATCTGTGGCTGCGCTCCATACCCGGTGTGCCAACGTGCGCCAACTCATTGGAGCTACCTTCTATCTTTTCGGTCTTGTGTTTGTTTTGGGTTTGCGGTCAGCACCAAGTATATCGGTCCTCAGCACTATTCCAGTTGGGACGCTAATTTTACAAAACTTCGTACTTCATTTTGCGTTTGCCGCCAATGTATATTCCATTTTCCTACTCCTGCATCTTGTCCAGTGGTTTGTGCGTGGCCGACTGAACTCAAGTTCGCTGCATTTCAACTCGCGCTACTTGGCATGAATGCGGGGCTGAAACTCATCGATTGCCAGTCAGCTCCTAGGTTCAATTGTATTATCGCCATTACACCAGTAACCGATGTAGGTGGTGTAAATGCCTGTTTCCCGATAGGGCTATGTTATAAATCTCGCACATGCCGAGCGGTCGCCAAGGGTCGGTTCGTCTGTTTCGTGCTGCTGGTATCGATGTGTTTCTGCATTGGTCCTGGTTTCTGGTGGCCGCGTTTGAAATCAGCGCCCGAGCGAAAAGCTATTCCTCTCTAACCTTCAATGTGCTGGAGTATCTGGCGCTGTTTCTAATTGTGACGCTTCATGAGTACGGCCACGCGCTGGCCTGCCGACAAGTCGGGGGGACGGCAAATCAGATCGTGCTGTGGCCCCTGGGTGGGGTGGCGTACGTGAACCCTCCGCCCCGTCCAGGCGCTGCACTCTGGAGCATCGCTGCGGGGCCGCTGGTGAATGTAGTGCTCGTTCCGATCCTGTCAGTGCTCGGCATATTAAGCCGCTCGTCGGGATGGGCGGAGGCCATGCCTGATGCCCACGCGCTGCTGCGGGCGGTCTGGTTCATCAACTTTGGCCTGCTGATTTTCAACATGCTGCCAATCTATCCTCTGGATGGCGGTCAGATTCTTCGATCCCTACTCTGGTTTGTGGTGGGACGGGCCCGAAGTTTGATGGTGGCCACGATCATCGGCCTCCTCGGTGTGGCTTGGTTCCTCATTCTGGCCGTGTGGATGCAGTCCATTTGGTATGGAGTTCTCTCCGTCTTCATGCTGATGAATTGCTGGCGCGGACTGAGACAATCGCAAGTATTGTCGCGTTTGGCAAAGTTGCCGCGTCGCCACGGGTTTGCCTGTCCGAGGTGCCAAACAGCGCCAACTGTGGGAGAGTTCTGGAAGTGCAGGCAGTGCAGTCAACCATTTGACACGTTCCAAACCCGGGCCGTCTGTTCGCACTGTGCAGCCCAGTTTGCTGTGACGATGTGCTTGGACTGTGGCGGATTGCATCCCATGAACGAATGGATTGTTCCTGCCCTGGTGTCCCCCAAACTGTAACCGCCTGGGGCGCCCTTTTATAATGCGTTTACAACAATAGTCTCGCGAATGCACCCCCAGTCAAGCGGCAAAAGACCGTGCATGTCACTGATGTTTGCTGGGTAGCCCTGATTGCGCGCACTCCGCAGCACGGCGTGAGCGCATTCGAGCACCGGGCGCTCCTCGGTGACTGGACGCGAACATGCCGGTGGTCCCAGTTGATTGCGCTGTCTAGCTGTGTTGACGACCATGGCCCTGCAGTATCGGGACTCGATCCTCCATCTCCACCTTTTCTTGACTTGCTGGAGCTTCCTTGAATCATTGACCAGTTCGTGTTTCACGATCTGCTGAATTGCGTGTCCTCCCACCTGGTTCATCTTAAGCCCCAGCAGCGCGGCTATGGTAGGAGCAACATCCAGATTGGAAATGTGATTGAGGTGGATGCCCCTCGGAATACCGGCGCCCCAAGCGATGAAAATAGCCTGCATCTTGGGATCAGTATTGAGGTAGCCGTGGGTGCCCCCGACGGCCACCTGGGTGACAAAGTCTCCTTCCGACTCGTTGCTAAACATATAGTCGGGCGTAGCGGCAAGCACAAGATCGGGCGCTTGATCACTTAGCGCTGGAACCGGAAGCCCAAGCTTCGGAAAGTCCTCCACTCCATACACTCGATCGACGCCTTCCGCACCGGTAAGAATGCGGCGCAGTTCCGCAACTAGTTCAACTTTCCGATTGGGATTGGTCACGTAGACCACGGCGGTACCTCCCTCAGAAAGAACCCACGCGTCTGCCTTCGACTGACTCGGCCCTTCACTCAACAATCCCTTCTCGCGCAAAAGCACATTGGGGTGAATCCTGTGTTTAACCGTTCGGAAACCATGGTCTGAAACAATGATCAGGGTCGCGTTTGCGCGAGAGGCCGGTGCGCTCTAGTACATCCAAAATTTGCTTCACCCGGCTATCCAGAGACGCCATGGCAGTGAAGCTGGCCGCGCTCATCGGGCCATATTCATGATTCGTGTCGTCCAGGGTGAGGAGGTGAAAGAGAAGAAGATTCGGCCTGTGTTTTTCTAGAATTTCCGCCGCGGCATCGGTCCAGATTTGATCTTGCCAAGCCTGACTGCTGTCCTCAAACGTCCGCAATTGCTCCGCGGTGACCGTTCCGGCAGCAATCATTTCGCGCTCGATCAGGCCTTTCGGATCGGGAAGTTCCGGGAATTGCCAGGTGATGGTTTTGGCTCGATAGATTGCCACCCAATCGACTTGCGCGGTTGTGAGCCCGGCTTGGTGGGCAATGTCATAGATGGTCGGGGCATGAACCATTAATTCTTTGTCCCGCCAAGGTTCAATCGATGGTCGCCCACCTCCATTGGGGCGAGTCAGCAATCCATTAAATAAGACCTGGTGTTCGGAGGCGTCAACGCCAGTCACCATAGCGGTGTGATTGGGCCAGGTTACCGTGGGATTGACGGGGCGCATCGAAGCAGCGATGGCGCCTTCTCGAGCCAGCTTACGTAGAGTCGGAATTGGAAGTCGGGGATCATCGAGTGCATAGGCGGGAAAGCCATCCAGGCTGATCACCACCACGGTCCGGCCTTTCTGCATCTTTGTTTGTGCATGCAGAAAGGCCGGTGCCGCAAATACGATCATTGCAATGGCACACTGCCACCGCAGAAGCGTTGCTCGCCTTTTCAATGAATTTCTCCTGGGCCCGCTTGGTCTTGCCGTCGGTCTATGGTTGCGAATCCGGCGCAGCAAATCGTACTTCCACAGTTTTGATTTCATACGACTCCATGCACCGTGACGCTTCCCCTTTCTCCTGCCGCCCACGTCTTCCTGGCGTTCGCACATGGTCTGGGGCAAGATCGAACCTGACACAAAACTTTCTCAGCGGCCAAAATTACGCTCCATTGCCTGGCTGCCCATCAGGCGCGAAGGACAAAGCGAAAATGCATATCCTCACCGGACCACATGATGTAGTTGGTTCCCCAGGCGTTGTTGAAGAGGTTGCAATGAACGCCGGCGGAAAGATCAGGCTGGCGGTTCGAAAAGCACAAGGGCGACTTTATACCCAGTGTGACCACCGGCGCGTCCAGAGTCTCGACAAGAAAGGCTCCGCTCCCATCCTTGTAGCCGAACCCCTTCGAGACTGCGTGCATATGACGATTGCCGGATCGGACCACGTCCGAGGGGGATACCGGCTCGCCTGATTTTTCCAGCATCCAGCCTGTGGGATCGGAGGCAATCGGATGGAAGCTCAGCCAGAGAGCCTCGGGAAGGCGTGTCGCCGGCTTTTGGAACCAGGAAAAATTCAAGTGGATCACCGGCTCTGCTTTGGGTAACAGTATTTCCAGATACATCTTCTGCGGAAACGATGCTCGCCCGCTGCGCAGAGCTTCCGCATCGTTGATCTCAAGACGAGCCAGCAGGCGATGGCCTTGCTGGTCTTCCTCCACCTGCAGATCCGCGACGGAGGGCAGCCACTCCCGGCTCTCCGCTCCAAAGCGCTCAATGTTGGGCTTTCCGAAATCCTTCTTGGCCCAATCGGCGTCGCTGACAACGTAACTATCAAAGAAGCGCGAGTAGTCTTGTTGCGACAGTGTCTGATAAGAAAAGAGGGCCAGCGGGTGTTCGCTGGACGCCCACTCCCGCCCCGACTTCTTATTACGCAGCCGGCGGACGGCCCCGCTCTTTGGATCCATCCCCACCATGAAATGCGGTGTCTCGATCTCACTTCCAGCCGAGCGAGGGCTGGGTTGCGCCAGCCGTGGCGGGACCGCTTCAAGATTACCCACCGCGGTCTGCGCCTGCTCGCGCAATGGGGAGGGAAGCGTGGCGATCCCGGCGAGGAGGTCTTGGCGCTTCTCCTGCCAGCTAAACTGGACCACCTTGTAGTTCCTGGTGTCGAGCATCGCGGCCAGATCGTTGGGGATGTAGTGATCGAAATCGAGCCAGGTCTTGGTATCCGTGCCCCAAGTGTGCTCAACCTCCAAAAGCAGATGACGGAGCAAAGCGACGTCTGTCGCATCGCCAACGGCAAAGTTCCCCCGCGCTAGCCAACCCTGGCGCAGCCGGGCGACCTCGCGGTACCTGGCGAGTTTCAGGGGGTCGCTGGCGACGCCGTGGATCCAGGTGTCCCCGATTTCGCTGGTGATCACCGGCAGGGAGCCGCGGTGAGGCTCGACCGCGTTCGCAATCTCGGTCAGGTTCGTAGGGATAATCTGGGCGTTTGGGAACCGGCCACCCAGAGTGGAGTAGGTCTCGTGAATCTCTTCCAGGGTGTGCGGTCCGCTGTCGTCGTCGCGCACGACCATGGCGATGGCCAGATCGGAGTCCGGCACAGGCACCACGCCACCGTAGCCATGGTGATACATGACCACGAGCGTCGATCCGCCCGGATCCTTCCAGAGAAACAAGGGAGGAACTTCGGCCGGCGTACTCGCATCGTTCACGCCAATATCCAGAAACTTCACGCCCTGCGCGGCCAGTGGGGCGATCAAGCCGCGGGTGTGGCCAGGCACGTCGGTCATCTTGGCGCCGGTCGTGGTCCGGCCAAAACGCTGGTCCAGCGACCGTGACAGGCCAACGCTTCCGGAGATCATCGACCCGTCCATCAACTCGGTCTGCCAGGTGAAGGGGAGGGCATGCCATGCGATGTCGCCGACAGAGATAGCCTTCTCCATCCGCGTGCGTTCCTGGGGCGTTGCCTGCTCCAGGTATTCGTAAAGCAGCCATGATCCCGTGGTCCAGACATAGCGATGCCTGCCAGAATGGCGCAGTTCGCTGGCGAGATCCATGGCCCGTGGAAAATATTCCGTGAAATAACGGTGAACCACGGCCGTCTGTGTGTCGATAAAGCCGGCGTCGAAATGACACTTGAACATCACCAGGACGCGCTTCACTCTGGGATCAGGCGCCGGCGGGGTGGAAGACACTTGGAGCGCGAGCAATGCGGGCGCTTTCCACAGCAAAGCGCTGCCCAAGACGGACTTTATGAATTCACGACGCTGCATGCCTCACCGAAGTGGAACTGTTGTCAGCCCGGCGAAAGGCTAACCGGATCGTCTCCTGATGCTCGCGCAAAAGCGGCAATTGTCTCCGCTCGCGATCTTTTTTGCATCGCGCAACACAATTAGAGTTACTTCCAGACCAATGTTGCGATCGAATTCTCCGCTATGGGGACGATGGCTGAACTTCGGCCCTGATTGACCCGAATGGTCCGCGCAGCCCCGAGGTTCGTGAGTATGAGGACTTTTTGGCCGTCCGGATTCTCTAGGGCAACATGACCGAGGTTGGCTGCCTGGCTTTGAGACTCAAAACGCCGAGCGCCGCGCCGAATCGCGCGGGAAAAATGCGCGAGCGCCCAATACTGGCCGCTGCGAATAATCTCTTGAGTGTGGATGTTGATAATTAGAATGCCTCCGCAGGGATATGGTCCAATGTTGGGTTTACCATGCTCATCGGTGGCGACGTTCCATGCCACGGCTGAGCGGCACCAGTTGTTTAGCACGGCGGTATAGATTGTGCTCCACTTGGTCCAGTCATCCTGATAATGGGGATCATTGTAATCAGTACTGCCTTCCGTAAAATACATTTCGGCTTCGGGGTGGGCGGCATGCACTTTGCTCATCATGCTGGGTTCGCCCGTGTAACCGTGCCAAGCGACGGAATGTGCATACCTCCGAAAATCGGGATCATCCAGTTCCGATATCACCCGCCCCCAATACACATAGTTATGATCCAGGATCCATATCTTGGTGGGCGTATTTGTCTTTTCGAAGAGCGGCCCCAGGTGTTCGATGACGAATTCGGTCTCGCATTCCTGGGACCACGTACACGCGGGCATTTGACCATGCTGGTCAGTATCAATTTCGTTCTGAGTAGTGATGGCTTGCACCGACACGCCTTCGGCAGCGTAAGCCTGCAAAAACTTCAGAAAATATTGAGCGTACGCGGCGAGGTATTGACGGCTCATGGAGCCACCTAGCATGGATTTGTTCCACTTCATCCAGCCCGGCGGACTCCATGGCGAGGAAAAGTAAAATACATCGGGATTTATCTCGCGCACTCGACGCAACACCGGGAGAATGTATTCGCGATCGTGATCGATGGAAAATCGCTTGAGGTCCGGATCTTCATCACCCTCGTCATAGCTGTAGACTTTGGCCGCAGAGTCGCAAGCCCCGATGCAGGTGCGGTTCACGTTTAGCCCCATTTCCGAGGGATGAAACAGATCGTGGAGCAACTGCTCGCGGACCGACGTATGAAGTTGATGGATCAGGTAGCAGGAGGCATCAGAGAAGCAGCCGCCAAATCCCAGAATGTCCTGGAACTTATTCGCAACGACAAGTTGAATTGAGTCAGCAGCAGGAGCTGTCAATGCCGCCTGCCACTGAATCGGCCGGCCGGCGGCAAAGCGTTCTTTGTCATTCGTAAACCATACAGCAATCTCTGATACCGGCTGTTTTGTGTCTGCATCCGGAACGATGCTGACAGGATCGACCGCTTCCGCGGTCGCGGAGACCGACGGCGAAGCTCCTGCGCCGAGGGCCCCCAGGCCTAGTGCCGAAATCTTGATAAAAGCTCGCCTTGAATTCAGGCCTTTTGTCTGTTTCATGCGGTCTTTCTATTGTTCGCCGCCTCTTTGTCTCGATTGTGAGGGTCCCGGACGACGGCGGCAGGTGTACTCACGGTAGGCGTGAATCCGATGTTCCTTTTTCAGATGGTCCGCCTCGCAGCGGACCATCTGAGCTTACCCGACGATCACGGTCCAGGCCTCGCTAAAAGAGCAGTTTGAGTGAGAGTTGCATGATCCTGGGCGAATTCGCCGTTTGAACCCTGCCAAATGTGGCGCTATTGACGTTACCATCTGGCAGAAGAAACTGGGCATGGTTGAACGCGTTAAAGAGTTCGGTACGAAACTCCAGATTGACTCCTTCCTTGATGAGGGTGTCTTTCAGCAGCGCGATGTCCCAATTATTCAAGCCGGGCCCGGAAAAGAAGCGGCGCCTCGCCGTTCCGAGCGTGCCCAAGTCTTCCACACTGAACAACGAGGTGTTGAAGTATGGCTTCTGTGAGCGGGGATCACTGATGTTCAGCGAACCAGACGTGAAGTTCGGAGTGTCCACGGGAAGCGAGATCGCCCCTGCGCTACTGGTGCCGAGCAAAGAGTTGTCGTCGGTTTCAGTGAGGGTGACGGGAAGACCGGCGGAGAACCTGGTGATGCCGCTCAACCGCCAGCCTTTCACCAACCTGCTGGGCCCACCAAGGCGGTCGACGGGCAGTTGGTAGTCATAGCTGACCACGAAGTTGTGCCTGGTGTCGAAGGCCGAGAGCGACCTCTGCCCTAGATCTAGCGGATTGATCTGCTCGCCATATCCAGAACCATTGTCCAGGGACTTGGAGTAGGTATAGCCGGCCAGAAACTCCAACCGGGAAATACGCTGCCGTAGGCTGAGTTGCAGCGAGTTGTAGCTCGACTTTCCAATGGTGATGAAATAGCCGTCACTGGTGAAGTTCTGGCCGAAAGGGGCGCGTGTACCATTGATGGTGCCGCCTGTCACCGGGAGGTACACTCCATTTTCTCCGTTGGGCCCGCAGACCGTGCCATCCACGGTTTGGCTCGCCTGACTGACGCTCAAGCAGAGAGCAGGGTCACCCGGGTTGGCCTCCAAGGATGACAACAAGTGATGGCCCTGCGTTCCCACATAGCTTGCCGTCAATAAGGTCGCCGAACCGACTTGTCGTTGGAAGGACAGTTGGTACTCTTCGGTGTAGGGCAAAACGTTCCGGTGCCAGAAAGCGGGAGAGGTGCCGATGGGCAAGTAATTCGCCCAATTGATTACGGTATCCGTCGTCGGTAGCGGTACTGGAAAACGCTGGCCCTCGACGTTGCCGGTACCGCGATCCACGAAGGGCGTCACGAATTGTGGCGGGACAGGACTGCCATAGAAGATACCAAACGGAGCATCTCCGATTTCATTGAAGTTCGTACCTCCCTCGAAGGTGCTATAGAACTTTCCCCAGCCCACGCGCACGCTGGTCTTACCGGGTCCGCCGGTCAACGTCTTCAGCAGGCCGTTTTCCGCCGAAGGCGAATAGGCCAGTCCAATGCGAGGAGCAAAATTGTTATATCGGGTTGGAGCCAGTGTGCTGGGGATGCCGGGGTCGCCGGGAAAGACCCAACCCGTGGGCGAACCGGGAAACCTTCGAGATTGCAAACCGGGTACCAGCGTCTCGAGTTGGCCATTCAACTCCGACCAGGGCCTGCTCACATCCCACCGCAACCCATAGTTCAGAGTCAAATTCGGCCTTACGCGCCAGCTGTCCTGGGCGAACAGGCCGATATACCGCGAACGTCCGTAGGAAGGAAAACCCTGCCCTTGCGAATAGTTGGTCGGCGCACCGATCAGAAAGTCGGCGAAATCCACTCCCGTTTCCGCGCCGTTAAATGTGAAGTCGCCGTTCGACCCCCCGTTGTATTCGGTCAACTGGTTGTATCGGAACTGCCCACCGAAGGTCAGCGTATGCGTTCGGATCACTCGGCTGAAGTTGTCCATGACCTGAAACGTAGTCTCGGTGACCCCGAGCGCCCCGCCGGATGCGCCAAATGAAAAGTTATTGAAATGGATGTTCGGAACATGCGCGTATTGGGGAAGCGAAGGTGAAATTCCCAGGGTGTCAGCTCCTTCCTCAAAACCCAGCGACGCCGGCGTTACCCCTGTGCCCCCCGTGGGTTTATGGATGAGGTACCGGAGCCGCGTAAAGCCGAAGCGCAACTCGTTCACCGACGCTGTGCCCAGCGTCTTCGAATCTCCTAGATTCACAACCTGGGAACGGCCGGTGTAGTCGCTGCCAAAACCAGGAAGGAATATATTCGGCACACTCTGGCGATACTGGTCAAAGAAATAGTAGCTCGTGAGCAGCCCCAAGTGCGAGCTGTAGTCCACGCGGCCGCTGGTCTTGTTGTCAGTGAGCCGGGTCGGAGCGGCCACGGGAGAGAAATCAGTATCTCCATGATTCGCCGGAGGAACGAAGGCCAACAGGTTCTTGGAAGGCGTAGTAAACGCGCTGCTTGGAATCTGAGCACCCGGAAAGACGCATTGTGCAGAGGTGCAACCCGAAAAATAGTAGGGCTCGCCCTGGGTCACCGCAACTCCCAGTGTGTTCGAAAGTTGCTGCGCCCACGCGGGTCCCTGCACAACGCCGGTCAAGGAATCGGCTAATGCCGAAAAATCACCGGTGCGCTCCGCGGCGGACGGCACGTGGATCAGTCCCGTCTGGCCGCTCTGCCCTAGGATCACGCGGTTGCCTTGATAGTCTGCAAAGAAAAACAGCTTGTCCCGCTTGATGGGGCCGCCGATGGTGCCCCCGAATTGGTTCTGCTTGTGATCGTCCTTGCCACTGGTGGAGAAATAGTTCGTGCCATCAAACGCGGTATTCCGCAGAAATTCGAAGGCGCTTCCGTGGAAGCGATTCGCGCCCGACTTTGTGATCACATTGATCTGCCCGCCGGCATAGTTGCCATATTCCGCATCGAAATTGTTGGTCACGATGCGGAACTCCGCGATCGAGTCCAGGTTGGGGATGATCGCCGTCCCGGAGAAAGCGAACTCTTGCACCGTGGTTCCATTTAACAGAAAACCATTCGACGACTCGCGCTGGCCGTTGACCGACAAATTTCCGGCATTCAGGTCACCGGAAACGTTGGTAAAGGTAAATCCGGTGGCGCTGAACTGACCTCCCTGACCGCCAGCGAGGCCCGAGGAAGTAGGGGAAACCCCAGGCTGGAGGGCTAACAGGTCGGTGTAGCTGCGTGTTACCAGGGGTACGGCGGTGATCGTCCGCTCACTGATGACTTGCCCCATTTGCGTGCTGGCGGTATCCAGCTGCACGGCTTCACCGGAAACCTCCACCTTTTCGCTCACCTGGCCGACGTTCAACTTGATATTTAGAACTTTGGACGAATCCACATCCAGCAGTATGCCCGTCTGGCGAAAGGTAGTGAAGCCAGTCTGGCTGGCCTCGAGGTCATAGCGTCCCGGCTGCAGGTTCACAAAAGCATAAAACCCGTCGGCGTTGGTCTGCCGGGTCTCTGCAATTCCGGTCTCTGTGGCCTTCATCTGAATGGTCGCGCCGGAAACGACAGCGCCACTGGAATCGGTGACGATTCCCGAAACGCCGGCGGCCACCTTAGCGTGCAATCGTCCACTCAGACCACACGCCATGGTCAACACCATCAAGACGAAGCCGGAAAACCTCAACACCCCACGGCCCACGCCCACCGTTGTGCCGCTTCGGTAACTCTCGCGCCGATGGTTCGATCTCATGATTCCTCCTGCGGACTGCTGCCCCCGTTCCTCGGGGCGCGGTGATTGTTTATTTGTCAAAACGTTTATACGCTGCGCTTATATCAATGATCGACGTGAATGGTCAAGTACAAATAATCGGAACCTGAGCCGTCATCTGTATCCGGGCAACTGCCAAACTTGCCATCGTGATTCGAGCAAGCGGCTCAAGCCTTGACCAAAATACGGAGAACACCGCTAAAAACGGCATCCCAACACCGGACTAGAGGCTCAGATTACTAGGGTATTGTTACAGTCATATTAACGCTTTAAGAATTGTTGCATCTAACCCCCAGCTTCTTGTTGTGCTCGCCAAGACAAAGGGTCGTTGACAAGGACGTCGCGTATTTGCCATAGTTTCAAAACGTTTAGATAACAATGCCAAAACATATTCTTTCTCAACCGGGAGACGATTTGAGCGAAAGTACAGTTCTTGTCCGTTCCTTGAACTTGCCCCCGCAACAAGCGGGCGAGCTCCTCCATCTGCCTCGTCAGAAAGCCAACTGGGAGTGGATGAGTTTTTTTGTCCGCCGCTTGCAACCCGGCGACGTTTTCCGAACCCGTACCGAGCATGAGGAAGCCGCGTTCGTCTTCCTGGGCGGAACCTGTCGTGCTGATTGGGGACAGGGGGTACGGCAGGTGGGAAAGCGCAAAAACGTGTTTGATGGACTTCCCTATACCCTATACTTGCCCGCTCAGAGCGAAGTCTCGTTCGCGGCCGAAACGATCTGCGAAATTGCCGAATGTCGCGTGCCTTCCGAAGCCCGCCTGGAGCCTAGATTGATCTCGCCGAGTGATGTCGTAAGCAGCCTTCGAGGCGGCGGAAATGTCTCCCGGCAAATCGTGGACGTGATTCCCCCATCCTTTCCAGCCGATAAGCTTGTGGTCATTGAGGTCTATACGCCGGGCGGGAACTGGTCCAGTTATCCTCCTCATAAGCACGACACTCACAATCCCCCCGCGGAAGTGGATTTGGACGAAACCTACTATTACCGGATTGCCCAGCCCGGAGGTTTTGCCTTCCAGCATCTGTACGGGGGAGAGCATGTCGGCGAGCGTACTTTAAAAGCTCGGGATGGGGACGTAGTCCTGGTACACGGTGGCTTTCACGCTGTGGTTGCGGGTCCGGGTTATGACGTTTATTACTTGAATTGTCTGGCGGGTTCCTCGCGGGCGGTGGCAGTCACGGAAGACCCGCAACATGCTTGGATTCGTTCCACCTGGAAAGCGTCGGATCCTCGTTTACCGCTTGTGCGCAAGTGATTCGGACTCAAGAAAGGGAGCGGCGGTATCCTGAGCAGGGTCAAACCTTATGACAAGACGCCTGACGGTCGCACAGGGCATCATCTGCTTTCTCAAGAATCAATATGTCGAGCGAGACCGCCGGCGGTCTCTTTTTTTTGAGGGTTGCCTTGGAATCTTCGGACACGGAAACGTCGCCGGGATCGGGCAAGGGCTTGAGCAAGATCCAGGTCTACCTTACTACCTGTTCCGCAATGAACAAGCGATGGTTCATGCTGCCTCAGCATTTGCCAAGGCAAGCTTCCGAATGCGGGCCATGGTTTGCACCAGCTCCATTGGTCCTGGGGCCACAAATATGGTCACCGGCGCCGCGCTGGCAACGGTGAATCGCCTGCCTGTACTACTGCTGCCGGGCGATCTCTTCGCCAGGCGCAACGTCGCCCCTGTACTGCAGCAACTGGAATCGCCCCTTACCCAGGACACTTCTGTCAATGACTGTTTCAAACCCGTCTCGCGGTATTGGGACCGGATTCAGCGTCCTGAGCAATTGTTGACTTCCCTTCCCGAGGCTCTGCGTGTGCTGACCTCACCAGTCGAAACCGGCGCCGTCACCCTTTGCTTGCCCCAGGATGTGCAGGCCGAGGCCTTCGATTTCCCGGAGGAGTTCTTCCGCCAACGCGTGTGG
>WNFA01005375.1_pt1 | contig 13644 bp, 8 predicted proteins | sample 5400481 | NCBI WGS metagenome assembly WNFA01 (sample SAMN13153340, study PRJNA577476) | soil metagenome | isolation source: 120 cm saprolite under Douglas fir tree site 2 hole 1 replicate 2 | place: USA:California | collected 2015-04-18 | reverse complement strand
TTCCAGCCCGAAGGTGACGGCGTCGCCGTCGTTCAGCATCCGGCTTTCCACTTTTTCGCCGTTCACAAACATCCCGCGCCGCTGCCCGCGGTCTTCCAGGTAGTAGCGGTTCGCTTCCAGCACGATCGCCGCGCAGTTGCGCGAGATGCGACGGTCGGTCAACTGCAAATGGTTGCCGGTTTCCGCACCGCGGCCGATCAGGAAGGGCACCTGCGTTACACGAACGTACTTCCGCGCTCCGTCAGGTGAAATCACCTCGAGAACCGCTTCGCTTTGCACCAGTGGTTCCGTCATGCCCTCCGTCCTTGTTTCCCTGCTCAGCCGCGCATTGTAACACGCGCCCTCGCGCCCCGCCGTTGTTCTTGCGACCGCCACGAGACCCACCCACAATACCACCGCCCGCCGATGAATCACTCAGCGATTCGTGGCCAGTCTGCGCTCCACATAGTCCTTCACAAACGCATCAAATGCGATGTCGAGCCTCTTCGTGACCTCGCCTGTGGTTCCATTCCCGATCTTTCGCCCGGCGATTTCGCGGATGCCGATCACGTTCCGGTTCGTTGAGGTGATGAACACTTCCTCCGCGGCATACAAATCCTCCACTCGCAATGTCTGCTCCACCACCGACGTGCCTGCTTCGGCGGCCACTTCCGTCAACACTCCCCGCGTCACGCCTTCCAGGCAGCCCGAGTTGATCGGAGGAGTCAAAACTTTATCGCCCTTCACGGCGAAAATATTTGCCGCCGTGCATTCGCTCACTTCCCCGCGTTCGTTCAGCAAGACCACTTCGTCAAAACCTTCCCGTTGCGCTTCGGCCACCGCCCAAACGCTGTTCAACCATGAAGTGGTTTTCACGCCCGCCAGCGGTGAAGCCGCATGCCGGCCATGCTCGCGCACAGCGACGCGCAGCGTCTCCGGGTACGCCGGCACATCGGCGCTGGTGATTACCAGGTCCACCTCGGGCATCTTTTCTTCGCTTTTCCAGAAACCCACGGTGTTCCACACCAGATAGATTCGCGCGCATCCATCTTCAACTTTATTCGCCCGGATCACATCCTGCAGTTGCACCCGCACCTTGGCGCTGGAATAGTTGAGCGGCAACCGCGTGAGCGCGGCATCTTTTTCCAGCCGCCGCCAGTGCCGTTCGTAGGCGAACGCTTCCCCGCGCACGATGCGCACGGTCGTAAACAGCCCCCAGCCGCAAATCAATCCGGCCTGCCCTGGCGACCACCGCACCTTGTCCACCGTCTTCAACTCTTCGTTATGAAACACAAATCGATGAATCACGCTTCCACCTGTCCGTCGTGCTCCAAATTTTCTATCAGTTGCATTGTACCGGAATACCTATGGGTCCCAGTAGCACCCGCCGTTCGGTATCACAAATGCTCACATACTCTTCGGCCATCTATGGCCATTGGAGCGAGCTTTCGTCCCCGCACCTCGCGGCTCTCGAAAGCTCAACAACTTACAGAGGATTCGTGGCTCGACGGAAAATCGACTCTGGCGCGATTGTTGCTGAGGGTAAGCGAACGGCCCCCAACCTGAAGCACGCCTCGAACAAAGTGTTTCAAGATGGAGCAGTTTCCGCCTCCAGCAGGGGAACTTTCCGCACTCTTTTCTCACGGATTTTCCGTGCCCACCCGATTCCGGGTTCGCACCCGAACCCTTCTACCGGCAATTTCTCTCGCTATTTTAGGCGCCTTGTCTTTGCTGTGGCGTGCGTGTTTATCTACGTGCTGTTGGATCGCACCACGGTCTATCTTCAGATTTGGCCAAGTATCAGCGCCTGGTATCCGCCTGTTGGGTTCTCGGTTGCGTTGATCGTGGGTCTTGGAGTGGGCATCATTCCCGTACTCGTAGTTGCTGGATGTCTTGCCGGCATTATTAATTACCATCAGAGTGTCACCAGTCTTCCTTTTCTTCTGATCAATCCCCTCATTCCGCTCATCTACGGCTCAGCCAGTCTTTATCTCCGCCGCAAGCTGACGAGCAAGTATCGGATTCGCTCCATCCGCGACGTCAACAATGTTTTGGGAGTCACACTTCTTGCGTCCCTGGCGTCTGCTACGGGCGGCACAGCGATCCTTGTCTGGAGCGGCGAAATTCCTTCCATCGATTATGCCAAGGCGGCCTTCAACTGGTGGATCGGCGACGCGGTTGCGCTTTCGAGTCTCACTCCCTTCTTGCTCGAATTCGTTATCCCTTGGTGTCGCCGCTACCTCGGATTCGCCGGCGCGCAAGAGTCAGCGCCCACAGAAAAGAACTGGCCGTCGAGCCGCGCGGAGATCCTTGAATCTTTGGGATTCCTCGCTTCACTTGCCTTCCTGGTTTATTTGGCCTTTGGCAACAGCTTTGCCCGGAGCGCTCATCTCTTTTATTTGTTCTTCCTGCCGCTCATCTGGATCGCCATTCGTCGCGGATTGCGGGGCGTTGTCGTCGCATTGATCCTCGTCGATTCCAGCCTCGCCATAATGATGCGTTTGGCCCACCAGGGAATGGAAGATCTGGCGGTTCTCCAGTTCCTGATGTTGATTCTCGCCCTCACGGCGTTAATCCTGGGCGCCATCATCGGAGAACGCAAGAAAGCGGAACAGACCCTTGCTGACGAGGAAGAGCGCATTCGCCTTATCCTCGAATCCACTGCCGAGGGCATCTACGGCGTTGACTGCGACGGTGTCTGCACCTTCATAAATCCGGCGGCTTTGCGCATTCTCGGGTTTTCCTCCCGCAGTCAGGTGCTCGGGCAAAACTTCCACACGCTTTGCCACCATACCCGCGCTGATGGAACGCAATTCCCTGCGGAAGATTGCGGCATCATTCAAGCATTTCGTTCCGGGGAGGGGTTTCATGCCGACGACGAAGTATTCTGGCGCCGCGATGGCACCAGCTTCCCCGTCGAATACTGGGCTCACCCTCTCTCCCGTAGCGGCCAAGCCATCGGCCCTCCGTGAAAGCGAACAAAAATTCCGCGCTGTCTTTGAAGGCGCCGAATTCGGAATCGCCGTGTCCGAGCTGAAAGGCGACCGATTGACTGTCAACCCCGCCTACCGGCGCATGCTCGACTGCACCGCCGATGAGATGCGTTCTCTCAGTATCTTTGACAAACTCACCCATCCGGATGACGTCGAGTCGGATCTGAACTCTTTTAAGCGGCTGGCCGGCGGCGAACTCGATCATCTCCACCTCGACAAGCGGTATCTCCTCCGGAATGGCCGGCTCGTTTGGGCAAAAGTCGAACTCTCCCTCCTGCGCGATGGTGCGGGCAAGCCGCAGTATATTCTCGGCCTAGCCGCCGACATTACCGAACGCAAGCGCACTGAAGAAGAGCTGCGCGCCAGCGAGCGCCATCTCCGCGCCTTCATTGAGTACGCTCCCGTCGCCGTGGCTATGTTCGACCGGGAGATACGCTACCTTGCGGCCAGCCACCGCTGGATCACAGACTACGGTTTTGGCCATTCCGACCTCACCGGAATTTGCCTTTATGATCTAATCCCCAACCTCCCCGAAAAATGGCGGGAATCCCATCGCCGCGGTTTGGCCGGTGAGAAGCAGCATCTGGGCGAAGACGTCTGGATTCGCGCGGATGGTGCTGAGCAGTGGGTAAGCTCCTCCGTTTATCCCTGGAGTGATACTCAGGGGAACGTTGGCGGAATCATTATCTCCGCCGAGGACATCTCGCAACGAAAGCTGAGCGAACAACTCTTGCACGACGCCAAACTTGCCGCCGAAACCGCCAACGCTGCCAAGAGCACATTCCTGGCCAACATGAGCCACGAAATTCGTACGCCACTCAATGGGATTCTCGGCATGACCGAACTTGTCCTCGACACCCAACTCACGGAGGCCCAGCGCGAAAATCTCAGCCTGGTTCGTTTCTCCGCCGACTCGCTCCTCTCCATCATCAACGACATCCTGGACTTCTCGAAAATTGAAGCCGGAAAACTTGATATCGAGTTGATCCCGTTCCAGCTTCGTGACAGCCTGCAGCAGATCCTGAAAACTTGCGCCATCCGGGCGCAGCAGAAGGGCCTTCAGTTTTCGTTCAACGCACCCGCCGATGTTCCCGACTTCCTTATCGGAGATCCCGGGCGCCTCCGCCAGGTGCTCCTCAATCTGATTGGCAATGCCATCAAGTTCACCGAACGCGGCCAGATCCTTGTCGCCGTCGCCGCTGCATTTCCCGTCAAAGGGCGCGCGCTGCTTCATTTCGGCGTGAAGGATACCGGCATCGGCATGCCACCGGAAACGCAGGAAAAAATATTTGCCGCATTCTCCCAAGCCGATGGTTCCATGGCGCGCAAGTACGGCGGCACCGGGCTCGGCCTCGCCATCTGCGTCCGTCTGGTGGAGATGATGGGCGGCCGGATCTGGGTCGAGAGCGTTCCTCAGAAGGGAAGCATCTTCCATTTTACTTTGGACCTGGCGCTTGCAGCGGAAGACGCGATTCCGGCCGGCGATCAACTGGGGATGCAGGGAGCGGCGTCGCGAACATCATCGCCGCTTGCCGCCAGCCCGGAAACATTCGCGGGCAACGGTTGTCGCGTGTTGCTGGTGGAAGACAACGCCGTCAATCGCACCCTGGCGCAACGGCTGCTTGAAAAGCGCGGCTTCGTGGTTTCCATTGCCACCGATGGCAAGCAGGCGATTGCTGCAACGCAAAACGCGGAATTCGATCTCATCCTTATGGACATCCAGATGCCGGAAATGGACGGATTCGAAGCCACCGCTGAAATCCGCAAGCGCGAAAAACTCACCGTCCGGCGAACCCCCATCATCGCCCTCACTGCTCATGCCCTTAAAGAGGATCGCGAGCGTTGCCTCGCCGGCGGAATGGACGCCTACGTCACCAAGCCCATCCGTCCCGCGGAATTATTCCGAGTTATCCAGAATGTGCTTCAGTCCTACGCCGCCGGGGATGCCTCAACGCTCCTCACACCAGTTCCTTCCGCCCGCTAGCCCGCTGGCATTCCTTGCCCTTGCCGAATTCCGCGCAACGTGCGACAACCATTCTGGTATGCCAACACTTGCTGATGTGCCCACCTCAAAATTCCAGGCGCTCACGCGCCTCGTCGGCAACACTCCCCTCCTCACCATTCATTTTCGCTTTGAGGGCAAGCATCGCGTTCTTTACGCCAAGTCCGAATACCTGAATCTTACCGGCAGCATCAAGGACCGCATGGCCGTGCGCATTCTTCAGCAGGCCTACGCCGAAGGAAAAATTGCGCCGGGCCACACCATCGCCGAAGCCACCAGCGGCAACACAGGCATCTCCTTCGCCGCCATCGGGCGCATGCTCGGCCACCCCGTCAAAATTTTCATGCCGGACTGGATGAGTCAGGAACGCGTTCACCTGATCCGCAGCTATGGCGCCGAAGTTGTCTCGGTATCCAAGGACGAAGGCGGATTTCTGGGCAGCATACGCCGCTGCGAGGAATTGGCGGCGTCCTCCAAAGACATCTTTCTCCCCCGGCAATTTTCAAACCCCGCCAACACCGAGGCTCATTCCGAAACCACCGGCCCCGAAATCTGGTCGCAACTCCTCTCCATCGACACGCGCCCGCAAGCATTCGTTGCCGGCGTCGGCACCGGCGGCACGGTTATGGGAGTCGGCACATTCCTTCGCCAGCGCGATCGCTCGATCCGCGTGCATCCTGTCGAGCCCGCGGAATCTCCAACGCTTACCACGGGCTGCAAAGTGGGCCACCACCGCATTCAGGGAATTTCCGACGAATTCATTCCGGAAATTGTCCGCCTCAAGGAACTGGACGAAGTTCTTGCCGTCTCCGATGGCGACGCCATCCTGATGGCGCAAAAGCTGGCGTTTTCTTTGGGGCTCGCGGTGGGCATCTCTTCCGGGTGCAATTTTCTTGCCGCGGTCAAAGCCCAGGAAAAGCTCGGGCCGGAAGCCGTCGTGGTGACCATCTTCTGCGACGACAACAAGAAATATCTCAGCACTGCTCTGATGAATGAAGAGTCGCCGCGGCCCGGATACCTTTCCCCGCGCATCGAGCTTCTTGGAATCGGCACCGTCGGCCGCGCCTGCGAATTCTGCCATTAATTCAGGCTTCCGCGGGACGCGCGGAGGCGACAAACCCGCAGGCCAATAGATATCGGAAAAGAAAATCTATCGGCTCGCTCGGATGAAGGTTCTCCACAAACACCAATCCATCTTTAACCTCATAAGTCCACTGGCCCGCGCCCAACTCCTGCAATCTCGCCTTCAGCGCCTGCTCCGCCATTGGATACACACTCAGCCGTACATTCTGGGTGAATAGCCTCGCCGTACCTTCGAGCAGAGCGCCGTCCAGATTCTTGTAGCGGTCCTGCATGGCATAAATAAGCACCGATAGGCCAACGGCAAAGTAAACCTGTGATTTCGTATAGCGGCTCACGTATGCGCTCATCGTATAGAGTTCTATTCCGCGGAAAATCAGCGTGCCAAATCCCAGTTTTTGCAGGGCATCCACGTGCCGCATCAAATGCTCCGCCGTCGGCGGATGGCTTCCCGGGATCATGGATTGGCTCGGCAGACAAAACAGTCCCAGGCTTCCCTTGCTCTGCTGGAGTTCCTCTTTTGGAAGTTGCGCCAGCGTGCTCTGGATCAATTGCCCGTGCAGATCGGAGGCGGTTTCGAAAAGTCCGGGAGCGAGCACCAGCGCTTTCCTATAAAGCAGTTCCGTCGGAGGAATCGCTGCGCCCTCCGCCGAAAAGGCCACCGCCTCGGCGTAGCCATTCGTCACCAGTGTTGCCTGCAGCAGGCGCTTGTCCCATGTTTCGAACGCCGGGCCCTTCAGGTCGACCAGGTCAATCTCCAGTCGTTGCAGGCTCAAATCCTCAAACAGCCCGGCGAGAAATGCCTCTGGCGAATCCAGATGGTGTACCGCCGCATAAATCAGGTTCACGCCCAGAATCCCGACCGCCTCTTGCTGTTGCAGGTTCGTAGGATCCTGCAAATTGATATGCAGCACCACGTCACTCGCCGGCCCGCCCCGCGCTTGCTGAAACCTCAGCCCCACCCAGCCGTGGCATTCGTTTGTTCCTGCGAAATTTCGCGCCGAGACCGTGTCCACAAAAGTAAAGAATCGCGTCGTCGTCCCGCGGCTTACCTGCAATTCCGCCAGCAACTGCTTCCACTCGCTTTCCATCATTGCTTCGAGGCGCGGTTGCGAAACGTATCGCGTTCCTCGCCCGTACAGGTCGTCGCTCACTTCCTTGTCGTACGCGGAAATCGTTTTCGCCACCGTCCCCGAAGCGCCGCCCACGGTCAGAAACCACCGCGCCACTTCCTGCCCCGCGCCGATTTCCGCGAACGACCCGAAAATCGAGTCATTCAGGTTGATAGTCAGTGCTTTCTGGTGTGTCCCTACCTTTTCGTCGGTCGGCATTTGCGTTCCTCCAAGCGCCAGGGAAAATCTTCCCACCCCGCGGGAAAATTTGAAAACATGTCACCCACGCCGCGTTGGTCTTCAAACGCAGCCGGGAATTCTCATCTACTTGGATGAATGAGAAGGGTGAGTCGGCCCCTGTCGAATCAGTGGCCGAGGAATTTCTCGACCTTGGAAATTTCCGCGTCCGCCAGGTCGAAATACTTCTGCGCGTTCGCCATGTCTTTCGCCTTCAGCGCGGCGTCTCCCTTTGCCAGGTACATCTGCATGCGCTCCGCCGCCGATGCGATGTCGCCGCGCAGGTTGTACCCCGCCGCTTGTTGCTGTTGCCGCAGCGTGTCCACGCTGCGCGAAGCCGTGGCTGCGCGTATGTTCAAGCGGTCGGCTTCATCTTCCATCTTCGCAATTTCCTCGGGTGACGGGCCGGCGGGAACGGGGGGCGCCGTCGCCTGCCCCGCAGTGCCGCCCTGGCGCGACGGCTTCGGATTTCCATCTGCCTTCGTCTTCGCGCCCGTATGCACCGAAGCTCCGGGCGCGGTCACATTCACGTTCCCATCCGGCGTAGCGCTCACTGAAACTCCCGGCGCCTGCACCGAAACATTTCCCTTGTCGTCCACGTTTACCGAGCCCATCGGCGTCGTGACTGAGACCGGCCCGTCCGTGCCGCCGTTCGGCTTCACGGTGGAATCCGTGGAAGATTGCGCCGGCATGTTCGACTGCTCGGGGTCCGCGTGGGTCTTCATTCGCCGCGGAATATAAACGCCTGCGGCAATCAACACGCCCGCGCCAAGAAGTGAACCCATCGCCAGCCACAGCCCTCGGCTGGAAGAGCGCGCCGGCGGCGGAGCGTAGGCGGCAGAGCCGGCTTCGGCCGACGCTGCGACAGCCGGGGCCGGCGCCATTGGTACCGTCGGGACAGCAGAGGGCGTACGTGGAGATGAAGCCGGAGGCACCGGCACTCTCACTGCCGCCTGCGTGGTGGCTGGAGGGCTTGCCATTCGGCCCATCGCCCCGGCGCCCGGCGCCAGCGTTCCCATCAGCGTATCGTCCGGCGACATCGGCGCGGACGGCCGCGCCGTCTGCGCAAACGTGGTTCCCGGGCTTGGCAGCGCCGATACCGGCACGCTTTTCATCGCGTTGCAAAATGCATCCGCGCTCTGGAATCGATCGCCCGGCTCCTTCGCCATGGCCATCAGGATAATTTCGTTTAACGCCGGCGGAACGTCCGCCCGCAAGCTAATCGGCGATGCCGGCTGCTGGTTCAGTTGCGCGGTCATCAGCGAATACTGCGAATCTCCCTGGAATGGCAGCTTTCCCGTAAGCAACTCGTACAGCGAAATGCCGAACGAATAAATGTCCGAGCGAGCATCCGCCGCGTCGCCGCGCACCTGCTCGGGCGGCATGTAATTCAGCGAACCCAGCGTCGTCCCCGTGGACGTCAGCGAACCATCCGTGCCCGATCGCGCGATCCCGAAATCCATCAGCTTCACCACGCCCTGCGGCGTCAGCATCATGTTGGCGGGCTTGATGTCGCGGTGAATGATGTTGTGCTTGTGCGCGTAGCCTAGCGCTGAAAGTATCTGTTCCGAATAATTCACGGCTTCCGCCGTCGAAATTGGGGCCCGCGCGATGCGGTTCGCCAGCGTCTCGCCCTCCACGAATTCCATGATCATCACCAATTGGTTTTCGTACGTCAGCGCCGTCCGCAGCGCCGCAATATTCGGATGGTTCAGAGAAGCCAGCAGCCGGATTTCCCGGAGAAATCTGTCCGCCAGGCTTTGGTGCGAATTCAGATCCGGCAACAAGACTTTCATCGCCTCCACACGGTCGGAAATCACGTTGCGGACTTTGTACACCTTCCCCATGCCGCCCAGCCCGAGAATGGAGAGAACCTCATAGTCGCCAACGCTTTGACCAACGGTGAATTCGGCAGTCATGAAAGCCTCCAGGTGGGACGCCTTAATTGCACTGAGGATACACCAAAGAATAGGTGGAAAATACAACGAGTCCGGGCAAATATAGCGCCCGGACTCGCATTTGGTTTTGAGACCAACTGCATCTCAGGGATTGTTCTTGGCCACGTCTCCGACTTTCGCCGCCCCGCCTCCGCTGAACGATGCCGTGCACGAGTCGTCGTCCACGTCCGTCACCGTCGCCTGGCCAATTTTGTCGGTCACCGCTTTGATCACTTTTCCCGTGGTGGGATCTTTCACCACGCGCACCTGCCGGCTGATCTCCAGCATGTCGCCGACCTTCACACCGGCCTTCTTGCCGACGTTCAGGATCAACGTATTGCCGGTCACATCGGCAACCACTCCACTGATCGCATGCTTCAGCGCCTCCACCTTCCCCGAAGCCGCATTCAGCTGCTCGGCAGTGCTGTCCACCGCGCCGCGCACCGCTTCTCCAAGGATGGTGTTGGCGAAATTGCTGCTGCCCATGCCCAAGCCGCCGCCTCCTCCGCCCCCGCCGCCGCCGCCCGCCCCGATCAGCGAAGTGCCCGACCGTGTGGACTCGCCCTTGCCGGTAACCGCGGCCATAATTTCCGCCGTCGAGGTATTAATCACGCGCGCGCTGATGGCCACGATGGCTTTGGCTTTGCTGGTGCCGACGCCGCCCAGTCCGAACTTTCCCAGACCGTATCCGCCGCCGCCGACGTTGGTGTGCTGGTCATCGCGTCCGAACTGCGTGATGGACCCGATAATGATCGCGTCCACGCCCAGCACCGCTCCGATTTTTGCCGCCGAGTTGGCATCCGCGCGGTCGCTGTTCGAAAAGTTCTGCTCTTTCAGGATTTTGTCGAGCGCCGAGCGCTCAATCACCGAATACTGGCCGCCATTCACCAATTTCTCCACCAGCATGTCGCTGATGCCCCGGCCGACGTCCTGGTCCGTTCCAAAAATCTGCGCCACCGTAGTGCGCACGGTGCCGTAATCGAAATTCATCACCGCCACGCGCTTCTTATGAACAGCCGCGGCTGCCGGCGCGGCAGCCGGTGGCGCGGCCGCAGTCTGCGCCCGAGCAGGCAGCGCGAACAAGGCTGCCAGTGCGCAGCCAAGTGCCATTCGCGAAATACGTGCATGCGACATAGTGAGGACTCCTTGGGGCGGAGCGCAAATAGGGGGGCCCGGTAAAGACGCGCTCCTGCGAAAATCTGCCCGTATGTTAATGAAGGAAGCCGCCCTCCGCAATGATGAAATATGCCCGGTTGAATAGGAAGTAAAACTGCGGAGTTCGCGGAATCCAGAATCCAAGCGGAAGCGCACTTCTCAGTGGGGAAGTTTGGCCTTCAGAACTCGGAACGCCGCCCAGGTCCCTTCGTGCTTTGTCGGGACGTCGCGCGATTCCACTTCCACCTCGCGCCACACATGCTTCAGGAATTCCGAGCTCACGATAATTTCGTTCGCCCCCGCGGCGGCGCAGAAGCGCGAAGCGCGGTTCACCGCATCGCCCACCACCGTAAATTCCAGCCGCTCCTGCGTTCCCACAAATCCGTGCAGCACGTCGCCGGAGTGAACGCCAATCCCGATTTCGCACGTGGGCTGATTGCGCTCTTTGCGCGCGGCATTCAGCTTCTGCACCGCCTCCTGCATCGCCAGCGCCGCATGCAACGCCTGCCGGTGATGCTCCGGATCGGGATCCGGACTTCCGAACACCGCCAGAATCGCATCCCCAATAAATTTGTCCACCGTGCCTTCGCAGCGAAAAATCGCTTCCACCAGCGCCGCAAAGTAGGCATTCAGCATGTCCACCACGTCGTCCGGCTCCATCGTCGCGCTCATCCGCGTGAAACCGCGGATATCCGAAAACAGGATGCTCACTTCCGATCGCTCGCCTCCCAACGTCAGCCGCCCGCGCCCGGCGCGCTCCAGCAGCCGCTGCCGCACTTTGGGTGAAAAATGCGTCAACAGCCGCTGCAGCAGTTGATTCTGCGCCTGCAGGTCGCGCGTCAACCGCTGCGAATAAATTGAAAGCGCAACGTGATGCGAAATGGCGATAAACAGCCGAAGGTCGTCCGGCGTGAATGTGGAGCCAGCCCGCCGCGTGTCCACGCAAAGCGCGCCCAGTCGCTCGTTCTGCCACGAAAGCGGCGCGTACATCGCGCAGGTGGTTTGCATCCCGATCAAGCTGCGCGCGCCGATGTCGTTGTCCGCCGCCGCGGCCGGATTCCAGATCACCGCGGAATTCTGCTGCAAGACATGCTCAGCCAGCTCCATGCTCGCCGATGGTTCCCCCGCGGGTAAGTGCGCCTGCAAGAGCAGGGAGTTCGAACCGCGATCCCGCAGTAGCATCACCGCGTGGCTGGCAGCCGGGAAAAATTTCAGCAGGGAACTCACCGCGCAATCCAGCATGGCCTGATAGTTCGGCTGCGACGCCATCTGCAATGGCAAATCGTAAAAGAGCGCTTCCCGCGGCGTCGTCTTCAAATGTTCCAGCGGTTCCTGCACGGAGGACCGCGTGGCATCCAGCAGCAGCGTCACTCCCGAAACCGGAGGCGGCGCCATCAACGTCTCCAGTTTTTGCAGCGGCGCCTCGAAGTGCGCGGGGATTACTTGGTCTCTTTCGGCCATCGCCGGCAGCAGGCACGCCAACACATCAAACAAGCTCACCAGCGCGTGCCCCACCGTCGCCGCGCGCTGTTCCGCCTGATCAAAAATCGCACGCGTAGAGTCCGAGCGTTTCGCCACATGATTCGCGGGCAGTGCGATGGAATTCTGCGGGAGGCGCGCGCGAACCTCTCGCCGCAGATGGATCGCATCAAGTCCTGCCATCGCGGCCGCCGAACTGACCTCGTTCCACTCTTGCCGCACTATCCCCAATCGGCTGGCAGAAACCGCGTAGCGTTCCCATGCCTCCTCGCGGATCACCCGGTCCACGCCGAAGATGCCCAGCAGCAGATGAGGCGGCTCAATCTGCGGGCGCCCCGCGTGCACCGCTTCTTCGGCTGCCAGACGCCACGCAAGCTTTACGGTTTCCGAAAAGGGCGGCAAGGACTGCTGGGCCATGAATGCTCCGGGTTCACGTCCTGCGTAACTAAGCGGTAAGAGTTCGCAAGTTGCCGCGAAGCATACCAAACGGAAAGCGCACCGTCTACGCCCCCAACATCCACAGCTTTCAAGGTTTAGCCGCGATTGCCGTGTTTCCATTCAAACTGTTCCGTTGACAAACCTGCACTCACCCCCTAGACTTGGATTTTGTCTTTACAGGGAAAGGTGTGACTGTTGCGATGAGGACGTACGTAGCCAAGGGAGCAGAAGCTGAAGCCCTGAAAGTGGGCGCTCAGTGGTTTGTTGTGGACGCCAAAGATCAGGTGCTTGGGCGCCTGGCCACCAAAGTAGCGCGCTTGTTGATCGGCAAAGACAAGCCCAGCTTTACGCCGTATCTCGATTCCGGTGACCACGTCGTGGTCATCAACGCCGACCAGATCAAAATGACCGGAAACAAGATCGAGCAGAAAGTGTACTACTCGCACAGCGGCTACCCCGGCGGCCTGAAAGAAGTCCCGGCGAAGCGTGTTCGCCAGGCCAAGCCGGAATGGATGGTTCGCGAAGCGATTGTCGGCATGTTGCCCAAGAACAAGCTGCGGGCGCGGCGCGCGAAGAAATTGCGCGTGTATCGCGATGCAGCCGGGTTGGCGCGGCACGCCGGGCAGAAACCCCAGGCTGTCGCGGTTTAAGATTTGAGGTAGCACAGGCTTCAGCCTGTGTTGCCTGTCAGGGCATGGCGCGAAGTTCACAGGCTAAAGCCTGTGCTACTTGGTTCCGCACGTGGGTGTTCCTTTCTAAGTTTTGCCTTAGCAGGGATCCAGCCGAGCGTGAATTTCGATGAGACGAGCGGGATTCGTCTCGTCAAAAAGGGTTTGAGGAGGAGCTTTGAGTACTGTTGATTCGCCCGCAGCGGGCAGCAAAACCTGGTTTTACGGCACGGGACGCCGCAAGGAATCCATCGCGCGTGTTTTCATTCGGCCAGGCTCGGGAAAATTTACGGTCAACGGCCGTACCGCCGAGCAATATTTCCCGAATCACGCGTGGCTGCATGACGCCACCGAGCCGCTGAAGTTCACGAGCCTTGCCGAGCAGATTGATGTTGTGGCCACGGCCAAGGGCGGCGGGGTCGGCGGGCAGTCGGGAGCGGTTCGCATGGGATTGTCCCGAGCGATCAGCCGCTTTAACCCCGAGCTGCGCCCGGCTCTGCGCAAGAACGGATTTTTGACGCGTGACTCCCGTATGAAGGAACGCAAGAAGTACGGGCAGAAGGG
>WNFA01010890.1_pt1 | contig 13646 bp, 9 predicted proteins | sample 5400481 | NCBI WGS metagenome assembly WNFA01 (sample SAMN13153340, study PRJNA577476) | soil metagenome | isolation source: 120 cm saprolite under Douglas fir tree site 2 hole 1 replicate 2 | place: USA:California | collected 2015-04-18 | reverse complement strand
GCCGGGACGGCGGCGCTACGGTGCTGCAGGCACGTAGTAAGCGATGCGGTGGATAATTCTGATGTTGGCGACCCCGCCCTCGCTTTGCCCGCGTGGGGCACCGGCGGCGTCGCGTGTCGCCCCAGGCTCGTCGCGGCCCGTCACAGCGGATGCGGCATACGGCGCGCTATAATCGCCGCGCAGCTCAACGCGTAGGGAGCGCCAGCCGGGCTTCGCCAAACCTGCGGCCGGATAATAGCCGAGCGTGTACTGCGCTATGAGAGTTTCGGTGATCTGGCGATAGATGTCGCCGAGCGTCCCGATCTCGCGGAAGAAAAAGATTTGTCCTTCGGCACGCCGTACCAGTTCCGCCAGATAGAGCGTGTAGTGCGGTATACCCAGTTCGCGTGCTGCGGGCGTGACCAACATCTCGTCTCGGTGGGTGGCCAGCCACGCTGGAGTCATTGCGCGCGGTCGGGGTTGCGTGGAAATGGCGTAGACCTCAACTCCCGCGGCCGCGAGTTCACGCGCCAGATCTTCAAACGTGAGGCGGTCAGCTTTCGCGCTAGAGTTCTGGCGGACACCCGCGGGTGGCAGCGTGGCACTGGCCGGGTCCCAGCTGAGCCCCAGACCGCTATCCTGGCCATCGGTGAGCAGCACAATTGCTTTTCGCCCCGCGCGATCTTGGAACAATTCCCGCGCAGTCAAATACACCGCCTGGTAGATGTTCGACTGGGTGGAGTCGGCCACCTGCGCCAGCGCCGGCGAGGCCATCGCGCTCTCCAGCAGCGCTCGGTCGCGCGTAAACGGGAGCACCAACTGCGCTTGTGCGGCGAACGCGACTACGGCGATTTCGTCGCGGGGCGAGAGGTATTTCGCCAGCGTGCGCGCCGCCGCCTTCATGCCCGCTAATTCACGGAAGACGCTGGGGCTCGCGTCAAGCACCAGAGCGACGCTGGCAGGATCGCTCGACGCGTCGAAGTGAGCGATTGGCTGCTCGATGCCATCCTCGAAAACGCGAAAATCCTCGCGGCCCAGGCCGCGCAACGGTGTGCCATCGGCGGAGAGCACGCGACAGCTCACTTCCACCAGACTGACCCGGGCGCGAATGTTTGCAGGCGGCCCAGCCGGCGCAGCGGGCGTCCCCTTCAAGCTGGCGGATGCGCCGGCTTGGGCTTTTCCCCCTTGTACCAAGATTTTGGCCCCTTCGTTTCGGGACCGAATGACGCGCAACTCGCCCGTGGCTGAGTCGCGATGGAATTCGAGGCCGCGATCCAGGCGCTGTGGCCGCGGCAGCTTTAGTTTCTCTTGGGATTTGTGCGAAGACTTCTCTTGAGCCACACCCGCAGGCACGAGTGAAGACAGCAACGCAGCTAGAACAAGCCTAAGGTACGCATCGTGACGCATGTGGGTGCCCGCACACTCGAACGTATGCCGGGGAACGCGCCGCAGGGGCTATTCGAGGTCGAAGTCGCGCAGTGGCTTTTCCACCGGCTGCCCTTTGGCTTTCTTCAGCGCTTCTTCAAACTTGCGAGTCAGCACGTCTTCTTTTTTCTTCTCGGCTTCCCACGATTCGCGGAATTTATCTTCCCTCCGCTGCGCCTGTTCCTGAAGAATCCGCGCAGCCTCACTGATGTCCACGTTCGGGGCGGCTTTGGGCGGCGCTTCGTGCGAGAGAACCACGGCGAGTTGTGAATCAATGGTCAGCCTCGCCCGGCAGCAGGGGCAGGTGACCTCCACCGGGGGCACAGGTTTCTTTGCCATGCCCATATTTTACGTCAAATGACCGACGAAGAGGAGGTGGGAAGGTTTGGCAAAGAAGAAATCGGGAAAAAGTCTAAGGATTGGAATCAAGTAAGCAACTGACACGCCTTCCCGAAATCCAAACCGGACGAGATGAAAGAGATCGTTTCTTCCTATCAGTTCTCGGCTGATTGGCTGTCCACTGAACGCAACTTCGCATTCAAAGTGGCATCCGAACAGGTCCAGCGTGACACCGTGCAAGCAGCCTGGTGCTTCAGCCCTTTGTAAATCCCGGAGCGGGGCGCAGCTCGGGCCGCGGCGAGGGCTTAGGTTCGGTGCCGGGAACAGCCTGCGGCGGAGAGGGCGGCGCGGGCCGGACCTTCTCTGGCAGCACCTTGCCCTCCATCAGAAGTTTGATTTCGGTAGCGTCGAGCACCTCGCGCTCGAGCAACGCATGGGCAATGCGCTCGAGGGCCTCGCGGCTGCCCAGCAGTATGTTGCGCGCCGTTTCATACGCGGCACTGACGATCTTTTTCACTTCCTGGTCGATACGGATGGCAGTGTCTTCGGAATAATCGCGGTGCTGGGCGATTTCGCGGCCCAGGAAGATGGCTTCCTCTTTCTTGCCGTAGGCAAGCGGCCCCAGTTCGCTCATGCCCCACTCGCAGACCATGTTGCGAGCGATCTCGGTGGCGCGCTCGATATCGTTGCCGGCTCCGGTAGTGAGATGACCGAGAAAAATTTCCTCGGCGCTGCGACCACCCATCAGCACGGTAAGCATGCCCTCAAGATAGCTCTTGGTATAGGTATGTTTGTCGTCGATGGGCAACTGCATGGTGACGCCCAGGGCCATGCCGCGCGGGATGATGGTCACCTTGTGAAGCGGGTCGGCACCGGGAGTCATCGTGGCCACCAGGGCGTGGCCGGCCTCGTGATAAGCGGTGTTTCGCTTCTCCTCCTCGGAGAGGATCATGGACTTGCGTTCGACGCCCATCAACACCTTGTCCTTGGACATCTCAAAATCGGCCATGGTGACGAGCTTGCGGTTCTGCCGCGCCGCCCACAACGCTGCCTCGTTCACCAGGTTCGCCACGTCGGCGCCGGAGAAACCCGGTGTGCCGCGCGCCAAGACCGAGAGGTCCACTTCTTCACTGAGCGGGACCTTGCGCGTGTGCACGCGCAGGATCTCCTCGCGGCCTTTGATGTCCGGCCGAGGCACCACCACGCGCCGGTCGAACCGGCCAGGCCGCAGCAGCGCTGGGTCGAGCACGTCCGGACGATTGGTGGCGGCAATCAGGATGACACCTTCGTTGGACTCGAAGCCGTCCATCTCCACTAGTAGCGCGTTCAAAGTCTGCTCGCGCTCGTCGTGGCCGCCGCCCAGGCCCGCGCCGCGATGGCGGCCGACGGCGTCGATTTCGTCGATGAAAATGATGCAAGGGGCATTCTTCTTGCCCTGCTCAAACAGATCGCGCACGCGGCTGGCGCCGACGCCCACGAACATCTCCACGAAGTCTGATCCGGAGATGGAGAAGAAAGGCACGTTAGCCTCGCCAGCAATCGCGCGGGCCAGCAGGGTCTTGCCCGTGCCCGGGGGGCCCACCAGCAGCACACCCTTCGGAATGCGGCCTCCGAGCTTCTGGAACTTCTGCGGGTCCTTAAGGAAGTCGATAATCTCCTGCAACTCTTCTTTCGCCTCGTCGATACCGGCCACGTCCTTGAAAGTGGCCTTCTTCTGCTGCGCGGTCAGCAGCCGCGCCCGAGACTTGCCGAAGCTGAGCGCTTTATTTCCGCCAGCCTGCATCTGCCGCATCATGAAGATCCAGAAGCCGACCAACAGGAACAGTGGAGCGGCATTGAGTAGGAAGGTGAGCCAGTCCCCACGGGTGACTTCTTTTACCCGGATCATGACGCCCTTCTCGCGGAGTTCCTTGGCGAGCTCCGGAGCCGACTCCTTGAAAATCGTGACGCGAAACTTGCGGGGTGAGTCGCCACCACGCAGCTCGCCCTGCACCTCGTAGCTGTTGGGAGAGAGGTACAGCGTTACTTCCTTGATGTTGCCCTTCTCTACGTCGGCCATAAACTCGCCGTAACTCGGCTCCTGCTCGCGGGCCGATTGGCCGTTGGCTGACACCATCTTCCACAGCACGACGCCTAGCAAGATAATGAACATCCAGAACAGAATTGTCTTAGCTGTCGAACTAGGATTCACTGGTTACCTCACCTGCTGAGCCTTTTTACTGCTCCAGCGGGCGTGCTTGCCCGCCGGTCCCGCGGCATCCGACTCGACCCTGAACAGACCGAAAACGACGTTAAGGACGGTCGCGACACCAACACCGGCATTCGGGTAGGCCCTAGCCCCCCTTGTTTAGATGCGCCAACGGGGCAAAGGTCTTAGGCTCTAGATCTACCTTTCTTTTCTGCAGCTTACGCAACAACACGGCAATCACAGCAACTCCTCGAGGACCACCAACCCGGCCTTAGTGCCCTCCTGGGCCGCGAATTCCTGGGCAGCCGGTAGGCCGCGCACCCAGGCCAGCACGCCAGCGCTAGTCAGCACCGGCCACCCGGTACGCTCCCGAAGGGCCACGCGACTTTCCAGCAGCAACCGCTTCAGCTTGTGGGCACGCCGCCGTCCGCGCGGCCGATAGGAATCACCCTGGCGCCAGTTGCGGAGAACCAGCGGTGAGCGTAGTAAATCCCGATCGAGAGCTTCCGCCTCTACCCTAGTGTCGCTCGCCGCCGGGGGCCAGTCAATGACTTTCAGGCGGAACCGCCGACCGATTTCCGGAATAGAAATAGTGGCCGACCCCTGACTCCCAATCTCCACTAGGTATTGAAACGGCTGCCGGGCGCATTCGGTTTCATTAGGTCCCATCCGGGCTGCAACTCCCGCGCCTAGCGAAAAAACCAGGCGGTCAAAACTCCGTTCCACCACTACCCCCGCGGGCAAGTGGACGCGATGTCCGCTGCTGCAGGTCATGGCGAGATGAAGCACTTGCTCGACATGCCGTGCGGTCAATTGACGCCGGTCGCCCTTCAGTTCTTCGAGAATTCGCCGAACCAGTCGCTTGGTCAGGGCCGTAGAAGGATTCGCGTCATTCTCCACAGCAGGCGTAGTGGCCCCGAGCGCAAGGGGATCCAGCAAGTCCGGAATGTGGATGGAAAGGCCTGCGGGAGTGGCTTGAACCAGGGTCTGATAGCGTTTTGCGACCAGCATTGCCCAAAAGGTTTCGTCCTCGCGGGCGAGCGCGGCCAATTGGCCCAAGCGTTCCACGATACCGGGAGGAAATTCGCGTTCGAGCAAGGGCACCAATCGGTGGCGGATGCGAGCCCGCAGCCGCGAAGTGTCCAAGTTGGTCTGATCCTCACGCCAGGCTTGTCCGGCGGCGAGGAGGTAAGCACGCAATTCCTGTCGGCGGATGTCCAACAGGGGTCTGACCACATGTCCCGCCACTGGGTAGATCGCCGCGAGTCCGGTGGGTCCGGTGCCGCGAACCAGATGCGCCAGAAGCGTCTCTGCCTGGTCGTCGGCGGTATGGGCCACGGCAATGCGCCCGGCGCGTCCAGAGTCCACCACCTGCGAAAAGAACTGGTAGCGCAACCGGCGTGATGCATCCTCGAGATTCCAACCGTGCTGCCTCGCCTGGGCGGCAACATTCTGGCGTCCGGAGAGGAACTCCAGCCCGCGGGCGTTGGCAAGCTGGGCGACGAACTGTTCGTCGGCATCTGCATCAGGGCCACGGAGCTGGTGATGAAAGTGGAGGACCAGCAGCCGGATTCCTAGAACCTCGCGCAGTTCGTCCAGCAAACGCAAGAGCGCAACTGAATCGGCACCCCCGGAGACGGCGGCGCCAACAGTTTCGCCCGCCCGCAGCATTCGGTGCCGGCGAATGGCTGCCAACACACGCTGGTGAAGCGTCGGTTTCATGGCGCTAATGCGGGTTTCTTCGCTCCAGTATGGTAACAGCCGCCCCACCTTCAGGTAAACCGTGGATGGGCGCAGGCCGCGGAGAAGTCCCGAAAAAAAACCAAAAAGCCCGGTGAACCGCGGAAACGGTTACACCGGGCATGGTTGACAAGCTCTTCTACACCCGGTTGGCTAATTGCTGCGCCATCAGATCCCGGCTGTAAGCGATGCGGCGGTCAAGCGCGACAGCAGCGAAATACGCGCAGCCTTGGCGCTCGAATTCCGCCCAGGAGGCCAGGGCCGGAGCGAGCGGCTGAACCATCGCACGCAATAGCCCGAGCAGGCCGTAATAACCATGTACCGCTCCGATACCGAACTGATCGTTGCCCGGTTCCGGGCACAGCCGGAGCAGTTGTAGTAAGCGGGCAAACTCGTCGCTTCGCACGCGGCGACTCTCAATGCCGCTTATCTCCCGAACCTGCTCGGAGAGCTCCAGCCCGGTACAGGCGGCGATCACCGAACGGCAGTAGGAAACGAAGAATTGCAGCAGCGCGGAAAACGCGAGCACAAGAACTAGGGGGGCGATCATCGGTTTGTCGCGGCCACGCGAGCCGTAGCTAGCCGCGCCTCCTCGGGAATCTTCAGAAACGTATAGGCCCAGGACACTGGCAGCAAGAGTGCCATCAAATGAGAGACATATCTCCAGAGCAGAAACTCAGGGTATAGGCTACGCAAGGCATAACTGGCTGCAAAAGCGCTGAAATAAACTCCAAGCGCGAGAACTAGTTGGATCAGGCGTGTGCGCGTCTCTCGCAGCTTCATGACTGCGCCCCACAGTAAATAGGTCAGCACCAGGCCAATGAAATACAAGTTCTGCGAGAGCTCGACGACGAAACGCGTCAGGAGCCTGTGGCTCGAACTGGCCACCACTTGATACGAGACCCATGCGGTCCCCGCGAGCAGCATGAGCGCCGCCACCCGAAGATAGTGATGTACTCCCATCTCCTGGAAAACGTGGCAGTACAGACCCATGAGGGCAAAATACAAGAAGATGGTCAAAATGGCGTCGGACATGTAATAGAAATAGAAGTAATGGGGCGAAGCGTAGCCGTAGCCAGTGAGAACAAGATAGCGGCTAACGTCAAGAAGAAAAACTGTCAGCAGGTAAAGGCTGAGGGTGAAGTACTTCCGAACAGAGCGGGAGCGGATGACGCACGCCACCGCGGCGGCGTCCAACAGGACACTTACTAGCCAGAGTGCATAATCAACCGGACCAAGCACGCTACGTACCTCCGCGCCCTGGTCTAGTCTGCAGCAGTTCCAGGCTGCAATCTGTTCCAGGGCGATAAGGTGGTTACCGGCCCTGCCACATGGAGATGGCGGTACCGGCCCACGGCCATTGGCCGTCACAACTGGAGCGGCGTTGCCCCCGCCAGGGTAGGCGGTTGCAGATGCTCCATGTGCACATTAGGGGTTTGGACTACAGGGGTCAACCGTACGCTAGTACTACTAGAACTGGAGCTCGACCACGCTCGGCCAGTGAGTCCAGTAAATCGGAGAGAGTGCAAACAGTCTTCTCTGCGAGGCGGCGGTCCGCGCTTGGCTCTTCCGCCGGGCACAATCCGTACGATGGGGAGGGAGCGAGGGCTGGGCTCTTGTAACTCACCTCTTCTCATCTCTCCAGCGCGGCGGGCGCGGCGGTTCGCGCTTGACTCTTCCGCCGAGCAATCCGTAGGATGGAGGGAGGGCTGGGCTTTTGCCGGTGTAGCTCAGGGGTAGAGCGAGGGTCTCATAATCCCTAGGTCGTGGGTTCGAGTCCCACCGCCGGCACCAATTCACCAATTCTTCTGCTTTGCCTTAGTCAATTAACGGTGTCGCCTGTTTCGCTAACTCTGGCGTACCCTAAGTTTTGAAGAAGCGCCACAGGGCTTTGCTCCAGAGTAGTGCAGCAATTCACTGTCGTCCACACCCTGGTTCATTCTGCGGCAACTCCAAGCTGCTATCTGCTCCAGGGCGATGGCGGGATCGGTGCACCGCCATTCATCCACGGCGACGGCGGAATCGGCGCGCCACCATTGGCAACCAACACCGGACCGGCGTTTGCCGCTGTCAGGTGCCGAAGACCAATTCCACCTGCCAGCACGAACAAAACCAGCACAACTACCGTCGACCACCCTTTCACGCTGCCCTTGATTTTCATTGTCTTTTCCCCCTGTTCTAAATTTGCGAAGCAACCTTAGTAAGGCAACCCGTGTGCCATAGTCCAGCATGCCGGTCCGGCAGCCACACTCTACTGTAAATAAAGGGGTTACGGCGCGACAGCGCACGACCTCGCAAACCCCAGTCGCTTGCGTGGGCCAACGACCTAACACAGATGTTTGGCGACCTAACATTTTTGCTAGATCTCCACGCTACCGCAGTGGTGGGCGTACTTGAGGATGAGCCACCTTCGGCATACTCATGGCATGGCACGTGACTCTAGTAAGACCTAAGCACCGAACATCAACCAAGGCAAGGATGAATCCAGGGAGGTCCCGTGTGTCCAAAGATCCGCTAATTAACAGCGGCTCAGGAGGTGCATGGGGGATAGGGGGATTTGGTTGCTGGATTAACATCTGATGGCGAGGGGTGGGAAGCGCGGCCAGTCGGTCACCGGCGACTTGCGTTTATGCCGATCGCTGGCGCTTCAGCTTCAGATTCAGCGTGCGGATGAGCCGGAACAGATGGTTTGGGTGCACCCCGAGGATTCCGGCGGCCTCGGTATAGTTCCCGCCCGCCTGCTCGATGGCGCGCTCGATGAGGGCCTTTTTCGCCTCTCGGACGCCGTCGTGGAGTGCGGTGACCGGCTCCCCTGCCAATGTCGTTTCCTCCAGGACTGAGTCGGGCAGGTCCTCTGGCAGGATCATTTCGGTCGAGCCCAGCACCACCGCCCGCTCGATAGCATTCTCGAGCTCGCGCACATTGCCGGGCCAGTCGTAACGCATCAGGCAGGCGCGGGCCTTGGGAGAAATGCCAACCACGCGCCGCTTAACTTTCTCGCTGTAGCGGGCGGTGAAGAAGTTCGCCAGCAGCGGAATGTCTTCCCGCCGTTCGCGCAGGGCCGGCATTTTGAGGGCGACAACATTCAGGCGGTAATACAGGTCCTGGCGAAATGTTCCGGCGCGGGACGCCTCTTTCAGATCGCGGTTGGTCGCGGCGATCAGCCGGATATCGAGTCGGATGGGCCGCGTGCCGCCCACCCGTTCGAACTCGCGCTCCTGCAGAACGCGCAGGAGCTTGGCCTGGAGCGGCGCAGCGAGCTCGCCAACTTCGTCGAGGAATATGGTGCCCCCCTCGGCCATCTCCAGTTTTCCTTTCTTCTGCGAGACAGCGCCCGTGAAGGAACCTTTCTCATGGCCGAACAACTCACTTTCGAGCAATGTTTCGGTGATTGCCGCGCAGTTGATAGCTACAAACGGCTTGTCGCCGCGACCGCTGTTGCGGTGGATGTCGCGGGCGACGAGTTCCTTCCCGGTGCCGCTTTCGCCGTAGATCAAAACTGTGGAATCCTTTGTCGCCACCCTGGAGATGAACTGATACACCTCGCGCATGGGTTCGCTTTCACCCACCATGCTGTGCTCGATGTTCAGTTCCTGCTGTAGGCGCCGGTTCTCGCCTCCGAGCCACTCTATGCGCCGCTCGTTCTCCATGGCGAGTGCAGCGACGTTCCCGAGCGCGGTCACAAGTTGTAGGAGCTCCGAATCGAAACGGACCCCAGGTGAGCTGGCATCCAGGTAGATCACGCCCAACAGCTTGCTCTGAACCTCGAGTGGCACCGCCAAAACCGAGCGCACTTGCGGCGTCACCAGGCTCTCTGCCGCCTGAAAAGCTTCCTCTCCCGGCACGTCGTTCGAGAGCACGGCGAGATTTTCCTCGGTCACCCGGCTCAGAATTGTGCGGCTAACGTGAATGGGCTGGTTCGGGCCCAGGCGTCGATCCCACCCGAGCACAGAAGAAAATCCCTCCGAGCCTTCTTCGATCAGCAGGATAGCAGCTCGGTCTGCGGGAGCGACCTCGAGCACCGCCTCAAGCACTTTCTGGTGGAGCGCCTCCAGACCGTGAACCGAATTGAGGGTCCTGCTGAAGTTCAGCAAGACGTTCAGGTCGCGAACCGTGCGCGCCGTTGCAGGTAGCGAGATAGCCCGCGGAGGTTGCAGATAGAGCGCGTCCTGCTTTCGCAAGATTACTGTAGGTCCTCCGGGCGTTGGCGCGGCATCGATGTGGAGGGAAGCGCTGCTAGCGGAGGGCTCGCTGTGCGGCCCCTGGAACACGAAAATCGAGTTACCAACCCGGATCTGATCGCCGTGCGCTAGGACCCGCTCCTTCACCGGTACGCCGTTCACGAACGTGCTGTTCCGGCTGTCGAGGTCCTGGATGTGGAACGCCTGGCCATCCTTGCGAATGACGCAATGCCGGCGCGACACGAGCGAATCGAGAAGCGAGATCTGATTGGACGGCTCGCGACCAATCGAGACCTCGTCTTCTGCCAGCGAAAACACTCTGCCGCCGCACGGTCCGCTCACGGCTTCTAGTCGAGCATCACCTGCGGGGGCGGGCTGCTCGTTGGAGTCCCACGCCACACAATAAGTATACCAACGGACGGCACACCTGCGATACGCCCAGTACCTGGATTAGGTGGCCGCCTAACCCGGGTAGATGAAGCGCCAGCGCCGGATGCCTCATCGTCACTAACCCCTTTGTTTCCAAGCGATCTCGCAATCGCATCGTTACTCAGGTAATTAGAGGGGGTCGAAGATCAGAAGACAAGCTTCGAGACGGCTCCCGCGAGCGGGATTTTTTGTCCAGTTATGGCAGCCCGGGCCAGCTACACCTGGGCGGCAGGCGCCGCTACCTCAAGCCTTTCACTAGGTACAGGTTGGCGAGGTCGCGCTGGAATGAGCAGGCATAAGCTTTTCCGTCGGCCGATAGCGCCAGCGGCCCGAAGAACTCAGCCCCAGGCTCCGGCACCTTCAGCACACGCCAAGGCTCTTTGCGCCGCGTCGAGACATCCAGCCGACTGACTCTAATCGTGTCTCCTTCCAACTGTCGCAGGAACAGGTACCGCCCGTCACCGCCCCAGCGGACGACTGTCTCGCCGCTCTGAAGGTCGGATATGGTCCTGGGTGATCCGCCACTGATGTCGCCGAGTGACAGCTTGTGGGCCTCGGCAATAACGAACGAGTGGCCGTCGGGCGAAACCCTGGTGGCCCTGACTCCTTCGGGCGTGATCGGTTTCGGTCCCTCGCCGTCCAGGTCGTAGATCCAGGTGCGCACCGGATGCCCGGCCTGATTACCGGTGAACAGAATCCGCTTGCCGTCGGGGAACCACTCGGCGGACTCGTAGCGCATACCCTCCACATTCAGCAGCCGCGATTCTCCGGGACCGGTGGGGAGCAGCAGCAACTGCGAGTGCCCCGGCTCGTAGCGAATGCACAAGACCCACTTCCCATCGGGCGAGAGCGAGGGCCGATTACCATACCCGAGCCGCACCGCGGCAGACCCATCTGTCTTCCTCAGGTATATCGCGGCGTTGCGTCCCTCTCCGCCAGAGAGCTCGACGAAGAGGAGCGACTTGGCGTCGTCGGAAAGCTCATAGACCAACGAAGCGTCCAACCAAGCCAGATCGCGTTCTGTTGAGCCGTCGGGCGGCACATACAGGATGCCAAGCCGCGAATTGACGGCGCTGAGCAGCACTCGGCCGTCGCGTGCCACATCCTGCATCACGATCCAGCCGGCGACTTGCGAGAGAACCCGCTGTCTGCCGGAGAGATTGACAGCGTAAAGCGCCGGATCGCCACCGGACTGGTTGGCCGAGAACCAGATTTCATCGCCCTTGGGTGACCAGTTCAACGCGCCAGTGCCACGCCATCCCCTGGAAAGCACCTGCTTCGGGCGGTTTGGCCCGGCCACGCACACCGAGGCATCTCCGACTTCCGCGTCAAAGTCGAAGAACGCTACGAGCTCCCCATCGGTGGAGACGCGGGGGCTAACGGGTGGGCGCCCCTCCGTTTCGTACAGCACGGTTCCCACGGGGTATTCGAGCCGGTGCCGGCCAGCCACGGTTCGCACCACCGCCAGCAATTCCCCGTCCGGACCCCAGTCGGCGCCACTGACATTTTCCAGAATCTCGCGCGGCGCGCCTCCACTGAACGAAACGCGGGCAAGCGTAGCTACAGGACCGCCTCCCAGTAGAACCGCCATTTCGCCGGTCGGCGAGATGGCCAGCACTCTTCCGCTTGGCAGCCCTAATGGTCGTGCCTCGCGGTTTCCCGGCTGGGCGGAAAACAGCGTCGACGGGGCACCGCCCCACTCAGCGCTGTACACTACTGTGCCGCCGGGAGCGAACCTGGCCGAGGTGACATCGCCGCGGCGAAACGTCAGTCTCTGGAATGATGGTGGATGCGAACCGAAAAATCGCCGCGCAAAGTAAGCTCCAGGGACCAGCCCTAGCAGCACGCTGGCAAGCGCTCCGAGAGCGAGCCAGCGCGCCTGGCGCGTGGCACGGTTTCCCGCCTTTGGCTTTGAGATGGCGACGCTGCCCGACTCCAGTTCCTCGCGCAACTCTTCCAGAGCTACCTTCACGTCGGCCATTGTCTGCCAGCGGCGTTCCGGATCCTTTTTCAAACACCGGCTGATGATCCTGTCGAGCTCCGGTGGAATATCAGGAACGGACTCCGCAACCGGCTGCGGCTCCTTGTAAAGGACCGCCGAAAGCGAGGACAGCTTGGATGCACCTGTGAACGCCTGCCGCCCGGTAACCATTTCGTAGAGCACAGAACCGAACGAGAAGATATCGGACCGCGCATCGAGTTGCTTGCCCTCGGCCTGCTCTGGGGACATATACGCAACAGTGCCGAGGACCATCCCTTCTTCAGTGAGCGGCGCTCCCTGCGCGTGCATCGTTTCAGCATAGGCGTCGGGTTTCGTCGTCCCACCCAGCTTCGCAAGCCCGAAATCAAGGATTTTGACCAGCCCCTGCGGCGTCACCATCACGTTCGAGGGTTTCAAGTCGCGATGCACGATTCCGGCCGCGTGAGCGACAGCCAGCGCGTCGGCAATCTGCGTGGCATATTTCAGCGCATCGCGAATCCGCAGTCCTTTGCCACCGATCAGGTGATGGAGCGTCTCACCGGCCACCAGCTCCATCGCGATGTATTGGATGGACTCGCCCTCCAGCTCCTGTGTGTTGATGTCGTAGATGGTGACGATGTTCGGGTGGTTCAGCGATGAGGCCGCCTTTGCTTCCTGCACGAACCGCCTCTCGCGATCCGCGCTGGAGAGAGCCGAAGCGGGCAGGACCTTGATCGCCACCTTTCGGTCAAGGCGGGAGTCCACGGCCCTGTAGACCACGCCCATTCCGCCAGCCCCAAGCTTGGCCTCGATGCGATAGGACAGTAGTGTCTTGCCAACCACCGGCCCACCTCTCTGAGGGTCCCGATTCTAACGCAGATCCGGGAGGGACCTCCTTAAGGATGGTGCGTGCGCGGTTCAGCACGCAATCGAGCCCCAGGCGAACATTTCCGGGGTCGAGCGCGGCGAAGCTCTCGTCGAAAGTCAGAACCTCGGCCAGAGCATGGCTAGGTAGGCGCCGTGGCGAGGTATATTAGACACCGCTTTGGGGCAAGTCAACGCAGGGGTGCTGCCGTTGCTCCCGTGCTCCCGAAGGCGACTACGTGATTGGCCCGGTCAGAGGTGCCAAAAAGAAAGATGGAGGGTGATTTAGGTCTTCGTCGTGAAGCGCAGCTTGGTTTTCGCGGGGGAAGTAATGTTTTTCTTGCCGGTCGTGGCCGGGCCCGCGGAGGCCGTCGCGCCTCCGGGCGCCGGCTCTTCGGCGGCCGGCCTCACACGAAGACCTGGACGCTGGCCTCGGCTCGCAGCTTTCCCAGCGGGCTCGTACAGGCGTACTACGATCGCAAGCGATAGTCGACGGCGCCCGCCGATTTCGTCGGCACGACTCACGCTTGACCGCCATATG
>WNFA01006867.1_pt1 | contig 13647 bp, 12 predicted proteins | sample 5400481 | NCBI WGS metagenome assembly WNFA01 (sample SAMN13153340, study PRJNA577476) | soil metagenome | isolation source: 120 cm saprolite under Douglas fir tree site 2 hole 1 replicate 2 | place: USA:California | collected 2015-04-18 | reverse complement strand
CTGCCTCACTGCCGATCAAGGTTGGCACAATGGTTCAGTGGACGAACAACGGCCCCTCGCAGCATACCACCACCAGCGACGCAGGCGTCTGGAACAGCGGGACCCTCAGCGCGCCGAGCGGCGGCGGCGCGTATGGTGGAGGGACCGCCGGAGGATCGTATCAGTTTATGTTCACCGCGCCGGGCACATACGGCTACCACTGCGCCCTTCATCCCCCATCCTTGCCGCAGTACGCCGGGTTCACGGGGACGATCACGGTTACCCAGTAACGGGACTGCACCGTGGCAGACCCGCGCAATCAATGCCGGTGCTCGATGAGCACCTCCGTGCTCGTGTGTTTTCCTGCCCATCCTCCCCCGCCAGACGCGGAGCGGCCGCAACGCGATCCCCGTGCGATCGGGTCCCACCATCCCGCCCACGCCGTTCGCGAGGTGACGACCGCGTGCCGCCTCCGCCGGGTGGCGAGCCCGGGACGCGCCGGCCCGATTGAGTGGCGGGGGACTTGAGACGCCAGGCCGACGAGTGGGGAGTAGTGGGAGCCGGCTTCGCACGGCGCGTCAGTTTGGGATTTTCCCGATGCCATCCTCCTGCAAAAAAAGAAGGTACTGTCAGGGTCCGATCCCGGCCGCGCGAGCACGCAGCACTTTTACCGGAGGTCCCATGCGGCGCAGTACGCCGTGTAGAACTCCTGCGCCATGTGGGCGAGGTCGCCCTTTAGTACGTGTTCCTCCGTAAGCTCAACCGAGAAATAGCTGTCGTCGCTCAGGATTCCGCGAAGGTTCAGTCCCGCGCGTTTGGGGTCAAAGACACCGCCACCGGGGTTTTGACCACCGTTCCAGAACTCCTGCTCTGTTAGCTTGACGAGTTCCTGCCACCGAGCGTCGAATTGGCTGTCCGTCACGGCGTCCTCCTGTGAGAGGACCACAGTGGCGCCCTTGCACCCAGGGGGCAAGGCCATGGACGCTATTCGCGCGGCGCGTCAGTTTGGGATTTTCCAGTCGCCATCCTCCTGCAAAAAAAGAAGGTACTGTCGGGGTCTTGATGGCCGTCACGGTGCGTGCGGACCAGAGTTGATGTGGCTGCTGCGGCGACTGACCCCCGACTTCAAGACAATCGCGGACTTCCGTGGCACGATCACTGCGGAACACTTTGTTTCATGACCACCACTTGCGCGGCACTCACTTGGGCAGGTGTGGCCTTTGCCTGTGTCGACGGATTCAGCGGATAACGCGTTCCGTTGAAGCGCATCAGGACGTCACCTTTTCCTTTCGCAAACACAATCAACGTTCTCCAGCCATGCGCTCTCTCGGGCGAGACCCTAATCGGTTCGTTGGTGATTGTACTCCCGGAAACGAGGGTGAATCTGTCCTTCGTAGCGCGAAATACGAGCATGTTACAGCCACCTGACCCGCACCAATTGCCCAGCAAGAGCACAATCGCGTCAGCACGACCGTCGCCATCGAGATCGGTAAGGGCGTACCGAAACTGCGGCCGCTCGTGGTTGCCTTTCCTCTCAACGTAAGCCTGAACTGCTTCAATAAGACGTGGTGGTGCGTCCTGCGCTCGGAGGGTTGGGGCGAGTAGGAGAAATGGGAGTACCCACAACAATCCTAACTGTCTCATTCGATGCTCCCAGTTGTTTGCGTGCGCCTAACGACGAAGCTCACCATCGCCGCACAATTGTTCCAGGGTCTGCCGCCGCTACAGCAGCGAGCACGCCTCGGTGAACCCCAGCCGACGAAGGCGCGGGTGCAACGTGCTTGGATCACCGTACCCGAGGTTGCAGAGGAAATTCGTCTTCACATGGCCTTCAGAGAAGAACTCCTGATCGCAGCCGAAACAGGGTTTGCCGGCCGCAAAGAATTCCTCGTCGACCTTGGTGTGATCGAAGCCGGACATTGGCCCGCAATCGAGGCCGAGCGCCCGCGCAGCCATGATCATGTAGGCACCCTGCAGGCTGGAATTCCGCTTCGCGGTCGTCTCAACCATCTCCGGGCTGCTCTCAAACAGCTTCGCCATTCCAGGGTTCTGAGGGAACAGCCTCGGCAATTGCTCGTAGAACTTCAGATCGTAGGCGACGATCACGGTGATAGGCGCGGTCATCGTTTTCTCAACGTTGAGCGGGGCGAGCGCCGGGCGGAGCCGCTCCTTGGCTTCCTTTGACCGGAGAAACGCAAACCGCGCGGGCGCGGCGTTCGCGCTCGTTGGCGCCCACTTCAGCAGGTCGTAGAGATCGCGCAGCATATCATCCGTAACGGGCCGCGGCTGCCACGTCGTGTACGAGCGCGCTTCGCGAAAGAGTGTGTTCAGCGCCTGATCGTCGACCGTTTGACCCATGGTGTCTGCCTCCCTCGTTAGTCGTCTGCGAGTCCTTGGCGCACCACGGGCGCGACGCGGGTGCCGATCACTTCGATGGCGTGCATGAGTTTCGCATGCGGCAAAGAGGACGCATTCATCTGAAAGGTAATTCGGGAGATGCCGCCTAGCGCTTCGCTATGTCGAATGATCTTCTCGGCCACTTCGTCCGGCTCCCCGATGAGCAACGCACCGTCCGGCCCGCGTTGGGCGTCGAAGCTCTCGCGGGAAACGGGGCCCCATGAGGCAACGCCAACGATAGGGCAATAATAGAAAGCTGTGATAGACCGCCGCGCGGCGTGCGCGCAATTATGTGGCGCAGTCGCCGGAAGCGACTTCACCTTTCACTCTAACAGGAACCCCACCATGGCCGCGGGTTCAGCCGCAGTGGCCAGCACCGCTCGGCGCCTGAGGATCTCATCGAACCTGGGCGCGCGGCTTAAGCCCTTCGTCTTCCTGGACTTGAAACCCACATCGTCAGCGATCGAGGGGGAAGGTGGCACACTACGTCCAGGCCCTTGGCGCCTGGGCCGGGTCGACGGCGGAGCTGCGGAAGATCGCTGCAGAGCTGCCACCGCCGAGCGCCACCGTGCCGTGAGCATCTGGGGGGGCCAGCTGCGCCCGGGCCCCGCGCCCCCCCGTGACTGGCGTGCGTCGTCAAACCGTGGGACCATTACGTACCGCGCAGGGCGACGCCCTCTCAAAGTCTCGACAGGGGGAGTAATGGCACGGGACCTGGATCGGGAAGCGAGCAACAAGGCGCTCGTTCTCGAGGCATTCGACGTACTATTCAACCGCAGAGACTTTGCGGCCGCTGAGAAGTACTGGTCGCCCACGTATATCCAGCACAGCGAGGGGATCGCTCAGGGGCGGGACGGGCTCTTCACGTTGGTGCGTAGTCTCACGCGGCGATACGAACATTCGCTCGCCGTCGCCGAAGGCGACTTCGTCATGGTCCACGGGCGCTTCAGTGGGGGTGGGAGGCCGACTCGGATCGTCGTCGACATCCTCCGCATAGAGGGCGGACGTCTCGCCGAGCACTGGGACGTCGTGCAAGACGAGGCAACGAAGGCCCAATCGAAAAGCGGTCTGCCCATGTTCGGCAATGCGTTTCCGGGATGAACGCGGGAGATGGGGCGGACGCCGTGGCTGGGCGGCCGCTGAGCATCGGTAGGCACCAGAACCAACGACGTTCATGGAGACGATGCGATGATCACGCTGCGGATTAACGGCAAGACGCATGCGGTGGACGTGCCCGCGGACATGCCACTCCTGTGGGTGCTGCGCGATGTGCTCGGCATGACCGGCACGAAGTTCGGCTGTGGGATGGCGCTCTGCGGGGCCTGCACGGTGCACCTCGGCGGCCAGGCGATCCGCTCCTGCGTCACGCCGGTGAGCGCCGCCGCCGGCAAGGCGATCACCACGATCGAGGCCATCGGTGCCACTCCGGCCGGTAAGAAGGTCCAGCAGGCGTGGCTCGATCTCGAGGTCGTCCAATGCGGCTACTGCCAGTCGGGCCAGATCATGGCGGCCACGGCGCTCTTGGCGCAGCGGCCGCTGCCCACCGATGCGGACATCGACGCCGCGATGTCGGGCAACATCTGCCGCTGCGGCACGTATCCGCGGATCCGGGCGGCCATCAAGCATGCGGCGCAGACGCCGACCGCCGTTAAGAAGGGAGGCTGATCATGGACCGCGTGTCGCGTCGCGAGTTCCTGATTGCCGGTGCCGCCGCCGGCGGGGGACGACGGCGCCGCCGCTCGAGTTCGCCCCGAACGCGTTCATCCGCGTCGGCACGGACGGCGGCGTGACGCTGATCATGGGGCAGGTCGAAATGGGCCAGGGCATGTACACGTCGATGCCGATGCTCCTGGCGGAGGAGCTCGAGGTCGGGCTCGACCAGGTCCGGCTCGAGCACGCGCCACCGGATGACAAGCGGTACGTCAATCCGCTCTTCGGCTTCCAGGCGACCGGGGGCTCGACCTCGGTGAAGGGCCTGTACCTGCCGATGCGACGGGCCGGTGCCACCGCGCGGACGATGCTCATCGCGGCGGCGGCCGAGCGGTGGAACGTCGAGCCAGCGTCCTGCCGCGCAGAGCGCGGGTCGGTGATCCATACGGGGAGCGGCCGCCGGCTCGGGTACGGCGCGCTCGCCGCCGCCGCCGCGGAGCTCCCGATACCGGACAACGTCCCGCTCAAACGGCCGGAAGAGTTCAAGCTGATCGGCACGCCCGCCAAGCGGCTCGATACTCCGCAGAAAGTGAACGGTATCGCGCAGTACGGTATCGACGTGCGGGTGCCCGGCATGAAGATCGCGACGGTCGCCGCGAGTCCGGTGCTGGGCGGCAAGGTGGCCGGCCTCGACGAGGCCAAAGCGATGGCGATCAAAGGCGTCCACCAGGTGGTCCGCCTCGATGAAGCCGTTGCCGTCGTGGCCGACCACATGTGGGCGGCGAAACAGGGACTGGCGGCGCTCGCCATCCGCTGGGACGACGGGCCGAACGCCGCGGTGAGCACCGACGACGTTGTGAAGGGCCTCGCCGCGGCCGCGGAGACGCCGGGTGTGGTCGCGCGCAAAGAGGGCGATGCCGCGGCCGGGATCGCTAGCGCGGCGACCAAGCTCGAGGCGGTGTACCAGGCCCCGTTCCTGGCGCACGCGACGATGGAGCCGATGAACTGCACGGTCCATGTCCGGCCGGACGGGTGCGAGGTGTGGACCGGCTCGCAGGTGCTGGCCCGCGTGCAGGCGACGGCCGCCCAGGTCACGGGCCTGCCGCTCGACAAGGTGGTGGTGCACAACCACCTCCTGGGTGGCGGGTTCGGCCGCCGGCTCGAGGTCGACTACGTGACCCAGGCCGTGCGTATCGCGAAACAGGTCGACGGCCCCGTGAAGGTCATCTGGACCCGCGAGGAAGATGTGCAGCACGACGTCTACCGCCCGTACTACTACGACCGGCTGGCCGCAGGCTTGGACGCTCGCGGCCAGCCGATCGCGTGGAGCCACCGCCTCGTTGGCCCGTCGATCCTCGCGCGTTGGGCACCGCCGGCGTTCAGGAACGGGCTCGACGGCGATGCGCTGGACGGGGCGGCGACCCTGCTGTACGACATCCCCGCGATCCAGGTCGAGTACGTGCGCCACGAGGAGGAGGTCGTGAACACCGGCTTCTGGCGCGGCGTCGGCGTCACGCACAATACGTTCGTGATCGAGAGCTTCATCGACGAGCTCGCCGCGGCCGCGAAGGCGGATCCGTTCGAATACCGTCGCGCGCTCTTGACCAAGGCGCCGCGGGCCCGTGCGGTGCTCGAGCTGGCCGCGAAGGAAGCAGGCTGGGGCACGACCCTGCCCGCGGGCCGCGGGCGTGGCATCGCGCTCATGTACGGCGGGTTTTGGGGTACCTACGTGGCCCAGGTCGCCGAGCTCTCGGTCACGCCGTCGGGCGAGGTGCGCGTGCACCGGGTCGTCTGTGCGGTAGACTGTGGCACCGTCGTGAACCCAGACATCGTGAAAGCACAGATCGAGGGCGGGGTCATCTTCGGCATCAGCGGCGCCCTGTACGGCGAGGTGACGCTCAAGAACGGCCGGGTGGAGCAGTCAAACTTCCATGATGTCCGCGTGCTGCGGATGAATGAGACACCGACGATCGACGTGCACCTGGTGCGCAACTTCGAAGCGCCCGGCGGGATGGGCGAGCCGGGCACGGCGGTCACGGCCCCCGCCCTGGCCAACGCAGTCTTCGCAGCGACCGGCAAGCGAATCCGGAAGCTGCCCTTGAAGGCGGACCAACTACGCTCGGCTTGAGGAGGTCGCCAGGGCTGGTGCCGTTCGTGACGGCCCTCCTACGTCACCGCTGCGACGCCCGGGACCCGGCGTCTGCGCCACCAGCCGCGGGTTGACCGCGGCGCAGGCGTCAACGCTGCGCGGCCTCGGCCGCCCAACCATCGCCGGCCGCATCGCCTGCGGGCGCACAGTGTAGCTTTGACGTTACGGCCACGACGCGCCGCCAGCACGACTTGACGAGGAACCCGCAAATGGCTCAGACCACCACGCCACTCCGAGAACCCGGCCCCGCATCCCCAGCCCCGGCACCCCCCGCGCCCGCTGCCTCCGGCGCGCGCGTCGACCGCCTCTATCCGACGCTGACGCCAGCGCAGCTCGCCCGCATCGCGCCGCACGGGCGCCGGCGCCCTGTCGCGCAGGGTGAGGTACTGGTGCAGGCGGGGGAGAGCGCGACGCGTCTCTTCATCGTCCTGGCCGGGCGGATCGACGTGGTCCGCCCGGCCGCCACCGAAGAGATCGTGGTCTCGTTCGGCCCCGGGATGTTCACCGGCGAGGCGACCATGCTGTCGGGCCGCCGCGGCCTCGCCCACGTCCGGGCAGGAGTGGACGGCGAAGTCATCGAGGTCGGTCGCGACGACCTGATGACGCTGATCCAGACCGACGCGGAGCTGAGCACCATCTTCATGCGCGCCTTCATCCTGCGGCGGGTGGAGTTGATCGCGCGCAGTGTCAGCGATGTCGTGGTCCTCGGGTCGACGCATAGCCAAGGGACGCTTCGCATCCGCGAGTTCCTCACCCGCAACGGGCATCCCCACACCATGCTCGACCTGGACCACGATACTGGCGTCCAGGAGCTGCTCGATCGCTTCCACGTCACCGCCGCCGACATCCCCGTGGTGATCACGTGCAGCGGGGTCGTGCTCCGCGACCCGACCAACAAGCAGATCGCCGACGCCTTGGGGTTCAACGAGGCGATCGATCAGACGCAGGTCCGCGACTTGGTCATCGTCGGAGCGGGACCCTCGGGGCTGGCGGCGGCGGTGTACGGGGCGTCGGAAGGATTGGATGTCCTGGTCGTGGAGGCGACCGCACCGGGCGGCCAGGCCGGATCGAGCTCCCGGATCGAGAACTACCTCGGCTTTCCAACGGGGATCGCCGGTCAGGACCTGGCGGCCCGCGCGTACAGCCAGGCGGCGAAGTTCGGGGCCCAGCTGATGGTCGGGGCCGGCGCCACACGCCTCGCCTGCGATCGTAAGCCGTACGCCCTGGAGATTGGGGAAGGCCAGCGGGTGCCGGCGCGCGCGGTGATCGTCGCCACGGGCGCCGAGTATCGGCGGCTGCCGATCGACGGCCTGGCGCGATTCGAAGGGGCGGGCGTGTACTACGCCGCGACGTTCATGGAGGCGCAGCTGTGCGCCGGGGACGAAGTGGTCGTCGTGGGCGCGGGCAACGCGGCGGGCCAGGCCGCGGTGTTCCTGGCCCAGGCCGCTCGGCGGGTGCATATGGTGATCCGCTCCGGAGGCCTGGCTGACACCATGTCGCGCTACCTGATCCGTCGCATCGAGGACCATCCGGCCATCGTCCGCCACTCACACACCGAGATCGTCGGCCTCGAGGGGAACGGTCACCTCGAGCGGATAGCCTGGCGCGACAACCAAACCGGGCGCCGTGAGACACACCCCATCCGGCATGTCTTCACCATGACCGGCGCGATACCCAGCACGGGGTGGCTGGACAAATGCGTCGCACTCGACGCTAAGGGGTTCATCAAGACGGGGCCGGACCTGTTGCCCGAGGACCTGGCCACCGCACGCTGGCCGCTCACCCGCGCTCCCCATCTGCTGGAGACGAGCCTCCCCGGGGTGTTCGCGATCGGCGACGTGCGCGCCGGGAGCTTGAAGCGCGTGGCCTCGGCGGTGGGCGAGGGGTCGATCGCGATCGCCGCGGTGCACCAGGTGCTGCACGAGTAGGAGAGGGCCAGGACTGCGATGTCCGACGCACCTTGCGTACATCTCGGGGCGATCAAGACCGTGCGGCAGGCCAAGCGCCGGGAGTGCGCCGAGTGCGTGAGGATGGGCGCGCAGTGGGTCCATCTGCGCACCTGCCAGGAGTGTGGCGCCACGCTCTGCTGCGACAGCTCCCCCAACCGCCACGCTAGCAAGCACGCGGGCGCGACCGGGCATCCGGTGGTCGCGTCGTCGGAGCCCGGGGAGCGGTGGCTCTACTGTTATCCGAACGACGCCTTTGCGGAGTATTGAGAGAGGAACATCGGCATGGACAAGGACGAAGAGTTCGTAGCGTTCGCAGGGGGTCCGTGCGCCTGGGCTCGCACGCCATAGCGGACGCTTTTAGCCTAGGCCGTCTCGCGGCGTTCGCGTTCCACGACCTCGCGAAGGCGACGCCACCGATGGAGCACCGCCAATCGAAGCGGTGGATAGGGAATCTTTTCAATCCACCCCGCTAGCTTGCTCACCGAGAAGGCGCTTGGTAGCGCAAGTTCTGGTAGGTGTAGGAATCGGGTGCCCCTCCGGGCTGACAGATAGAGAATATCGAACACGGCCTTCTCCGGCGTGGCGATCTCAAACGTGCCTGTCTCGTATGGCATGTACCCATCGACCAGACCTGGACTCATCGTGTAGAACCGATAGGTCCCGACCGGCGTCCTCCGCACGGGCCTGATGCGCCGACTCACTACAACATGAATTGACCCCGGAACCTGTTGGATCATTCCGTGAAGACCTAGCGCTGAGAGGAGCGATACATATCCCCGGGCGCCCGGAGCGGTCAGCCGGAGCAGTGCCGGCACGACCGCATACGGCGCATAGCGAGGGTCGGTGGTGACAGCCCAGACGCCGGGGACCACCCGAATGATCAGCTTGCGTGCGGCCAGCTTGCCCAGATCCCGCGACGCTTGGTCGACAGACATCCGAGAGGCTTTAGCAGCCTCGGCAGTGGTGAAAACCGGCGAGCGAGGGATTACGACCTTCCACAGCGCTTCAAGCACCTTGGACATCGCTCAAGGTCCCAAGATCGCGCCGATGAGATCGACGACGAAGAGCTGCCGCTGCTCCCAACTGGCCTCATCGAGGGCAGCCCGGTCTGCGTCCGGCAGGAACTCGCTCACTTGGTCTGTGAACTGCCGGTACGTGATCCGCAACGCTCGGTCCGAGGCCTCGGTCAGTTCGCCTGCGGGCAGTGTCCTTTTGAGGAAGGTGATGTCGGCATTCCGAACGTCGCCATCGGCGAGGACATGAAGGTCAAATACGTCCCGAGCCTGAATCGCACTGCGCCCTGCGAGCGCTCGGATCTTCTGGCGGATCATGGGGTCCCGCGGATAGTGGGGAATCATCAAACCCTCCACCCCTGCGCCGCGATAGCGCTTGATGACCGCCGGTGCGGGTGCGTCAGAGGTCACCGCATCTCCCCGAGATCGATCACGGAGGGACGCCTCGATTCGCGTGGGCAGGCGAATTCCACCGTGGTTGATGACCGCCAGCTTGAATCGAAGAGTCGTATCAGTGTGCTTTGCTGGCTTACCGCCAAAGTCCACGCGTTCGATTCCCAGGCTCTCGAACTGCGTGGCCAGCCATCGGCTCGCGAGAAGAACCGAAATCGCTCTCACGATCGCGTCCTTCGCGCTCGGGTCGATGTCGAGGTCGATGTCCTCCGAGTACCGTGGGCTGTCGAAGAACAGGCGCAGGTTGACGCCGCCTTTGAGTACAAAGGCGTCCGGCCGAAGCTCCTGCGAGAGCCTCGACAGCAGCAATACGTGTAAGGCCTCCCGAGCCTCGAGGTCGGTCAACATCCAGGACCATTATGATACATAACTTGCTAATAGTGCAAGTTATGTTACTTAATGAATCCCGTAAGATGCGGCACCACACACAGATATGCTCTGAACAGGAAGAGGCGCCCGGCGTGACTTGGCTCGTCCTGCGCTGCTACGGTGCTCGAAAAACACGCGGACTTGTTCGGCGACTCTTGCGGTGACACGGTGCACCCGTCGACACTCGAGATTCTCCGCCAGCTCGGCGTCGTCAACGCGTTTCTAGAGCTGCCGCACTTTAAGGTGCGCACACGCCGCTAGTCGTTCCCCACCCTGGTTCCCCGAGCCCTGCCGCGCGCGTGCCTCAGCGATCTGACGACGTGTGAGTTGGCGCACAGCGCGAGGCGGTGAAGAGCAATACCCGTGTTGGGAAGCGCACGTGGCGGCGGTTCTCATGTGACGAGAACCGGGACGCAGCGACCTGGTACTGCGGTCTGGGGGTCCAAATGGCTCATCGGCAATCCTTCGAGGGCCGGGGCCTCAACTGGAGAGCCGTCTGGACCCGCGGTGGCAAGACGCTTCCGCCGTTTCTCGTCGTGCTTGCCTGCGCATCGCACTCCACCGCGCCCCCCTCAGGGGGAGGAGGTCCGCCGGGGGCTGTCGACTGGACGCGCTTCGGGTGGGACGCCGGCAGGTCGAGCGCCCCGCCGATATCGGCAGGGATTACGGCGGCGAACGTCGCTTCGCTTGTTCGGCAACAGGTCGCGATCGACGGCACGGTGGACGCGTCCGCGATCTATCTCCGGGGCGTGCAGGTGAACGGCAGCACACACGACGTCTTCTTCCTGACCACGACCTACGGCAAGACGCTCGCCATCGATGCCACGAACGCCGTCGTGTTGTGGCGCTACACGCCACCCAACTACGCCTCGTGGGCGGGATCGGCACAAATCACGACCGCGACCCCAGTTGCCGACCCGAACCGCGCGTTCGTATATGCGGCCGCGCCGGATGGGGCTATCCGGAAGTTGGCGGTGGCGGATGGCAGCGTTATCTGGAGCACCGCGATTACCCTGCTGCCAGGAGTCGAGAAGATCGCGTCGGCCCTGAACTACTTCAACGGCCGCGTCATCGCCACGACCGGCGGCTACATCGGCGATGCGCCTCCCTATCAGGGGCACGTCGCGATCCTGGACGGCGCGAGTGGCAATCTCCTGTCCGTGTGGAATGCGCTCTGTAGTAACCGGACGGGACTCATCGATCCGACATCTTGTTCGCAGTCCGGTGCCGCTATGTGGGGTCGCACCGGCGCCGTCATCGACTCCTCGAGCGGCAACATCTTCGTCGCCACCGGCAACGGTCTCTGGGACGGTGGTGCCAACTGGGGCGACGCCGCTCTGGAGCTCGATGCCAACGCCACTCGCCTGATCGGCAACTACACGCCGACGAATACCGGAGCGCTGGACGCAAGCGATACGGACCTCGGCTCGACGTCACCGGTGCTACTCGGCGGCGGCTTCATCGCCCAGGGGGGGAAAGACGGGCTGATCCGGCTGCTCAATTGGGGCGCGATGGGCGGCGCAACCCCCCACCTGGGTGGAGAAGGGCAAGTCGTGTCCACGCCCACGGGTAGCGGCCTCTTCAGCGCACCCGCTGTGCTGCGCAGCGCGACGGACACCTGGGTCTTCGCCGCAGACGGCGGCGGTACGGCAGCGTGGCGGCTGAGTAACGGCCAACTGCAGCAGATGTGGCGGAATCAGAACCCGGGGACTAGCCCGGTCGTCGCCGACACGCTCCTCTTTGTGTACGACCCCAATGGGGGCGGACTGCGCGTGTACCGGTCAGACACCGGGGCGCAGGTCGCGAACCTCGCGTGCGGGGGCGGCCACTGGAATAGCCCCATTGTGATGGACGGGCGGATCGCGCTCCCGGAGGGGAACGCGAACGGTCACGCCTCGAGCGGCGTGCTTGACATCTGGCGCTTGCCCTGAGCGCGGGGTGAAACCAGCGTCGTGAAGCGGCCCGCCTACTCGGGTCGCCGGAGACCACCGCCGTGAACGCGCCTTCCCGGAAAGAGCGGTGGCGCAGAACTACCGCCGCAACCCACACCCGCGACGAGCCCTCCGATTGTCAGGAAATGCCTAAACCGCATGCCGTCCCCGTATTTCTCGTGGAACATCGTCGGCGGTTCGGGTCAGCTGACGGGGCCGAGAGCGAATCGGTGCGGAAGGCGGTGCGTTGCGTCGCGCCATCGCTCGGCACCGCGTCTCGGCCCAACCCGAGCGTGCCCCCGATCCGCCCTGCCGTCCTCCCCCCGGATGGAGCGCCCACTGCGGGCGCAGCGATTCACAACAGAACTCACAACGCGATTGAGCACGATAAACAGGTCGGCCCCCCGAGCAACTCAGCGGGTCGATTTGTTCGACCCCCAAGTTGGGCAACTACTAACCGGCGCTTTCTGATGCGCCGAATTTGCTGAGCGGCGGCCTAACACGGGCGTGGATTTGGCGGCGCGCGTATACTAGAGAATCGCTATTCCTTCTTCAGCGCACGGCAGCTAGGCGCACGCCGTTAGGCCGACAAGTCAAGTATGACAGCTAACCATGGACTGGTCTCCGAGCGATTCCCTCGGTCGTCGAGGTACCACCCCGAGTGGATCAGCGCCAGCGCCAGTGGCGGGGCCAACGCACTGTGGCTAACTGAATGGCTTGCCTCCACGCTGGATCTGCGGCCCGGAATGCGCGTGTTGGACCTTGGCTGTGGGCGGGCTGCGTCATCGATCTTCCTGCACCGAGAGTTTGGAGTGCAGGTCTGGGCGACCGATTTGTGGTTTAGCGCCTCTGAGAGCCTACAGCGTATTCGCGATGCCGGCGTGGAGAGTGGCGTGTTCCCGATCCATGCCGATGCCCGTTCACTGCCATTCGCCGCGGAGTTCTTTGATGCGGTGGTGTGCATCGACTCCTATCCCTACTTCGGCACGGACGATCTGTACCTGAGTACCCTAGCGCGCTTCGCAAGGCCGGGCGCTCAGATGGCAATCGTTGGGGCCGGGCTGACGAGAGAGATCGAAGGTTCAGTACCAGACCATCTTAGCGAGTGGTGGACTCCAGACCTCTGGTGCCTGCACTCCGCGGACTGGTGGCGTCGACACTGGGAACGGCCGGGCATTGTAGAAGTCGTGGTTGCCGACAGCATGTCGGACGGTTGGCAGCTCTGGAGGGACTGGCTAACGGCGATCGCGCCAGACAATACGGTGGAGATCAAGGCCTTGGAAATCGACGCTGGCAGGTATCTCGGGTACATCCGTCTCGTCGGTCGCCGACTGGCACGTGCACCGCTTGAAGCGCCAATCGTGTCGGTGCCCACGCAGTACGCGCGGAAGCCGTTGTTGCGCGATGAGAAGCACTGAGTGACACCGCCGCTGCTAGTTAGAATAGACAGGTCAGTCCAATTCACGTTAGGCCGCACGCGAATACGAGAGGAGGCACCATCGCCATGAACAGAGCCCAGTACGGGGCCGTTGCAGCCGGGGCCCTACTGCTAACGCTTCCAGGGTCGCTTCGCCAGGAGCCGACGAATCCTGCGGCCGCCGTAGCCAAGTCGCCCATCTTGGTGAGGGTGGAGGAGATGAGGTGGGAGGACTGCTCCGCTGCGATTCCACGCGGACCCAAGTGCGCCACCCTCGAGGGCGATCGAACGGTGGCCAACGTGCCGTTCACGTACCGCCTGAAGCTACCCGACGGCTACC
>WNFA01010562.1_pt1 | contig 13650 bp, 10 predicted proteins | sample 5400481 | NCBI WGS metagenome assembly WNFA01 (sample SAMN13153340, study PRJNA577476) | soil metagenome | isolation source: 120 cm saprolite under Douglas fir tree site 2 hole 1 replicate 2 | place: USA:California | collected 2015-04-18 | reverse complement strand
TAACATTCCTAACATCCTCCTCCCTCCGCCCTGCCGGTTCACCGACCGGGGGCACAGAGAGAGTTTTAGCCCTTCCGGCTATTGCCGGATGGCTCAGAATTTCCGGAATGAAAAGGGTCAGAATTTTCGGAACCGACACCACGTACATCTGGTAAAGATTGTGTTCTTGTCCCATTCGCACTGACCGCCTGCATACCGGAGTCGGCAATTCGTAAATATGCAGCTAAAGAACCGTTTACTGTCCATGTCGATGATGGCATCTCGAAAAGTGTCGTTTTGTATTTGGGTGATGGCCATAAATCACGAAACTCCTAGTTTCTTCCCTTTAGCTTGGCGGTAGGTTAGTCGCTTCCCGGTCACTCCTTTAATTGCCAGTAGTGTCCGTTCGCCATCATTGATTCCGCGCGCGTTATAGCGGAAATCAAATTCGTTTAAGTAGCGATGCAGGTGCTTTTTGGAAACGTGGTGGAAACTGCCCATGATGCCGCGCTTGAGTAGAGCAAAGAAGCCTTCGGCGGTATTGACGTGGATTCTTTTCCCGCCCTCGTAGCGAACATAGTCTTCTTTACTGTGCTTGATTATGCTGTGATTCGGATAACGAGATTTGACGAAATCGTAGGCTGAAAAATCATCCGTCATCACATTGGTATCTTTGCGGACGTTCTCAAAAAGAATCTCTTTGAGGTTTTGGGAAGAGACGCGCTCGACGTGGCGCGAGATCACCCGCCCGTTGCGCTGGACTAGCGCTACTACCGGCGATTTGTGGCTATGAATATCTGGACGCCCGCGATGGCCCATTCTGCGGCGCTTACCACCAACATAGGTTTCATCTATTTCGACTGTGCCGGATAGTTTACGCTTCAAAGGTTCTTGCTTCATTGCGTAGCGAATCCTATGCGTCATAAACCATGCGCTCTTATAGGTCACGCCTAGCATTCGGTGCAACTGGTGGGAACTCATCCCTTTTTTGCTGGCACAGAGAAGATGAATCGCCATAAGCCATTTGTGCAGGGGAATGTGGCTATCAGAGAAGATCGTATCTACAGTAACCGTGAACTGCTTGCGGCACCCTTTACACTTCCATACGCCTTTGCGGACAGGGCGCTTGGAGTCGGGTTTCCCTTCTAGGCGGTAGGATTCGCCTAGCAGTCCGCAATGTGGACAAACCGTCCCATTGGGCCAGCGTTGCTGCTCCAAGAACGCTCTGGCGCTATCTTCATCGTGAAAATTTCCAGCAAGATCAGTGAGGTTCATGTTATGACCCCGACTCTACTTTCGGTGCTTGAGGAATTTGAGAGAGTAACGCGGAAAGATCGGTCTCATCGTTTGCTGCGGAGATTTGTGCAACGAGTGAAGCAAATTTCTCGCGAACTTGCTGTCGCAGACTCGCATCTCCAAAGGTCTGAGCGTAGAGTTTCATTAGAGAAATGTCTTTCTGTGCTCGCACGATGGAAGATGGATTGAAATACGGTGTTTTGAAAGAACAGTTCCTCATACCGCTCTGTCATCTTTTGAAGCATCTGTTTTGTTGTGATTTTCTTAACCACAAACCACCTCCCTAAACTGAGCCAATTCTCTTAGATATAAGTGGGTTTGTCAAGGATATAATGCCCTTGTATAAGTGTTGATTCTAAAACAACTTAAACTCATTTAGAATCAACACTTACAAGAAAAGGGGGGAGGGGGAGGGGGTACGGTTAACTAGAATTTGTTCCCCGATCCTCGCTCAACGGCGCGCCATTGACTCGACAGCTCGACATCCGACCCTACCGCGGCAAGCGGCCCGAAATCGCCGCATCCGCCTACATTGACCCCGCTGCCGTCATCATCGGCGACGTGGTCATCGGCGCCGACTCCAGCATCTGGCCCTGCTCCGTGGTCCGCGGCGACGTGCACTATATCCGCATCGGCGCGCGCACCAATATCCAGGACGGCTGCGTCCTCCACGTCATGCGCGACGAATACCCGCTGCTCCTCGGCGACGACGTCACCATCGGCCACGGCGTCACCCTGCACGGCTGCGCCATCGAGTCCCGCTGCCTGGTCGGCATGGGCGCCATCATCTTGAATGGAGTGAAGATCGGCGCCGGCAGCATCGTGGCCGCCGGCACCCTAATCCTAGAGCGCACCGAAATTCCGCCCAACAGCTTGGTAGTAGGCCACCCCGGCAAAATCAAGCGCCCCCTGACCGCCATCGACCAGTCCGCCATCGACGCCTACGCCCAGCGCTACGTCGAATACAAAAACATCTACCGCGAGGAACCCGTTTCGTGAGCGACGCCACAGCAAAGAAAGAAGAGCGCCGCAAGTTCCAGGCGATCAAAGGCACGCGCGACATCCTCCCGCCCGAGACGGAGCTGTGGAATCGCGTCGAGCAAACTGCCCGCGAGGTCTTTGCGGCATATGGTTTTGGGGAAATTCGGATACCTGACTTCGAGCTTGCCCGATTGTTTGAACACAGCATAGGTGATGAGACTGACGTTATTACCAAGGAGCTTTATTCTTGGATTGATTCTCCCAGAGCAAATCAGGCTCTTAGACGTGTTCGCGCCAAGGCAATTGCGAACGCCTATCGAGCAATCCACGATGATCAAGCTGTGCGAGAGGAACTATTTAAACAGGCCGAGGCGGGGGCTCTCGACACGTTAGCCAGAGCGAACAGGATCAGCTTGCGGCCGGAGGCAACGGCCTCCGTCTGCCGGGCGTACATCGAGCACCGCATGCAGAGCCTGCCGCAGCCCGTAAAGCTCTATTACATGGGGCCTATGTTCCGCCGCGAACAGCCGCAAAAAGGCCGCTATCGCCAGTTCTACCAAATTGGGGCGGAGGTTCTCGGCGGCACCGATGCCCCCGGCATCGACGCCGAGGTCATCGAGATGCTGATGACATTTTTCGACAAATGCGGCCTGCAAGGCGCCACGCTCTACATCAATTCCATCGGCCACAACGCCGACAACTGCCGCCGCGGCTACGTCGCAAAACTCAAAGCCGCGCTCGGAAGAGTGAAAGACAAACTCGGCCCCGATTCCCAGCGCCGCATCGACTCTAATCCACTGCGCGTCCTCGACTCCAAGCTCGAAAGCGAGCAAGCCGTCATCGCCACGCTCCCGCACATTGCCGACCACCTCTGCGACGAATGCAAGGCGCACTACGCCGAGGTAAAGCGCCAGCTCCAGGTCCGCGGCGTCCTCTACCAGGAAAACTGGCGCCTCGTTCGTGGCCTCGACTACTACATGCGCACCACCTTCGAAATCACCGCCCCGGGCCTCGGCTCGCAAAACGCCGTCTGCGGCGGCGGCCGCTACGACGGCCTCGTGGAGCTCCTCGGCGGCCCGCCAACAAAAGGCATCGGCTTCGCCATAGGCGAAGACCGCCTCATCTTGTCCCTCCAAGAAAGCGGTAAAGGCCAAGTGCCGCAAGGCCGCGACATCTACATCGCCTGGATGGGCGAAAAAGCCCACGCCACCGCCATCCGCGCCGCCAAAGATCTCCGCAAAGCCGGCTTCAGCGTGGAACTTCCTCCGCTAGAACAAAAACTCGGCAAAGCCCTGGGCCAAGCCGACAAACTCGGCGCAAAATACGCCCTAATCCTAGGCGACAACGAAGTCTCCGAAGGCCTCTGGACCCTGAAAACTCTATCAACCGGCGAACAAACAAAATTCACTGCGTCAGATTTGCTGGAGTTTTTGCGCCAGCAAAAAAATGTGTCATCCTGAAGCTATCCGTTCTGACTTGCCCGGGCGTTCAATCGCGAACCTCTAGCTCAGGTCCGCAGTTTGGACCTGAGGCTTTTCCCCAGCACGAGCGCGATGTTTCCGTCGTGTAAAGGAATTTCAGTGTGACGATCGGCCCCGAAAGCAAAAGGTGAGCACAGTGCTGGATTTTCTCGGCAACCTAAAACGTACCTACTGCGGCGAGCTCAGCGACAGTGACATCGGGCGCGAAGTCATCATTATGGGCTGGGTTGCGCGCCGCCGGAATTTCGGCAAGTTAATATTCATCGATGTACGCGACCGCACTGGCATCGCTCAGGTAGTTTTCGACTGGAAGAGCAATCCTGAACCGCACGCCAAGGCTGAAATGCTGTCCCGCGAATACGTGGTCGCTGTTCGCGGAAAGATTGTGAAACGACAAGTTGCGTCGGAGGACTCGGCAAAGGGTCAGGTTGAAGTTGTGGCAGGTGAACTTCGAATTCTCAACGAATCGAAACCGACGCCATTCCCCATCGAAGACGAAATCAACGCCGCGGAGGAAACCCGCCTGCGCTACCGCTATCTCGACCTGCGCCGCTCGAAGCCGCACCGCAATCTCGCGCTGCGCCACAAAATCGTTCTCGAAATCCGCAAAGTCATGGACGAAATGGGTTTCATCGAAGTCGAAACGCCCATGCTCACCCGCTCCACGCCCGAGGGCGCGCGCGATTATCTCGTCCCCAGCCGCGTGCATCACGGCCAGTTCTACGCGCTGCCGCAATCGCCGCAAATCTTCAAGCAAATCCTCATGATTGGCGGCCTCGACCGCTACTTCCAAATCGTGAAATGCTTCCGCGATGAAGATCTCCGCGCCGACCGTCAGCCCGAATTCACCCAGCTCGACCTCGAAATGTCATTCCCTCGCCAACAAGATATTTTCGAAGTCATCGAAAACGTGATGGTGCGCGCCTGCGCCGTCGCCGGCGTCAAAGCGGAGCGCCCCTTCCCGCACATGCTCTACAAAGACGCCATCCGTAAATACGGCAGCGACAAGCCCGACCTGCGCTTTGGAATGGAGCTGCGCGAAGTCACCAGTTGCTTCCCCGAAGAAGCAAAACAAAAGCTGCAGATCGAAGGCAACGTCTTTGCCCTCGCCGCGCCCGGCGCCGCGAATTATTCGCGCAAGCAGCTCGACGATCTCGCCGAAAAAGCCAAATCGCTAGGAGCCCGCGGCGCTTATTTCGTGAAAGTCGCGCCCGAAGGCACCACGTCGACCGTCGAAAAACTAATCGGCCCAGAAAACGTGAAGAATTTAGCCGAAGCCGCCGGGGCAAAATCCGGCGACCTCGTCGTCGCCGTGAGCGCCAAGCTGCAAATCAAAGGAACCGAAGCCGCCGCGCTCATCGCCGGCCAACTTCGTCTCCAACTAGGCGAAGCCCTCAACCTCATCGACAAGTCCCAATGGAAGTTTCTCTGGATCACCGGCTTCCCGCTCTTTGAATGGAGCGAGTCCGACAAGCAATGGGTCAGCGCCCAACACCCCTTCACCGGGATCGTCGACGAAGATCTGGAAAAACTAGAGTCCGCCCCGTGGGAAGTCCGCTCCAAAGGCTACGATCTCGTCTTAAACGGAAACGAACTGGGCTCCGGCAGCATCCGAATCCACCGCCAGGACATCCAGGAGCGCCTCTTCAAAGCCCTAGGCCTCAGCGAAGAACAACTCCGCCGCCGCTTCGGCTTCTTCCTCGACGCCCTAACCTACGGCACTCCGCCCCACGGCGGCATAGCTCTCGGCATCGACCGCATAGCCATGCTGTTAGCCGGCGAGCGCTCCCTGCGCGAAGTAATCGCCTTCCCCAAAACCACCGCCGCCCAAGACCTAATGGCCGAATCTCCCAGCGAAGTCGACTCCGACCAGCTCGACCAACTAGGCATCGCCATCAAGCCCAGCGCCAAGAAAGCCGCCGAATGATATCCTTGTCGCGACTCGGACTATGAGCCGCATCCGCATCCTCCCCGAAGCCGTCGCCAACCGCATTGCCGCGGGCGAAGTTGTCGAGCGCCCCGCCTCCGTCGTCAAGGAGCTCCTCGAAAACGCCCTCGACGCCGGCGCAAAAACCATTCGCGTCGAAGTGGAAGCCGGCGGCAAGCGCATGATTCGCATCATCGACGACGGCCACGGCATGTCCCACGACGACGCGCTGCTCGCCTTCGAGCGCCACGCCACCAGCAAGCTGCGCTCCGCCGACGACCTCCTCTCCATCCCCACGCTCGGCTTCCGCGGCGAAGCGCTTCCCACCATCGCCGCCGTCTCCCGCCTGCTCCTTGAAACGCGCGCCGAAGAAGACGTCGAAGGCACGCGCGTAGAATTTGCCGGCGGCAAACTCGTCAACGTAAAACCTGCGGGCCTCCCGGTAGGCACAACCGTCAGCGTAGCCGATCTTTTCTACTCCGTTCCCGCGCGCCGCAAATTCCTCAAATCCGAAACCACCGAGCTAGGCCACATCGCCTCGCTGGTCACCCACTACGCGCTCGCCAATCCCGGCCGCCAATTCATTCTCACCACGCCCACGCAGCAAATCGTTGACTGCTCTCCCGTCGAACGCCTCGCCGAGCGCGTCTACCAACTCTTCGGCAGGCAATCTTTCGACGAGCTGATCGAAATCCCCGCAGTCTCCGCCGCCTTTCGCGCCGCCATCACCGAGCCCGAGCTGGAGCCCGCTGAAGAAAAAGCGCGTCTCACCGTTTACGGCTTCACCTCGCGCCCCGAAGTCCAGCGCCCCAATCGCAACGGCATCTACATCTTCGTAAATCGCCGCCTTGTGCGCGACCGCCTCATCCTCCACGCCATCCACGAAGCCTATCGCAACATTCTCCCCAGCAATGTTTTCCCCGCCACGCTGCTCTTCCTCGAAATGCCCTACGACGAAGTCGACGTCAACGTGCATCCCGCAAAAATCGAAGTGCGCTTCCGCCGCTCGCAATTCGTCCACGATTTCACCCGCGATTCCATTCGCCAAGCGCTGATGACCGTGCGCCCGATAGCCAGTTTCGCCGCCGCCGCATCCGGTGCATCGCAAAATCTAAATGTTTCCGCCGCCGTTCTCTCCAATGCTCCGTCGATGGATCCTACAGCTCCCTCCATCGTCCCCCGCGCCATCATTCCCGCCATGGAAGAAATCGGCCTCGGTTCCGGCGTAGGCTCCGACGGCGGCTTCGATCTAACCGGCGCCCCGCTACAGCCCATCGAGCAGCGCTTCGCGTTCGGACCAGGCGCTGCGTTCGACGCGCCAAGTATCGCCGCTGAACCGCCCGCTCCAAACTGGGCTGCGAATTTCGCCGGCGCCAACTGTGACGCGCCAGCCACGCTCCCGCACCCCGACCAAATCGCCGATTTAAAACCCCTAGGCCAAGTCAGCTCCAGCTTCATCGTTGCCGTCAACGGCGAAGGCCTCTGGCTCGTCGACCAACACGTCGCCCACGAGCGCGTCTTGTTCGAACAGCACCTCGAAGCACGCCGCGCCGGCAAAGTCGAAAGCCAGCGCATGCTCATGCCCCTGATTCTCGAGCTTTCCCCGCGCCAGCTCGTCATCTACGAAAAAATCGCCGAAGAGCTAAACGCCAACGGTTTCGAAGTCGAGCCCATGGGCCCGCGCAGCGTCGCCATTCAAGCCACTCCCGCGGGAGTCGCTTCGAACGACGCGGAGAAGCTCCTCACCGAAATTCTCGACGGCATCGAGCGCGAAAACGCCGCCATCTCCATCGAAACACTGCAAGCGAAAATCGCCGCCTCCACCGCGTGCCACGCCGCCATCAAAGTCAATATGCCGCTCGACCAAACCAAAATGGAGTGGCTCCTAACCGCTCTAGCAAAAACCGATTGCCCCATGAGCTGCCCCCACGGCCGCCCCGTAGTCCTCCGCTATTCCGTAGTCCTCCGCTATTCCATAAAAGAAATCGAGAAAGCCTTCCACCGCATCTGAAAACCACTTGGGCCATCTCCAAATAAGAAGCAATTGCACGTACAATACGCTGTCACCCCGAGAGGAACACGTGACCGAAACGCAGAAAACCGCCGTTATCTTCGGCCTGGCCAACAAGCGCAGCATCGCCTGGGCCATCGCGCAAAAACTCCAGCAAGCCGGCTGGCGTCTCGCCATCACTTACCAAAACGAGCGGCTCGCTCTCGAAGCCAAAGATCTAATCGCCGATCTCCCCGGCGCCTCCGGCTTCATGTGCGACGTGACCCAAGACGATCAAATCGCGCGCCTGTTCGCCGATCTAACAGAAAAATACGGCGTCCTCCACGGCCTGGTGCACAGCATCGGCTTCGCCCCCGAAGCCGATCTCAAAGGCGATTTCGTCAACACCACGCGCGAAGGTTTTCGAATCGCCAACGACATCAGCGTCTATTCCCTAATCGCCGTCTCCCGCGGCGCGCTCCCCCTCATGACTTCCGGCGGCGGCATCGTCACCCTCACGTATTACGGCGCGGAAAAAGTTGTCCCGCGCTACAACGTCATGGGCGTATCCAAAGCCGCGCTCGACGCCACCGTTCGCTATCTCGCCAACGATCTCGGGCCCAAAAATATTCGCGTCAACGCCATCTCCGCCGGCCCCATCAAAACGCTAGCTTCCCGCGGCATCTCCGGTTTTGGCGACATGCTAAAAATCCAAGCCGAGCGCGCTCCGCTGAAACGCAACGTCGACGCCGCCGAAGTGGGCGCCACCGCCGCCTTCCTGCTCTCCGACGCGGGTTCCGGCATAACCGGCGAAACCATTTACGTAGACTGCGGCTACAACATCATGGGCTTCTAGGCAGTTGACAGTTGACAGTTGAAAGTTCATTTCGGCAGCATGCAAACAATTTTGTTTTGTGTTCTTGGTTTCTTAAACCAAGAACGAATCACTAAGAGCCAGACAACCGAAAGCTGAATCCCGACAACTGATTGCTACTGCAGCGCAGAGTTCCGCTCGATGACGAAACGCAATTGGCAAAGCTTGCGAACGAAACGCACATCGAACTGCGCTCGCCTACTCCCGAGCAAGAGAATGCCGGCATAAAAAATCGCGTCTTCCTCGACGGCAAAGAAGTCACGCAAGAAATTCGCACGCCGGAAGTAGCGCAAGCTGCATCTCGGCTCGCCACCATCGCAGGCGTTCGCTCCGTCCTGGTCGCCGAGCAGCAGCGCGCTGGCGCGGGTGGCGGCATCGTGATGGAAGGCCGCGACATCGGCACCGTCGTATTTCCCAGCGCGGAACTAAAAATCTTTCTCGAAGCCTCGCCCGAAGTCCGCGCCGAGCGCCGCTGGAAAGAGCATCAGGAAAAAGGCGAACCCATGACGCTTGCGCAAGTTCTCGAAGAAGTTCGCGAGCGCGACAAGCGCGACCGCGAGCGAAAAGTGTCGCCGCTGGTGCGCGCCGCCGACGCCGTCCTCGTCGACAATACCGCGATGGATGCCGCGGAAACCGCGCGCCTCATCGTCATGCTTGCGCGCGAGCGCGAAAAAGAACTGGCCACCGCCGCCGCGAGGAAGCCGTAATGATTCGCATGCTCGCAATACTCGCGATGCTCGCCTCGCCGCTCATACTTTTCGGAGCCGCAAAAAATCCGCAGCGGCCAGACGCGAACGCGCAATCCGCCGCTGCGCAAAAACTCCGCGCCTTCCTCGAAGCCGATTGGCGGCGCTGGATGGAGGAATATCCAGAACACGCCACGGATGTCGGCTTTCCCGGCCAGGACGATCGCTGGACCGACGACTCACCCGCGGGCATTTCGCGGCGCAAAAAGCATCTGGCCGATAGTCTCGCTACCCTGAAGGCCATGAATCGCAGCGACCTGCCGCCGAGCGAGCAACTCAATTTCGATGTCTACCTTGACCTCCTCGCAGCTGCTAGCGAGGGCCTACAATTCGGCGACGATCCGTTTCCGCTCCGGAACGTGGTTCCGCGGAATCTTTGGATGCCGATCACGCAGATGGGTGGCCTCCAGCAAGAAGCGGCGAGCACGCTTGCGTTGCAGCCGCACCAGAGTGTCGCCGACTACGAAATCATTCTCAAGCGGCTCACCGCACTGCCGGCCGCGGTCGATCAGCAGATACCGCTACTGCAAGATGGACTGAAGCGCGGATACACACCGCCAAGAATCGCGCTACGCGACGTGCCGAAGCAAATCGCCGACCTCGCTCCGGCCGATGCGCTGGCCAGTCCGCTGCTGCAGGCGTTCACCCAATTTCCTCCCAACTTTCCAGAAGCGGAGCGCGCCCGCGTCACGGAAAGCGCCAAGAGTATCTACGCGGCGTCGGTTGCGCCCGCGTTTCGCAGACTGCACGACTATGTGGCGACGACGTATCTCCCCGCCTGTCGCGAAAACATCGCTGCCGCCGCGCTGCCCAACGGCGCGGCTGCCTACGCTTTCCATGTCCGCTGGCAGACCACCACTACTCTCACGCCGCGGCAAATTCACGAAATCGGGCTCGCCGAAGTGAAACGCATCCGCACGGAGATGGACAAAGTCATCGCGTCGACGAAGTTTCAGGGCAGCTTCCACGACTTCACGGAATCTCTGCGCACCGATCCGCGTTTCTACTACGACAAAGCGGAGGATCTGGTGAACGGCTACCGCATCATCACCAAGCGCATTGATCCCGGGCTTGCGCACCTTTTCGGGAAACTGCCGCGCTTGCCGTATGGCGTGTGCCTTATTCCCGATTTCAAGGCGCCGTCGCAGACCACCGCGTATTACCAGGGCGGCTCGCCGCAAGCGGGGCGCCCTGGGTGCTATTTCGTCAACACTTACAATCTTCACGCGCGGCCCAAGTGGGAAATGGAAGCGCTCTCGCTCCACGAAGCGGTCCCCGGGCACCATTTGCAGATTTCTCTGGCGCAGGAGATGGAAAATATGCCGGAGTTTCGCAAGCATGCCGGCTACTCCGCGTTCGTTGAAGGCTGGGCGCTGTACAGCGAAGGGCTTGGCGAGGACGTTGGCCTCTACACCGATCCGTACTCGAAGTTCGGGCAGCTCAGCTACGAAATGTGGCGCGCCGTGCGCCTCGTGGTCGACACCGGAATGCATTCGATGGGCTGGACGCGCGAGCAAGCCATCCAATTCTTCAAGGACAACACCGGCAAGACGGATCAGGACATCACCGTCGAAGTCGATCGCTACATCGTGTGGCCCGGCCAGGCGCTGGCCTACAAACTCGGCCAGCTCAAAATCCGCGAGCTGCGCGCCGAAGCCGAGCGCCGCCTCGGTGCTAAGTTCAACATCCGCACCTTCCACGACGCCGTCCTGGAACAGGGCGCCGTCCCGCTGAGCATCCTCGAGCCGCATATCAAGCATTGGCTCGACTCGCAATCCCAAGCCTCGGATTGAAGCGACCCGGGAAGAACCCAAGCACAACTTCGGAAAGCCATGGATTGGCCACAGAGGCACAGAGGGCACAGAAGGCACAGAAGGCACAGAGAGGGCCGAGGTCCCCAGTGACAGAAGGGAGTTCGCTATTCTCGCTAAACAACGTCCAGAGGTGCGCGGGATCGAGGTTGATGGGCAGGCGCGATGCGTGCATTACCGCTCGGCGGTGGATATTGTTGCGATCAAGATGCGGTGCTGCGGGGTCTACTATGCTTGCAAGGATTGCCATATTGCGCTGGCGGGGCATGCTATTGCTGTTTGGGGGCGGGGGGAGTGGGAGGAGCGGGCGGTTTTGTGCGGGGCTTGCGGGGTGGAGCTGACGATTCGGGAGTATATGGAGTGCGAGGCGCGGTGTCCGGGGTGTGGGGCGGGGTTTAATCCTGGGTGTCGGGAGCATTGGCGCTTTTATTTTGAGACGTGAGCGACCAGATAGGGTCGGATTCTTAGAAGCTTGTCGATGAAGAATTCCACAAAAAGGATAAGCCCTGCAGGGGGGAACCCAGCAGGGCTTATCCGGCTCTTCTTTAGGCTGGGGCTTTGGGTTGGGGCTTTAACTTTGTGCCTTAGTAGGCACCGAGCTTGCACGGCTGATGGCCGCAATAGCCAGCAAGCCCACGCCGAATAGGGTTAGGGTACCAGGTTCGGGGACTGGAGTCGCCGTTCCTGGGATGATCCAGAACTGTTCCATCCCATCGGTGTCGTTGTGCCAGACCGCCTCGAACTTGTAATGGTCGCCATTCACGAGGCTGAAGTGACTGAGTATACCATCCGTCCAGCCAATGCCATTATTCTCGTCTACAAGCGTGGACGGTATGCCTAGGTCGCCAACTTTTATGCAACTATTGCCACCAGCGTTGCAGTCAAATATATAGAAATGGTCCAATACTTCAGGACCCTGGCCAGTTCCCAGATTCTCGTCCACGCCGACATCAAACGAGGTGGGAATAATGTTCGGAAGCCCAAGGCCGCTATTGCTAGCTACGTAGAGCGGACTGGTAATGTCGCAGTTGCCGCCGCGGCATGGGCCACTGTTCGACGTATATACGAGGGGAAACGTCTGTTTTGTGTTTGTATCGCAGGAGGAGTCCCCAATGATGCACGGGTTGTTGTCCGTCTGTCCAACCAAGTGCCCCGGAGTAGGTGTATAGATAAGGATTGTATCGGCCTGCGCGCCCACTGGGACCATCAGGATCGCGAGCGACACGCCGACTATCGCAAACAGCGAGAAAACGCGTTGCCTTAGTGTCATAGAGTTCCTCTGGGCGTGGGGACTCTAGACGCCTGTTTCCTATCTGGCACGTCAGTGCCCATTTGTCGCGCTACCAATCAAGTTCTTTAGATTGTGAGCATTACGCTTGAGCACTCCTCTCAACACGTCCCGATTCGCCTACAACAATCCACCTACAACATTCCTTTTATGTGCAACGTCTTGGGTATGGCCAAACCTGCGTGGAAGAGCTACGCCAGGGGGCAGGGCGGGAATCTGTTGCGCCATACGCCGCGCGGCGCTAGGATTTGCGCAAATTCCATTCACCGGTGACCTCGGACGAGGTCGGCCTGGGAGGCATCCATGCGGCGAGAGAAGGTGCTCGTTGGGGCTTTCCTTTTTGTGGTGGGGATTGCTTGCGCGGCGTACCCGTGCTGCGCGCAGCAGATTGGGAAATTCGTACCGATTCCGGCGAATTCGGATGCCGATCATGCGTTGACGGAAATCAATGCGGCTACCGATCCGGCGCAAAAGCTGGCGCTGATCGACAAATTTGCCGCTGGCGCGCAGGGAGACATGGTCATCGTGGCCGACGACCAGTATGTCAACTACTACATCGGGGCGAAGAACTACGACAAGGCGCTCGAATACGGGGACAAATTGTTTGCGCTGGACGCTGACAACTTCTCGAATGGCGTGAATATGGTGCGTGCGGCGCAGGGCAAGGGCGACGTCAACCGGATGTTTTCGTATGGGGAAAAGACGGCGCAGATTTTGGAGAGATACAAAGAACAGGCGGCGCCGGACGGAATGAAGCAGGAGACCTGGGGCAGTCAGAAGGCGCAAACGATGCAGGATGTCCACGACACCGTAGTCTATGTACAGCAACTGCTCTTTGACGGGGCTTATCGCACTGCTGATGCCGCAAAGCGCGCGGCGCTGCTGGTTCGCTTTGCGCAGCTTTTTCCGGATTCGCCGTTCGCGAACCAGGCCTTGGGAGTCGCTGCGGCCTCTTACCGGCAGACGCAGAACACCGCGAAGATGCTGAGCGTGGCCAACGACCTGCTCGCCAAAGATCCCGACAATCTGGGCATGTTGCTGCTGCTGGCCGACTACTACAGCGAGAAGGGCGAGCAGCTCGACAAAGCGGAAGCGTATGCCAAGAAATCCGTTGCGCTACTGGAGACGGCGAAGAAGCCGGACGGCGTTACCGACGAGCAGTGGAAGCAGCAGAGCGCGTTGCAAAAGGGCTTGGCCTTGAGCGCCTTGGGCCAGGTGAATATCGAGAAGAAGAACAATGCGCAAGCGGTGGACAATCTCAAGTCTGCCGCGCCGCT